>Ga0207648_10004795_pt1 | contig 13809 bp, 14 predicted proteins | sample KBSMisM32_FD_184310 | JGI IMG/M metagenome (GOLD analysis project Ga0207648, IMG submission 184310) | Miscanthus rhizosphere microbial communities from Kellogg Biological Station, Michigan, USA - KBS Miscanthus M3-2 (SPAdes) (version 2) | ecosystem: Host-associated > Plants > Roots >...
GCGCCGCCGGGAACTCCTCGATGCCCGCGAACAGCACGCGGCGATCGAGCGGCATGTGGCCCGAGGAGATCCACGCCGACAGCGCCTGGTCGTCGACCTCGGTCCGCACTCCAGGATGCGCAAGCAGCGCCTTGATCTCGGAGGCGAACGCGAAGAGTCCCTCGCCTGCCCAGTAGTGGAAGGGCTTGACCCCGAAGCGATCGCGCACGCAGAGCACCGACCGGTCGCTGGCGTCGTAGAGCGCGAAGGCGAACATGCCGTTGAGCCGGGGCAGGGCGTCTTCGCCCCACTCCGCGTAGGCGGCGAGCAGGACCTCCGTGTCGGAGGCGGTCGCGAAGGCGTGGCCGCGCGCGCTCAGCTCGTCGCGGAGCTCGAGGTAGTTGAAGATCTCGCCGTTGTAGGTGATCCAGAGCCGGCCGTCCCGCGTGCCCATCGGGCCGTGGCCGCCCGGGCCCAGGTCCAGGATGGCCAGTCGCCGATGGCCGAACGCGGCGCGCGTTCCCTCCGGGGCCTTCGCCGGCAACGCGGGATCGTCGATGGCGGGCACGGTGTCCGGCCCGCGGTACCGGCGCACTACCCCGCAACCCGCGAGGAGGTAACCCTCGTCATCCGGTCCGCGATGGCGGAGGGAGCGGGTCATCCGCTCGAGCACCTGGACCGCGTCGGGTTCGAGCCGGCCTACGAGGCCGGCGATGCCGCACATGTCAGGCTTCCCGGGTCACGCCCGGCGTCGCGGGCGCGCGAGGACGGACGGGAGCGCGAAGGCTACGCGCGCGCGACGGTGTCGGTGCAGAAGCTTCGCACCTCGGAGGCGACGCGCGCCACCTCCTCGAGGGGCAGCTCGGGATAGAGGGGCAGGCACAGGACCTCGCGCGTGAGGCTCTCGGACACGGGAAGGTCGCCGGGCCGCCCGCCCGCCGACGCCATCGCGGGCTGCAGGTGCAGCGGCCGCGGATAGTGCACGGCGGTCGCGATGCCTTCCGCCTTGAGCCGCTCCTGCAGGGCATCCCGGTCCTTCGTGCGGATGGTGAAGAGGTGCCAGGCGGAGCGGGCGCCCGCGCGCTCTCGGGGGACGACGATTCCGGGAACGCCTTCGAGCGCTTCCGTGTACGCGCGCACCCTCTGGACGCGCTCCGCGTTCCAGCCGTCCAGGTGGCGCAGCTTCACGCGCAGCACCGCCGCCTGGAGCGTGTCGAGCCGGCTGTTGGTCCCCACGACCAGGTTGTCGTACTTGTTCGCGCCCCCCCCGTGGTTCGCGATCTGGCGCACCCTGGCCAGGAACGCGGCATCGTTGGAGGTCACTGCTCCCGCGTCGCCATAGGCGCCGAGGTTCTTGCCGGGGTAGAAGCTGAACGAGGCGGAATGGCCCAGGGTCCCCACCCGCCGTCCCTTGACGTCGGCCCCGTGGGCCTGGGCGGCGTCTTCGAGCACGGGCAGCCCATGGCGGGCGGCGATCTCGAGGATCGGCTCCATGTCCGCCGGATGGCCGTAGAGATGGACGGGCACGATGACCTTCGTGCGGGGCGTGATGGCGCGCTCGAGCCGGGCCGGATCCATGGTGAAGGTGACGGGATCCACGTCGACCCACACCGGGCGTGCGCCGTTGAGCAGGATGGCCTCGCCCGTGGCCACGAACGTGTTCGCGACCGTGACCACCTCGTCGCCGGGCCCGACTCCGTACGCCCTCAGCGCGACGGTCAGGGCGTCCGTGCCGTTCGCGACCCCGCAAGCCTGGGCGGCCCCGCAATACGCCGCGAACTCCTTCTCGAAGAGCGTGCAGTCCTCACCCTTGATGAAGGCGGTCGTCTCGATCACCCGGGCCATCGCGGCGTCGATCTCCGCGCGTATCCGCGCGTATTGGGCCTTCAGATCGACCATCGGGATGTGAGCAGGCACGTTTGATTCGCCTCCGCGGATGGAATACCGTTTCCGTTTCCCGGTCTCGTCCGGGACCACGCAAACACGCAATGTTATCCGCCGCTCCCGCCTTTGACAAGCCTCAGATGCGGCCGGCGCCCGCGGGGCGGCGCGTCCGCCGCGTGTGCATGTTCGTGACCAACGGCGTGTCCATCGACACGCGCGTCATCAAGGAGGCGGCCAGCCTGACGGCGGCCGGACACGAGGTGACGGTCCTCGGGCTCCGGGAGCCGGGACAGGCGCCGCAGGAGACACTCGAAGGATTCGCGATCCGTCGGCTGCGCCCCGATACCCTGCGCACCCGGCGCGCCGGTTGGCGGGCGGCCCTCGCACCCGCCGGCATGGCCTGGGCCCTCCTCGACTACTGGACGCGCGCCTTCCGCGCCGCCACCGCGCAGGGGTTCGACGTCTATCACGCCCACGACCTCGTCACCTTGCCCGTGGCCTGGGCCGCGCGCGCCCGCCGCGGGGGAGCGGTCGTCTACGACGCCCACGAGCTCTTCACGGAGCTCTCGCGCCTCGACCTCTTCTCGCGCGGGTTCTTCCGGGTCCTGGAGACGCTGCTCATCGGCCGCGCCGACCGTGTGATCACCGTGAACGACTCGATCGCCGCCGAGCTGTCGCGCCGCTACGGGGTGGAGACGCCGCGCGTCCTCCGCAACTGTCCGCGTACTTTCGGCCGCCGCCCCGATCCCGCCAGGAGCCCGCTCCGGGAACGAGCGCGCGTGCCCGCCGGGCGTGCGATCGTCCTCTACCAGGGCCTCTACATGCCGCACCGCGGCCTGGAGAACCTGGTGCGGGCGGCCGCGACGTTCGAGAAGGCGCACCTGGTCTTCATGGGCTGGGGGCCCCTTCTCGACAACCTGAAGGCGATCGCGGTGAGCGAGGGGCTGACGGACCGCGTCACCTTCATCGATCCCGTTCCCATGGGAGACCTGCTGGCGGTGACGGCGGGAGCGGACGTGGGCGTCATCCCGTACCGCAACGTCGGCCTGAACAACTTCTTCACCAGCCCCAACAAGCTCTTCGAGTACTGCGCCGCGGGGGTGCCCGTGGCCGCCAGCCGCTTTCCAGAGCTGGTCAAGGTCGTCGAAGGCCTCTCGGTCGGCCGGACCTTCGACCCCGACGACCCATCCAGCATCGCCACGGCCGTGAACGCGATCGTGGGTGACCCTGCCGAGCTCGCGCGCCTGCGCGAGAACGCGGGACGGGCCGCGGCCAGCTTCAGCTGGGAGCGCGAGGCCGAGGTCCTGCACGCCGTCTACGACTCGCTTCCGGTGGAGGCGTGAGGAAGCGTCCCACCGTCTTCACCGTCGTGGGCGCTCGCCCCCAGTTCGTGAAGGCCGCGCCCCTCTCGCGCGCCTTGCGCCGTCGTCTGCGCGAAGTGCTGGTCCACACCGGCCAGCACTACGACCGGGAGATGTCGGGAGCGTTCTTCGACGAGCTCGCGATCCCCGCTCCCGATCTCCATCTCGGGATCGGGTCCGGGCGGCACGGCGACATGACGGGCCGCATGCTGGCCGCGCTGGAGACGGCGATGACCAACGTCCGGCCCGACCTCGTCCTGGTCGTGGGGGACACGAACTCCACCCTGGCCGGAGCCCTGGCCGCGGCCAAGCTCGGGCTGCCCGTCGCGCACGTGGAAGCGGGGCTGCGCAGCTTCGACCCGCGCATGCCGGAGGAGATCAACCGCCGCCTGACCGACCACGTCTCCACGCTCCTGTTCTGCCCGACCACGGCGGCGGTGGCGAACCTCCGGCGCGAGGGCATCGTGCGCGGCGTGCATCGCGTGGGCGACGTCATGAAGGACGCGATCGTCCAGAACGTCGCGCGCGCCCGCCGGCGCCCGCTTCCGGGCGGGGTGCCCGCGCACGGGGGCTACTACCTGGCCACCCTCCACCGGCAGGAGAACGTCGACGACCGGCGGCGGCTGCGCGACATCGTGTCCACGCTCGCCCAGCTCGACCATCTCGTCCTCTGGCCGGTGCATCCGCGGGCGCGGCGGCGGATGGCGGAGTGGGGGATACGAGCGGAGGGAGCGCTGCGCTTGATGCCGCCCGTCAGCTACCTCGACATGCTCCGTCTGGAGGAGGGCGCGCGCGCCGTCCTCACGGACTCCGGCGGCGTGCAGAAGGAGGCATTCCTCCTCGGAACACCGTGCCTGACGCTGCGCGAGACGACGGAGTGGGTGGAGACGGTCGCGGCGGGCATGAACGAGCTCGTGGGCGCGGACCCGGCGCGGATCCGTCGCGCGGTGGCGCGCCTCGAGCGCGGTGGCCGTCGGCGCGCCCGCTCGCGCGCCACGCCCTACGGCCGCGGGCAGGCGGCGGAAGCCATCGCGAAGGTGCTGGCCGCGTTCCTGAACGGCCGCGGCCGCGCATGAGCGAGAGCCGCGATTTCACGCTCGCGAAGTACGACGAGCTGTGCCGGGCGCTGGTCGATTCGGAATACCGCTGCCTGGCCATCGCCGGTTACGTCGATGGGAAGGGCGCCCTGCCTCCTTCGTTCGTGCTCCTGCGTCACGACGTGGAGACCTCTCCCGCGCAGGCCGTGCGCATGGCCGAGGTCGAAGCCGCTCACGGCCTGACCGCGACCTATTTCCTGCGCCCGCGGGGCCGCGCCTTTCCCGCGGCCGCCATCGCGCGCCTGCGCGCCCTCGGGCACGACATCGGATACCACTACGACACCCTGGCCCGCGCCCGCGGGGACGTTCCCCGCGCCCTCGAGCTGTTCGCGCAGGACTTGCGGGCCCTCCGCGCCCACGGGCCGGTGCGGCTGGCCAGCATGCACGGCAGCCCCTTGTTCCCCTGGGACAACCGCGACCTCTGGCGTGCCGCGCGCCCCGCCGACTACGGGATCGACGGCGAGGTCTACGCGGACATCGACTACGCGGACGTCCGCTACTTCAGCGACACCGGCCGCACCTGGCACCCGACGCGCCACAACCTCCGGGACCACGTGGCGGTGGCGCCGGAATGCGTGGTCGACACCAGCGACGAGCTGATCGCGCTCCTGCGCTCGCGCCGGTTCCCGCGCCTATGCCTCCTCGCGCATCCCGATCGCTGGTCGGCCTCCGTCGTGGCCTGGACGGTGCGCGCGGGCCGCGACCGGTTCGAGAACGGCATCAAGGGGGTCGTCCGCCGCCTCTACCGCCTGCGGCCCCGGCCCACGCGCGCATGAGCGGCGTCCTGACGCGCGACACCGTGCGCCGCGACATCGAGGCGCTGGGCATCGCGCGCGGAGACACCGTCCTCGTGCGCGCCAACGTGGGGGCGATCGGACGGGTGCGCGGCGGGCTGGGCGACGCGCTGCGCGGTGCGCTCCTGGACGCGGTGGGAGACGCGGGCACCATCGTCTCCCTCTCCTTCACGCGGACGTTCCCCCTCTTCCGTCTCGATCGCGGCTACGTCTTCGACGAGAACACGCCGACGACGAGCGGCGCCCTCCCCGCGCTCCTGCTCGAGACCCCCGGCCGCGTGCGCAGCCGGCACCCGACGAACTCGTTCGTGGCCCTGGGCGCGCGTGCGGAGGAGATGCTGGCCGGCCACGACGAGCACTCGTCCTCCTTCCAGCCCATGGAGCGGCTGGTGGCCCTGGGCGGCAAGCAGCTCGTCGTCGGCTGCGTGGACGAGAGCCCCGGCTTCACGACCGTCCATTGGGCCCAGCACCGCCTGGGGCTCTCCACGCGCTCGATCCTGCGCGAGCGCGTGGGCGTGCTCTACACGCGCGACGGTGAGACCCGCCTCTTCCGGCGCCCGGACATCGGCGGGTGCAGCATGGGGTTCGCGAAGCTCTACCTGGACTACGAAAGGGCCGGCCTGCTGCGCAAGGGCCTCGTCGGAAAAGCGGCGTCGATCGCCATCGACGCCGCCCCCGCGCTGGCGCTCGAGGAGGAGCGGCTGCGCCGCGACCCGCGGGCCGTCCTCTGCGATCGTCCGCTCTGCACGTTCTGCCGGGGGACCTGGTGGTTCAACAAGCGCGAGATGCTGGTCTTCTATCCGCGCTTCGCGTGGCACGCGGCGACGCGCTGGCTCCGTCCCGGCCGCGCCGCGGGCGTGGCGGAGAGCGGATCTAGCTGACCTCGTCGAAGACGCGGTCCAACGCGGTCGCCAGCGTCTCCTCCAGCACGTCCGGCCGCGCCGCCGCCAGCGCCTCCCGGTTCGGGAACCCGCCGGGAATGCCCACGGTGCGCACGCCCGCGGCCTGGGCCATCTGCACGTCCTCCGGGCTGTCCCCGACGTAGACGGCTTCGGCCGCGCCCAGCCGCATCCGCTGCAAGGCCAGGAGCAGCGGCTCGGGGTGGGGCTTGCGGCGGACGGTGTCCTCCGCGCATACCAGGACCTCGAACAGCTCGGCCATCCCGAGATCGGCCAGCTCCCGGCTCACCCGCACCCGGTCGCCGCTGGTCACGAGCCCGGCGCGCAGGCCGGCGGCGCGCACGCGCAGGAGCGCGTCGCGCGCGCCTTCGATGAGGACGATCTCCTCCTCGCAGTAGTGCGAGAGCCAGCGCTTGTCCGCTTCCGCCCAGCGCTCCTCGGCCAGGCCGAGCGCGGAGTAGGTGAGGTGCCAGTTCGGCGAATAGGTACGCCGGAAGGCGTCGCGGTCGAACGCGATCCCGTAGGAGCCGAACAGCTTCTCGTAGCAGCGGTAGCTCGCCTCCGCGGTGTTGACCAGCGTCCCGTCCCAGTCGAAGAGGACGGCCTGCAAGCGTGCGGTCCCCATCAGCGGTGCACCGAGACCCAGATGCCCGAGAGGAGGATGGCGAGGACGATGAAGGACACGGCGGTGAACGTCCAGTCGCGCTCCAGGGCCAGGCCCGCCGTCACCACCGCCACCCGCACCACCGGCGTCAGCATCAGGAGCACGATGCCCCAGCGCAGGGGCCGGTTCGCGCCCGCGATCAGTCCCACGAGCAGGAGTCCGGTGCTCAGCGCGAGGCCCACCTTCAGCGCGGTCTCGATGACGTCTTCGAGCGCTTCGATCCGGCCCGTCACAGGACCTCCAGCGCCATGCGGCCGCCCACGAGCAGCAGGACCGCGGCCATGAAGATCTTCAGCGCGCGCGCTTCCACGCGCTGGCCCAGGCGGGCGCCGGCGATGCTGCCCGGCAGGGCGCCCAGGGCGACCGCGGCCGCGACGGGCAGCACGACGTCGCCGCGCGCGAAATAGACGAAGACGGAGGCGGCCGCCGTCACCCCGATCATGAACGCGCTGGTGGCGGCGGCCACGCGAATGGGCACGCCGCAGAACGTGTTCAGCACCGGCACCTTGATGATCCCTCCTCCCAGCCCGAGGAGTCCGGACACCGCGCCCGCCACCAGGGAGGCGGCGAGGGCGAGGTTGAGGCGTCGCACCCGATAGACGTACGTGGTGTCGCCTTCCTGCAGCCGTCCGCCCAGCCGTCCCGGATCGACCGAGGTATCCGCGATCACGTTGCGGCGCCCCGACCGCAACAGCATCAAGGCGCCCATCACGGCCAGCGTGCCGCCGAAGAGCACGAAGAGCTGCTGCGTGCTCAGGAGCGACGCGGCCAGACCGCCCCCGAGGCCTCCGATGCTGGTGGCCACTTCGAGGGCCATGGCCAGCCGCATGTTCACGAGGCCGCGGTCGAGGTTGACGGTGGAGCTGGCCGTCGCCGTCGCGATCACCGAGATGAGGCTGGCGGCCACGGCGGCGCGAATGGGTACGCCGAGGGCGAGGGTCAGCAGGGGAACCAGGAAAACGCCTCCGCCGATCCCCAACATGGCGCCGACGAGGCCGGCGGCCGCGCCCGTCAGCAGGTACAGGAGCACGGGATGAACGGGCATGCGTCCAGATCGTACCTTCCGCGCGGGCGGCACGCACCGTGGCGCGTAGAATCCGCCGGTGCTGGACGCGCTGCCTTCCGACGCGCGGGCCTTCGCGGCCGCGGCCGCGCTGGCGGCGCTGCCCGGGGTGCTGGTCGTGCGCGCGCCGTGGCGCGCGGTGCCGCTCGTCTCCCTCGCCTTCTGGGTCACTTCGTGGACGTGGCTCTTCGCGGCCTCGCGCACGCGTTTTCTCCACGTCGGCCTCGCGGTGTTCGTGGCGCTGCTCTTCTTCCGCGTGATACGGCCCGGCCCGTTGCCCCGGCGCGGCTGGGCGCAGCTGATGGTCGTCGTGACCGCGGTCGTCCTCACCGGGGCTCAGGCCCGGCGCCTGGTCCCGGCGGGAACGGACGCGCCCATCGACGCGCTGTCCGCCGAGCTCCTGGCCTGGCACGACGGCTGGCCGGCTTCGTTCGAGCCGCTGAGCGCGCGGCAGCCGTTCGAAGCGAACGGGCTGTCCGCGGTCGCCGCGGACGTGATCCTCCTTTCCGGGGCGCCCGCCCAGCGCGCCCTCGCCGCGATGACGGCCGTCGCCGACATCGCGCTCCTGGTGGCGCTGTGGAGCCTGGCCTGCCTTCGCCTGCCGCAGGGACGCGCCGCCGTCATCGCGGCCGCCGCACTCCTGCCCGCGGCCGCATGGGCCGAGGGCTCGGGAGTACTCGCCGCCGCGTTCGCCGTGGAGGCCGCCGCGTTGTGGCACGACCGCCGCGGCCACGCGTCCGCGTTCACGGCGGGGGCCTGCGTCGCCGCCGGCCTCGCCACGGATCCCGCGGTGGCGCTGGGCGCGCTGATCGTGGCCCTTCTCCTCGCGCGCATCCTTGCCGCTCCGTCCGTCGCGGTCATGCGGGCTCCGCACGCCGCTGGTCGTCTGCGGACGGCGGTGTGGACGGCAGTCGTCGTTGGCCTCGCGCTGGCGTGGCGCCCCCCTCGCCTCGACCTTCCGCACTTCGCGCCGGCCGCGTCCGACGTCGTCACCCGGGACGACCTGGACGCCATGACCTGGATTCGCGACCACACTCGTCCGCTCGATCTCGTGTGCGCGCCGGACGTGCCCGCGGCGCGATGGGTCCCCGCCCTCGCCGCGCGCGCGGTCTCCGTTCCGATGCGGCCCGGCTGGCCGCAACCGGAGGGATCCTGCGCGGTTCGTATCTCGCTGTCCGGGCGTCTCCCGGGCGGCGTCGAGCCCGGAGCCACGCCCACGTTCCGCGCGGGCGCGGCCGCGGTGTGGACGAATTCTGAGAACCAATGACATCGTTTGACAGAACCTCCGCGGCCTCTCGCCGTAGAGTGCTTTGAGCATCGGAGGGGACGTGCCACTGCGACGAGGTGACGGCGCGCCGAGGCCGAATCCATGCCCCCGGAGACGCCTCTCCAGCGCGGCCGATCAGGTCGGTGGCGCGTCCCCTTCCGGTGCCATTCGCGTCCGGGCCCTCCCGCCGTCCTCTGCTATCATCGCCAGGTCCCCGAGCGCGCCGCGGCGGCGCCACTTCGCCGGCCGCCGGTGAGCGGCGCCTCCTGACGCGGGAGGCCGATCTCGATGAAGTGGCTCAAGCGGGTCGGACTCGTCCTCGTCGCTGCCCTCGCCATCTTCATCTTCGGCTGGGCTCCCTACTGGCTGGCCGGCCTGGCCACCATCCGCCGGTTCACGTACAACGACAAGGAGAACGCGGGCCTCACGCCCAGGAGCTTCGAGCTGCCCTACGAGGACGTCAGCTTCAACGCTCCCGACGGGGTGACCCTGAAGGGGTGGTGGGTGCCGGCCCCGGAGGCCCGCGGGACGGTCGTCCTCGTCCACGGCCTGAACCGCTCGCGCATCGAGATGGTCAAGAAGGTGCCGTTCCTGCACAAGCAGGGCTGGAACGCGCTTCTCTTCGACCTTCGCCACCACGGAGAGAGCGGCGGCAGCGCTTCCAGCTTCGGCTTCTTCGAGAAGCAGGACGTGCACGCGGCCACCGCGTTCGCGCGCAGCCGGGCCCAGGGCCCGGTGGTGCTCTGGGGCGTGTCCCTGGGCGGAGCGTCCGCGACCCTGGCCGCGGCCGAAGATCCGGGTGTGGCCGCGCTGGTCTGCGACAGCAGCTACCGGAGCCTTCGCGACACCGTATCCCATCACCTCAGGCTTTTCCGCGGGTTCCGGTGGTGGCTGCGCATCGTGCCGAACTGGCCGGTGGCGAACGAGGTCGTGTACTGGATCGGGCGCCGTGCCAGCTTCGATCCGGATGCGGTGGACGTCCGCAGCGCGGCCGCCCATCTCGCGCCCCGGCCCTGCCTCTTCGTGTGCAACTCGGGCGACCGGCGCATGCCCTCGGAGATCGCGTTCGAGCTCAAGGCGGCGGCCGGACCTCAGGCGCACGTGCTGGTGGTGCCTGGTACGAGCCACGGCGGCGCGTATCGGGATGGAACGGCGGCCTACGAGAGCGCTGTCACCGAGCTGCTGGGAGCGGCCGCGGCCGCGCCACCCGTCCGGACGGCCTACGCCCGATGAGGAGACCCCGATGAGCGTGCTCAAGAAGTCGAAGCGGTCGACGGTAGCGGCGGCCAAGAAACGCTCGGCCCCCGTGCCCGCCGCCGATCCGGCCTCGTCGGCCCGCGGCCGCCACGTCCCCTTCCCGGAAGAGGACAACGGCGCGGCGCACAAAGCGCCGGAGCAGATCGGGTCCTACTCGATGGTCGACCCGCGCTTCCGCGCGATCTACTTCGAGTTCTACAAGGAGACGTACAAGCCTTCGGTTCTCGATCGCAAGACCAAGGAGCTCGTGGCCATCTCGGCCAGCCTCGCCGCCAAGTGCCAGGGCTGCCTCGAGGGCCACATCAAGAAGGCGCTGAAGTTCGGAGCCACCCGCGAGGAGATCTCGGAGACCATCGCCATCGCCATGGGCGTGAACGCCGCCGCCATCGTGGACCTGACGGACATCGCCGCCGAGAACCTGGAGATAAAGCTCTTCTAGGTGGTACGTAGAGCACGACGGCGCCGCGCAGCGGCGGCGGCGTGCGAGGGGGGTTTCAGGGGGGGCGCGAACACCCACCTTGCCGTGTGTGAGTGCCCCCCCTGACTAAGTAAGATTCAAGGACGGCGCCGCGCAGCGGCGGCGGCGTGCGAGGGGGGTTTCAGGGGGGGCTCGCGAACGCCCATCGTAGTGCCGCGTGAGTGCCCCCCCTGACTCAATACTTCTGGCCAACAGTCTCCAAGAATCATTCGCGCCCGCTAGCATCTGCTTTGGCTGCGGCCCCGCCAACCCGAAGGGCCTCCACATTCGCAGCTTCGCCCAGGGCGACGAGGTGGTCGCGGACTGGACGCCGGAGAGCCACCACGAAGCCTTCCCCGGAATGCTCAACGGCGGCATCATCGGCGCGCTCCTCGACTGCCACAGCAACTGGGCGGCGGCGTATCACCTGATGCGCGCGGCGGGCGCCACCGCGCCGCCCTGCACGGTGACGGCGGACTTCGCGGTCAAGCTCCTGCGCCCGACGCCGAGCCAGGCGCCGGTGCACCTGACCGCGCGCGTGGTGGAGTCCAAGCCGGATCGCGCAACCGTAGAAGCGACCCTGGCCTCAGGTGGCAAGACCTGCGCCACCTGTCGAGGCACGTTCGTGGCCGTCAAGCCCGGCCATCCCGCTTATCACCGTTGGTAGACGGCAAGAGCTGACCGCCGACCCGGCCACAGTCTCTATTCCGTCTTCTCCGGCTCTCGCGCGGCCAGGAAGCTCTCCCGCAGCGCCTGCGGCAGCGGCGTGGGCCGGAAGGTGCGCATGTCCACGACGACGGCGATGGTGCGCGCCTTGAAGACGGGCTTCGCCGCCACCGAAGCCTCGTAGCGGATCTGCACCGACGAGCGCCCCACGCGCTCGATCGTGACGTCGATGTCGACCTTGTCCCCGTAGTGGACGGGGGAGAGGAACTCCATCTCGACCTTGACCGTGGGGAAGCCGAGGCCGTCCCGGAACACCTCGGGGTACGGCCGTCCCACGTGGCCGGCGAAGAAGTCCTCGAAGGCCTCGTGCAGGAAGTTGACGAGGTTCGGGTAGTAGGCGATCCCCGCCGCGTCGAGGTCGCCGAACCTTACGAGGATGCTGGTCTTGAACAGAGCCCCGTCTCCGTCCGTCTAGCCGATCAAGCCTTGGAGCCGAGATGCTCCATGATCGAAAGGGACAGGATGTCGCCCAGGGCCTCGAACGAGGCCTCGCCGTCCTCGGCGCTGGCCGCGGTGGGATCGCCGAAGTAGGCGTCTTCTCCGCCGGCCTCGGCGAAGGTCTTCGCCCCCTTCTTGAGGGCGGGCATGAGGCCGTCGATGGGGGCGAGGCTGATGCGCTCGCGCTCGCGCACGAGCTGGGGCGCCGCCGCCATCATGAGCGACGTCTCGAAGGCGCCCGCGTGGTCGCCCTTCGCGAACGTCTCCCCCAGCAGGTCCGCCCAGCGCTTCTTGGTGATGTCCGCCCAGCAGACGCTGGCTCCCGCCTTCCGCGCCTCCTCGAGGGCGGCCTTGAGGCATTCGATGTGGCCGGGATCGAGGTGGATGTTGGCGAGCGCGATCGCGCGGAACTTCCGGGCCGTGGACACGCAGACGTCGCGCAGGAGGGCCACCGAAGTCTCGGGCGGCACGCTGATGGTGCCGGCGAAGCTCGCCGCGAAGTCGGACACGGTGAACGACACGGGGGGAAGGATGAGCGCGCTCACCCCGTGCTCCTTGAGCTTGGCCGCGCCCCGCTTCGCCATCTCGATGGCGATCACGGTGTCGGCGTTGAGGGGGAGATGGGGACCGTGCGCCTCGATGGCGCCGACGGGCAGGATGCCCACCGGGCGGTCCTTCATCGCCTCGTCCACTTCCGCCCAGGTCATCTCGGACATCACGATGTTGTCAGCCATGGCCATTGAAGGAAGATTCCTTCGCTCCTTTCCGGTTCTCTGGTTCTCGGGATTGCTAGCTGGCGGCGAGACGTCTCCGGTCGATCTTGCCTCGGTCGTTCTTGGGCAGCGAGAGAGCGAACTCCACGACCCGCGGGTACTTGAAGGGCGCCAGTCGGGTCTTCACGAAATCCTGGAGCTCACGGGCCAGCGCGTCGTCGCCGAGGCGATCACGGGGTACCACGTAGGCTTTGGGCTTGATCAGTCCGTCCCGGTCTTTATACCCGATGACGGCGCATTCCGCTACAACCGGATGCTGGAGCAGGCAATTCTCGACTTCGTAGGGAGACACGAAGATGCCCCCCACCTTGAGCATGTCGTCCGTGCGCCCTTCGTACCAGAAGTAGCCGCCCTCGTCCCGGCGCATGTGGTCCCCCGTCACTACCCAGTCCCCGCGCAGGGTCTCCTTGGACTTCTCGTGGGCCTGCCAATAGAGGATGGCCGCCGATTCCCCCTTGATCCACAGCGTGCCCGCCTCGCCGGGGGGCACGTCCGCCCCGTCCGGCCCCACGATGCGCGCGTCGTAGCCGGGGACGAGCCGGCCCAGGCTCCCCGGCACGACGTCGCCCGGGTAGTTCGAGATGTAGATGTGGAACATCTCGGCCGAGCCGATGCCGTCCAGGATCTCCACCCCGAAGGTCTCCTTCCACCGCCGGTAGAGCTCGGGAGGCAAGGCCTCTCCGGCGGACAGCACGAGCCGCAGTGACGAGAGGTCGCGGCCGGCCGCGCCGGGAGCATTCAGCATGGCCCCGATCATGGTCGGAACCGAAGTGAGGATGGTGGGCCGGTAGCGCTCGATCACGTCGAACAGGGTAGGGGCCTCGCTGCGCTCGCTGAAGAGCGCGGTCGCCCCGCCCACCGCGAACGGGAACAGGAGGTTCGTGCCCGTGGCGTAGCCGAAGAAGAGCTTGGGCACGCTGACGGTGAGGTCGTCCTCGCGGAGGCCCATCACCTGCTTCGCGTACCGCTCGGTGTTCCACGGCAGGTCCTGCTGGAGATGTACGGCCGCCTTGGGTTTGCCCGTGGAGCCGCTGGTGAAGAGCCAGATGGCGGGGTCGTCGCGGTGCGTGTCGGCGTTGACGAGCCGGTCGGGGGCGCGCGCGCAGATGTCGTCGAAGCTCGGGTCCGACCCCGCGTCGCCGACGACGAC
>Ga0207648_10004796_pt1 | contig 13807 bp, 13 predicted proteins | sample KBSMisM32_FD_184310 | JGI IMG/M metagenome (GOLD analysis project Ga0207648, IMG submission 184310) | Miscanthus rhizosphere microbial communities from Kellogg Biological Station, Michigan, USA - KBS Miscanthus M3-2 (SPAdes) (version 2) | ecosystem: Host-associated > Plants > Roots >...
CGGTGGCGAAACGCGCGTCTTCCCGGCGGACTCGGGGCACGGTGTGCGCTTTACACTCGCGGAGCCCTGGTCTGCGCTGCTGCTCGACGATGCGCGCGTCGTGCACGAGACGACCCCGATCCAGTCGGCGACGAGCGCGCCGGGTTGGCGCGACACGCTGGTCCTGACTTATCGGGCGGCCGGGTTCCAGGCCCCCACCCCGGGCTGAGGAGGTTCGGCTCACGGGCGAGTCGGGCCGAGATACTTGTCGTACCAGTCGAGAGTCGCGCGAACGAGCTGGTTGTGCGGCAGCTGGCCGTGCCCCGCATCGAACAACACATGCTGCTTCTGATCGACCGGCGTACCAAGCAACTCGAAGAAGCGACGTTGCGCGTCGAGCGGGACGTCGATGTCCCAGCGGCCGTTTAACATCAGCACCGGCTGGGTGATCCTCGGCAGGTAGTTGTAGAACTGCTCGGCGGCCGGCAAGTCGTCCAGGAAGTAGACGCCGCCGCCGTCGAGAACGAGCGCCAGGAATCGATCCTCCACCGCCGCTACCGGCATCATTGCCTGCGCCCCGTTGCTGACGCCGAACCAGCCCAGCCGCCCGATATCGATGTCCTTGCGGGTCGCGAGATAGTCGATCGCACGCCCGAGATCCTGCCGCGCGTGGCGCAATCGTATGCGGGACCGATCCGCGATGCTCATCGACTGGCGACGCGCTGGTGACCACCGGCGTTCGAATGTACCGTCGGCCGCGACCACGATGAGCGCGCGACCCGACTTGAGTATGAAGTCGAGCGGCTGGGCGGAAACGGTCGGGTCGAAGTCGCTGGAGTCAAATGGTCGGTTCATGAAGCCGGCGTGCGGGATGTAGAAGATCGCCTGGTACGGCGGCGCGCCGCCGGTCGGCAGAAGAAGCTGCACGGCGAACCGCGTGTCGTCGTACGCGGTGGTGAGTGTGATTCGTTCCCGGGTCCAGAGTGGATTCGTCGAGACCATGGACTCGATCTGCGGGTCCAGGGCGGCCTGCGGGTATTCGAGCTGCTGCGCAAGCACGGCGTAGGCATCATCCGAGACCGGCACCAGCGACGCATAGTCGACCGACTTCTGCGCGATCGGCTCGCGTAATTGCGCGGCATAGGCCTGGCCCGCATGCGCGCGCACGCAGCGAAAGCCGTTTCCGGGCGAACGGTCCCAGGCCGGCGCGGCGTCGAGTTCGTTGTAGACATACGGTGCCTGGTTCCAGGCGCCGCCGGCGATCCAGCGTCCGCCGGGTGACACGTTCCACAGCCACTCGCGGACATTGCCGGCCATGTCGTAGGTCCCGTACGGGCCGATGCCCTGGTGCCGGCCCACTGCCGCAGTGCCCTTCCCATCGAAATTGCTTGCACCGATGATGACCGACGCCAGCGACTCCAGCCGCTCGTTCAAGGAATACGCGGCGCGGTACCAGTGATACGCCGTGGGCAACTCCTTGTCGCGGAATCGAGCGTAGGCGACGGCTTCGAACCAGCTCACACCGGCGACCGGATGATCGCCGGTGCCGTCGGGATAGCTGCCGGCCTCCCAGGTCGCGGGTCCGGGACGTCCTGTCGCATCGACGAACCGGGCAACGGCCTCCGGCCAGCCGGCGACGTCATCGCCAAACGGCAGGTCCTGCCAGAGCTCTGCGCGTGCATAGCCGCCGGCGTCGACGAATTCCTTGAATTCCCGGTTCGTGACCTCGAAGCGGTCGATATAGAAGGGCGGAAGTTCGACCGCGGCTTCCTCGCTTATCAGGGCGACCGGCAGTGCGACCGACTGTACGAGGACCATGCCCTCGGGAACGCTCGTCTCGTCGGCGAGATGCAACGTGAGATCGATGTTTGCGAATCGCGCGCGAATCGTCGGCTCGGGGTAGTTGCCGAGCTGCATGCCGGGGTTACGCATCGCGAAAATCGCTGACGCGTGTCCGGGATGCTCGACTTTCCAGAGTCCAAAGCCGCGGGGAATCGTCTGGTTCGCCAATGGCGTCGTGCCGATGGGCCGCCAGTCTGCCTCCGTACTCGCGTACGGGCGATAGTGGACCATCGCACCGCTCGGGTGGCTGGCGAGGCTGACGGGAGACGTAAACGACGGTTCGAGCGCATTGAGCCGCGGGTCGTTCGGGATAACCCGTTCGATGCGCGTCGCAAGATCGAAAGCGCCCACGTAGTCGTCCTTGTCTATCAGCGCCTCGAGCTGTGGCAACGCCTCCTCGCGCGCCCAGCGCTCCTTGTTACGCTGCTGCAGCGTCCAGGTCAGGGCACCGGCGAGCGCGACCAGCGCCAGAACACCCGGCACCGTCCACCAGTTGCCGAGCAGTCGTCTCACGATTTCGCCCGGTCGAGCGCGAATTTCTCCGGCCCTTGAGTTGTCCGCCGGGATGGATGCGTCTGCTGTGCGCTCGTCGATCGAGGCGCTCGGTGCAACGCGCGCGTGGATTGCGGCGACGATCCGGTCGCAGATCTCGTCCTGCAGGGCGAACGCATCCTCGAGCCGGCGGTCGTAGCGCTCGGCCCAGACATGCTCATCCCGGGGCGCGTCGATGAGCTGCGTTGTCACGCGCATCCGATCGTCGATCTTGCGTACGCTGCCTTCGATGACGTACTGGCAGCCGAGCTCGCGCGAGATCGTACGCGCATCGACCTGGCGGCCCTGGTACGCAGAGGCGGATTGCCGGGACATGACCTTGAGGCCAGGCAGTGCCTGCAGCCGCGTCGTCAGGTCCTCCACGATGCCGTCGGCGAAGTGCCTCTGTGCCGCGTCTTCGCTCATGTTCGCGAAGGGCAGGACGACGATGGAGCGGGGCTGGACGCTGGTCGGCAGACCGGTCGCGGCCGAAGGTCTCGAACCGCGGTCGCGGACGATGTCGAAACTCCAGGCGAGCACCAGCGCGATCGGGAACCCGAGCAGCAGCAGGACGGTGGTGAAGGTGATCGTCCAGGGCGGTAGATTCAGCGCGGGAAGGACGACCGCGACCACCTGGACGAGCAGCCATCCGACAACCGCATAGGCGGCGGCCACGCGGAAGACCTTGCGTTTCTTAAGTTCCGCCAGCCAGGCCATGGACGCGAAGGATAGCTGCAATACTGGATACGGGCACCGACAACGGAAATAATGCGCGCCCGACTTCGAGGAGACTCCATGCACACGATCCGTCCCGCCGCGCTGCTCGCGGTCCTGATCGCCGCGCCCGCAGTTGCGGGGGCGGCCACCACCGCCCTGCAGTGCGGCAACATCTACGACTCGAAATCCGCGCGTCTCGTGGGCGCGGGCACGATCGTCGTCACCGATGGCCGAATCGCGCAGGTGCTGCGTGAGCGCGCAACACCGGCCGGGGCAGAGGTCGTCGATCTCGCGGGACACACGTGCATGCCCGGCTGGATCGACCTGCACGTGCACCTGTCGGGGGAATCGAACCCCGACAGCTACTCGGAGCGGTTCCGGCTCGACGACACCGATTTCGCTTACCGCTCGGTCGGCTACGCCGAGAAGACGCTGCTCGCGGGTTTCACGACGGTGCGCGACCTGGGCGGAGCTGTGTCGATCGCTGTGCGTAACGCGATCAACCGGGGGTACATCAAGGGACCCCGGGTGTATGCCGCCGGCAAGTTGATCTCCACCACCGGCGGTCACGGCGACCCGAACAACGGGCTCAATTCCGAGATCGCCGAGGCGCTGGGTCCGCCGGGCCCGACTGAGGGCGTGATCAATGGTGTCGACGAGGCGCGCCAGGCGGTCCGGCAGCGCTACAAGGAGGGCTCCGACCTGATCAAGATCACCGCCACCGGCGGCGTGCTTAGCTACGCCAAGAGCGGCGATGCGCCGCAGTTCACCGTCGAGGAGGTGCGCGCGATCGTCGAAACTGCGCGCGACTACGGCTTCACGGTTGCCGCGCACGCGCACGGCAAGGAGGGTATACGTCGCGCGGTCGAGGGGGGTGTCACCTCGATCGAGCACGGCACCTACATGGACGAGGAGATCTTTGCGCTGATGAAGAAGCACGGCACCTGGTATGTGCCGACGATCAGCGCGGGCCAGTTCGTTGCGGAGAAGGCAAAGATCCCCGGCTTCTATCCGGAGATCGTGCGACCCAAGGCCGCGCGGATCGGCGCGCAGATCCAGGACACCTTCGGCAAGGCCTGGCGCGCGGGCGTGAAGATCGGCTTCGGCACTGACCAGGGTGTCGCGCTGCACGGCGACAACGCCCGCGAGTTTGGCTTCATGGTCGACACCGGCATGCCGGCCGCGACCGCCCTGCAGACCGCGACGTACAACGCCGCGCAGGTGCTCGGCGTGACCGACATCGGTCAGCTCGAGCCCGGCTTTCACGGCGATGTCGTCGCCGTGCCCGGCGACCCGACGACCGACATCGCGCTCACGAGCAAGGTCGATTTCGTCATGAAAGGCGGCGTGATCCACCGTCGCCCATGATTGCCCTCCCCACCCGGCCCGAGGCGCTCGAGGTGGCGCTCGATAGATCGGCGATCATCGTCGTCGACATGCAGAACGCGTTCGCGAGCAGGGGAGGGCTGCTCGACCTCGCGGGTATCGATATCTCGGGTGCCGCCGAAGTCGTGCGGACGGTCGGTGCGGTGCTCGGCGCGGCGCGCACGCGCGGTGTCCAGGTGGTTTATCTGCAGACCGGATACAAACCGGACCTCAGCAACGGCGGGAGCGAGGCATCACCGAATCCGCGGAAGGAAACCGCCTTGTGCCTGATGCGTGCCCGTCCGGAGCTCAAAGGGAAGCTCCTCGTCGAAGGCACGTGGGACGTCGAGATCGTTCCGGAACTCGCACCCCAGCCGAATGACATCGTCGTTCTCAAGACGCGCTACAGTGGATTCGCCGGTACGACGCTCGATTCCGTGTTGCGCGTGCGCGAGATGCGCTACCTGTTCTTCGTCGGCATCGCGACGAATGTATGCGTCGAGTCGACCTTGCGCGATGCCTACTTCCACGAGTATTGGCCGGTTCTCGTGACGGACGCAACGATGCAGGCCGGTCCAAGGACGGCCCACGAGGCCACCATCTTCAACGTGGAGTCTTTCTTCGGGTGGACCCTGGATTCGAAGAGTCTCATCGACAGCCTGCAGAGCCAGCGTGCGCTGCCGGCGACTGCTGGAGGAGTTTGACGATGGATCGTATCCTTCTTGCGCTGGTCATGATTGGTGTGATCGCGGGCTGCGGCCGGAGAGACCACGCGAACGCACCCGAGACCGCGTCGCCCCCCACGGCCACGACCGAGCCCGCTCCTGCCGAGGGAGTCCCGACGGAGCCCGCGCCCGCCGAGTCGGCGCCGTCCGATGCGCCACCGTCCGCATCGGTACCGGCGGCACCCGCCGATGCCCCGGTCGCCGACGAGGCAGGCGCCGAAGCCGCCGGCTGCAACGCCGAGCCCGTGCAAAACCTGGTCGGTGAGCTCTACACGCCGGAGCTCGGAGAGCAGGCGCGTGTCACCGCCGGCGCACGCGTCGAACGCGCCCTGCGCCCCGGGCAGATCGTGACGATGGAGTTCCGCGCAGACCGGCTGAGCTTCACGCTCGACGAGAAAGGCCGGATCTCACAGGTGAACTGCGGCTGAGGTCGCCTCAGGTCGATGGCGCGTCCGACTGCTCGCGGAGCTTCTGGATGACTTCCTCGTAGTACGGACGGTCCTTCAGGCTCGCGTACTCGCCGGGGAAGCAGATCGTCGTCAGCTCGGCGAAGTCGTCGACCCAGTTGGTGAGCGCGATCGCGCAGCGCCAGCCGTTCGGCAGCCGCGTGTTGTCGATGATCGGAAAGTCATAGAAGCCGACGTCGAACGTCGTATTCAGCGTCTGGGTGTCCGTCCCATTGCAGGCACTTGCCTCGAGCCGCACGCGGATGTTGCGCGTGCGCCGGTCGGCCGAGCGCAGCAGGACGCTGATGTCGCACTTGTGCTCGCCGATCGTGAGCGTCTGTGGCTCGGGGGTCAGCGGCACGCTGCCGCTACCCGACGCGTCGAGCTCTGCGAGGTCGACCGGCCGACTGAAGCGCGCGCCACGGCCCTGCAGTGTGAAGAGCTGTTTCGAGGTGACCTCCCGCGCGAGATTCTCGATACGTGCCAGCAGCTCCTGCTGATCGGAGCCTTCCGGCAGCTTGAGGAGCTTGCGCTGCAGATCGTGGAACAGCGGTCGCAGGTCGAGCGAATCGTGGAAGTTGTTCGACAGCAGCTCGAGCTGCAGCACCTTCGCATCGAGATCGGTCGGGCTCGCCTGCAGGTATTCCTGCAGGATCGCTCCGAGCACGTCCTTGCGGAGTGTCGATTCCGCGACCTCGCGCTGGCTCATCAGCTCGGAGTAGAGCCGCGCGTTCGTATCGCGCGACTGGCGTTCCTCGAGGGCGCGCGAACCGAAGACACCGAGGAACGCGACCGCCATCGCGGTCAGCAGGCCGCCGACGGGCTGCAGCAGCACGCCAAACTTGTCCCAGGCATCCTTATGCTTCGGAGGGTCCGCCATCGCGTCGTGCCTCCCGCGATCAGCCGCGCTTCGCCGTCAGCTTGCCGTCCGCACCGACAGCCAGGACCACATCGGACTGCGTCGCATCGTCGAACGACACCACGTTCATCGTCGCCGATTTTCCATCTTGCGTGACCGTGAGCGTGCACTTGCCGGTCTGAGCGATGACCAGCCGGTAGGACCCCTTCGCGTCGGTCTTTACCGGACCGTAGGCCTGATCGCCGCACTTGGCGCCGACTTCCGCACCTTTAACGACGCCCGACGCGCCCTTGACCGTGCCGAAGACTTCGCCGGCGCCGGCTGCGCTCGAAACCAGGCTTGTAGCGATTGCAAACGCAATGAGTTTGTTCATGGGGGCATCCTTGATGCGCAGAGTGCGGTAAGACTACCGTATCCGCGCCGGAGTTCCATCGCACGGCTCCGGTCCGTCCAGGCAGGTGGCTCAATGTCGGTCAGAATCGTTCGGCTGGGAAGTCCGCGCCTCGCGGGGGAGGGTCTACGCATTGGCACGGTGCGTCGCCCGCCGCGCGGCGTGCCGAAATCCGAGTACGCGAAGCGCGACCTCTACGATGTCTGGCTGCCGAACCTGGCGCCCAGCGAATCGCTGCTCAAGCTGGCGCAGGAGGCGGCCGCGGGCGACGACGCGCGGGCCTGGCGCGGCTTCGTGCGACGCTATCGCGCCGAGATGAAGACGCCTGAGAGCCGCGCGCTGCTCGATACGCTGGCCGCCCTGTCGCATCACGCTGCCTTTTCAGTCGGCTGCTACTGCGAGGACGAGGCGCGCTGTCACCGTTCGGTGCTGCGCGAACTCCTGACCGCGCGCGGCGCGGCAATCGCACGAGACTGATTCGGCTCATCGCAGGGTTCCCGCCAGCACCACCCCTGGCAGCGCCGGGTCGTCGGGGTCCGTGACCAGCAACAGGTGGATGATCCCACCGTCGAGTCGTGCAACGACGCCTTCGATCTTGTGACAGTGCTCGAGCTGCTCGAGTGCGCACACCCGTCCATCTTCGTCCACGAGACCGACAGCGGCGCCCAGACACGGGCCGTCCTCGTAGCTGTCTTCCGTATCCTCGGCCACGGCCGTGAATACAAAGCGTCCGTCGGGCAAGCCGGCACCATCGGTGAAACAGAGCGGCACGCCGCGGATCGCACCAAGGTCGAACGGCCTGATGTCCAGGGGCGGTGTTGCAATGATCGGGCGCCCTTCGGCCAGCGCATCGAGCGCTGTGCGCAGCGGGAGGCGGATGCAGGCGTTGGTCGTATCGCGTTTGTTGCCCCGATGCAGAAGGCAGAAATGCTCGGCTGTGGTGAACGCGCCCTCGACATTGAGCGCGGGCAGACGGGTCCGTAACGCCGAGTAGAGTCGGTGCAGGTTGACCTGGATGGCAGGCTCGCCTGCGAGGCCCCAGGCGTCGAGCTCGATCAACGCGCCCACCTCGCGGTTGGGCCTCGATCCCGAACCGAGCGCGAACAGCGCACCGTGCGGAAATTCCATCATGCCGGGCAGTCGCGTCAGCGCTTCCAGGTCTGCCTTCGCGGCCTTGCGCTCCAGGGCCCCGTCCGGCAGGCGGCCAGGCAGCACGGTCAGCAACGTGCCAGGCTCGCTGCCCTCGGCGGAAAACACGCCGAGTTGATGCTCATCGTCCGCGATGACGTAGAGACGATCCTCGACGCGCACCAGCCCACTGGCCGCACTCAAGTGACGCGGACGTCCCGGTGCCGGCGCGGTGCGCAGAGCCAGCTCGCGAAGCTTCTCCAGGCGGATCATATGGGTCGCCTACGACTCTCGGTGCAGTGAATCCCGAAGTCAGTGGGTCGTCGGCAGTGCGACGACGCGCAGGGCATCCACCACCAGCGTCCCGGTTCCGGCGTTCCGTACCGTGACGACGAGCTCCGCCCCGGCGGCCTCAACCGTGCCCAGCGGCAGCCAGCGCGCGTTCCAGCGTCGCTGGTCGAGCATCGCCAGTGGTGAGTCTGCGGTTCCTCCTGTCGAGTAGACAGCGTTGGTCGCCTGGCCCTCCGCCGCGGGATACCACACCGCGAGCTCGTAGTGCCCGGGCCCCGGCAACTGCAAATGCCAGGAGAACTCGGCGCCGGCGGAGTCGCTCTCGTAGATAGCGCCGGAGCTCGAGCGTGCGCCGCGGCGCGCGACCCGACGCCAGGCCGTCGGCGCGTCAGTCGTATCCGTTGCCGCGGAAATCCGCGCCCATGCGTCGGCGTTGCGGTCCGCGGACGGCAACGAGGCAAGTAGTTCCTCGACAAACCCACCGAGCGTGCCGACGTCGTGCGGCGGATCTTCCTTATCCAGCCCGTTGCTGAACGCCGCGATCACGAATCGTCGACCGTCGGGCAGCGCGAAGGCGGCGATCTCCTCCAGCGTGTCGTATGCAAGCCCGTTCTTGGCGCGAAAGTCGGTGCCCGGCGGGAGCCCGCGACCGTAGCCGCCGTGGCCACCGTAGCGCTCTCGCTGCAGCAGGCTCTTCATGTAGTTCGTCGCCTGCGGCTCGATCACGCCTTCCTCGATCGCGAGCATGAGCCGTGCGGAATCGTCCGGCGCCAGCGCGTTGCGGCCGATGCGCTCGATCGAGAGTTTTTCGAAGCCGACCGGCTCCTCGCCCGAGTTCGTCGGCCAGGTCTTGTTGAGCACGCGCTGACCGCCCAGCAGTCCGTACCCGGCCAAGAGGTGCTCGGTATAACGCCGCTTGGCAAGCCATGCTTCGAACTCGGCATCCGTGCCGGACTCGAGATTGGGCGCACCAGAGAGCGCATCGACGACCCGGCCGGTCGCGACGTTGTCCGACTCGACCACCATCGGCCGCACGTCGGCGTCGAGGCAATCGGGCGGCCGGCTGCGTTCGGCGCACCAATGCACCGCTGCCACGAGGTATGCGAGCTTGACCGTGCTCGCGGGGTACGCGAGGGCGCTGCCGCCGAAGCTTCCGCGCCGCCAGCCACCGCTGCCGTCGAAGCGAAGCACGGTGACATCGAAGCGGTCGAAGGGCTGGCGTGCGAGAAAGCGCTCCCGCGCGGTGACGACTGCGTGGGAGAGTGCCGCATCGTCGATGATCGCCGGCATTGCGACGGGCGTCGCGGCGGTGCCGGTACAGGTCAGCTGCGCGCAGGTCGCGAGCAACACGATCCGAGCCAGCGCGATCGGTCGGCGGCGCGTGAGCTCAGGCAGCGGGCTGCCCGCCCCGGAGCGCGAACTTCTGAACTTTCCCCGCAGCGTTGGTGGGCAATGCATCGACGAACTCGATCCGCCTCGGCACCTTGTAATTGGCCATGTTATCCCGGCACCAGGCGAGGAGGCCGGCCTCGTCGAGTGCCGTGCCCGTACGCCTGATCACAAAGGCCTGCCCGACCTCGCCGAGGCGCGGATCGGGGATGCCGATCACCGCCACCTGCGCAACCCCGGGATGCGCCGCCATGATCTTCTCGATCTCCGCGGGGTAGCAGTTGAAGCCGCCCGCGATGTACATGTCCTTGCGGCGATCGGTGATGCGCAGATACCCCTCGGCGTCGAGCACGCCGACATCACCGGTGTGCAGCCAGCCATCCGGGTCGACCGTCTCTGCGGTTGCGACCGGGTCATCGAGATAGCCGCGCATCACGTTGTAGCCGCGCACGAGGACCTCGCCGGGCTCACCGCGCGCAACCGTGCCGCCTTGCTCGTCGACGCAACGCACTTCGACACCGGGAATCGGCACGCCGCAGGTGAGCGCGATGCGCTCGACGCTGTCGCCGGGACGGCACATGGTGACGATGCCCATGCTCTCCGTGAGCCCATAGCCGGTGACCACGGTCTCGAAGCCGAGCACGCTCAGCATTTTCTCGATCAGCGACGGCGGTACCGTGGCCGCGCCCGTGACAGCGAGCCGGAGCGACGAAATGTCGTGCCGCCCCAGCGCCTCGTGCGCTAGCAGGGTCTGGAAGAGCGTGGGCGGCCCGGGCAACACGGTGATCCGTTCGCGCTCGATGCGCGCCAGCGCCGCGCCTGCATCGAACACGGCGAGCGGCGAGATACGCGCACCGGTGATCAAGCAGGCGAGCCAGCCCGCCTTGTAGCCAAAGGCATGAAAAAACGGGTTGACGATCAGGTACCGGTCACCTCGCCTCAAGCCCACGGACTCGCTCCACGCCGTGAAGGCACGGACGTTCTGCTCGTGCGCGGACATCACGCCCTTCGGCCGGCCGGTCGTGCCGGAGGTGAACATGATGTCGGCGAGATCCTGGCCGCGGAGTGTCGCGCGCAGCCGGAGCGGCTCGTCGTGCGGGATCCCGCGACCGCGATCCAGGAAATCGCGCCAAGCCTGCGTTTGCCGGGCGCGGCCGGTCTCGGGCACGGTCGCGGCGTCGAAGAGCACGGTGAGCGCCAGATCGGGGAGGTCCTCCGCGTCCAGCAGTTCCGGGTAGCGGGTGCCCAGGAACTCATCCACCGTGAGGAGTACCCGCGCGCGGCCGCGCCGCAGGATGTCGCCTGCTTCCCGGCCCTTGAGCCGGGTGTTGAGCGGGATGATCGCGGCGCCCGCGGTCTGCGCACCGATGGCCGCGATGATCCAGGCCGCCTGATTTGGCGCCCAGATCGCCACGCGATCACCGGGGCGAACGCCGGCCGCAACAAAGGCTGCCGCCGCCTCGAGGCTCGCCGCCTCCAGACCGGCAAAGCTCAGAGTGAACGAGCCGTCCTCGACGGCGGTCGCCTCCCCATGACGGCGGGCCGCGCGGGCCAGGATTCCGGGGATGGTGAGCTCGTCGGCGTCCTGCAGGGTCATCAGTCAACAGGCCCTATGAATCCGCGAAACGTAGTCCAAACGGCGGTTGACCTTTCAATGTTCGTAGGTAAAGTAGCAAACCTCTACGCAGATTGCGACAGGCCACGTTGTCCAAGGCACTCGATTTTTCGGGTCGGGCGGTGCTCGTTACCGGTGGCACCCAGGGCATCGGTCGGGCGATCGCCGAGCGCTTTCTCGCCCACGGCGCGGACGTCCTCGTCTGCGCACGCCACGCGCCGGCCTCGCCGCCGGCCGCGGGCGCTCGGGCGGCCGGGTTCGAGCCCTGCGATGTGCGCGACGCCGGCGGCGTCGCCCGGCTCATCGAGGCGGTGATCGCGCGGTACGGCCGGATCGACGTGCTGGTCAATAACGCCGGCGGATCGCCGCAGGCCCAGGCGGCGACGCACAGCACGCGGTTCTTCGACAAGATCATCGAGCTCAACTTGTCCGCGGCCTTCTATTGTGCGCAGGCAGCGAATGCACAAATGCAGGTGCAGCCCGAAGGCGGCAGCATCGTCAACATAGCAAGCGTGTCCGCGACCCGCGCCTCGCCCGGTACGGCCGCGTACGGCGCCGCGAAAGCGGGACTTCTCAATCTCACGCAAAGCCTCGCGATGGAGTGGGGCCCGAAGGTGCGAGTCAACGCGATCATCGCCGGCCTGGTTGCGACCGGCAATGCGGAGGCGCATTACGGCGGACCGGCCGGGCTCGCGCGTGTTGGTGCGAGTCTGCCCGCGCGACGCATGGGCGAGCCCGCGGACATCGCCGATGCCTGCGTGTACCTGGCGTCGAGCCTGGCCGCTTACGTGAGCGGCGCTGCGCTTGCGGTCCACGGCGGCGGCGAACGTCCGTCGTTTCTCGATCTCGCGCAGGCCCCGGCCGGCACCAACAACCTGGAGCACAAGCATGAGTGAGCATCGGCCGCAGGTCGCCATCGTCACGGGCGCGAGCCGCGGCGCGGGCAAGGGCATCGCGATCGGCCTCGGCAGTCAGGGGATGACCGTCTATGTCACCGGCCGCGAAAAGAGCGCGAGCGGCGGCAAGATGCTGGGACGCAATCTGCCCGGGACGCTCGAGGAAACCGCAGCCGCCGTGACGCGCGCCGGCGGCAAGGGCATCGCGGCGGTGTGCGACTCGGCGCGGGATGATGACCTGCGAGCGCTCATCGAGCGCGTGGTGCGCGAGGCAGGCCGCATCGACATCCTCCACAACAACGCCACTTACATTCACGACCGGCTGGTCGAGCCCGGCCCGTTCTGGGAGAAGCCGCTCGAGTTCGTGCGGATCATCGACGTAGGGCTGCGCTCTGCCTATGTCGCGAGCTGGTACGCCGCGCCCGTGATGGTGAAGCAGGGTGGAGGGCTGATCTCGTTCTCCTCGTCCTTCGGCGGGAACTGCTACATGCACGGCCCGGCGTATGGCGCGCAGAAGGCGGGTGTCGACAAGCTGGCCGCCGACATGGCGGTCGATCTCGAGAACACAGGGGTCGCGGCGGTCTCGCTCTGGCTCGGCCCGCAGAAGACCGAGCGCTCCGTGATCGCGGTGGAGGAGAAGCCCGAGCAGTACACGGGGTTCATGGCGGTGGCCGAGACGCCCGAGTTCAACGGCCGCGTGCTCTATGCGCTCGCTCGCGACCCGAAGCTCGCCAGCCGCTCGGGGCAGACCCTGATCACCGCCGAGCTCGCGCAGGAATACGGTATCCGGGACGAGGGCGACCGCCAGCCGCCGTCCTACCGCGAAGCGCTCGGCGCGCCGCGGGTGCCGCACCCTGCGCGGGTGATGTGAGCGGAGGGGCGTCGACCGGTGCACACTTGCGCTCTCGACATGCCGGGGAGGACCGTGAGCAGGCCGATCGAACCGCGGGAACTGCGCGACGCTTTCGGGACCTTCGCCACCGGAGTGACCGTAATCACCGCGCGGCGGCCGGACGGCGGGCCGATCGGCGTGACGGCAAACTCGTTTACCTCCGTGTCGCTGTCGCCGCCGCTTGCACTCTGGTGCATTGCGCGTGACAGCTCGAGCGTGCCGGCCTTCGTCGAAGGCGCTGATTTCGCGGTGCACGTCCTGACCGCCGCGCAGCGCGACGTGGCGCTCCGGTTCGCGACACGCGGAGGCGAGAAGTACCCGAGCGGTACGATCGCCGGCAAGCACGGACCCGCGCCAAGTGTGCCGGGCGCGCTGTGCCGGATCGACTGCGTCGTGCAGGAGCTGCATCCGGGCGGCGACCACGTCATCGTGCTCGGCCGCATCGTCGCCGTCGATCGCCGCGTGGGCGCCCCGCTGCTGTTTCATGGCGGTCGCTTCGGACTGCTCGAGGTGGACGCGAGCTCGCCGGCGATGGACCTGTGGGATTCCCTGAGCACGGGATGGTTTTGACGATGAATACCGCAGCGAAAGTGATGGACGCGCATACGCGGGTCATGGAGGGACAGAGCTGGAGCGACTTCTGTCGCGCGCTCGAGGCCGCGGGCGACATCGTGCTCGCGCGCACGACACCCGCCTCACCGATCGACCGCGCCGAGGGCTACCGATACCTGACGCGTCTCA
>Ga0207648_10004799_pt1 | contig 13802 bp, 13 predicted proteins | sample KBSMisM32_FD_184310 | JGI IMG/M metagenome (GOLD analysis project Ga0207648, IMG submission 184310) | Miscanthus rhizosphere microbial communities from Kellogg Biological Station, Michigan, USA - KBS Miscanthus M3-2 (SPAdes) (version 2) | ecosystem: Host-associated > Plants > Roots >...
CAGGTGCAAAGGCATCGGCCCTTGCGAGCCGAGCAGGCCGAAGAAGCGCACGCCCAGGCGCGGCGCCGCGGCGCCGTTTTCATGGTCGAAGGTCGCGAGCGCGGCCGGTGCGAAATCGAGCTCGGGTTCCTGGCCGAGGCGCAGCGGCTCGTGTGAGGGCCGAAGCGCGCGACCGAAGCGCGGCGCATCGGGATGCAAGCCTTCGATACGCCGCAGCAGCGCGAAGAAGTCGTGCGCATACGGTGCTGCACGCAGCGCGTCGAACAACGCCCCCAGTCGCGCCTGGCGTTGTGCCTTGTCCACCGCGGTATCGCTCGCCTGGCTCATTGGGCATCCTCTGTGCTGCGCACTCCGGAATTCGCCTTGAGGTCCACGAAGTGGGCCCCTTCGTGGCCCTTGGCGCCCCAGCGGCTCATACCGTCTCCCGCAGGCCGGTGCGCGGTTGCCAGCGCATCACCTCGCCGCGCTGCGGCGTGCGCAGGGTCAGCTGTGTGAACGAGTTGATCGCGGCGTGGCGCGCGAAAAAGCGTTCGAGCACGCTCGCGAACAGGAAGGCGCTGGTGCCCTGGTAGGCCAGCTCGTCGAGCTCGAGCACGATCTCGACACCGCTGCCGAAGCTGAGCGGCCCCTTGAACGGCAGGCGCCGCACGATGGTGCGCGCCTCGAGCGCCTGCACGCCGGCGACCTGGCGCGCCCAGGCCGCGTCTTCGGACGGCGCGTACAGGCCCAGCATCGTGCGCAGCGCGGCCGCGGCGCGCTGCGGCGATTCGCCGACCAGCGACAGATGGTTCAGCGTCAGGTGGCTGACCAGGCTCCAGCCGAGCTCGCCGACCGGGCGCCGCGTGACCGGCCGGGTCGGCCCGCGCAGCGCGTCGACGCGCTGCACCGGGCCGGGCGAATCGAGGCGCCACTGCGGCGCCGACCCGGCCGCCGCACCGTGCGGCAGCAGGGTCGGCAGGTCGCGGTTGCTGACCCACGCCGACACCGACAGCTGGCGGATGTCTTCGCGGTACGGTGCATGCCGCGGATCGACGAGCGAGAGATAGATCTCCTCGCCGATGTACGACGAGCGCGGGCCATGCTGCTGCTGCCGCTGCGACAGCAGCCGCGTCTCGCGCCGCACCGTGTAGAAGCCATGCGCCTCATCGGCGGTGTGCGGCGAGGCTTCGTGGTAGGTCGCGTACAGCGGCAGGAATGCCTGCTGCGCGACGCGCCCGGTGCCGAAGCCGATGACCGCTTCGAGGCTGTGCACTTCATAGTCCATCGGCCGCGTTCGATCGGGCACGACGTGGTACTCCCACGCGCCCGGCCCGAGCTGGATGCGATCGAGCCGCTTGCGGAACAGGTTGATTGCCGGGGTGCAGAACAAGGCCAGGCTCGCCGCATCGATCAGCGCTTCCAGCGCAGGGTCGCCGCGCTGGAACAGCACGATCAGCTCGACCTCCTCGCCGGGCACCTGCGCCAGTCGCGCCGCGAGCTCGCCGATCTCGAAGAACAGCAGCCGCTGCGGCATCGCCGCGGCTTCTTGCAGCAACCGATAGCCGGAGAATGCGCGCAGCGACTCCGGCAGCAGCGCCTCGTCGGGGCAAAGCCGAGCGGCCGCACGCTCTCGGCGCAGCGCCACAGCGGCAACGCCGTTGACGCGCCGGTCGACACCAGCGTCCCGAGCGACGCGCCGAGCACGAGTTCATGCAGGCGGAATGCCACCTCGTCGGGCGCGCTGATGTACAGCGCGAGGCGGTCGAGCCCGAGCTGATTGAAGGCGATGCCGCCGCCGGTACGCAGCCGGATCCGCAGCCCGCCCTTGGCGCCTTGCGCCTGCGGCATGCGCGCGAGCGGCAGATCGGGCGCGTGGCTGAAGTACTGGACGCTGACCAGCTCGATCGGCCACAACGTCACCGCATGCGCGCTGCGGAACTCGCAGCGCGTGTCCTGCCCGCGCGGCAGCTCCGACACCAGCGCGCTGCCGCGCGGCACCGGGTAGCCCTTCGCCAGGTTCGGGTCCGCCGCATCGATGCCCAGGCGCGCGATCATCATCGACGGCAGCGGCGCGAGGAAGTTCGGATAGGTCGCTTCAAGCAGCTGCGCGATCAGCCGCGGCTGCTCGGCCTCGAGCTTGAGCTGCACGCGCGCGGCGAGGAATGCGAAGCCTTCGAGCAGGCGCTCGACATACGGGTCGGTGACCTCGACGCCCTCCATGCTCAGCCGCGCCGCGATCTTCGGAAACTCGTGCGCGAACTCCGCACCGACCTCACGCAGGTGGGTCAGCTCGTCGCTGTAGAGGCGCAGGAGGCGTGGGTCCATGTTCAGGGCCTGGTAGGGAGTCGATCGCGCGTCACCATTCGTCCAATGGGCCAACAGCACGGAGCCGACCGATGAGTTGCGAAGGGATATAAATCTGCGTCGCACCGCCACGACCACCGCCGGCCCAGTCCCAATTCGGCGATTGGGGACTTGCAGTTCCCTCTACTGCGGGCAATCCAAGCGACACGACATAACCGTGCAATCGACGACCTGATCCACCACCAAAGATTGCGAGATCGCTGCAGCTGGCGCCGCGGAGGCAGAACCAGTTCCCCACCCGAAGCGATGCGTCGTTGAAGGACGGATTTCGAATGTACTGAAAGAGCTGCTGACCGGACTCCAACGATTGCTCATAGGTCGCCATGTTGAAGTCGAAGCCTGAAACAATCTCCTCGATCTTTCTCAGCGGCACACGATAGCCTCGAAGGAAGGCGCGTACACCATCTTGATTCAGTTGCTTCACGTCGGCTCCCATTGCGCAAGCGTCGAAGGCCGCGCCCAATGCTGCTATCTAACCTTCAATGACAGGCCACTACCGACATCGCGTACCTCCACCTGCCCCGCCTCCAGATCCAACTGCGTGCGCAGCAGGATCTCCAGCGGCACCGGCTGCGACCACAGGTGGCCGCGGATCTCGAACTCGATGACGTTGTGCGTGTCGAGCACGCTGCTGGCTTCGAGCGCGCGCACCTGCAAGGTGTCAACGAGGATGCGCGGCTCGTAGCGGACGATGGCCTGGCGGATCGCGCGCTCGACCACGCTCACGTCGAGCTTGGACGCGAGCTGGCCCGACAACGGCGGCAGCCCGAAGTTCAGCACGCTGTCAGCCAGCTGCGGGTAGGCGTCGGCGGCGGCGCCGAGCGGCTGCACCGCGTTGAACAGCGCGCCCAGGTCGCGCAGCACCGCCTGACGCAGCTGCGCCTTGGACATCACGCGGTGGTCGTCGATCTCGCTGCGTTCACCGCGCGCCTCGTCGGTGAGCCGGTCGAGCAATGCCGGCTGGAGTCGGTTGCGCGCGTCGACGATGGCCATGGGTCGGGACGCTCGGGCCTGTCAACGCGACGCGTCTTCGTCGGGCTGCTGCGGCGCCTGCAGCACGATCTCGCGGACTTCGAGCAGGCCGAGCTCGGCGCCGCTCGTGGTCAGCAGCCGTTGCCCGAGGCCGCGGTACTGGTTGGGCGCGAGCTCGAGCCACTCAGTCTTGCGCGCGAGCTGCAGTGCGCCGTCGGCACAGGCGCCCGAACCGGGATAGCGCGCGGGCAGCAACGCCACGGTCTCGCCGCCATTGCTCAGCTCGAAGCGCGCCGGCGCCCAGACCAGATCGCGCAGGTCGACCGGCGGCTCGATGACGACCTTGCTGACGGCCGCATACGGCACCCAGCAGTAGCGGCCGTTGACGACCGCCTCGAGCACCGGCCCGAGCCGCGAGTCGGCATCGGCGATCCAGTCGAACGCGTCGCCGTTCAAGGTGCCGGGCGTGGCCGGCGCGGCATCGAAGGCTTCGCTGCGCAGGCGCGCCGCGGCGGTGTCGTCGCCGCGCGCGTCGGCCTGCAGCGCCTCGGCCAGCCAAGCGACCCAGGCCTGCGGCTGGCCGAACGCGATCGGCGTGGTCTTGCCGGCGAACACCGCCTCGCGGACGAGCTCGCACTGCACCGCCGCGCGGTACGTGTTGACCATTGGCAGGGTCGCGGCATCCATTTCGCCGCAGACGGTGAGCTGGGTCAGCGCCCGCTGCCACAGCCCCAGCACGCTCAACAGCTGGAACAGGAACACGCGAAGCTTCGCGTCGGCCGCCCGTTCGCGCACCTGGCGCTGCAGCAGTTCGAGCACGACCTGCGGTTCGCCTGCTGCCAAGAGCTCCTGTGCGGTGGTGGCCATGGTGCTCAGCTCGTCGCCATGACTTCGTCGTTGAACGAGAACGAGCCGGTGCCGAGCCCCGCGCTCTCCTGCTGCTTGTATTCGATGTCGATCTTCGTGAACGCGAATTCGACCCGCTCGACCGGCCGGCCGTCGGCGCCAACCTCGATCTCGACTGCGACGACCCGCGCATCGCTCAGCGTCATGCGAAAGTAGTCGAGCGCCTCGCCGCCGGCCTTGCGCATCCCGAGCGTCGCCTCCTTGACTTCGTCGTTGGTGACGAGCGCGCTGAGCAGCCCGGTCGAGGCCGAGTCGATGCCCTTGGTCACGACGAGGTGCTTGTAGACACGGCGCGCGGTGCGTTCGGTGGAGCCGATCGCGGTGTTGGTGCTGACGCCCCAACCCCACGTGAACACGCCGATGTCGTCGGCGTGGCCTTCGGTCGTGCCCTCGCCCTTGATCTTTCCGGCGCGCCTGGTCTGAACGTGCAGAAAGATGTCGGACGCCGCGTCGCCCGCGGGTTCGTTCATCGACATCGCCATGGTGCCCTCCGTTCAGCGGCGCAGCAGGCCGAGCGACGCGGAGCAACCCGCGCGCCGGCCTTCAAACTTTCTTGTTGGTCGTCACGTCCCAACCGCCGACCACTTCGCCGCCGAGCGAGCCATCGGGCTTTTGTTCCTTGTACTTGTATTCGATCTTGCCGAAGTTCAGAGCGACCTGTTCCATCGGGATCACGTCGGAGCCGGACGAGCCGCTGGACTGGTAGCTGCTGACCAACACTGGCGACAGCACCACGGTCAGGAATTCCTGTTGGTCGCCGCCCGCCTTGCGGCACACCAGCGTGGCGGTCTTCAGGTGCTCGCCGGTGCAGCACGCGGTGAGCAGCTTGGCCGAGGCCTTGTCGGTCTTCTTGACGATGTGGAAGTCCTGCATTGACACCTTGCCGGTGCCGCCTCCACCGCCGCTGGAGAACGAACCGGCGTTGGTGCCGCCGACGCTCCAGGATTCGAGCTCGATCTCGCCCTTGTGCTTGTCGTCGGTGGACTCGCCGTCCACACCGTCGATCTTCAGGAAATAGTCAACGTGAGCCATGGTGCTTCATCTCCAGGAATGTTGAGCGTCGTTCGAGTGTTCGGAGGCTTTTGGGGAAGCACACACGACGCGCAGTGCTTCTGTGCTTCAGGCGCCCTTGGCGTCACGCGGCCTTTTGCGAGGGCAGCGTGGAGACCAGCCGCAACGACACGGTCAGGCCTTCCAACTGGTAGTGCGGTCGCAGGAAGAACTTCGACGAGTAGTAGCCGGGATTTCCCGGAATCTCTTCGACCGTGACCTCCGCCGCCGCCAGCGGCTTGCGGGATTTGGTTTCTTCCGAGGAATTCGCCGGGTCGCCGTCGACGTAATTCATGATCCACTTGTTGAGCCAGCGCGACATGTCGGCGCGCTCCTTGAACGAGCCGACCTTGTCGCGCGCGATGCACTTGAGATAGTGGGCGAAGCGGCAGCACGCGAACATATACGGCAGGCGCGCCGACAGGTTCGCGTTCGCGGTCGCATCGGGGTCGTCGTACTCGTCGGGCTTCTGCAGCGACTGGGCGCCGATGAAGGCCGCGAAGTCGGAGTTCTTGCGATGCAGTAAGGGCATGAAGCCGTTCTTCGCGAGTTCGGCCTCGCGCCGGTCGCTGATTGCGATCTCGGTCGGGCACTTCATCGCGACGCCGCCCTCGTCGGTCGGGAAGGTGTGCGTCGGCAGGCCCTCGACCGCGCCGCCGGACTCGACGCCGCGGATGCGGGTGCACCAGCCGTACATCTTGAACGAACGGTTGATGTTGACGCCCATCGCATAGGCCGAATTGGCCCAGGAGTACGCCGCGTGATCACCGCCGGCCGTCTCTTCCTCGAAGTTGAAGTCTTCGACCGGGCTGGTCTTTGCGCCGTAGGGCAATCGGGCCAGGAAGCGTGGCATTGCCAGGCCGATGTAGCGCGAGTCTTCCGAGGACCGCAACGAGCGCCACGACGCGTATTCGGGCGTCGTGAAGATCTTGGTCAGGTCGCGCGGGTTGGCCAGTTCCTGCCATGAGGTCATCTGCATCAGGTTCGGGCTCGCGGCAGCGATGAACGGCGTGTGCGCCGCGGCGGCCACCTTGCTCACCTCGCCCAGCAACTCGACATCTGGCGGGCTGTGGTCAAAGTAGAAATCGCCCACCAGACAGCCGAACGGGCTGCCGCCGAACTGGCCGTACTCTTCTTCGTAGATCTTCTTGAACAGCGGGCTCTGGTCCCACGCTGTGCCTTTGAACTTCTTCAAGGTCTTGCCGAAGTCGAGCTTCGAGATGTTCATCACGCTGATCTTCAGCATCTCGTCGGACTCGGTGTTGTTGACGAGATAGTGCAAGCCGCGCCAGGCGCTCTCGAGCTTCTGGAAGTCGGCGTGGTGCAGGATCAGGTTGACTTCCTGCGAGAGCTTGCGGTCGAGCTCGGCGATCATCGCCTCGATCGACATCAGCACGTCGGCGCTGATCAGGTTCGTCTGCGACAGCGCCTGCTGCGCCAGCGTCAGGACCGCCTGCTCGACCGCCGTCTTGGCGTCGTCGGACTTCGGCTTGAATTCCTTGTTGAGCAGCGCGGTGAACTCACCGCCCTGGTATTCGATGCCCTGCAGCGCTGAGGTCGGGGTGACGGATTCTTCAGCCATGTTGCGTCTCCGCTGTGCGTTCGGGGATGGGGGTCAACCTTCGATCGCGGGCTTCTTGGCCGCGGCCAGCGACTTGAGCAGTGCCTCGTCCTTGATCACCTTGGCGATCAGTTCCTCGGCGCCGGTCTTGCCGTCCATGTAGGTGACCAGGTTGGCCAGCTGCTGGCGCGCCTCGAGCAATTGCTTGAGCCCGTCGACCTTGCGGGCCACGGCCGCCGGCGAGAAGTCGTCCATGCTCTCGAACGTGATGTCCACCGCGATGTTGCCTTCGCCGGTCAGCGTGTTGGGCACCTGGAACGCGACACGCGGCTTCATCGATTTCATGCGCGCATCGAAGTTGTCGACGTCGATCTCGAGGAACTTGCGGTCCGCCACCGGCGGCAGCGGCTCGCTCGGCTTGCCCGACAGATCCGACAGCACGCCCATCACGAACGGCAGCTGAACCTTCTTCTCCGCGCCATAGAGTTCGACGTCGTATTCGATCTGGACCCGCGGCGCGCGGTTGCGGGCGATGAACTTCTGACTGCTGGTGGCCATTCGGTTGCTCCTTGGGTGGATGCGGCAGGCTTCACTCCCGGCCCGGGCCGGCGAGCTTCTCGATCTGACCCAGGCCTTCGGGCACAAGGTCGCGGATGATCTCCAGGAAGTTTTTCTTCATCAGCCGCTGCGCACGCTGTATCAGCAGCGGCGCGGGGTTGCTGGGCTCGTTGCGCTCGATCCACTCGGACACGCGCTGCAAGGTGCGGATCGCGTCGTCGCGCGACTGGATCGCACCCGCCGGCCGGATGGCGGAGGCGGCAAGAACCGCCGGCGCGCCCACGCCCGCCTCGGCCGCCACTGGAGCCTCGCCCTGCGCTCGCCGCCCCGCTTGCGCGACGAACTCCAGCAGCTTGGCCAATGGGGCCAGATCGGGCGACTGGGCCGCGCCGAGCCGGGCATCGAGCACTTTGGCGATGGCCTGAACCGCTTCCACGCCCCCCGCCATTGCCGTGGCCAGCTGCGGCGACTGGCCCTGGGCCGCCGCCACCGCAGGCGTGGCACCCTCCTCGGTGGGGACGGATTCGCCCGGCAGCGGATCGACGCGACCGAAGGCCAGCTCGAGCTGGCGCACCGTGATCGAACCGCGCGCGCCGGTCAGGCCGGCGGCGCGGAGATCGGCCAGGCCAGCATCATGGTGCAGCGGGTACAGCGCGTTCAGCCGAGCCGTCGGGTCGTTGCCGTCGCTCGGATCGAGCACCGGGTGCACTTGCTCCCAGTAGCGCTCGAGCAGACCGCGCAGCAGTTGCAGGCCGCGAACGGCGCCTTCGAAGCCGTCAATGCGTGCGGCGGCACGGATGAGCCACACGGCCACGCGCAGGTCGCGCGTGCGCGCTGCCAGCGCCAGCGCCTGCTCTCGCACGGCCGGCCACTCGGGTGGCTCGGCGGGGATGATCGTGCCACCGTACTGCCGCTCCGGTTTGCCGGCCGCCGCTTCTTGCAGTGCCTGGAACGCCGGGTCGTATTCGAGGTTCGCGCCACACGGCCCATCGCCGGGCAGCGGCGCGAGGAGCGATTCGATATCGAGATCGGGCATACCGCCGTCCTGCCATTCCTTTGTCTGTTGGCGACGACTCTAGACCGGCGCCCGCGGATGCACAGTGGTCGAAAGTCACTTCACGGGCCCAGGCCGCGCAGCGCGTCGTACAGCTTGCGCGGCTGCACTGGCTTGAACAGCACGGGGTGCCCGCTCTCGGTGGCGCGCCGGATTTCGGCGTGCGAGGTGTCGCCGGTGATCAGCATCGCCGCGACCTCGCAGCCGCACTGGCGCCGGATGGCCTCGATACCGGCGATCCCGTCGGGCCCGTCGCCCAGGTGCAGGTCGGACAGGATCAGGTCGGGCGGCGTCTCGAGCATCTCGACCACATGCTCGGCCTGGGCAATCGAGGCGGCGGGAATGGCGTCGTAACCCCATTCCTGCAGCAGCATGCAAAGCCCCTCGCGGATGGGCTCCTCGTCGTCGAGGACCAGCACCGTGCGCGGTTGCAGGGGCGGCATCGGCAGCGTGTCGGCCGCCGCGGTCACGTCCTGGATGTCGGGCAGCCCTCCCAGCGCAATGCGCACGCGGAACATCGTTCCCTTGCCCGGCCGCGACGCAACGGTGAGCTCGTGCCCAAGCAGGCGGACCAGCCGCTTGACGATCGCCAGCCCCATCCCCAGGCCTTGCGCCCGCACGCGTTCGCCGCGCCCGACCTGGTAGAACTCGTCGAAGATCTTGCGCAGGTCGGGGGCCCGGATGCCGATGCCGGTGTCCCAGATCTCGACGCTGATGTGCGTACGGGTCGAGCGCGCGACCACGACGATGCCACCGCGCTCGGTGTACTTGATGGCGTTCTGCACCAGATTGCCCAGCACACGCTCGAGCAGCTGCGGATCGCTGCTGATCGACTTGCCGCCCGGTGAGAAGCGCAGCCCCAGGCCTTTCTGCTCGGCCTGCCCCGCGAAGTGCATGTGCAGGCGCCGGAACAGGTCGCGCAGCGGAAAGTGCTGGAAGCGGGGTTCGATCGCCCCGGCCTCGAGCCGGGAGATGTCGAGCATCACGTTGAACGAGCGGTCGAGGCCGTCGATCGCGCGGCTGAGGTTGCGCACCAGCGGCTCTTCCGCCGACCCCTCGAGCCGCTTTTCCAGCGTGGCCGCGAACAGCCCGATGGCGTGCACCGGCTGGCGAAGGTCGTGACTCGCGATGGCGAGAAAGCGGCTCTTGTCCTGGTCGGCCTTGACGGCAGCATCGCGCACCGCCTCGAGCGCGCGCACCCGGTCCTCGTGGTCGATCGCGGCACGCGCCGCAGCGCGCCAGCGGCGGTGCCGGAACAGCGCCAGCGCGGCGGCCATCGCGCTGGCAAAGGCAGCCGCGAGCGCAAGCGTGGGCGGCACCGCCGCCGCATGGAACACGTTCGCGACCGTCGCGGACAGCGGGAGCGCGGCGGCGAGCGCGGCCAGGCCTTTCAGCGGTGCCAGGCCACAGGCGCCGACGAACGCCACGGCGCTGATCACGAGCGCGACGAGAAAGGCCGCTTCGGCCGCGGAACCGGCCTGCACCGTCCAAGGTGCCGAGGCAAGAATCAACCCCATGACGCTCCCCAACAAGCCCATGCGGCGGTGCAGGCGGCGCGTGTCCTCCCGGCGCTGCGCGCGGCGCGACACCAGCCACCAGGCCGCGGCGGCGCCGGCACCGGCAGCCAGCGCCGCAAGGCTCCAGCCGCGCACGAGGATGTCGCCCACGAACAGGTCGCATCCAACGAGGAAGACCACCGACGCGGCAGCGCTGGCGAACAGGAGGTGGCGGGCGTCGAACACGGCGGCCACCGCCTGATCGCGCAACCGACGATCCATGGCGCGGCGCTCGGGCCGCCACGAGCGCGCCAGCTTGGGATCGTCAAGGCCCGCGCAAGCAGCAACCGCAACGAAGGATGACGACGAAGCTTCGACGATGGACACCTTGACGGTCGCAGGCGCCGCCCCGGTATGGTCGCGAACGATTCACCGGAACAGGCTGATCAGGTGAGAGCGCGAAGTGACGTCGAGCGCCAGCAGCAGAGACGACACGTAGTTCTTGACCGTCCCGAGGGACAGCCGGGTGGCGTTGCAGATCTCCTGATTTGCGCAGCCCGACAGCACCAGTTCCAGAATCTCGAGATGGCGGGGCCCAAGTTCGGCTACCCGGTCGAACATCGCCGACGACGGGAAGCGCGGAAACAAGGCGGCGCTGGCCGCATGACCGCGCAGATCCGGAAGGCCGGCGGGCCACAGCAGCGTCGACAAGGTGTCGCGCAGCTGGGTGAGCATGGTGCCCTTGCTGACATAGCCCGCGGCGCCGAGGGCACGCGCCTGGCGCACGACGAATTCGTCTTGCGTGGCACTGAACACTGCCACACGGGCCCGCGGATGAACCTGCAGGAACTGGCGCAGCCCCTGGAGGCCCTTGCAGTCGGGCAGGTTCAGGTCGAGCATCACGGCATCGATATCGCCTTCGCGGCCGTAGGTTTCGATGGCTTCCTGCAAAGAGCCGGCTTCCACCCATTCGATCGGGACGCCGCCGATGTCGCCGTGCAAGGCGCGAATTCCGAAGCGGACGAGTTCGTGGTCATCGACCAGCAGAACCTTGCGCGTCGCAAGTGCGCCGACGGCGCCTGGCGCGACCAGATTCGCCATCTTGGAAGCTCGACCAGGGCTCGCGGTCGTATCCATGCGCTATTCCCTCGCAACTGAAGGCCTCACCGGGTTGGCGAGGGTTGCTCGCTACAAGCGGAACAGATAGTAAGTCGCGGTTGTGATCTCCGCACCATCAAAACTAGGGAGAATGTCAAGCTTAATTATGAATCGACGAAACTGCCGCCTCCCAAGGTTTGCGCAGTCATGCATGTGCGACTTCGCATTGGTTGTCGATGAAAGCGACGAGAGCGCCGCTTCTTCTATAGGCATCACGGCTTCGTCAGCAGTCGCAACCCGCAGACCTTCGTCGTTCCAATCGCGCCCTTCGCCAGAGAAGAGCTGATGCGACATTTTCTGGCACCCCGTCAGGACATTCTCCGAAAATTCGAACGTACTTGTTGATCGCCGCTCGTACGCATCTCGTCGATGGCACGAGACGCTTTACCTTTGGTGGGGGTTCCTCTGGGGGAATCAAACGAATCTCAGAATCTCAATGGCTTCCAATGAAGCAACGCTGCTATCGAACGTTGATTTCAGTGACGACCTCGTGAGGCAGTGGACAGCCTGGGCCGGAAATCCGAAGACCGCTTTCTGTCGAGGACTTCCGCGACATGTATGGCGCTCATCGAGGCTCAGCCGACCGTCCGGGCGATGGAGTCAATGCCTGGAAGTGGACGCTCATCCGCGCCATCGCTTGGCGAGCGGCCGCAGCCCTTGCCGAGGTGATCGTGCTGAGACCTTTTACTTGGATGAGATCTTTCGGAACTCACGCGGTCCCGACTTGTGATGCCGGCGGAACTGGCGAGCAAAGTGCGACGGGTCGAGAAAGCCGCAGCGTCGCCCGATCTCGGCGATGGTCAGGTCGCGAAAGCGCTGATCCAGCAACATCCTCGTCGCTTCATCCACACGCACCTTCACGAGCATGCCTGCAAATGTCCCGCCCTGGCCCGCAAACGCACGGTGCACGGTGCGCAGCGAAACCGAGCAGGCCTGGGCTACCTCCGATGCGACAAGCCCTGGCCTGGACATCCGGCTGCGGATGACGCTCAGGCAACGGGCGTAGAGCTCGCAATCGGCCTGCGGCGCTACCGGCCGCAACCCGCTGGCAAGAGCGAGCAGCGCGCCAAGCTGATCTTCGATCAGTTCGTCAGGCACGCCGAGCTCGACGAGGTCACGCGGCACCAGGGCTTCCTTGACGCCTCGCAAGGCGAGCCCCCAACCCTCGGTCGCCTCAATAGGCCGTCCGATCACCTGATGGGGATCCGGGAGCCAGCGCTCCACCCACTGGACGGGCAGCTCCACGGAGAGGTCGTCGAAGCCGCCATCGAAGGCAAATGAATAGGGAATCCGTGAGTCGATCAGCACGGACTCACCTGGCTTGATGAGGCGATCGTGCCCCGCATGACAGCTGCGCCAAGCGATTCTCGACTGCGAGATGAGGTAGTAGGCATTCTTATCGCCACGAGCAATCTCGAATCGATTGCGACTGATCTTCTGCGGCGAGCCTCGCGCCTGGTGCGGGACGATGTTCGACAGCGGGCACAACTCGATCTCGCTGTGGAAGTCCGAGCGCATCGACGGCAGCAGATCCATCTCGACGACGGCTTCGTGCACCGAATCTCGCCAGTACCGGACTCGCTGCTCCGGAGCCACTTCGTCCGTCGAGCGGACCACCAGCTTCCTCATGTCGTCTCCAGGTGAGCTCTGCGCGGCTCCATGGTCGGCATTCTTTTCCAATCGCTCGCCGATCACAAGCGTCGATGGCACCGACATGCCGAGTTGGCACGCACGGGCTGGTTTCGTGGCACGAATCGGCTGGTTGGTTGGCACGCAGCCGCCGGTTGCCTGGCGCGAAGCGGCGCGCGCAGCGGCAACCCGCGTTCTACGCTTTGCATCGATCGGTCCTCGCGGCGATCGTCAATGACGAATGCAGCGGCGATACGCATCACCGCTCCCTGCCAAACAACGTAACGGAGAACCACATGACCACGAGAAGTGAACCCGCACAGGTCGTCGCGCGCGCGCAGGTCGCCGCCGCGGGCGCGGCGGCGCTTGCCGCGGGCGATGGCGTGCGCGCCCAGTCAACGCCAACGATCACCCAGAAAGCCGTCACCGTCGACGGGAACGTCAAGCTGAACTACCTCGAGGCCGGTTCAGGCAAGACGATCGTGCTGGTGCCGGGCTGGTCACAGACCGCGGAGCAATTCAAGTTTCAACTGGAGGGCTTGGCCGCGACCTATCGCGTCATCGCGTTCGACATGCGTGGCCATGGCGACTCTGACAAGCCGAGCCGCGGATACCGCATTCAACGATTGGCGCAAGACTTGTACGAGGCCATGGCGACGCTCGACCTGACGGACGTGACGATCCTCGGCCACTCGATGGGTTGCTCGGTGCTCTGGTGCTACATCGACATGTACGGTCCGGCGCGCATCGCGAAGTTCGTCTTCTGCGACCAGGCGTCGTTCCTGACGACGAACCCGACATGGTCGGCGCAGCAAGTCGCCGACTACGGGCCAATCTTCACGCCCGACAGCGTGACCTCCACCGCCGCCGCGCTCACCGGCCCGAACGGGGATGCGGTCACCGTGGGATTCCTCCAGTCGATGGTCACCGCATCGATGCCGGCCGACCAGTTCCAGTGGATCGTCGACCTGAACCTGAAGATGCCGCGCCTCGCCGCGGCCCAGCTGCTCTACAACCACTGCCACCAGGACTGGCTCGACGTGCTCGCGCGCATCAAGTCGCCCAGCCTCTTCAT
>Ga0207648_10004800_pt1 | contig 13801 bp, 12 predicted proteins | sample KBSMisM32_FD_184310 | JGI IMG/M metagenome (GOLD analysis project Ga0207648, IMG submission 184310) | Miscanthus rhizosphere microbial communities from Kellogg Biological Station, Michigan, USA - KBS Miscanthus M3-2 (SPAdes) (version 2) | ecosystem: Host-associated > Plants > Roots >...
ACTTAACTGCTTAAACTAAATCTGAAATGAAAAAAGTCCTCTTTGCTTTTGGAATTACCCTTCTTTCCGTAATTACAACCCATGCACAAACTGAAAAAGGTACATTATTATTAGGTGGTGATGTAACCTTTAATTCTGTTGACGGAAACTCTAATCTTACTGTTCAGCCAAATATTGGCGTTTTTGTTGCCAATAATTTTGCTATTGGTGGCCAGGGTTATCTGTTTACTGGTGACAATTTTACTTCCTGGAGAGTTGGCCCATTTGCCCGCTACTATTTTACTAAAAACACAAAAGGCAAACCATTTGTTGGTGCAGATGTAAGTATTGGCGGAACTGATGATTCCGATACTGAATTCGGTTTTGGAGGTAAGGCGGGTTATGCCATCTTCCTTAATCAATCTATTGCTCTGGAACTGGGCATCAGCTACGAACGACTGAATGATATGGATGGAATTGCCATAGGCGCCGGTTTCCAGATCCATTTAGGCAAAAAGAAATAAAATAGCTATTTAGATACGCGATATAGCTTTTTCATGGTCCGCCTATCAGTGGCGATGGCGGACCATGAAAATTTTAGCAACCTACAATTGAGCATCCTGACTGTTCAACCGTTACTATTCATCTGTCCGGAATGGCGAAGCAGGTAATCCTTCTTTATTATATAGATTGGCGCCTTGCGGGTTATCAGCCCAGGCATATCGTACAAATTTTGGATCTGTGACTTTATCGCTGGAAACTACCACCGTATTTCCTTCAATACTGGCATTGGCCCATACAAATTTTTTATCAGCACCTGCAATGGCAAATTGGCTCAATGGCTCACCATCTATTGCCAACAAACCTGAACCCGTATGATTAAAACTCAATATGATCTTATTTCCATCTATTCGTGATGATTGATAAATGGGACCTGAATAAACAATATCATTATTGCCATACCCCAGTTTCTCACCGATCAATGCCAGTCTTTCACCCACATCTTTCTTATTGTCCGGATGTATATCATTCCATTCTCCCAGGTCAATGGCAACTGCCATCCCTGTATTCGGTACTGATAATGCTTTTAATTGTGATTCTCTCAATCCTGCCCAGCTACTTTCTGATGGGAGATAGGTGCGATCCATGTATCCTGGCAATTGTACCCAGAAGAATGGAGCATTGTCCACTCCCCATAATTTTCTCCAACTTTCCACTAATGCTTTTGTCAATCCTTCATATTCTTTAGGCCTTCCTGAATTGGCTTCTCCCTGGTACCATAGAAAACCTTTCACCTTGTATTTGATGGCCGGAGCTACCATGGCATTGTATAATCCGGCCGGCGCATTCTGCCCATTGATAGGACCTCCGCTTCCGCCACCACCTCCACGAAATGTTACCGGCTCATATACTTCACCAACTTTAAACGTCCAGGTTCCTTTAAGATCAATTGAATCATTACCCGCTACGAGGAAATAGGGTTTGTCAGGAACAAAACCTCCCTTTCCATTATTATTGGTGACACGTACTACTATTAAATTCTTTCCTGCTTTCAATATTCCGGCAGGTACAGCATATCTGCGTTGCGGATACATATAGGTTGTATTGCCAACCTGCGTTCCATTAATATATGCATTATCTGCATCAACAATTCTACCCAATACAAGTTTTGCAGCCTTTCCTGCCATCTGTTGCGGAACAGTGAACTCGCGGCGATACCAGACCACTCCATTCAGGTCCTTCACTCCCTGGTCTTCCCAATAGCCGGGTACATTAATGGTATACCATCCTTTGGGTTCATAGCTAATATCAAACCATTGCTTTGGTCCCGCCAATCCTTTATCTGTTGGAGCAGTTGAACGACCACCGACTCTGTTACCACCTCCTCCAAATCCTGACCGGTTACGGCTATTAACATAGGCTGTGTCTTTATTCTTTTGTAAAGTAGCCAGTTCATTGGGAAAATTGGCAAATCCTTCTTCACTGATCCAGGCTTCTATTGGCGTACCGCCCACACTTGCATTGATCAATCCTATTGGTATTTTATAATGATCATGGATCTTGCGCGCAAAGAAATACGCTACTGCTGAAAACTCACCCAGGTCTTCGGGTATCGCGGATTTCCAGTAAACAGCCGGGAAATCTTCCTTCGGTCCGGAAATGCTTGTCAGGGTTGGAATGAATACGTGCCGGATATTGGGATTATTGGCTTGCAGGATATCATTCTCATATCGGTCCCGGTGAATTTTCATTTGATGAACCATATTAGACTGACCGGAACAGAACCATACATCACCTACCAGTATATCCTTAAGCATTATTTTATTGCTTCCTGAAATGGTCATGGTGAATGGCCCACCTGATTTGAGTGCAGGCAAATTGACTGACCATTTGCCATCAGCACCGGTTGTTGTTTTATACGATTTACCCAGGAATTGTACGGTGACCTTTTCACCTTTGGATGCCCAACCCCATATTGGCAGTTTTGTATCCCGTTGAAGGATCATGCTATCTCTAACAAGGGCGGGTAGTTTGATTTGCGATTGAACAGAGGAAACCAATAATAATGCAATACTTATTTGCAATAATGCAAAGGACTTGTTGAACTTCATCTATGAGCTAATTTAGTTCAGTGTTTATGTTGATATATGCTAAGGTTTATATTGAATTTGTTTATTGGCCCAGGGAATGAAATATTTGAAATTGGGTGCATCGGTATGCCCGCCATCATGTTGACGCCAGGCAAGCGTACCATCCAGCATATCTACATTTACCGCCGGCATTTTTTCTTTTATATAGTCATTGGATACTCCCAGGTCTTTTACGCCTAATAATTTATAAACCGGGCCTGCTGCAATAGCTGCCATATAACTGCCCTGGTGGTCCAGCCATTTTGCATCGCCTCTTTCCGGTATACCATAGCTGATGAAAGTAGCTCTTGGCGCACACAGCGCTATCAATTCATGTTGGTCAACAGGAAGATCACATCCTGTCTTAACACCAAAGCTGGATTCTGAGGCTCCATATTTCATATAATTACCCGCCATCCAGTAATATTCTCCACCGGTTAAACTTTCAACAGCTTCACCCCAAACGCGACGATGTAATGTAGTTCCACCTTTTCCAGATGAGCCAATCAATACCATCGCAAAGCGATCTTCAAATGCCATTGTTACCAGGGCCGCTTTACCATAGCGACTTACTCCTTCAATGCCAACCTTCTTTGCATTCACCATGGTATCGGTTTCCAGGTAATCCAATCCACGTGCTGCACCCCATGCCCATGCACGCAATGATCCCCAGTCATCAGGTTTTCTCGGTTGCCCTTTATTCACCAATCCTATAATTCCCTTTGTAATGCCTGCACCATTATCTGCCTGTATACTGGCCGGTTCAATAGTTGCATAACCCCAACCCGCAGCCAGTAATTGTTCGGTAGGTGGCGGATCACCTGCAGTGGGAGGAGGTGGTGCAAATGGATTTGCGGCACCCGACCGCTGTATGGGATTGTATGCAGGATACCTGTCGAATATAGCTTTCAGAGATGGATCACTTTTTAACAGCAATTCTTTTATGGCTGCATTTAATTTTTCAAGATCGTCACCAGCGGGTTGAGCGGGAGCAGGAAAATTCGGCCGACCAAACATCATCAACACTGGCACTGGCCCTTTCACATTGGTGGGTACCACTACCATCATATTGATGTTTACATCGATCAATGGATACTCACTGTTATCTACATGACCAATTAACTGCTTTGCAATTACCGGGACTCGACCCACAAATTCCCGATCTGTGATCTTGACCGTCCAGGTAACCTTCGGTAATTTTTTCGGAAGACGGCCATAAACTTCCCGCTCAATATCTTCTACCAATTCCGGTCTACGGATTTTCCACCACATATCCGGGGTAGTAACTTTCTTTCCAGCCTTTGTTGTCAACACATCCGGCAATTGCGGACAGGGATTGGCTGTTGTTTCGTCATAATTGGCATGATTGGGTGCCGATTCATTGCCACTGGGACCGGGCCTCAATTTTTTGATGCCGAGCTGTTGCATCATATTATCATGGTCCTGTTCCGAAGTAAACACAACAGGCCGGGGATATTTGGTACTGTCCAGTTTTGGGGGTTGGGCTATTGAATGCAAACAAATGGCAAGCAATAAGCAAAGTAGTGTATGTTTCATGTAGCAATTAAGGTGTTTTTTAAAGGTAATTCTTTCCCTTCAAGCCCTTGGTAAGGAAAAATAACTCCCCATCAACCACTCCCAAAAACCAATTCTTTCCGTGTTCCGTATCTATTCCATCCGATCGGAATCCTACACCTGAACAGCATTTCCCAATCCATCCCCTGGTTTACACAATTCATGCACTATAGCCTATGGTGGCGGACGAACCCGTTCTATTTTTCCGCTTTAGAACATCATTTAACCAAATGACCATTCATTTATGAGACGTTTTTTGAAAATACTTAAATGGACAGGGATCGTCCTGCTCCTGCTTATCTCCGGCCTTTTCATTACCGTAATGGCCCGACAGAACCTGAAATATGAGGCACCTCTGCCAGATATCCATGCCAGTAAAGACAGTGCTATTATCCAAAGGGGTAAAGAACTGGTACTTGGACCTGCCCATTGTGCGGATTGTCATAGCAAAGTGAATGTTGATTCTGTGATGGCGCTTGGACAGGAGCCTGAACTTTCAGGAGGCTATGAATTCAAATTGCCAATTGCCACCATTTATACACGCAATATCACTCCAGATTCTTTAACGGGAATTGGACGATACACTGATCCTGAAATTGCAAGGGCTTTACGTTATGGCGTTGGTCCTGATAGAAGAGCGCTTTTTGATTTTATGCCTTTTCATAATACAAGTGATGAAGATCTGACTGCGATCATTTCTTATCTCAGGGCTCAAAAACCCGTACGTAATGAAGTGCCGGAGCATACCTATAATCTGATGGGCAAAGCCGTGAAGGCATTCTTAATAAAACCAGTAGGGCCAACTGGTGAAGTTCTAAAATCAATTAAAAGAGATTCTACAATAGCGTATGGTCAATACCTTGCTACCAGTGTGGCAAATTGTAATGGCTGTCATACTCCAAGAGATATGATGACGGGTGCTTTTACCGGTGAAATGTTTTCAGGAGGTTTGGAGATCGATGGCCTGATAACTCCCAATCTTACTCCTGCTGCTGATGGACGCATTACCAACTGGTCACGAGAAGATTTTATAAAGCGATTCCATTCAGGTAAAAAGATCCAGCAAAGTCCCATGCCCTGGAATTCATTCAACCGCATGGATTCAACAGATCTTACCGCTATTTACAAATTCCTGAAATCATTGAAGCCATTGAAGACAGGTCAGCTGCTGGCTGAAAAGAAATAGTGGCTGTTCCCGCCATGGTTTACGCGCCTTCATTCAGGCGCCTAACGAACCATTTCAAGGATTTGAATCGTTATGGTTCGTGAGACACGAACCATGGCATGAGACACGAACAATGGCAGGAATTGGGACTGGATAGTATCAGGAAGCGATACTATCCAGTTCTCTTTTTAATTCTTTGATGATAGCACTCATTGTTTTTTCTAACTGGAGGATATCATTCGCCAGTTTCCCTGTTTCCTGGTTACTAAAACCTTCGATATTCCGAATGGTGTTGTAAAGGCTGTCAATGCAAAGATTCTCCAGCGTGGGTTTGATCCGGTGTGCTGTATCCTTCATTTTTCTGAAGTCTTTATTCCCGAATGAATTCCGGATATCAAGCACAGCTACCGGCATCTGCTGAATGAACAACTGGGTCATTTTCTTCATAAAGCCGGGATCTCCATTGCAGGCCTTCTTCAGTTTGGAAAGGCTGTACAGCGTTTGTGTACCAGACAGGTTTAAGATAGGGTCAGGATTATTCATATTATGATAAAGCGGGTTTGTATAACCATTTATTGATTATTGAAACAAGGTCCTTTTCATCAAATGGTTTCATCAGGAAATCATTCATGCCGGCCTGTACACAGCGGTTTTTTTCTTGTTTTACCTCATTGGCAGTTAATGCAATGATGGGCACCATGTTGTTGAGGTGCTTTCTGATGATCCGCGTGGCTTCCAGTCCGTCCATAAATGGCATTTGCAAATCCATCAATACAAGGTCAAAAGATTGCCTGGTTAATTCAGCAACTGCTTCCTTGCCATCCAGTACTTCGGTAATATGATAGCCATTACTTTTCAAAACAATGGAAGCGATCATTCGATTGATATCATTGTCTTCAGCCAGCAGGATCTTTTTTTCGGTAATTAACATAGTGTCATCTTAAGGGTTAAACAGCGATCTCTTTTTGCTGTATCATTTTATAGATAGTGGATTTTCCGATATCCAGCATATTGGCTACCCGCACCACATTCTGGTCATATTTTTTCAGGTAATGCTGAATAATATGAATAGTGAATTCCTTCATCGTCTTCTCCTGGTGAAGCAGGAAATCACCGGACTTTGAGGAAGTAATTGTGATATCAGCAGGCATTACTTCCTTTCCATCACTCATAACTGCGGCCAGGTCCATCATTGCTTTCAATTCTCTCACATTTCCAGGATAATTATAGGCCATCAGCTTTTCTTTAGCTTCAGCACTCAGCGTAAGAGGCTGGAGTTTATTATCCTTGCAGCATTCGTCAAGGAAGAATTTTGCCAACAGAAGAATATCATTGCCGCGGTCTCGCAACGGGGGTAGTTCAACGGTTAAACCCATGATCCGGTAATAAAGGTCTTCACGGAAAAGTCCATTAGCTACCTGGTCCGTCAGGTTTTTATGGGTGGCCACAACCAGTCGCACATCCAGTATTACCTTTTCATTTCCACCAACACGGATCAATTCACGCTCCTGCAATACGCGTAACAGTTTACTTTGGAGATTCAGATCCATTTCTCCGATCTCATCCAGGAAGAGAGTACCCTTATTGGCTTCTTCAAATTTTCCGATCTTCCGGGCCATTGCACCGGTAAAGGCGCCTTTCTCATGACCAAACAGTTCACTCTCCAGCAACTCTGAAGGAATGGCTGCCATATTAACTGCTACAAATGCTTTTTTCTTTCTTTCGGAATTATAGTGAATGGCTTTTGCCACCAGTTCCTTACCCGTACCGGTTTCACCCATTACAGATACATTTATATTGGTACGGGTAGCTTTCTCCATCAGGGCAAAAACTTTTTTGAGGGCAGGAGAGGAGCCCTTTATTATTTTCTCGAAATCATATTTCTGAACCAATTCTTCTTTAAGGGTTTCAACCTCTTTTTTCAGGAGCTGGTTTTCACGTATGCGGATAACAGCATTCCACAACAGGTCCTTGGTATTATCATCTTTAACCAGGTAATCGCTCACACCCAGTTTCAGCATTTCTACTGCCGTACTGATATCTTCCTGTCCACTTATCATTATAATAGGTACATCCGGGTTAATGGCACGCACCTGTTTAAACAGATCAAGTCCCGTTGTATCCGGTAAGGAATAATCCATAGTAATGAGAGAAGGTTTGCGATGCAGGTTGGTCAGGCAGTCTTTGCCTGTTTCAAATCGACTGATGTGATAGTCAGGATTGAGGGAAAGATGGTACTCCAGGATCTCGCCATACCATGGATCATCTTCAACTATGAATATGCTATAGTTTTCCATACGGTGGATTTGTTCCAAATTATACTAACCTGCTTTTCTTTTCAAGTCTTTCCCGTTAATTATCATAATGGTAAGAGTTATCGCTTATTACCATACCAATTGAACCCCTAGTTTGTATCTATTAAACAGAAAATTCCATTGCAGAGAATTTCCTTCCGGCACATGGAAATTTTTGAAGCCTTTATAATTGCAACTGCCTGAATAAGAGCCTTTAATTTTTTGGCATCGGAATGGACTATACAGTTCCAAATTCAATGCAATGAAACTAAATCTCTACCCTCTGATCTTTATCCTGGCCCTGATAAGCCAGAACAAAATAAACGCACAGGCTACCTGTGTTGGTGAAGTGATCAAGTTCCGCGAAACTTTTGGTACCGGTACTACTGCTTCTTCCTTACCATCCGATCGTACTACTTATGATTATAATGGTACTACTGCTCTTGAAGATGGAGACTATAAATTATCCAAAAGCACCCAGGGCAGACCTGAATGGATCAACGCTCCTGACCACACCGGTGATGTGAATGGTAAAATGATGGTGATCAATGCCAGCTTTACAGCAGGTGAATTCTACAGGGATACAGTTAACGGGATCGCCAGCGGAAAATTCTATACTGTATATATGTATGTAATGAATGTGAATACACAGGGTACCTGTGGAGCTTCAGCAATACTTCCTAAAATTCAGTTTGTAGTTGAATATGCTACAGGGAACAAATGGACACAGGTTACTTCATTCACCTCAGCATTTATCCCGCAGACTGCTGCTGCTACATGGGTGAAAGTAGGTGGTGGATTTATTGCACCAAACGGAACGTCTTCTATTCGATATAGGATCCTTAATAACTCGGCTGGTGGTTGTGGTAATGACCTGGCTATTGATGATATCACTTTTTCTCAATGTGCTACTGCTGCAATCCTTCCTATAAAAGGCCTGAGCATAAATGTAGAGCAAAAGAATAGCGCTGCGGTTATCAATTTCTCTACAGAAACCGAAGAAAACACAAAGACATTTGAAACAGAAAAAAGCTTTGATGGTATAACCTGGAATATTATCCAAACGCAGGCAGCAGCTGGAAACAGTTCAGTAAAGCGTAGCTATGCCACTATTGATGCTAACCCTTCTGCAAAAACAGTGTATTACAGGATCAAAGAAACAGATTATGATGGCCGTTTTACCTGGTCACCCGTGATCACTTTCAATATTGATGCGCCTTCACAAACTACGGCTACTACCTATCCAAATCCCTTCACTGATAATCTTTCAGTTCAGTATAAGAGCAGTGAGAATGAAGTAGCGGTATTGCGTTTGGTTGACCAGGCTGGACGTACTGTTCAGAACACCAACTGGACGCTCAGGAAAGGAACGAATATCCTTCAGCTGGATAATGTAGAAAAACTGGCGACTGGTTTCTATTTTATGGAACTCCGGAATACAGCAGGTGTGAAACTGTACTCAGGAAATATCGTAAAGAGGTAATCATTGGTTATTGCATTGAATCAGGTATTGAATAGAATATTGAGTTATAAAAGTTTAAGGTGTAAAGTTTAGGTTTAGTTTTCTGCGGTAAGAACAAGGTCTTTGACGAGGGGAACGTTAGACTGAAGTTTTTACCGGCTGCCCCGATAGCTATCGGGGCAGTTTCTTTTACCTATATTTGGTGCCAGACCGAACAAATGAAAGGGAAAAAAGAGATCACCATTTATGATATTGCCGAGCAGCTCTCTATCTCAGCTGCCACCGTTAGCCGGGCGCTTCAGAATTCCGCATACGTGAATGAAAAGACCCGTCAGAAGGTGATCACCACTGCCAAAAAGCTCGGATATCGCTATAATACTTTCGCCCGCAACCTGCGGATGAAAAGTACCAATACCATTGGGTTCCTGGTGCATGAGTTACACAGCAATTTCATTACTTCCGTACTGGCAGGAGTGGAGAAAATAGCTACCCAGGCGGGCTATGACCTGATCATTGCGCACTCTTCAGAAAGCTCGCTGAAAGAATCTGCCAATGCACTTAACCTGTTTCATAAACGGGTGGATGGTTTGATCGCCTCCCTTGCATTTGACACCACCAGCCTTGAACATTTCGCCATATTTAATGAGAAGAAGATACCCGTTATATTCTTTGACCGGGTGGAAAAGAAAAGCAAGAATATTGCTGTGGTGATCGATAATTATAAAGCGGGGTATGAAGCCACCGAGCACCTGATCAAACAGGGCTGTAAGAAAATTGTGATCGCTACTGCAAGCCTTAAGCGGAATGTATATGCAGACAGGTTCAGGGGATATAAAGATGCACTTTATGATAATGGCATTACCTATGATGAGAACCTGCTCATGGTGAGTGACCTGAGTGAAAAAGCGGGTGTGGATGCTGCCCATCGTATACTGGCAATGGACCCAATGCCTGATGGCCTGTTTGTTACCAATGATTTTGTGGCAGCAGTTGCCATGCAGGTATTAAAGGAAAATGGAATTAATATTCCTGCAGACATTGCCATTGTGGGATTCAATAATGATGCGATCAGTAAACTGGTGAATCCCAATCTCACCACAATCGATTACCCCGGTAAATATATGGGTGAAGTGGCGGCACAAAGCCTGATCACTTTATTGAAGGATAAGAATGCAACTTCCAAAACCAGCACAATTATAATTGACTCCAACCTGATCATCAGGCAGTCCTCACTGAAAAAGGGACATCAGTAATCAACTTATTTCTTTTCTGTCTTTTCATAGCAGGTTTCATAGGCAGGACCATTATCCCTGGGATGTTCATTTAGCAGGCATAACCTGTCCTTCCAGCCAGTGGAACCGCGGTTAATGCTTTCAAACCGGAAGCGATATTCATCACCTTTTAATTCTCCCTTTCGTTTGAAGATCAAATGATCTCCCTGGATGGTATAACTTCCATCTCCCTGCCAGGCGGAGGTTTTTAATTCAATCCATTCATTGGATATTCTGGAGTAACTGCCATAACCCCCCAGATATTGGAACCGTCCATTGGCTGCAAAAATATATTCGCCAATGGACCGGTCTCCTGAGGCCATCCATGAACCTATAAATCGAGTTGGGTTAGTATCGCTTTCTTTTAGCGGGTTTAAATTCTTAATGATAAAGCTGTTGAAAAAGCGTTGCCAGTAATTATACCGTTGTTTACATTGGCAATGTATTCCTGTGATCTCGTGACGGAGTGCAATAATGGCGGACTGTTTGCCATTGCCTACTGCAAGAGCAGCGCCGGTTTCATAATCCCATCCACCAGCGGGACGGTCTTTCACCATGGCCGCTTCCAGCATATAATAAGGAGCACCCTGTTTGGTATATCCTTTTATGAGATCATCATGCCTTGCATCAGAATAATAATATCTCCAGCCTGGATACATCTGGGAAAAAATATTTTTTACATCATCTTCCAGCTTCCCGGATGAGATAACGGGCGGAATGATGAGTAACCTGCATCCCGGACTACCATCTGCCAGTTGCTGCGTATATAAATTATACCCATTACCTTTTTGTAAGGTCCAGTTTTCTGGTGGGATATAGGAATAGCCGTAATTGTCATTGACAATACCTCCTGTATCTGGTAATGAGATACCGGGAGCCGACAGAGGAGTTTTCATTTCAGCAGTTTCAGAATTCGGCATAGTAAAGATTGAAAACGGAGCCAGGATAATAAAGGGCAGGGCCAGGTATTTCATTGTTCCATTCAGGGTTTATAGCAATAAAACTAGGAGAGGGTAATAAGGCAACCAATAGAACAAAAGTTATATCACCCGCCATCTCTACACTAACAGTACTGTTGGACTAGTGAAGGAGGGAAACTCTTCTTCGTGAGGCTAAGGCGGGCGATAAAAAAACCCCTGTAAAAACAGGGGTATGGACTAAAGATAACTGCATATGAGAAAGTATCTTCCGGGTAGGATCATCTGATTAACACTATAAAGTTGAGAAAGAATGCGGTTAGGCAAAAGTTAAAGGCTGTTAACCGGAGGTTAATGGCCGGAAATACAACGGCTAAAATTGCCTTAACGGTCGATTAACCGGAGTGGTTGCAATAAGAATTCATGGTTTGTCGTCCGATAATCAAAGCATTTTTTTAAGTATAAAATCAAAGATTATGAAAAAGACAGTTGGAGTGATAATTCTCTCACTCGGTTTTGCAGCCCCTCTTTTCGCACAGGACATGTCTACTACAACCATGATAAATAAAAAGGAGCTCCGCAATGAAAAGAAACAGGAAGAAAAATCAGTTCGCCGTGAAGACAGGGCATTACGGAAAGAAGAAGTAAGCGATCAAACCATCCATGCCTTTAAATCTGATTTTCCCAATGCAAAGGATATTGGTTATATGGTAGGATCCAATTTTGATGAAGTGACGTACAGCCAGGACGGCAAGGATTATATCGCCTATTATAATATAAACGGAGAACTGGTAGGCACTACCTCCCATGCCAGCTTCAGTGAGCTGCCGGCCAGTGCACGTAAGGAGATCGAAAAACATTATCTGAATAAAGGTTATAGCACAGACCGGGTTATTCTTTACGATGACAACGAGCTGGTGCCAACCGATATGTGGTTATATGAACGTTCTTTTGATGATGAAGACAATTATTTTATCGAGTTAAGCAAACTGGACAAAAAACTGGTATTGCAGGTTGATATGCACGGTAATGTATCTTTTTATAAGGATTTGAGGGCAAAACAGTGAGGTCTTTTTTGTGGGCCGGGCAGTTCTGTAAATTGAAATTTACAGGCTGCCCGGTTTTGTTTTTTAACCTGCCGGCATCATAGCTAATCTTTTAAATTCCCAATATTTTACTTTTCCTTAATCCTTACTTTACCAGGATCATATCTGACAAACAAATAATTTTGTTAATTGTGCCCACCTGCCGCGAAATAAATCGTGTTATTTTAATTTCTTTCGCCACTTTTACTGCTATAGCAACCAAACTTAATGCTGGCTAACCGGGATCTATATCAGGTATTCGAAAAATTGTTTAAGGAACATTATGATGCCTTATCCAACTACGCTTTCACTATTCTCCGGAACAAGGACGATGCGGAAGATGTTGTGCAGGACGTTTTCATCAAATTATGGCAGAATTCGCCAGATGTTATTCATACTCCCCAGGTAAAGTTTTATTTGTTGACCGCAGTAAAGAATGGCTGCATTTCCTTTTTACGAAAACAGGCAGGTAAAAAATTTGTGCAACCAGACAATCTACAACTTGCAACCAATGAAGAAAGCAGGGATCATTCAATTGATCCTGCTAAACTTGCTGGTGAGGCAATTTCATCACTTCCAGCACAATGCGCCGTGGTATTCAAGATGAGCCGGTTTGGAAAGCTGACCTATGGGCAAATAGCCCGGGAATTGGGGATCTCTGTAAAAACAGTGGAAAACCAGGTAGGTAAAGCATTGCGGATCATGCGGGAATACGCAAGGAAAAACAATATATCCATTCCATGTCTTTTAATTGGTTTATTATCTTTTACTTCCTGTGTTTCCTGTATAAAATACCTGGAAGGAGTAGGGGTTTTAACAATTGCTGCGTTTTATTAGAAGACGCGGCTGGGTTATAAATTACATTTGGTATGATGAGCGAAGAAATGCATATTCTCCTGGGCCGGTTTTTTAGCGGCGAAGCTACTGAGGCTGAGAAATCGGCTGTGAGGGAATGGAGGCTGCTCAGCAAAGAGAATGAAACAGAGTATGCACTCCTGGAAAAAATGTGGGATAACACGGGAGAAGCCCCTATCTCGTTTGATACCGAGGCTGCCTGGAAAAAAGTAGATGCCAGCATTACTTCAAATTCCGGGAGGCGCAGGATCATAAAAATGCCTGTACGGCGAGTATTGATTGGAGTGGCTGCCTCGGTGGTTTTATTACTTGGTCTTTGGTGGATAGCTGGTAAAAACCGGAGTAATAAAATGGAGCGTGTGGTGGCAGACATTGATGTAGTGAGTGTACACCTGGATGATGGTAGTATCGTGTACCTGAGAAAAGGAGCTGTTCTGGAATATCCCGGAAAATTCGAAAATGGCAGACGAAAAGTTTCATTAACGGGAGAAGCCTTTTTTGAGGTAACGCATGATCCTGCCAAACCATTCGTGATTGATGCTGAAACTACAGTGATACAGGTGGTGGG
>Ga0207648_10004801_pt1 | contig 13799 bp, 13 predicted proteins | sample KBSMisM32_FD_184310 | JGI IMG/M metagenome (GOLD analysis project Ga0207648, IMG submission 184310) | Miscanthus rhizosphere microbial communities from Kellogg Biological Station, Michigan, USA - KBS Miscanthus M3-2 (SPAdes) (version 2) | ecosystem: Host-associated > Plants > Roots >...
CGTGCCGTGTGCGTCCACCAGCGAGAATTCGGCGAGCGTCAGGCCGCGAAAGATATCGATCACTTCGATAATCCCGAATACGCGCTGGCCGTTGAACTGCACGCGCGGCCGGCCCACCGGCGTCGAAATGTAGGCGCGCCCTCCAGCGTGCAGCACGCGCGCGATCTCGCGTCCCGCACATTCGGGCCCGCGAGGATCGATGGGGTCGCCGTAGCGGCCGAGCCCGATATGCTCGATCACGTGGAGGCATGACAGCGATTTGACCGTGCCGTCCGCGAACGGCAGTTCGACGATAGAGCCGCGCAGACCGGTGTAGTTCGGGATGGCGAGCTCGAGCGGCCGGATGTCGACGAAGGTCACGTGCGTGATGCAGGTCAGCAGCCCAACGAAATTCACTTCCGATGCAATGTCGACGTGGGCCGGGGCGGCGCTGTCCTTGATGTGGCGGAACGCCCAGATCGCCTGGTTAAAGTAATGCGTATCAATGCCTGTCGAGGCCGACTTATCGTACAGACACGGATAGCAATCGAGCAATTCCGCGCGACCACCCGCCCGCCGGAAACGCATCCAGTCTGCAATAAATCCACCGAAGCGGAAGACCGCACCGGGGCGAAAACCCTGGATGAGCGGATTCACGGTGCGCATGGCGGTTAGCGATGCCCGCTTTAGCGAGGGGTTAGCCTTAATGCGTGATTTGAGCCTGCTCAGCATGGCGATGCGATGGTTCCCATGCTGACTATCCTCGGGGGTCGGGCGTGAGGGTCTTGATCACGTGGCCTAGTTCAACCACGAAAGGAGTTTAGCCGAAGCCTCAACACTACGCTGATTGCTGCGTCGACGGACGCCGAATTTGCCCAGCAATACCTTTTCCTGCGATGAAGCGAAAGTCTCGTTCCGACCGAGCATATCCAACATCCTTTCACGCTGGCTGATTGCAGTGCATGCGGCCAGCACTCGTTCAAGTCCCACGAGGTTTTCCTTGCCGTAAATAAACGACATCAGGTAATAAGCATTAGCCAGCGGATGGGAGGGGAATCGCTGGGCGATCAGTGCGAAAGCAAAACTCAGATATTTGGCCGAACGGTCCTGATGCGCTGATCTTTGGACATAAACCGAATCCACCCACTTCTTCGTGGCGTCGGTACTTTCAATCACGCTCGGCGCGCTCCTGGCGACCTCCGCCGCGGAGATGATTTGTCCGGCGACTTCGCTCACGTTCGGGTTTGGGCGGTCGCTAAAATCGTCATTTATCAGATCGCTGCATTTTGCGGAGGGCTCGTAGTACAGGGGATTTTGGGAAACCCGGAAGACCATCGCGCAGTGCGCGACCCCGCCAGTGTTTTCGTTCCCGATATGCAGCAGGTCGCTGTCCCAAAAGTAGCTGCTTTCCCGGTTGGGTATGAGGTCGAGTTTATTTACGCCAGTGAGCCCGAGCAAGGTCTCCTCCGCCATTGCTTTGATCCGGAATTTGCGAATTATCCGGTAGGCGAAATGCGGCAGAAAAGTGTGGCTGCCTTCGAAGAAGGACAACGCCGGATACATTAACTGCTGCGCGTTGACCGGCGTCCAGCAGGTGAACATCTCGCCGCCCTCGCGTATGGTGTCGGAATGAATGGTCCCGACCTCAAGCTTGTCGCCCGGCGTATGAAATATCAGATAGGGCGGCGTGACGTAAAAGGCGGCGTAACGCGGTTCTTTTTCCGTCAGGTCTTTAAACAGTTCCCGGGCGAAATGCCGGGCTTCCGACGAATAGCGCAGGATCGAGCGCACGGCGGATTTCAAATGTTCGACTTCCAGGTCGCCCACTGACGAGTCACGCTTCCTCTGCTGCTGCAAACAGTCATTGAATTGTCGGATCAGTATTTCTGTCAGTGCCGACAGCGCTAAATGCCTGTCTCTGGCCGCTCCCGCCAGTACTCGTTCGCTCCATCCGGGCACGCGCGAGCCAGAGGACCGGGTGTAATAAGGAACTGAAGCCTTCATCAATAGATAAATTTTAGAGTTTGCGTTTGCATATTATGGTCAATTCACATTTACTTTAGAGCTAGCGCAACGAATCGCGCTCCAGTCGCTCAGTCACATACTTCGCCGCATCATATACGTTGGCGATATTCGCCTTGATTGCATCGATCGTTTCGTATGCCAGCGCACCCGTCGTGCGGCCAAGGCGGTAGCTCCAAACCTGCAGTATTCGCCGGAGACCAACCGGAACCAGATCCTGCATCGCCCATTGCACGCGCTTGACTGTAAGCCAAATCGACGAAACCTTCGCCGCCGGATTGGCCTGCATATAGTCGTGCAGCGCTTGCATCGCAGCGCGGCGCTGGTCGGGACTGGCGAGTGAGGTCGCATGCCGGTAGGAGTGCAGCATTACTGAACGAAAATCGACCAGGGTAAATACATCGTCCGGCCAGCCGGCGGCCGCCAGTGCTTTGACCGCCGAATCAACGATATAAGGCCCGGCAAGCAGCACCTCAGGCAATCCCGGCGTCAGCGTCTCATCCTGGAACTGCTTCATATGCTCTTTGGCGACGGCGCCTTCGGGATCGTTGAACGAGTTGCCGCCCGTGCTTTGTCCGGAAACGCCGGCAATCAGCATGATGCGGTTGGATACGTATATTTGAGACAACGAGCCACCCATCAAAAATGCGGCGTAGACGTCGGGCTGGAACGACGCAAAAATGCGTCCGCTGCGCGCGCGTACGCGGTCGATGGCATCGCGCTTGCAGAACGAGTTCAGAAAGCAGGGCAGGCGGCCGTAATGCAGGTTGCGCAGTGCGTCCTTTACCAGTTGCGCGCTTGCTTCCATGCGCTCGGGGAAAATGTAGTGCGGAATTCTTAGCTTGTTTCGCGTCTCCGGATCCGGCGAGTTCGGCCAACTGTAAGACGCGCCCTGAAAAGTGACGGCTTCGGCCTTCGTGCGCTGGATGATTTCAAAGACGCTGCTGAGCGTATTCAGCAGATAACCATCGTCCGTGCCAACCACGCCCACATAATCGCCGCGCGCCTGGGCGACCGCGAATTCCCAGCTTTCCGTCATCGACAGATAGCGATCAGTTCGTACATAACGCACGCGCGGCGAGGCTATGCGCGCGACTACCGCGCGAATGTCGTCGCTCGACGCATTGTCGCTGACGATGATTTCGAAATCCTGCCCGTGCCTGGCCGGAAGATCCTGCTCGATGCAGGTTTTCAACGTGTAAAACAACTCTTCCCCGCGGTTACGCGTCGGGATGACGATCGAAAAAAACGGTGCACTCATGCGCGTAAAAGTCCGGTCAGGATTTTAAAACGGCGCTCAGCCTGACGGCGGCGTTGAACGTATAACCACGGATGGCCGGGGCGATCATCGCACACGCTAACGCGATGAGCACGCCCACGCCCGCCAGCGCAGCGACCGTGGCGGCGGCGCCCAGTCCCGGCGGGAAAAAAGCGCGCGCGATCGCGCCTATGCTCAGCGCCGTCGCCAGCGGCAAGGCGAAATCCTGGATCGCCCAGCGCCATTTTTCTTTGACCAGGAGACGGCGGTGCAGCAGATGAATGCCCACCAGTAAATTGCATGCGTTCATGCCTACCCATACGGCCGCAGCCCCTGCCGCGCCGTAATGCACGGCTGCGTAATAGATCGCCGGCACCAGCAGTACTACATTCACCAGTGTCATCCAGAAGCCAAGCCGAACCCAGCCGTAAGCAAGCTGCAAGGCATAGGGAATGTTCAGCGATGCGTTGATAATCGCCCCTGCGGTAATCAGCGTCACCAGCAGCGCACTGTGCTCGGCGACCGCCGGATTTCGCGTCCACGCAAACAGGATCTCCGGGGCGAAAAACATGATTACCGTCGCGAAAGGCAACATGGCGACGCTGATCAGCTGCGATGAAACGTGATAAAGGTCGGCGAGGCGTGCTTCGTCGCGTTGCGCCACCAGGCGCGACATCCGCGGAAAGACCGCCGCAAAAATCGGCGCCACCGGGATGGTGGCGGCCGACGCGACGACGCCGGCCAGCGTGTAAAAGCCGAAGGTTTCGAGCGGCAGCAACGCGCTGAGCACGACCTTATCGAGCTGCGTGAGAATCAGCGAAAACACGGAAATCCCGGTTACGCCCGCCGCGAACCCGCCGATTTCCATGATGAGCCCCGCGCGGAAGACCGGGGCGCCCGCGGCCGGCAGCGCGCGCCACAGCGCGAGTGCGCTCCATGCAGTCTGCAGAATGCTCGCGACGATCTGCCACACGAAAAACGCTTCGATCGTTGGTGCAACCAGCCACAGTACCAGCACTGCGCCGGCCCCGCGCACGGTGGACATGACGGCCATGATCTGGTTGAGCTTGACCTGGCGTTCGAGGCCCAAGAGGCCACCTGAGTAAAGCGACATCGGCCATTGAAAGGCCAGCGCGATTCCCATCAGCCGTATTGCCTGTTCGATCGTGGCTGGCGCGAGCGTGGGCGACTTCACCCAGTAATGCGCGATCGCAGGGGCGGCCAGAAAGACTGTCACGCCGATTACCAGCGCGAGCAGCCAATAGACGGCTTCAAGCGTGCGCACCAGATCGCGGGCATCCTGCGCTTGAGTGCGGGTGGCGGCGCGTCTTGCCAACTCCCGATTGAGCGTGGTGCCTACGCCCAGATCGAGCAGCGAGGCGATAGCGAACAACGTTAAGGAAAAGCCGACCAGCGCATAGCCTTCGACGCCGATGTAGCGCAGGTAAAACGGCACAAAGGCGAGCGCCATCAGCGCCGACCAGCCCCTGCCCAGAAGGTTGGCGATGACGTTCTGTTTAAGTGTCGAGATTGCCCAAAAACCCGCTGCCGGTTTGTCCGTATCCGCCACAGCTCAGCCCGGAAAACTCGTCACGCCCGCGATCACGCGCTCGACGAATTCCGGTTTCATATTCGAATGCAGCGGCAGCGTCAGCACTTCGGCGGCGACTTTGTCGGTGACGGTCATGTCGCTGCGCCGGCACTGCGCGAAGTAGGTGTGCTTATGCACCGGGATGAAGTGAATGCCGACATCGACCGCCAGGTTTTGCAGGTGGGCGATCAGCGCTTCGCGGCGGCCATCGAGCACGCGCAGGCTGTAAATGAACGGCGACACATCGGAGAAGTCGGTCTGCGGGATCTTGAGGCCAGGTTTTTTGCAAAACGCGTCGTTGTAAGCGCGGCACACGCGCTGGCGACTCGCGATGAACTCTTCGACGCGTTTGATTTGCGAGACGCCGACGCTCGCCATGATGTTCGTGAGGTGATAGCGGAAGCCTTCGCTGACAACGTCGTAATCCCACGCGCGGCGGTTTTTGTAGCGTTCCGTAGTGTCCTTGTCTACCCCCAGCAGTCTTAGCCGCTGCAGGTTCGAAAATTCCTGGTCGCTGGCGACGATTACGCAGCCGCCGTCGATCGAGGTCACGATTTTCACCGGGTCGAAGCTGAAGCAAGTGATATCGCCGTAACTGCCGAGCTTGCGCCCGTCGATAGCCGTGCCGAATCCGTGCATCGAGTCCTCGATCACGCGCAGCTTGTGCTTTTTCGCGAGACTGAATACGCCGGCCTGATCGCATGGCAGGCCGGCGAAATGCAGCGGGATGATCGCTTTCGTCTTATTGGTGATGAGCGGCTCCGCCTTCGCGCAGTCGATGCCGAGGTTGTCGTCGCGAATATCGCACATCACCACTTCGGCGCCCGCCATGCGGATCGCCTGATGGTCGGCCACATAGTTGAACGACGGGGTGATTACTTCGTCGCCGGGCTTGATGCCTGCCGCGACGAGCGCAATGTGCAGCGCCGAGGTGCCCGTATTGGTGGCGATCACCTGGCGATCGGTAAGGCCGAGAAATGCGCTGATGCGGTCCTCGAATTCCTTGGTCGTCGCGCCCATGCCGATCCAGCCGACATCCAATGCGTCGGTCAGGTGCTTTAAGGTGTCGATGCCGGTGCACGGCGCGAAAACCGGGATGCGTTCCATCGCGTTCAGTCCTTCACGCATTTCAGATAGCCGTCGGGCGCTACCGTGATCAGCAGCTTGTGCTCGATATCCTTGTCGATTGCAAAGCGGTCGCCGCGCCTGAGGAATTCGCGAACGGCCGTCTTCGGATTGTTGCCTTGCCCCCACGGCCGGTTCTGGACGAGGTCGTCCGGCATGTCGTCGAGCAGGGTATCGAACACCACCAGATAGCAATCTTTCGTCACGAACGGCGCGTAGAGCTCGAGTTCCTTCAGCACATGCTCATGGGTGTGGTTGGAGTCGAGCACCACCATCACGCGTTTGCCGCCCGCGACGTGCTTGCGCGCTTCGGCGACGGCCGAGGCATCGACCGACGAGCTCTGGAACAGGCGTATGCGTTTGGCCATCGGGTGCTTTTCGATTTCCGCCCGGTTGTGCGCACGGATGTCGATGTCGATGCCGAGCACGACGCCGTCGCCGCCCATCAGCTCCAGCAACGACGCGTAGTAAATCAGCGAGCCGCCGTGCGCGACGCCGGTCTCTATGATGAGATCGGGACGCGTGCGCCAGATGATCTCCTGCATCGCAATCATGTCCTGTGGCGTCTGGATGATCGGCCGGCCGAGCCACGAGAAGTTGTAGGTATATTTGTGGCGGGTGATCTCGCGGACCCAGATGCGCGACAGCGCCTGGACGTCGCGATCCGCGGCCAGGCCCTTGACGTTGGCGGCGACTTCCTGCGCAAAGCGCTCGATTTCATTCATGCGAATTGTTTCCAGTTTACGGTCTGCGAATGGATGTAATCGAGGCCCGCGCGCCCGGTATTGGCGATCAGGTCGAGAACGGACACGTGCGGGTTGAACTCACCATATAATTGGGGATAGGTCGTTCGGCGGTAGTCCATGTATTCGACGCGCACGCCGGCGCGCTCGAACGATTCGTGTTCGAGATAATTACGCGCGCCATGACCTGTGACATAAATGGTGCCGCCGAGCTTTTTAACGATCTCCAGCACGCGAGCGCCGCCGGCGCCACCGATACCAAGCTCGGACGATCGCACGAAGCGGCGACCCCGCGCCAGACCAAAATAGGTGAGTACCGCTTCCAGACTGCGTATTGCAACGTCAGCCAGGCGCGTCGTTTTCTCCGCGTAAACCGACTCGACCAGGCCGAGCGCCTCGCGGATATAGGGCGTGCCGCGCAACGCCTGAGCCAGAAAATCCAGATGGCCCTTGCGCCAGTCCTTGGCGTCGTTGACTTCCACTTCGTCGATATTCTGGCCGAGCTTCAAGTTTTTGAGCGGCACTGTGAGCCAGTGAAATCCATCGGCGGTTTTGATTTGCACCCGATTCACGAAACTGCCCTTGGAAAATTGCACGTCAGTGTAATGCACATACACGTCGGCGAGGCGAATCTGCTCGAACATGCCCACCCACGGAAACAGCATGGGTTGGGATATGACAACTACCGTCATCGCGTCTTCCGCCGCAAGAATTTCTCCATGATCAAGACGTCATGAAACCGCCCGCTCGCGAAATGATGGGCCTTGAGCGTTCCAACGCGCAAAAAACTTGCTCGTTCATAGAGGGAAATTGCCCGCCGGTTGTGGACGCCTACCTGCAACACTAGTTTTTGCAGGCCGAGGACCGCGCCGGCATAGTCTTCAATCATTGCCATTGCCTCATCGGCTGCACCTGAACCGCGCGCATCTGGTGCGAGGCAGATTCCCATTTCCGCGCGGCGGTGTAACGTGTCAATCCGCACGAGCTGAATGAAGCCAATTGCCTTGTCGTCGCGGGCCCGGGCCACTACAAAAAAAGCTCCCTCGGGGTCATTTGAGCGCCTGGTTAACCATGCCTTTACGCGAGCGCGGCTGTTGGGACGAGGCACCGCCATAAGTGCCAATTGCAATTCCAAGTCGTTGCGAAGCGCACTCAACAGTGGCACATCGGCTGCCTTCGACGGGCGAAGTTTGATGAGCGTCCCGGTCAACATAGCTGCCGTTAAAGGAAAAAATAATTAAGGTGGAATTGCCGCCATGCACTAATGTCAGAGACTATAGCGCGCGCATCCCGAGGGTTTAGTCCGACGAACACTGTGTTGATCGCCGGGTCGAGCGCCGCGGGCGCGACGATCGGTTTGCCCAGTATCTCGCGGCCCTGCAAATGAGTGTTTTGATCAATAAAGCACTCTATCCTGCCCGGCTCCTTTAATGCGGATGCAACGAAGTTGCCGTAAAACCCGGCGCCGTATATCGCGCATCGGGCAGTCGGCGGCAGCGCCGCCTCGAAGGCGCGGACGCGAGTTGCCGCATCGCCCCAGAACGCTGCCATTGCCGCGGTTTGCGAGCGCAGGGTGTCTACCGGAGCGCGCTCGCCCGGTGTCGTCGCCGGCTGCGCGCACTTGCGCGCGATCACGACAAAGGCTGCGTCGTGCGATTTCGTGTCCACTTCGGTTGCCTCGAATCCAGCCAGCTCCAGCATGATCCGCAGCGACGATTCGGAAAAATGATTGATGTGGTCAGCTACCACGAAATCGGCCACGTTCGCGTAAGCATCAGGCACGACGAAATAAAAAGTGCCGCCGGGTTTGAGCAGCCGACGAACCGTGCGCAAGAAATCCCTTGGGTCACGCACGTGTTCGAGCGCGTAGAACGACAGCACGATGTCGATAGTCGCGTCCCACACGGCAGGCACCCGGTGGGTGGCCCAATGCCCCGCGGCGATGAAGCGTTGCCACGCCGGCACGTATTTGTCGGTGACATCGAATGCATACGGGACGATATCGGTGTGCGCCGTCGCAACTTTGCGCAGGGTCGCCGCTTTCGCACAGCCATAGTCCAGTACGCGGTGGCCGGCGCTGAAGCGCAGTTTTTGCAACAGTACATCAGCCTGGTGCTCGGCACGGTAGACCGGACGCCCGTCAATCACTTTGTATAGTTGGTCGTCATATTCGCTTGCGAAGTTGATTTCATACTCAGTCGCGTAATAGGCGTCGAGGTTGGGCAGTTCGGTAGTCTGCAAATGGCCGCAAGCGCCGCAAAAAAATACTTCGGTGCGGCCGGGAATGATCTTGTTCATTGTGGTTATCGACGCGTTATTGGCGGAGCGGTAAACCGGCTGGCCAAGCGGAGAGGCACATATATTGCATAGTCCCGGTGCCATGTTCAGTCTACGAAATTTTTCGGAAACAACGTGTCGATTTCGGTTCCTGCCGTCACGGAGGGTTTCCAGCCAAGCTTGCGGCCCGTCGGCTCTCGGAAATTGAAGAGACGAAACTGCATCGACCAGCGCGAGCGTTCCGATATATTGAAACCCGATTGATGCAGCGTCAGATAATCCAGTATCAGCAAGTCGCCCGGCCGCGTTAGCGGCGCAGCCGTGGTGTACCGGCCCACCACTGCCGCTTCGTCCGCGAGACCGATACGGTAGGCGCCCGACTTGTTCGCGTATTTGCCGCCTTTGCGGTACACGCAGAGGCCGTCGCGATGCGAGCCGATGCAGACTTCCACCGGCCCCATGTTTTCCCGGATTTCAGCGAGCGGGCTCCAGTAGACGAGGCCGTCGAGGCTTTGCGGCTGGTACAGAAACTCCTGGTGCCATTGCGACCGGAATTGCTCCTCGTGCGGATTGTCGATGCGTATGCCGAAGCTCGCGGCGCCGATGCCGACCAGATCGGTTTCGCGAACAGCAGCGAACAGGCGCTCGTTTTTATCGCTCGCGAGCAAACGTAGAAATCCCGGAATCAATTTTGCCGCGTCGTAAACCGCGCTGCCGACGCCGCGATCACCGGCGATCAGTGCGTTGTAACCCGCATCGAAAGTTTCCGGCGCGAATGGCGGACGCTTGAGCGGCAGCCCGTGATTTTCGGCGACAAGCCCAATGATTTGATACAAGGCCTGCTGGATCGGCCGGATCTCCGAATCGAGGTCGTAAAAGCCCGGCAGCAGCAGAAATCCCTGTTGGTTGAACGTTTTGCGCTGTTCGGCGGTAAGGCTGATGTCGGGCGGCTGAGCCATTCGCGGTCAGGCATCGAGACGGGGCAGAGCGCGATCGCGCGCGTTCATGATCGGCTCCGCAAGCGGCCACTCGATGCCGAGTTTCGGATCGTTCCAATGTATGCCTGCGGAACTGTCGGCGACGTACGCAGCGCTCATTAAGTAGGCGATCTCGGTATTGTCGACGAGCGACTGAAAACCATGTGCGAAACCCTCTGGGACGAACAGCAGTTTGCGGCTGTCGGCGGTCAATTCGGCCGCGACCCACTGTGCATAAGTCGGTGAGCCGGGCCGCAGATCGACGATCACGTCGTATATGGCGCCCATCGTGCAGCGAACGAGTTTTGCTGCTGCATGCGGTTTCAATTCATAGTGCATGCCGCGCAGCGTGCCTTTACGCTTATTGAATGAAATGTTGCTTTGCACGCATTCAAACGCGATGCCGTGTTTCTTGAATTCCCGATCGCAGTACGTGCGGGCAAAGAAACCGCGTTCATCATCCAGACGTTCCGGTTCGATGATGTAGGCGCCCTGCAGCCTGGTTTTCTGGAATATCACGATACACGTCAGATGCCGCTAGCACACCGTCGGGCGCGGCATCGGGACCACGAATTGTCCGCCCCAGTCGCGGATGCCGGCCATTTGGCCAATTATCTCATCCTTGATGTTCCACGGCAGGATCAAAACGTAATCGGGCTTGCGCTCGAATATCCGGTCAGGATGCATGACGGGGATCCGCGTGCCCGGCAGCAGTAACCCTTGCTTGTGCGGACTGCGGTCCACCGTGAATTCGATGAAGTCCGTGCGTATCCCGCAGTAATTAAGCAGGGTATTTGCTTTCGCGGGCGCGCCGTAGCCGACGACGCTTTTGCCCGCATCTTTCGCGGCGAGCAGAAAATGCAGCAGTGCGCGCTTCGTGGTTTTGACCTGTTCGGCGAAAGCGGCGTAGGTCGCTGCCTTGTCGAACCCCGCAGTTCGCTCGCAATCGAGCATTTGCTGCACTTGCGGCGTCGGTCGCCGTGCGGGATCGGGCGAGGCGTACACGCGTAGCGACCCGCCGTGCGTCGACAATTCCTCGACGTCGAAAACGGTCATTCCATGTTTGGCCAGCACGCGCAACGCGGTTCCAAACGAAAAATACGAAAAATGCTCGTGATAGATCGTATCGAACTGGTTGTTCTGCATCAGTTGCAGCAGGTGCGGAAACTCCAGCGAGAGCACGCCGGCAGGTTTGAGCAGGGTATGCAGGCCGGCCGCAAAGTCGTTGAGGTCCGGCACGTGCGCGAATACATTGTTGCCGATCAAGAGGTCGGCGCGCTTGCCGTCAGCGGCGAGCTTCTGCGCCGATTGGACGCCCAGAAACTCGGTGACGGTCGGAATGCCTTTCGCGAGCGCTGCCGCGGCGACGTTTTGCGCGGGCTCGATGCCGAGCACCGGAATTCCCGCCTGCTTGAAATACTGGAGCAGGTAGCCGTCATTGCTTGCCGCTTCGATGACGAGGCTGTTCGCGTTCAGACCGAATTCGCGCACCGCATACTCGGCGAACTTGCGCGAATGAACGAGCCACGTGTCCGAGTACGAGGAAAAATAAACGTAATCGCTGAATATGTTTGCCGGCGTTTCGAACTGCTCAAGCTGGACCAGGAAGCAGTTCGTGCACACATAGGTATGCAGCGGATAAAACGGCTCCATGCGATGCGCGTCCCCGGGCTTGATGAACGCGTTGGACAGCGGCGACATGCCCAGATCGCAGAACGTGCGGGCTAGCGGCCTACTGCAAAAACGGCAGGCGGCGGTCATGTGATGGCAAGCCCGCTATAACGCTCGAGTTGCATCTCACTCACGCGCCGCAAGTCGGCACCGTCGCGCCACGCGCGATACCACTCGATCGTCCAATCGATTGCCTGCGCGATGTCGAGCCGCGGCTGCCAACCCAGGCGTGATCGCGCCTTGCCTGCATCTATGCCCAGATATTGCGCCTCGTGAGGATGCACGCCGGGAGCAGGCTCCCAGCGTGCGCCGCCGCCCCATTTTTTGGCGACCGCTTCGATCACGTTCGCGACAGTCATGACCTGATCCGCAGTCGGACCGAAATTCCACGATTCCGCATGGCTCGCAGGTGTCGTGAACAGTTTTTCCGCGAGCAGCAGATAGCCCGCGAGCGGCTCCAGCACATGCTGCCACGGCCGCGTCGCGTGCGGGTAACGCAGCTGGATGGGCCGTTCAGCGCCGAATGCGCGGATCGCGTCCGGCATCAGCCGGTCGACGCTCCAGTCGCCGCCGCCGACGACGTTGCCGGCGCGCGCCGTCGCAATGCCGGCGGACTCGCGCCCGGAAAAAAATGAGTCGCGGTATGCGGCCGCCACCAATTCCGCGCAGGCCTTGCTGCTCGAGTAAGGATCGTGGCCGCCGAGCCGGTCGTTCTCGCGGAACTCGCGTTGCGCGCCGGTGTTTTCGTAGCATTTGTCGCTGGTGACGATCATGACGGCGCGTACTCCGGAGTGTTTACGAGTGGCTTCGAGCACGTTGACAGTGCCCATGACGTTCGTCGAATACGTGGCGACCGGATCGGCATAGGACGGCCGCACGAGCGATTGAGCGGCCATGTGGATGATGATCTCTGGATCGGCCTGCCTGACCGCTGCCGTCAGCGCTGCGAGGTCGCGCACATCGCCGACGTTTGACGTCATTCCCTGGGCGACGAGCGCCGCATCGAAAAAACTCGGGTCGGTCGGTGGCGGCAGCGCATAGCCGGTCACCCTGGCGCCGAGCGTTTGGAGCCACAGGGACAACCATCCGCCCTTGAATCCGGTGTGGCCCGTGACCAGGACTTTTTTCCCCTGCCAGAAGCGCGGGTTCACGTCCAGATTTTCCACGGCGCCTTGCCGGAACTCCACAAGTCCTCGAGACCGTACTTGTCGCGCATCGTGTCCATCGGCTGCCAAAAACCGTTGTGGTGATAGGCGGCAAGCTGGCCCTCGCGCGCGAGGCGCGGCAGCACGCCCGCTTCCCAGCTCGTGGTGTCGTCTTCGATGTAATCGATCACCTTCGGCGAGAGGACGAAAAATCCGCCGTTAGTCCAGCTGCCGTCGCCGCGCGGTTTTTCCTCGAAGCTGACCACGCGCGAACGGTCGAGATTCAGGATGCCGAAACGCCCTGCCGGTTGTACCGCCGCCACCACCGCGAGCACCTTTTCGCGCTCGAACAACGCCACAGTTTTGCGCACGTCGATGTCGCTGACGCCGTCGCCGTAAGTGAAACAGAACGGCTCGTCATCGAGATACGACGACACGCGCTTGAGCCGCCCGCCGGTCCGCGAATCGTCGCCGGTGTCGACCAGGGTTACGCGCCAGGGCTCGGCGCTCGCCTGGTGCACCTGCATTTTGTTGTTGGCCATGTCGAACGTCACGTCCGACATGTGCAAAAAGTAATTCGCGAAGTACTCCTTGATGATGTAGCCCTTGTAGCCGCAGCACACGATGAAATCGTTGATGCCGTGGGCCGAATAAATTTTCATGATGTGCCACAGCATCGGCTTGCCGCCGATTTCTATCATGGGCTTGGGCTTCAAGTGGGACTCTTCGCTGATGCGCGTGCCCAATCCACCGGCGAGTATCACGGCTTTCATGAGGGCTGTCCCTTTCCTGGCGCGGTAGCTTTGCGACGATGCGCAGCGGCATATTCCGCGAATACCGCTGTGATCCCTTCGCGCAGCGCGATGCGGGCATTCCAGCCGAGCGCAGTAAGGCGCGAGCTATCGAGCAGCTTGCGCGGCGTGCCGTCCGGCTTGCTGGAGTCGTAAACGAGGCGGCCGCGGTAACCGGCAATTTCCGCAATGAGCATGGCAAGCTCGCGAATGCTGATTT
>Ga0207648_10004803_pt1 | contig 13793 bp, 9 predicted proteins | sample KBSMisM32_FD_184310 | JGI IMG/M metagenome (GOLD analysis project Ga0207648, IMG submission 184310) | Miscanthus rhizosphere microbial communities from Kellogg Biological Station, Michigan, USA - KBS Miscanthus M3-2 (SPAdes) (version 2) | ecosystem: Host-associated > Plants > Roots > Rhizosphere...
CAGAAATAACTCAAATGGGGTATTGTTTCGTATTTTATAAACAGCGTATCTTTCTCTTTCTATCCTTTAACATTAAACCTTAATAATGAATCCAGAGATTTTTCGCTTTGCTGTAGTACGGCCCAGCGAGGCTGTTCCGCAACAGGACCTAAATAATGATGCGATCATTCTATCAAGAGAAAGTCCCCTGATCAATGCCCTGCAACAGGCAAGAGCAAGGAATTCCCGGGCAGAAATGCTAAGGTTAGCGAAAGAATATGTAAAGGGAAGTAATTTCATTTCATCATCTTCGCAGGCAGATAAAAGATTACTGCAGTTTGCCGACGCGCTCACCGATCGCAAAACGATTGATTATAATGCCTTCATCCGTCAACGTTTCCAGGATATCTTTAATACAACACCTGCTGCTTTCGCGGCAACTTCAGATTACTCTAATTCGCTGCGTGCGGTAACAGACAGCATTGTTGCATCTGCCATAGATACAGACACAAGCGCCAAAACAAAATTTATCCTCCAACAATTGGCACGAGCCTTAAAAGGGATCAATGACCTGAAAGATGCAAACCCTATTTCCAGGCTGACGATGCAACAATTCAAAATTCTGTTGCCCCAGGGGATCTTTCCCCTTCCGCTTGTTGATGCCGATCTGAAAGATCACCGCACCAATCAAATAAAGAAGAGGAAAGACCTGGAAGTAAAACTGGCCAAAGAGAAAAAGGAACTCCTTCAGGAAATCGACAACTCCAATGAAGCAATCAAAGAATTGCTGGGAGTTTTTGATACTAAAAAACCGGAGGTTGCCCGGACTACCGGAGCTGTAAGAACGGCAAGGGCCGCGGCTGCAGCAGCTGCAGCGCCACCGGAACTTAATAAGATCAGCGGCTTTGTATTGGCGAAAGATCTGGTTAATGGTTTAAAAAACCCCGTCAAAGAAACACTGAAGAAAACGGGACTTACCATTGATGATCTGGATATGGCCAAAGCAATTCCGTTGCTGGAAAAACAAGCTTCGGAAGCTTCACGGAAATTGTACAACCAATCTCCCACCAGGAAATTAATGAAGATCGGTAATACAATCGCTCCTGTCTTTGACTTTGACCTTGCTGTATTAGATCCTGTAAGGGAAACGCGCAATCCGGGACCCTGTCCTCCTTCAGGGATCACGAGTGATATGAATGATGATTCAGAGCCACTGGTCACTTCCGGAAAACATGAAGTTCGGGTATTGGGTATTGCCGACCTGATGTTGGTGGAACAGGAGCTCGCACGCTATGAATTGGGTGAGATTTCTCATATTGAAAATGTCCTGAAGTCGGAATTCAGGGATCGCAAGCATACCGTTACTCAAACCAATGAAGAGATCGTTACAACCGAAACGGAACAAACTGAGTTGAAAGAGAAAGACCTCAGTTCCACCGAGCGTTTTGAATTACAGACAGAGGCGCAGAAGGTAATTGACGAAACAACGAGTATAGAAGCGGGTGTTTCTGTGACCGCCTCCTATGGACCGGTCAGCACCACGGCCAATTTCAATTATTCCAATACCAATTCCGTGAACGATTCGCAGCGGGTGGCTTCCACATTTGCAAGGGAAACCACTTCCAAAGCCGTAAACAAAATCGAGAACAGAAGCCTGCAAAGAACAACCAGGAGATCCCTGAGCCAGGTGAAGGAAATGAACCAGCATACATTTGATAACAAGATCGGTACTGATCATATTTCAGGAATATATCGTTTTGTAAACAAAATCTATAAGGCCCAGATCGTCAATTATGGTAAGCGGCTAATGCTGGAGTTCATGGTGCCGGAGCCTTCTGCTTTTCTCCGCTATGCATTGACTCGTCAATCATTTAATTCAAACGGCCTGGAGATCCCTGACCCTCCTGGCTATTGTCTCGCCAATGGGAAGTCGTTTGTACCGTTAACGGTTCAGGATATTGACAGGTATAATTATATGTACTGGACCAGTAAGTATAACGTGGAAGATGTGCAACCACCACCGCCGCAAACACTGGTGACATCCACCTCCGTAATTAGCGGTGTAAAGGACATGGAAATGTGGAATGAAGGCGACAGTAAAGAGTGGTTCAATAACAAAACTATTTCTGTGGATATACCGGAAGGATACAAGCCGATTAATGCAGATGTAGTTATCGATGCCATGTTGAATATAAAAGATGAGGCGAATGATACGGCTTTTGTCCACTTGCTCATTGATAAACAGATGATCGTAAATAATGGGCATAGTACCGTGAACTTCTCCAGCGGTACCTGGCAGAATGTGGCAGCGGCCATCAATACCTGGAACAAGGTCTCCTATGCAGCGGTGCTGAATGTATTCAGCCGGTTAACGGATGAGCGGGAACAAAAATGGAAGATCAATACCTACAATTCAATAATCAATGCGTACCAGGATCAGCTAACAAAATATAATAATGCCCTGGAAGCCGAAAGAATAAGAATGGGTTTTTCAACAATAAAAGGTTCCAATCCGCTCGTAAATCGCGAAACAGAAAAAACAGAACTAAAGAAGAACTGCATTGCTATGCTGACCGGGCAGCGGTTTGATTCTTTTGATGCAATGAACTGGAATGTGGCTCCGGAAGGCTATCCCGAAATTGATTTTGAAGAAGCCGCTAAGGAAGGGAGTTTCATTGCATTCTTTGAACAGGCTTTTGAATGGAACAATATGATCTACATTTTTTATCCCTATTTCTGGGCGAATAAAAAAGAATGGATCACACTCTCACAAATAAACGATGACGATATTCAATTCACCCGTTTCCTGCAGGCGGGTGCTGCAAGAGTGAGTATACCGGTACGTCCGGGCTTTGAAACAAGCATGATGAATTACCTGGACACTAATATTATCTGGTCCTCTGAAGGAAGCCTCGTTAACACTGAAGATGGAGAACCCAACCCTCTGCATGTTTCCATCGTGGAAGAGCTGAAAAGCCAGTTAAATAATAATAGTATTGATGGGGCAGGTCGAATTGATGTGGTAAAGGATAGTAAGGATATCACAGGAATTGGTACCGAGTTTTTGAAGGAGGATGAAGATAAACGCATTATCATTAGAGGAATTACATATATTATTAAGGAATTCATATCGTCTACCGCAGTCAAATTGACCACGCCATACAAGGGAGAAACAGAAACCAATATCAGGTATTCCTATGGCGCCAAATTGGTGGGCGAACCATGGGAAGTAAGGCTACCTACGAATTTGGTGAAATTGGACACTGAAAGCTCGATCATCTGAGATGGTGCCATTTTTACTTTGCGGACCGCTGCTGCGCAGAACCGAGCGAAGCGATGTATATGTCTGGGTAGCGACAGCTAAAGAGACAACGGATATCACCGCTCTCGTTTATGATCTTTCCAAAGATGCAAACGGCAAGTGGAATGGCACAGCGGTCAATATTGAATCTGTCTGCACTACTTACCAGCTCGGTGAGCGATTATTTGTATCCCTGATACAGATGAGGTTGCCACAAGGCGGGAGGTTTGATGTGAACAGGCCGTATGGCTATGACCTGAAATTCCAGTTGAAGAACCAGGAGGATATTTATCGTTTCAGTTTCCCGGAGGAGCCTACCCAAAAAACGAGTTTACAGCAATTTTTATTTTCAGAGATATATAATCATTCCGGTCATTTTTCCTATGCGGGAATGCCTTATCCCGTCTTCGTGGTACCGGATACCTCTAAATCCAAAACGAGTATCATTTATGGATCCTGCAGGAGAACGAGTGGACCTGGCAGTGATGCATTGAATGCGGCGGATAAAATGCTGGTAGAGGAATGGAAGAACTGGGCTCCAACTAAAAAAGAGTCAGCACCTGCCTATGTACTTTTTCATACGGGTGACCAGATTTATACAGATGACCTCAGCCGGGAGTTATTCACCCAGGTAATCTCTTTAGCGACGTATCTGATGGGTGGTTCCATTGAAATGATCCCCTGTTATACCAGTCCTGCTCTTCCACCAAAAAAAGATCTTGGGATCTTAGACCTGCTTGATTTCCTCCAAAAATATATTGATGGAGTAAGGGGCTATGATATACGGGATCTGAAAGTATTAAGGTGGATTGAATACGGCGAGGACCTAACTGAAGTATGGAGGAAGGAGAATGTTATTCTGTTGATCAAAGAATACCTGTCTGTTATTTATTCAGCAGAGTATGCAAAGCAGGCGGAACCTGGGTTCCTATCCGGGAAAACCAGTTTGAAATCCCTGGTTTTTGCCTCGATCCTGAAGGTGATTGATTTCTCTCCCGTAAATGGGAAAATGCCTGATATGGATGATGCTTTGGCGCAATTGGATTCCGATGACAGGGTGATTGACACCAATGAGATCATGCCCCGTCCATATATGCTTGATCCCAGCATTAAGTCCAGCTTAATGGGCTCACACCAGTTTATTTATGAACAGAGGAAATCATTTGTAAGGATCAATACATCCTTTACTACTACCGACGATGGTCATCTATTGACATTTGGAGAGATTGCAGCGCTTTATTTGTTGAACTGGGGAACTTTCTATGTCCAGCTACCTCCGGTAGGTGATATCAACAAAGGAAACCTGGAAGGTCTCAAAACCGGCAATTTGCGTGTTCGTCGCCTGATGGCCAATGTTCCCAACTACATGATGTTTGATGACCATGACGTAACAGATGATTGGAACGGCGATGAGACATGGCGAACCAGGGTGGAAAAATCGGATACAGGCAGAAGGATCATTGCCAATTCGCTCGCGGCCTTTTGGGCATTTCAGGGATGGGGTAATACACCAACTGTGTTTTATAATTCAAAAATGGTGGATGCTATCAAAGCGCATTTAGGATATTTCGCGCAAAGGGGAAAGGAGAGTCCGTCATTGGTTAAAAACTATGAAGAGGAGACCTGGAAATTTAATCGCTGGACATATGTGGCTCCTACCAATCCGCTGGCAGTATTTATGGATACACGTACAATGCGGGAGAAGGAGGCAAAGATGGATTACCAGCCGGAATACCTGCCAGATACGCAGCTGAATTCTATATTGGATTTTTTGACCGACGCAGCTGTACTGACCGCCGTCGGTTCTTTGTACAAGGATCAGGCAAAAAAAGCAAAGGTCGCGGCAATTATCCTTTCATTCCTGATGATGAGAGATGTGGGACGAAAGCAACACCGCAATGTCGATGAACTTAAGAATGATTTTCTGGCGGTCAATATGTTTAAGGAAGCATCCTACAGGGAATTGTATGCACAGTTATTGGCGGCTGGTTATAAGCCAGGGCAAACGATTATTTTTTGCGCCGCCACACCGGTGATAAGTGGCTATTTGTTGCAAAAGGCGCAAAAAACAGTGGTGGAGGGTTCTTTCAATAAGAAATATGTCGCACTTAAATTGTTTTCAACTTTTGTTAAGCCGGGAAGGTATTCGCAGGACTGGGAATTGTGGTGGTGTCATCCCAGAGGAAAGTATGAATTCTTCAAGTTTCTTGATCTGACCTTACGTCCTGGCAAGGTCATTATCTTATCGGGTGACGTGCATGTGGGTTTTCATATTACTGCAAGTTTGACAAGTGAAATATCTGGCCGTCGAATAAAGGTGGAACAAATCTGTAGTAGCGCTTTAAAGAATAACCAGTTAGGCAAGCAGAGTAAAACAGATAAGCTGGCTTATGTTTCGATGGAAGATACTAAGGATGTTGAATTCAAGAAGATCCTTGAGCATTACCCGGTTGCCGGCTTACCGGTGAAAAAAAATCATTTCATTTTTCAGGGGCAGATGAGAAAATACAAACCGATCATGGACCCTGATAGCTGGATCATCTGGGAGAACAATGTGGGAGTCTTGCATTATAGTAATGAAAGGGGGGAGGATAATCTGCAGAATGAATTTTTATTTTCGAAATCTTATGATGGACCGGTAGTTGTCTGCAAATCCGATCCTGTTTCACCGGAGAAGGATGCCTTTATCAACCACCTTGCGAATTTCATTCCTGTAGCGGATGCACTCCTGATTTGGGAAGCGCTCAAAGCCGTTTGATCGATAAGTCAAATCCCACATGGCGGATTCACTACTGCAAGTGAATTTGAAGGGCAATTTCTTTTAGTTGGGTCTTCGATTTGTTTTCTTTGCCTTTTCTTTGCCTTTTCGGATTCCGAAAAGCCAATGAAAAGGAACAGTATTGAAAAAGAGAACTCATACTATAGCATCAAACCTGAAAACGAGGACTTTAGAATTAAAAATCAGGAAAGATAAATTGAAAGATGCTAATTAAAGTAAAAAGGGGATACTGAAACTATTGGAAATTCATATCAATTTTGAAACTATGCCACATTTTATAATCGAATGTTCAAAAAATATCCTGGATGAAGTATCCCCTGAAGAATTAATGTCTGCTGTTTATGAAGTAGCCGACGCTACCGGCTTATTTGCTCCTAATGACATTAAGGTCAGACTTAGATCATTCACCTACTATAAACTTGGTGAAGGCAAAACGGATTTTCTTCATGTCTTTGGAAATATCATGGAGGGAAGGACAACTGAACAAAAGGCTGATTTATCCAAAAGGATTACAGAACGACTCAATAATATGCTTCCTATTCTCTCTTTTTTATCTATCAATATCACGGAATTTGAATTAGCTACCTACTGTAATAAATCTTTGATCAATCCTAACAACAAAAATCAGGATCGATATTTTAACGAAGGCTTTTAAAAACTGAGGCAAAAAATTCTTTTATCCCTACATTACAATTTATCCTGAATGATTGGCTTTAAGCTGAATTAAATCCCCCGCATGAAAAAATATCAACTATTGCTCCTCATCCTCTTGTGTCTTACCCTTCAGGATTTGACCACCTTTTCATCTATCTCACCTTTGAAGGCGCATTCAAAGGCGGCAAATTAGTAGCCGAGTTATTTGCGAAGAATGGTATAAAGAGTTGAAGGCAAAATGTTGATGATCTCATAGGATCTGTCGTTGCTAAACTAACTCATATTCACTATGTTCAGATACCTTCTTTATTCCATACTTTTTTTTGTAGTCAACCGGCGCTAACCCTGTAATTTTTTAAAAATATTTCTAAATGCTTTCATATCTGAATATCCCGCCTCAAGCATGAGATTTGAAATGGTTGTAGACTGACGCTCCAGCCCCTTCTTAACCGACTCAATTCTTACACGCTGAACATACTCTGAAATTGTGTTAGCAGTTGCTTTTTTAAACCTACGTTCAAAATTCCGCCGGCTTGCTGACACCAGTTTACACAATCCTTCAATCGTTATTTTCTCGGAAAAATTATTTTCTATGAACTCTTGTGCAGTTTTGACCTGTTGGTCACTATGGTCTTTTTGCCCCTGAAAAATAACAAAAGGCGCCTGCCGCTTCCGTTCAAATTCGATTTCAAACATTTTTGAGGCCAGTAAGGACATTTCTCTGCCGGTAAACTTTTCGATAAGGCATAGAAGTAAATTCAAATAGGAGAAGGATCCACCGCTTGTATAGATTCCGCTTTGGTAGGTAATGATCTTATCGGGAACTATTTTTACTGCGGGGAACATTTTTCTAAAGTCGTTTTGAGCTGCCCAATGAACGCTGCAGGACTTGCCATTTAACAGACCCGTTGTAGCCAGAAAAAATGATCCGACACAAAGACTCGCAATTTCTGCATTCTTATAATATTGACGTTTTATCCACGGAATAAATTCTTTATTCTTCTCATTGATCATAAAATAATCTCCGCAAACCATTGGTATAATGATCAGGTCAGTATGCTTAATTTCGGTAACAACCTTATTGCAACGAATTGAATAATTATTGTCAATTGTTACGTTCCGGGTCAAACCTACAAGCTCAATCTTAAAAAATGGTTCCTTAGACTGATAAATCAGGAAATCATTAACACGTGTAAAAATTTGCTTCGAAGAATCTATACTGGATAAAACGGCATTTTTCAGTACCAATATGGAAATGTGTTTCATCTCACTAAATTATTCGAATCGCTTGTCGCAAACAACCCCTGTAAAAAGCCGTTTTCACCCCCTATTTGAAGAATAGCGAGGAATTAGTTTTGACTCATGAATACAATTAGATCAAAAGACGGCACTATCATCGCTTATGATAAAACAGGTAATGGACCTGCCATAATTCTGGTAGATGGTGCATTTTGTAGCATGGAATTCGGTCCCATGGAAAAAATTGGCGCCTTGTTAGGCAGGAGCTTTACCGTATTCAGGTATGACCGGAGAGGTCGTGGAGCCAGCGGTGATACCAGGCCTTATTCGGTGGACCGGGAAGTTGAAGATCTGGAAACTTTAATTCAGGTTGCCGGGGGATGGGCCTACCTTTTTGGCATTTCATCAGGAGCAATGCTTTGCCTGGAAGCTGTTGCAAGTGGCGCCAACGTCCCTAAACTAGCGCTGTTTGAACCGCCCTATGTTAAGGATTATAGAAGAGCGTCCATTGGAAATTTTCTAACTCCTTTGAAGAACATAATTCAATCAAAAAATAACGCCCTGGCAGTCAACTTTTATCTACGCAAAGTAATGGGCGCCCCGGCAATTCTGCCACTAATACTAAGGTTAACCCCCAATTGGAAAAAAATGAAGGCAAATGCCCCATCACTCATTAATGACGGAACACTTGTCGGAGATTTTTCAATGCCTTTGAAAAGTATTTCTTTAGTAAGGAAACCTGCATTAGTTATCAGCAGTATCAATAGTCCAAAAATGTTGAAGCAATCAGCAATGAAACTTGCTAACCTACTTGAGTGTGGCAGGCATATTTCAATTAAAGGAAGTGTACACAATGCACCTCCAAAAGTTCTGGTTCCTGTGTTAATAGACTTTTTTTCTGAAAGTTGAAATCCGATCACACCAATTAAAAGTATTTAAAATTTTAATCAGTCATAAAATGTCAATATGAAGGAAAATTTAAAAGTGCAAGGATCAGTAATCATTTTTACAACACCTGAAAAGCTGTGGAAGGTTTTAACAGGCCTGGATACTATCAGGCGATATCTATTTGGTTCAGTTGTAAAGACAGATTGGAAAAAAGGAAGCGATATTTGGTTTTCAAGGCAGTATGAAGGAAAGAAATACATAGACAAAGGAAAAATCCTGGAAATAATTGAGAACAATTCATTAAAATATTCTTTTTTTAATAGCCAGGAAGGATATGAGGATACGCCCGAAAATTACTCTACTATTGAATATTCCATTCTGAAAAAGAATGATCATGAAGTTGAGCTACGTTTTAGTAGGGAGTATATACCCATCGAATTTGAAAGAAAAAACCAGGAAGAATATTTACCACACCTGCTACAACAAATAAAAGCTATATCAGAAGAATAGCCATTTCATATTTGGTTTTATTAGTAGTAGACACTGGTAATTGAAGGGAGATTGATCAAACCGCACATTCCTATTGCGGTTACCACTTGCTATTCCTCACATACTACCAGGGCAACCCATTCAAATTTATCTGATTGGGAGTCAATATATCTTTCATCGTTCTCAACATTGTATTGGCTTTCCAGGTTTGTATTCCGGTTGGCTGACTAAAATAAACCGGGCAATTTACTTTCTTCCAGTCAAGTCTTTCGTAAAAGGGTATAAGATTATCCGCACATAAAAGTAAGCCTAGCTCTGATTTTAGTTCGTTGAATAGGAAATTTTCGGTTTCTTTCATAATATGGGTTGCCAGTCCGTGGCCCCGGAACTTATGAGGTGTAATTAAATTATTTATTCCGGATACCAAAAAAGGTTTATCATCAACTAACACAGTTCTTACAACTATATTGCAGAAAGTGGCAATTTCATTTTCCTGATAAAAAATTATTGTCCAGTCTGGCGTAGCCCATTTTATTGATTTAACAATTGGAATATGTCCAAATTCACTCTCTACAATTTTGTCGAGGTCTTTTTTTACTGAGTCTCTCAATTTGCTATGTGGCGTTATTTCGACCATCTTAACCCAATTTTAATGCAACCAATGTGTGTAATTTCATTATGAGAAATTCAAAAGTACTCAATTTAAATCCCGATGCCATATTATTGCCTGATTGTCACTAAAAATCCATCTGTATCAACTTTAAAATCTTTTTGTTTTATTCCTTTTACTTTAATTGTTTTCCAACCAGATCCGGGATAAATAAAGTCAAACTCATTTTTCTTTGTTGTCACCTTTATCGGCATGTTAAAACCGCTCACATCCGCCTTCCAACGGTATTGAACTTCCAGTTCGTCCCGGTTTTGAGCATATTTTAATTGCAGTTCCGGAATAGCTGCATACCGCAGATATTGGTCAAAAAAAGAAGTAAGATCTTTTCCCAGCGTTTTATTAATATGACCCACAATTTCCTCAGTACTCACAGTTTGATAGCGAAAATGTTGCTGCAATTCCCGTAAGAGGTTGAACCAGGTTGAATCATTATCAATGATATTCCGGAGTGTATGCAACATCATACAACCCTTTGGGTACACATCACCCAGCCGAAAATCATTTACATCATAATGGCCAATGACGGGTTCTTTGTTTCCAGGCACCTGGCCGCTTAGTATTTTTTGCGCAGCAGCTTTGCCTTCAAAAAATTCTGTCACCATGGCTTCCGTATATGTTGCAAACGCTTCATGTATCCAGATATCGGCGATATCTTTCTCAGTAATATTATTTCCCCACCATTCATGTGCGGCTTCATGCCACATGGTCCTGGTTAATTCGTTATAGTTGATCTTATCTGACCAGAAAGGATCGTTGATGGAACCAATGCTCACAGCACCCTGGTGCTCCATGGGATAAAGAGATTCCATCAATGTAAAACCGTCCTTTTTAAATGGGTATTCGCCAAATGATCTCTCATAAAAGGAGAGTAACTCCTTTGTTTTCCCGAAGATCTTTTTCGCGGGTTCCAGGTTATAAGGCAGGCAATAAAAATGAAGTTGCATGGTATCCTTTTCCCGGATAAATGTATCTGAAAAATGTTTGTAGTTCCCAATATTCACCACCACATTATAATTATTGATTGGGTAACTTACATACCAGTTAAATTGCTTGCGGTTGCCTGGTAATGAAACCGTATCGAGTAGTCTTCCATTTGAAATGTCCACAAGGTTATCCGGTATCGTAACACTGATCTTCATGCTGTCGGGTTCATCAGAAAGATGGTCCTTGCACGGCCACCAGAGACTGGCGCCTGATCCCTGGCAAACTGATTCGATCCAGAAGTTGCCCTCGTGATCCTGGTGCCAAAGAAAGCCACCTTTCAATTCAGCAATATTTGGTAATATCGGCTTCCCCTCGTAATAAACAGTGATCGTCTCTTCACTTCCTTTATTGATCATTTTGGGAAATTGTATAAATACCGCATTGTACTCCCTGGTATAAGATAGTTCCTGGCCCTGATACATTATTTTTTCAATCTTCATATTCTCGTACAGATCAACCTGCATACGATCAAAAGATTCGATGGCAGTAAAACGGATGCTATTCTTACCTTTTATAAACTTTTTGTAAGGGAATACTTCAACGTCCAGGTCATAAAAGTTTACGTTGTAACAGGTTCTCAGGGGAGTTAGCATTCCACGTAGAGTATCTGCACGGGTAAAGCCATTAGGCCTGGAAAAACCACCGTCAAACGAGACATCATAATCCTTCGTACGCACGAAATCGAGTGTTCCGGCCTCATTTGTTTTTACACTGGTGATACGACCTTCTTTATCTTTTATAAATTCATACCATATTGTATAGTTGCCCGATCTGGTCAGTAATTTTCCCGCAGAATCAACCAGTGGTAATGCAGGTCCTTCATTGATCTGGCTTGTGTATTTCCCTGCATTTTCCATTACATAAATGGATTTGTATGGATCATTCTTTAACAGGTAATGCCCGGTTATGACAGCCTGGTCCTCCCCGGGGATTTTGATCCATTCAATGGCTGGCGATTGCCGATTAATTGTCCACCCGAATCCTGAAGCTTTTTCACCTGCACCTTTGTTAAATTGCAAAACAGCCGGAAGTTCTTTAAGGTGAAATTTTTCACCTCCGTCTGCTAACAAATTGGCCTGGCCCTGTCCAGGAATTTCCAGGATCAATTGTTTCTCGTTATTTTTTATGATAAACTCAGTGGATGGGTTAATATAGGCCTGGTAAATACCGGTCAACCTGTCAGACCTGTCTTCCTGCGCCTTTAATTGACTACTGAAAACAAATAGTAATAAGGTAAAAAGGTAAATGTTGCGCTTCATTTTTTTTGAAAGCAAACTACCCGGACCTGTGCCTGTAACCTATTCAAATCCGGATTTGACCAGCTTTTTAACTCTTTTCTGCCAGGAATTCGCTGGGTGTTCTACCGGTGACTGACTTAAATGCGCGCTGAAAAGTTGGCAGCGAATTAAATCCACCTTCGTATGCCAGGCCGGCAATTGTGAGTTCGCGGGTTTCGCCATTCAGCAGGCGCTGGCGTATAGCATTGACCCGGTATTCATTTACAAATTCATTAAAGCTCTTTTTCAGGTGCTGATTTAATATGGCTGAAATATTTTTAGATGGAACGCCGGTATGATCAGCTAACATTGCCACTGTAAGAGCAGGATTCAGATACAACTTGTCCTTTTCCATTGCCGCACGGAGGGAATCAATGGTCTTATCAACGAGTCCCGGGTCAAGTTGCGCTGTTTTCTTTACCTGGGCCGACCCTGTTTGTGAAACAATATACCCCCGTATACCCAGCCAATACACCAGTATCGCAACCGGAACATAAACCGGGTACCAACTAAACGTATCGAGCATGAATCCTGTGTATTTCGGGATCACATAAGGAATAAGATACAACAGCCATATCACCTGGAATATCATGAATGCCCTCACCATTTGTCGCAACCACTTAAACTGACCGGATGGTTGGTTGGAAAGAAGTTTTGATGACATGTATAGATAAATACTGATCGAGAGCCAGCGAGGGATATCTGAATACACATTATAATCATCGATAAAAGTTCCCCATGGCCGTGAATCAGGGGAGAACACATGTGCCAATACACCGCCAATAAAGATGATGGCGGTCAGCTGCGGTACCATATCTATTAACGCTGCATAAAAATGTCTTTTCTGTTTGCGTCCGATAGAAAACCCCGGCTGCAAAGTGGCCCGAACATAAAAATAGATTAACGGGCCTATAGGCATCACAATAATTAATGGAACCAGCGTATCGATCCATCTCATAACCGGATAGTCAAACCAGCCATTTTCTGTACCATACAGTTTGATACTGGCGAGGGAAATCAACAGGATCAGCCATGCCAACAGTTTGTTAAGCAAACGGTTTTTCCTGGATAAAAACAGCAGACAGCATAGAATAAAACCCTGCAGGGCGCCGAGAAGAATGATCGTATTAAAAATCACAGGGAACTTCATACCAGGATTGTATAGCGATACAAATTACGATTTCCCTGTTTTTTGATACTCCTTTTTGGACAACATTTCTTTAAGGAATGATTACGCCATAGAAGAGATCGAAGACCGGGCAGTAATCGGGTAACAGTAAAAATCCGGCGTGAAGTGGAGTTTAAGGCATATTTCTTGTACCCATTCAATTACCTACTGAATACTTAACCGACTCATAGCGGTCGGGTTTGCTACCAATTGATAACTCCAGGTCAAAACCGCCTTTTCATTATAAATGCTTCCATTATTCGTGTTAAACCGAATAAGCCAGTTCCAATGACTTCGGCTATGCCGCTGATAGCTCATAATTATTACATACTGACTTAATTATAATCGAATGCAAGTCTCAACTC
>Ga0207648_10004804_pt1 | contig 13789 bp, 10 predicted proteins | sample KBSMisM32_FD_184310 | JGI IMG/M metagenome (GOLD analysis project Ga0207648, IMG submission 184310) | Miscanthus rhizosphere microbial communities from Kellogg Biological Station, Michigan, USA - KBS Miscanthus M3-2 (SPAdes) (version 2) | ecosystem: Host-associated > Plants > Roots >...
CTCGCGATCCTCGCGCTGGCCGCGGCCCTCGTCACGTACCGGCTCTGACCGCGATGGGACCAATGAGGATCTGCGTGATCGGCGCCGGACCGTGCGGGTTGGCCGCGGTGAAGAACCTGCCCTGGGGGCGGCGACTGCGCACCCCGCTGGGCGTCGGACTGGTGGCCTGGGCCGGCGCCATAGCGATCGCTCACCTTTAACCTTTAGCAACTGTCGCCCCTCTGCGTTGTCACAGACGCGGGCGCATTGTTGCATCCACGCCAACCACGGGGGTCAATCCGCCGGCCTCCAAGGCTGTCGTTCGCACATTCGCCGCCAAGGGGCGCACAATGCGGGCCTGTTAGGGGCGTTTCCGCATGTCGGGGCGCCCCGCTTTCCTTTTCGGCGCGGCCACGCGGGGTGGCTTCAGGAGCATTGGATGAAGTTTCGCTTTCCCATCGTCATCATCGACGAGGACTTCCGATCGGAGAACACCTCGGGTCTCGGCATCCGCGCGCTGGCGCAGGCGATCGAGAAGGAAGGGATGGAAATCCTCGGGGTGACGAGCTACGGCGACCTGTCGCAGTTCGCCCAGCAGCAATCACGCGCCTCGGCGTTCATCCTGTCGATCGACGACGAGGAATTCACGCGCGGTCCCGAGGTCGACCCGGCGATCGTCAACCTGCGCAACTTCATCCGCGAGATCCGCTTCAAGAACGCGGAGATCCCGATCTACCTGTACGGCGAGACGCGCACCTCTCAACACATCCCGAACGACATCCTGCGCGAGCTGCACGGCTTCATCCACATGTTCGAGGACACGCCGGAATTCGTCGCGCGGCACATCATCCGCGAGACGAAGGCCTACCTCGACTCGCTGGCGCCGCCGTTCTTCCGCGCGCTGGTCGACTACGCGCAGGACGGCTCGTATTCGTGGCATTGCCCGGGCCACTCGGGCGGCGTCGCCTTCCTGAAAAGCCCGGTGGGCCAGATGTTCCACCAGTTCTTCGGCGAGAACATGCTGCGCGCGGACGTGTGCAACGCCGTCGACGAGCTCGGCCAGCTGCTCGACCACACCGGCCCGGTCGCGGCCGCCGAGCGCAACGCGGCGCGGATCTTCAACGCCGACCATTGCTTTTTCGTCACCAACGGCACGTCGACGTCGAACAAGATGGTGTGGCACGCCAATGTCGCGCCGGGCGACATCGTCGTGGTCGACCGCAACTGCCACGTCTCGGTGCTGCACGCGATCACAATGACCGGTGCGATCCCGGTGTTCCTGCCGCCGACGCGCAATCACCTGGGCATCATCGGTCCGATTCCTCTCGAGGAATTCAAGCCGGAGAACATCGCGAAGCGGATCGAGGCCAACCCGTTTGCGCGGACGGCTACGAACAAGAAGCCGCGGATCCTGACGCTCACGCAGAGCACCTACGACGGCATCGCCTACAACGTCGAGATGCTGAAGCAGACGCTCAACAACAGCATCGAGACGCTGCACTTCGACGAGGCCTGGTTACCGCATGCGGCGTTCCACGAGTTCTACCGCGACATGCACGCGATCGGCAAGGATCGGCCGCGCACCAAGGAGGCGCTGATCTTCGCCACGCATTCGACGCACAAGCTGCTCGCGGGCATCTCGCAGGCGTCGCAGATCATTGTCCAGAATTCGGAGACGCGGAAACTTGACTTGCCGATTTTCAACGAGGCCTACCTGATGCACACGTCGACGTCGCCGCAGTACGCGATCATCGCGTCGTGCGACGTGTCGGCGGCGATGATGGAGCCGCCCGGCGGCACCGCTTTGGTCGAGGAGTCGATCATCGAGGCGCTCGACTTCCGCCGCGCGATGCGCAAGGTCGACGACGAATGGGGCAAGGACTGGTGGTTCAAGGTGTGGGGTCCGGAGCGCCTGTCGTCGGAAGGCATCAAGCGCGACGACTGGATCCTGCGCGCCAATGAGAAGTGGCACGGCTTCGGGGATCTGGCCACCGGCTTCAACATTCTCGATCCGATCAAGGCTACCGTCATCACGCCGGGACTCGACGTCTCGGGCAAGTTCGCGAAGACGGGCATTCCGGCGTCGATCGTCACCCGCTATCTGGTCGAGCACGGCGTCATCGTCGAGAAGACGGGCCTCTACTCGTTCTTCATCATGTTCACCATCGGCATCACCAAGGGCCGGTGGAACACGCTGGTGACCGCGTTGCAGCAGTTCAAGGACGATTACGACAAGAACCAGCCGCTGTGGCGGATCCTGCCGGAGTTCTGCGCCAAGCAGCCGAAGTACGAGCGCGTCGGGCTGCGCGACCTGTGCCAGCAGATCCACGAAATGTACAAGGCGAACGACGTCGCACGGGTGACCACCGAGATGTACCGGTCGGACATGCAGCCGGCGATGAAGCCGTCCGACGCGTACGCGTGCATGGCGCACCGCGAGATCGACCGCGTGGAGATCGACCACCTCGAGGGCCGCGTGACGGGGGTGCTGCTCACGCCTTATCCGCCCGGCATTCCGCTGCTCATTCCCGGCGAGCGCTTCAACCGGACGATTGTCGAGTATCTGAAGTTCGCGCGGAGCTTCAACGAGAAGTTCCCGGGCTTCGAGACCGACATCCACGGTCTCGTCAAGACGCACGAGGGCGCCACGACACGCTATTTCATGGATTGCGTGCGGCAGCGGTAACGTAGGGGCGAGGGGCGAGGGGCGAGGGGCGAGGGGCGAGGGATCACCGAGTAGAACTCGAGCTGCAACGCGTACCGCAACCGCCCCCTCGTCCCTAGTCCCTCGCCCCTCGGCCCCTAGAGGTCGAAGCGGATTCCCTGCGCGAGCGGCAGGTCCTTCCCGTAGTTGATCGTGCTGGTCGTGCGGCGCATGTAGCCCTTCCAGGCGTCCGAGCCGGATTCGCGGCCGCCGCCCGTTTGCTTCTCGCCACCGAAGGCGCCGCCGATTTCCGCGCCGCTGGTGCCGATGTTGACGTTCGTGATCCCGCAGTCGCTGCCGCGCGCCGACAGGAAGACCTCGGAGTCCGCGAGGTTGCGCGTGAAGATGCATGACGACAGCCCATGTGCCGCGGCGTTGTTGAGCGCGATCGCTTCGTCGAGGTCGTCGAAGGGCAATGCATAAAGGATCGGGGCAAAAGTCTCGCGCAGCATCGTCGGTGTTTGCCTCGGCATCTCGGCCAGTGCGGGACGCACATAGAACGCCTCCGGCCATCGGTCGGCGAATAGGCGCTCTCCACCGGTGACCTTCGCGCCTTCAGCGGTGGCCTCAGCTAGCGCTCGCGTGTGTCCTTCGAACGCCGCGCCATCGATCAGCGGCCCTACCAGCGTTCCCGGCTCGCGCGGATCGCCCACGGCGATGCTGGCGTACGAAGCCTGCAAGCGCGGGACCAGCGTCGCGTAGACGTCACGGTGGATGAAAAGACGGCGCATCGTCGTGCACCGCTGGCCCGCGGTGCCTGCCGCCGCGAACACGATGGCGCGCAACGCAAGGTCGAGATCCGCCGACGGACACACGATCGCCGCGTTATTGCCGCCCAATTCGAGGATGCTCCGCTTGAATTGGCGCGCGCATGCCTCGCCGACCGCGCGGCCCATGCCGGTCGACCCGGTGGCGCTGATCAGGCGCACGTCGGGGTGCTCGACGAGCCATTCACCCGCGGTACGGTCGCCGAGGACGAGGTGCGCGATGCCGGCCAGACCGGGATCGAACTCTGACAGCGCACGTTTCAGAAGACGATGCGCAGCCCATGCGCACAGCGGCGTCTTTTCCGACGGCTTCCAGATCACCGCGTTTCCGCACACCAGCGCCAGCGCCGCGTTCCATGCCCATACGGCGACCGGAAAGTTGAACGCCGAGATGACGCCGCAAATTCCGTAAGGGTGCCAGGTCTCGAGCATCCTGTGTTCGGGTCGCTCGGACGCGATCGTCAATCCGTGCAACTGGCGGGACAGTCCCACCGCGAAATCGCAGATGTCGATCATCTCCTGCACTTCGCCCATGCCTTCCTGCAGGAGCTTCCCGGTTTCGAGCGTGACCAGCATGCCCAGCGTGTCCTTGTGCGCGCGCAGCAGGTTGCCGTAGCGGCGCACCAGCTCGCCGCGGCGCGGCGCCGGCACGTCGCGCCACCGAATCTGCGCTTGCTTCGCCTCGGCCAGCGCGCTCGCGGACTCGTCCGCCGTCGCTACCGGTATGCACGCGAGGCGCGACCCATCAATGGGAGTGCGCGACATCAAGCCCGACGGCGCGTTGACATCGGCAACGTTGAGTTTGAGGGCCGAGAAGAGCGTTTGTAATGGGGCGGACATCGTCAGAATTCCGTCATGTGATGGCTATCGGGATAGCATGCGCCGCTTCGCGCGGCGTGCCGTCCGGCAACGCGACGTTGCACTCGGTGAAAATGCGCACCGCGCACACGGCACAGACCGGCACATCGAGCCGCCGGTAGATCGCGCGGATCGCTTCCGCCTTGGTCGGCCATACGCGATCGCGCCCGAACTCATCGAGAAATCCGCCGCGCTCCAGCGCGTCATGCACGCCCGGCTTCAGGTTGCACAAATACAGCGTGCCGCCGCTGTCGCGCATGAACCTGCCAGCCTGCATCAGGAATTCGCAGCCCGCGACGTCGATGAAATTGACCCCGCTCGCGACCAGTAAGACCTGGTGCGCGGCCGGTCGTTCCTTGCGCCGCGCTTCGAGCTCGTCGTGGACGTGCTCGACGGCACCGAAGAACAGCGAGCCGTCGATGCGCAGGATATCGAGCTGCGGACACAACGCCGCCGGATTTTCCTGGGGGGCGAAGCGCCGTTGCGGGGTGCGCGCGTCCGGGGCGACCCGGGTCAGGCTGGGATGCGTCGTCCGGTTGAGGTAGACCAGCAGCGAGGCGAGGACGCCGACGAAGATCGCGAACTCCAGCTGAATCGTCAGCGTCGCTACGAACGTGACCGCGAGAACGAAGACGTCGCCGCGGTTGGTTCGCGCGATCCGGCGGATTTCCGCAAAATCGATGAGCCCCCACGCCACCACGAACAGCAGCGCGGCCATGACGGCGAGCGGCAGGTAGGCGGCCAGCGGCGCGACGAACAGCAGCAGGATCGCGAGCAATACCGCGGAGAACACCGCGGCGAGCGGCGTTTGCGCACCGGCCTCGTAGTTCACCCCGCACCGATTGAGCGAGCCGGAGGACGGCATCGACGACGCGAAGGCGCCCGCGATGTTCGACAGGCCCTGGCCGATGAATTCCTGGTTGCCATCGATGCGCTGGCCCGATTTCGCGCCGATGGCGCGGGCAATCGAGATCGCCTGCGCGAGTCCCACGACCGTCAGCGCCAGCGTGGTCGGCACCAGCTGCCGCCAGACATTCGGGTCGAACGATGGCAGCGAGAGCTCCGGCAGCCGCGCCGGAAGTGCTCCAACGAAGGGGATGGCGGCGAATTCCGCGCGGCCGACGATGTACGCGAAACCGCTGCCCACGAGCATCGCGACGATCATGTAGGGGAAACGGCGCAAGGATTGCTTGGCCACGACAGCGGCCGCCAGCGTCACCACGCCGGTGGCGAAGATCCACGGATTGAGCGTTCCGATGTTCGCAGCGAAGATACGCAGACTGGCAAAGAAGTGCGCGTCGGCCGGGACCTCGACGCCGGAAAAGTTCTTCAGTTGCGCGGCAATGATCAACAGCCCTGCGCCGGCGGCAAACCCGACGATCACCGTGTGCGAGATGAAGTTGACGAGCGTACCGAGGCGGGCAAGCCCCAGCGCAAGCTGCAGCGCGCCGACCAGGAGCGCGAGCGTCAATACGAGCTGGATGTACGCGGCGGACCACGGCGCGGCGAGCGGCGCCATCGTCGCGAAAACAACCAGCGCCATCGCGTTGGTCGGCCCGGAAATCTGGTGCCACGACGAGCCCCACAGCGCGGCCACGATCGCCGGCACGATGGCGCAATACAGGCCGTACTGCGGCGGCAGGCCCGCCAGCGTGGCGTACGCGACCCCCTGGGGAAGGACGACCAGCGCACCGACGAGCCCGGCGATCGCGTCCATGCGCAGCGTCCGCGCGGTGACGCGCGAGCGCCAGGCGAGGAACGGAAACAGTTTCAGCGCGACAGGAGGCACGGTTCGGCGGGAGCGCGGACTAGGGCCTGCTAACAGGCGCTAAGCCGGCATCATGCCGGGAGACCCGCGCGCCGCGCAAATCGCGATGCTGACGAACCGGGGAAAACTACGCGGCGGCGCGGGTCGTGGTGTCGGCGGTGAGCGAATTCGCCGCGCTTCCCGCTTTCGCGGCCGTCGCCTCGGCGTCGGACGCCGTCAGCAGCGATGCAAGCACGCAGGACGCCATGCGCACTTCCATCGTGTCGTAGCGCGTCGGCACGACGATGGGAATGCGCGCGCCCAGAACGATACCGGCGACGAGTCCGCCGCTCAACGCTTGCAGCGTGCGCAACACCATGAGCGCGCTTTCCATCGACGGTGCAATCAGGACGTCGGCAAGGCCGGCGATTTCCGCCTTGACGCCTTTCGCGCGCGCCGCCTCGGCCGACAAGGCGCTGTCCGGCGCGAGTGGGCCGTCGACCACGGCGCCGCCGAACATTCCCTGCGCTGCCATCGCCTTCAACGCCACGGCATCGGTCGTCGAGCGAAACGCGGGTGCGGGTCCGTCCATCGCGGCGAGCAGCGCCACGTTCGGCGTCCCAACCCCGAGCGCGATCGCGAGCTGGATCGTGTTCTGCACGATGTCCCGCTTGGCGGCCAGGTTGGGCGTGATGTTCATGTGCGCGTCGGCCAGCAGCAACCCGCGGTGCTGACCAGGGATATCCAGGAAATAGGCGTGCGTGAGCCGGCGATCGGTGCGCAGGCCCGATTCGGCCGCCACGACAGGTGCCAGCAGCTCCTCATTGCTCAAGCAGCCTTTGACCAACGCGCTGACGCGCCCTTCGCGAGCGAGCTCCGCTGCGCGCAGACCGGCGGCGCGTGGCTCATCGGCGGTATCCACCAGCTTCAGCCGCGAGATATCGAGCCCGGACTTGGCGGCGACATCGCGGATCCGCACCTCGGGTCCGACCAGCGTCGGATTGAGGTAACCGGCGAACGCGCCCGAGGTGGCGACCTGCAGCGATTCCAGGTCGCATGGGAAAACCACGGCCGCCGATAACGGTGGCAGCTGCCGTGCTTTTTCGACCAGCTTCTGGAAATGCAGACGGGCGGCCATGTCCGGAGCGTGGCAAGCGCCCGCTATGTTGTCAACAAAGCGCCGACGGATGGTGCAACGCGCCGATTACCCGGCGAGGCTGCCCGTGTTGCAGCGCAATATACGCGCTGTGGCAAGCGCGCGAAGAGCTACGCCTAGCAGCTGTTGAAAACCGCGCTCTTACCCCACTCTCAACCTCATTTCGAGCGCAGCGAGAAATCTGCTTCTTCACGAAATCAGCGGGGTGCGAAAAACAGATTCCTCGTCGATTCGCTCCTCGGAATGAGGCGGGAGACTTCAACAGGCTGTTAGAGCGTCTGTAGCGTCCTGCGCAGGATATCGACGATCGTGTCGACATGCGCTTTTTCGGCAATGAGCGGCGGGGCCACGATTACACAGTCGCCGGTGGCCTTGAGATGCATGCCGCCATCGAACAGCTTCTTCTGCAGCGCGTGTCCGCGTGCACCCGGTGGACCGTCGGGATGGACGTCGATCGCGGTCAGCATTCCGTAGCCGCGTATATCCGCGACCACCGGAAGGTCCTTCAACGAAAAGATCGCGTCGAGAAAATACGGCGACAGCGCGCGGCCCTTTTCGAACAGGCCTTCATTCTTGTAGATGTCCAGCGTGGCGATGCCCGCCGCGCATGCCGCGGGGTGGCCGGAATACGTGTAGCCATGAAAGAACTCGATCGCGCCGTCCGCGGCCGCGCCCATGATCGTGTCGTGGATCCGTTCGGACACCGCGACGGCGCCCATCGGCTGCGCGCCGTTGGTGAGCGCCTTGGCCATCGTGATGACATCCGGCATCACGCCGAAGCTGTCCGCGGCGAAATTCGCGCCGGTGCGCCCCAGGCCCGTGATCACTTCGTCGAACACGAGCACGATCCCATGCTGGTCGCAGATGTCGCGCAAGCGCTGCAGGTACCCCTTCGGCGGCACCAGGCAGCCGGTCGAGCCGGCGATGGGCTCGACGAAGCACGCCGCGATGTTCTCCGCACCGAACAGCGTGACGAAGCGCATCAGGTCTTCGGCGAGCTCGACGCCGTGCGCGCCTTCACCGGGCGTGAACCGGTTGGTCGGCAGATGCGTGTGGCGCATGTGCGCGATGCCCGGCAGGGTGGGGCCGAACTTGCGGCGATTGTTGACCATGCCGGACAACGACACGCCGCCGAAATTGACCCCGTGGTACGCGCGTTCGCGCGAGACGAACATCGTGCGCCCGGCTTGTCCGCGCGCCTGGTGATACGCGAGCGCGACCTTCATCGCCGTGTCGACCGCTTCGGATCCCGAGTTGGTGAAGAAGATCCGGTTCAAGTCGCCGGGTGTCAGTTCCGCGAGGCGCGTGGCGAGCTCGAACTGCTTCGGATGGCCACGGGTGAACGGCGCGACGAAATCGAGCTGCCGCAACTGCGCGCCGACCGCCTCGGCGATTTCCCGGCGACCATGGCCGGCGGCGCAGCAGAAGAGACCCGATGCGCCATCGATGATCTTGTCGCCGCGGTCGTTCCAGTAGTACATGCCCTCCGCGCGCACCACCATCTTCGGATCGTGCTTGAAATCGCGGTTCGGCGTGAACGGCATCCAGTATTCGTCGAGCGAAAGCCGGCGCGTCGCGGCCTCTGACTGCAGCATGAGTTCGGCATGGCCCATTGTGATTTCCCAGGAGAAGCGCGACGATTCGCGCGCACGGCGATGAAGATGAAATAGTACCCTTTGTGCTGCAGCGCGCGCAGGGCCCCGGGGCCTGGCGGCGTCGCTGTCGATCTCGATGCTCCGGAGCCCCTGACAGCGAGCAGCGGCACTTAAGGATCGACATGGCCATGCGGGTCTTCGCGTTACTGCGCACCGACCTGCAAATAATCAGTTAAAACAATGATATAGGACGGTTGCCCGCGCGGCCCGGTTGTTGCTTGTACAGTGCTCGGCAGTCAAAAGGAGGGGTCGCTCATGTCGTTCCTGACAATTTTCCGTCGCGTCGCGGGTGGCCTGGCATTCGCGGCCGCCGCCTGCGCTTACGGCGAAGTCGGTATTACCTCGAACACGGTCATCGTCGGCCAATCGGCGGCGCTCACCGGACCCGCGAAGGAATTGGGCCTCGACATGCGCATGGGGGTCCAGACGTATTTCGACCAGGTCAACAAGAGCGGCGGCGTCCATGGCCGCAAGCTGGTGCTGAAATCGCTCGATGACGGGTATGAAGCCACGCGCGCCGCCGCCAACACCAAAACGCTGATCAATCAGGATGGCGCATTCGCGCTGCTGGGCTACGTGGGGACGCCGACGTCCGAGGCATCCAAGCCGATTTTCACCGAAGCCAGGGTTCCTTTCGTCGGCGCGTTCACCGGCGCGGAGCTGCTGCGCGCGCCGTTCAATCGCTACATCTTCAACGTCCGCGCAAGCTATTACGACGAAACCGAAGCCATTGTGAATCTGCTGGCGAATCTGGGCATGACGCGCATCGCCGTGTTCTACCAGAACGACTCCTACGGCAAAGCCGGCCTGACCGGGGTCGAACGCGCCATGACGAAACGCAACATGAAGATCGCGGCCACCGGGACGGTCGAGCGCAACACGACGGAAGTTTCCGTCGCCGTGAAGGAAATCTCGAAGGTCGATCCGCAAGCGGTGGTGATGATTTCCGCGTACAAGTCCGTCGCCGCGTTCGTCACCGCGATGAAGAAGATGAACTCCAATCCCCAATTCATGAATGTGTCGTTCGTCGGCAGCAAGGCGCTTGCCACGGAGCTGGGAGAAACCGGGCGCGGCGTGGGGATCTCGCAGGTGGTGCCGTTTCCCTGGAACCTGAGCGCGCCGGTGGTCAAGGAATACCAGAGGAACTTCGTCGCGCATGCGGGCAACGACAACTACAATTTCTCGAGCCTGGAAGGCTATATCGCGGCCAAGGTATTCGTCGAAGGACTGCGCCGCGCGGGCCCGCAGCCGACGCGCGAGGGACTAGTCGCGGCACTGGAGACGCTGCGCGACTTCGACGTGGGTGGATTCAACGTCACCTATACGCCGACGGATCACAACGGGTCGAAATTCGTCGAGCTGACCGTGATTGGCCGCGAAGGCAAGTTCCTTCGCTAGACGCGCGAACAGGCTGGCCGCGAGGCAGGCTTCTCGACGGCCGGCATGCGTTTCCGGTGCGGCCTTCAACCGGGTTCCGGCGGGAGCGGGTAATCTTCGTTCCCTGTCCTGCCCGGAGATACGGTAATGCGCATCGGCGTCCCGAAGGAAATCAAGGTACTCGAGAATCGCGTCGGATTGACGCCCGCGTCCGTGCGCGAACTGGTCACGCATGGCCACGCGGTGGCGGTCGAGCACAACGCCGGCGCCGGCATCGGCTTGGGAGACGACGCCTACACTGCGGCGGGCGCGACCATCGCAGCCAATGCCGGCGCGGTGTTCGCCGGCGCCGAGATGATCGTCAAGGTCAAGGAGCCGCAGCCCGAGGAATGCAAACGGTTGCAACCTGGCCAGATCCTGTTCACCTATCTGCATCTGGCCCCCGACGCCGAGCAAGCCCGCGCGCTGATCGCGAGCGGCGCCGTGTGCATCGCCTACGAGACCGTCACGTCGCCGCATGGCGGATTGCCGCTGCTGGCGCCGATGTCGGAGGTCGCGGGCCGCATGTCGGTGCAAGCCGGCGCGTACTGGCTCGAAAAGCCGCAAGGCGGCAAGGGCATTCTGCTGGGCGGCGTGCCTGGCGTTGCGCCAGGGAAGGTCGTGATCCTCGGCGGCGGCGTCGTCGGCACGCATGCCGCGATGATTGCGCTGGGGATGGGGGCCGACGTGACGGTGCTCGACCGCAGTCCGGATGCGATGCGGGCGTTGTGGAAACAGTTCGGCGCGCCGCTCAAGACCGAGTTTTCCACGCGCGACACCGTGGAGCGCCACGTCACCCGCGCCGATCTCGTGATCGGCGGCGTGCTGATTCCCGGCGCGTCCGCCCCGAAGCTCGTGACTGCCGCGATGATCCGCGCGATGCAACCGGGCTCCGTGGTCGTCGACGTCGCGATCGACCAGGGTGGCTGCTTCGAAACGTCGCATCCGACCACGCACGCGGATCCGACGTACGTGGTCGACGGCGTCATCCACTACTGCGTCGCCAACATGCCGGGCGGCGTGCCGCGCACGTCGACGTTCGCGCTCAACAACGCAACGCTTCCCTATGCGGTGGCGCTGGCGAACAAGGGCTGGAAGCGGGCGCTTACCGACGATCCTTACCTTCGCGCCGGGCTCAACGTGGCACTCGGCCAGGTCACGTGCCGGCCGGTGGCCGAAGCGTTGGGCTATAAATACGTCGATCCGATGGCGGTCGTAAGCTAGCCGCTTCGACAACGATTCGGCGGCGTCATCTGCCGTCGTCCCCGTGTCACGCCTGTGTAACACGCGCCGGCGACAATTGCGGAGGTCAATGACGCAAAGGAAAAAGATGAACCGCAAGGCTGCGATGAAGGGCTTTCTCGCTGCCGCCGCGCTCGCATTCGGCGTGCACGCGCAGTCCGCGGATATCACGGGCGCCGGCGCGACGTTCCCCTATCCGATCTATGCGAAATGGGCCGACGCCTACAAGAAGCAGACGGGGATCGGCATGAATTACCAATCGATCGGCTCCGGTGGCGGCATCGCGCAGATCAAGGCCAAGACGGTCGACTTCGGCGCCTCCGATATGCCCCTTAAACCCGAGGATCTGCAGGCGGCCGGACTGATCCAGTTTCCGGCGATCATCGGCGGCGTGGTGCCGGTGGTGAATCTCGAAGGTATCGCACCCGGTGCGCTGCGCTTCACCGGCGCCGTGCTTGCCGACATTTATTTGGGCAAGATCAAGAGCTGGAACGACAAGCCGATCGCCGATCTCAATCCTTCGGTCAAGTTGCCGGCCGACCCGATCACGGTGGTGCGCCGTTCGGACGGTTCGGGCACGTCGTTCATCTGGACCGACTACCTGTCCAAGGTCAGCCCCGAATGGAAGACCAAAGTTGGCGCCAGCACCGCGGTTGCATGGCCCGAAGGCGTGGGCGGCAAGGGCAACGAAGGCGTGGCCGCGTATGTGCAGCGAATCAAGGGATCCATCGGCTACGTCGAGTATGCGTACGCCAAGAAAAACAAGATGACGACGGCCTCGGTCCAGAACAAGGACGGCCAGTTCGTGCAGCCCGACGACGATTCGTTCGCGGCCGCAGCAGCGTATGCCGACTGGAAAACCGCACCCGGCTTCTACCAGATCCTCACCGACCAGCCCGGCAAGACGAGCTGGCCGATCACCGGTGCCTCGTTCATCCTGATGTACGCGAAGCCGGACAAGCCGGGCAACGCCGCCGAGGTCCTGAAGTTCTTCGATTGGGCGTACAAGAACGGCAAGGCAATGGCTACCGAGCTCGACTACGTGCCGATGCCGGATCCCGTCGTGAAGATCGTCGAGGATACCTGGCGCGCGCAGATCAAGGATGGCGGCGCGAAGCCGGTCTGGAACTGACACGATCCCCAGGCGCACGAAAATCAGGCACAGTCGAAACGCATGCCGGCCGCGGAACGATCGTTCACGGCCGGCATCTCGTTTGGGGAGGCGATAATGGGCGCCGATTCCGCAACCGTCTTTTCCCCGTCCATGAGCGCATCCCAAGTCGCACGCGCCGCGCGCGATCCGAACCCGCCGGCGCAACGCCGGTCGGCCGCGCCTTGGCAGGACTGGCTGTTCGAGCACACGACGATGTTCTTCGCGGTGTTCGTGCTCGCGTTGCTGCTAGGAATCCTGTTGGCGCTTGGATATGCGGCGCTACCGGCTTTTCACAAGTTCGGGCTCGATTTCTTCGTCACCAACGTCTGGAATCCGGTCACGAGCCAGTTCGGCGCGCTGGCGCCGATCTACGGCACGCTGGTCACGTCGGCGATCGCGTTGGCGATCGGGGTGCCGGTGAGCTTCGGCATCGCGCTGTTCCTCACCGAGATGTGCCCGGCAACGTTGAAGCGACCGCTTGGCACCGCGGTCGAGCTGCTGGCGGCCATTCCGTCGATCATCTATGGCATGTGGGGACTGTTCGTGTTCGCGCCGTTGTTCGGCGACTACGTGCAGCCCGTTCTGCAAAAGACGTTCGGCAACTTGTGGATACTGGGCCCGCTGTTCAAGGGCGCGCCCAATGGCATCGGGATGCTCTCGGCGGGGATCATCCTGTCGGTGATGATCATCCCGTTCATCTCGTCGGTGATGCGCGACGTGTTCGAGATCGTGCCGCCGGTGTTGAAGGAGTCCGCGTACGGGATCGGCTGCACGACGTGGGAAGTCGTCTGGAACGTCGTGCTGCCTTATACGAAGGTCGGCGTGATCGGCGGCATCATGCTGGGTCTGGGACGCGCACTCGGCGAAACGATGGCGGTCACGTTCGTCATCGGCAACGCGTACCGGATCAGCGCGTCGCTGTTCGCGCCCGGCAACTCCATCGCATCCGCGCTCGCCAACGAATTCAACGAGGCCGCCGACCCGGTCCATCGCGCTTCGCTGATCGCGTTGGGCCTCGTGCTGTTCGTGCTGACCTTCATCGTCCTGGCCTTGTCGCGGATGCTGATCGCGCAACTGGCGAAGGGCGAGGGCAGGAAAACCTGATGAGCACC
>Ga0207648_10004806_pt1 | contig 13786 bp, 12 predicted proteins | sample KBSMisM32_FD_184310 | JGI IMG/M metagenome (GOLD analysis project Ga0207648, IMG submission 184310) | Miscanthus rhizosphere microbial communities from Kellogg Biological Station, Michigan, USA - KBS Miscanthus M3-2 (SPAdes) (version 2) | ecosystem: Host-associated > Plants > Roots >...
CAGGCGCAATATCAGGGAAGGCCTTTTCATTGGACTGCAAGGTAGGGAAAAATGCAACGCTATTTCAAATAATTGCTTTAATCCGCACTCCAATCCTCTATCTCACCTTCAGCATGGGTCTTACCTGTTGTGTCTGCTCATTCTGCAACCTGGCATAATAAACTCCTGAAGGCAATGCACCACTATTAAAATCAACAGTGAACTCACCGGGCAGGGTATACTCCTTATCTATTGGAGTCTGGATAACCCTTCCCAGCATATCAATGATCTGGATGAGCGTATGCTTACCCTTTGTCTTGAATTTAATAGTTGTGGAACTGGTAAAAGGATTGGGATAATTAGTGATCAGTTGTTCTCCGGCTGTCTGGTTAGGATCATCCGTAACTCCTGTACAGGCCTTATTATCTACAATATTCAGACTCTGGAAATTTTTGAACAGGATCGTTTGCAAAGTAGTTGGAGGCACACAGAACCAGCGCTCCAGTATGGATGCATATATACTCCTGAAATCATACTGGTGAGGAATATTATCATTCACTGATGCTCCACCAGGTATGGATGGGTTTGTACCTGTAACACCCTGAACAGCTTTTCCTCCAAAAATGAACATGGGAGCAGCAGCACCGTGATCAGTTCCCATACTTGAATTGGATTTGATACGGCGACCAAATTCCGAGAAGGTCAATCCCATTACTCTGTCCTGGATACCCAGGAACTGGCAATCATCCATAAATGCTTTAACAGCATCAGATAATTCTTTCAAAAGAGATGCATGAAAACCAGTTGAAGTATCAGCAGTTTCAACCTGTGATGAGTGGGTATCAAATCCACCCATTCCCACCATATATATTCTTGTTTTCAATCCACCTTTTACAAGGCGGGCAACGATCTTCAATTGATCTGCAAGAGAATTATCCTGTGGATACGCTCCTTGTTGCGGAACAGCCATTGCTGCAGCAATGATCCGCTGTGCAAAAGCATTCGTCTGATTGGCAATTAATCTTATATATGTCAATTCATGGCCCATTGGCGTATTTGGTGCCGGGTCAAGTACATTATTGATCAGGTTGTAAAAGCTGGTGGGATTGGTAATACTCATTCCCATATTGATGGCCGGTCCCTGCAAGGTCAGTGATGCAATTGATCCGATCTGAATGGCCAGTGGATCAGGCATGGTTGTATTGGGATATCCATCGGGAAAATTGGGATACTCTGTGTTAAGATAACGTCCGGCCCACCCGGTATTCACTACCTGGTCCGCGTCTGATCCGCTCATCCAGATATCAGTGGCGCGGAAATGCGAGAAGTTGGGTTGAGGGTAACCTACAGACTGAACGATATTTAGTTTTTTCTGGTTATACAAAGCTTGCATACCCGTCATAGCAGGATGCAATCCTGTATTGGCATATCCATCCAGCTTAAGGATCTTGTTTTGAGCAATAGCCACATTGCTCCTGGCATTGAAATAATCTCCATAGGTTGAAATGGGGATCACCATATTCAATCCATCATTACCACCACTCAGCTGAATGATCACCAGCACATGGTCCGTCTCAATAGCAGGATTCATCAATGCCTGCATTAACGGAGAATGGGCATGAAACGCTTTCACCGTATAGCCATCTACCAGGGCAGGAAGAATAGCCGCTGCAGGTATACTATTTTTTAAGAACGATCTTCTGCGCATAAACGAATTTTAGGATAATTGGTATTCTGACAGGTTCATTAAATATTGGTACAGGCTCTTAAGGCGGTTAGCAATAATTGCCGCAGTTGTCATATTTGTTGGATCAGCTACATAGGCATTCCATGCATTGGTCCAGTAATAATCCTGTGTTTGTCCACTCAGCAATATCGATTGCTTGAGATTTTGTTTTACCGTATCTGATAATGGTACACGATAGATCACTGCCAGGGTATCAGTTAACAATGCATTGGGATCACCGGGGTTGGGGAGGCTTTGCGTAAACGGAATTGGATCGATGATGATCTTTTTCATATTACGGGTAAACCCGTTCATGATCATGATATCCGTGAACTGATTTCGTTTGGGTAATGTATCATGGTTGATCCATATCTCATGGAAAGCGGGTTCCTGGTAATAAGCGGGCCAGCCGGATACATTGGGCGGGTCACCAATATCCTGTCCCATAGTTTCCATCCATCTTGCTATATAGCTCCACATATTATAGGTATCCTGGTATTCTGAAGCAACAGGAGGGAACGCTACTTTGAATTCACGCATACAACCGATCACCTGGTCAACCGGGCTCTTTATCATGCAGCCCTGGTTCAGCACATCAAAGAAGTGTTCACTTTTGAAAAGCGCTGATAATACTGGTTTGATATCATAATTGGCCGTACGGAAAATGGCAGCCAGTGGTTCTATTACATTAGCTTCTGCCGCAGCATCGATAGTATAATAGATAAACCAGCGATAAATTGAACGACATATATACTTTGATACTTCATCCTTGGAGAAGATCATATTGATCAGGGCATCCGTTTCCAGTTCCCCATTAGTACCAGCCTGTCCATTAATAGTAGTGCCACCAAAATAACCGGAAAAGGTTTTATTATTGGTGTCATGCTTGGTGGGATCAAAAGTGGTAAGCGCTGTTGTGGGACTGATCCGCCAACCGGTCAGTATTCTTGCAGCTGTACGTACATCTTCTTCTGTATAAGCTACCGAAGAACCCTTTCCCAATGTAAACAACTCCATCAATTCCCGTGCATAGTTCTCATCTGGCGCTACGGATGAATTCAGGTAACCGTTCAGATAGATCAGCATTCCCGGATCAACCGTTACATCTTTAACCAGCGTTTTGAAATTACCGAGTCCACCTGTACGCAATAAATTATTATGCCTGTATACAAAATGACCGAGAGCGATGGTATTGGTTTCAGTACCGAAATGGTCGGCCCAGAATAAAGTGATCTTTTCGCGGATACTTCTATCCTGGTTAAGCATTGCTCCAGCCCACCAGTGTTTGAATGACATAAGGCGACCGTCATTGATATCCTCATCTTCAGTTACATTATTCACCCAGGTAGTTCCTGCAGGTGCTCCGGGATCCGGAACATCTTCACTATAATCATTCAATGGAGGAGTTGGTAATGCCGCAACCGGATTCAGTAATTCGTTTATTGCCTGGTCCATTGTACGGGCTGCGAAATATTCAATATCAGCTTTGGTACTGCCAAACATGGTACGCTTGAGCAGGTGCTGTACTTCATTACGGGTCCAGGGACCAGTATACGGAGTTAATCCAGATTGTGTGCGGAAATTTTGCGCGGAACGGATAGCAGGGGCTTTCTTTCTCCGGGCGGTGAGAAAATCGCGTCTGTCCATAGGTAGTGTTTTGGCGAGTCGTTTTTCCTTGGTTTGAAATTATCATCCCACCTTAACAAATATCAAGCCTCAGTTCAGGTAATAGGGAAAATTCATGCATAAAATAGTAATAACCACATGCTACTCCAATTCAACTCTATGAATTGTTGTTGCATATGCCATCCAAAAAAGAATTTGGGATATTCGAAGATTATTCTACATTTGTAGAACACTGTTTCAATTTGTAGAATATGGCACTCTCCAAAGGCGAAGAACAACTCATGAATTATATCTGGAAACTGGAAAAGGGATTTTTGAAAGACCTGGTAGAATGCTACCCCGATCCAAAACCGGCAAGCACCACCGTGGCCACCCTGTTAAAGAGAATGAGCGATAAAGGATTTGTTGGACATACTGTTTTTGGCAACTCAAGGGAATATCATCCGCTCATCAAAAAAGAAGATTATTTCTCCAATAAGATGACAGGAATGATAAAAAATCATTTTGATGATTCTGTATCCCAGTTCGCTTCCTTCTTTACCAGTGCCAGCAATCTTACAAAAGCACAACTGGAAGAATTGAAAAAAATCATTGACCAGGAAATTAAAAAAAGAAAGAAATGATACTTTATCTATTGAAGTCATTGCTTTTCTCAGGACTCTTCCTGCTGGTGTATCGTCTTTTGCTGGAAAAGGAAAAGATGCACCGGTTCAACCGGTTCTATCTGCTATTTGCGATCCTGTTTTCCCTTTTGGCTCCTTTTGTATCCATCCAATCCTATTCACCAACATTGGCCCCGGTAGTCAATACTTACCAGCAAATTGAAGAAAATATAACCAGGGTTGATGTTCTTTCACAACCTATAAAAAACACCCCTTCCCTTTTTTCAGTTTTGCTAATGATCTATATGGGTATCAGCCTCCTTTTTTTCATTAGGCTGATACGTATACTCTATGGGTTTTATGCAATTGTCAGAAGAAACAGCATAATACCAACTGCAAACGCAAAACTGGTCTTGCTTGACAAACCAGTTTCGCCTCATACCTTTCTTCAATTTATTTTCCTGTTTAAGGAAGACTATGCACAGGCGGCTATTGAACCGGAGATCATTGATCATGAAACTGCCCATGTAAACCAGAAGCACTCTTTGGATATCTTATTAGTTGAATTGATACTTGTATTCAGTTGGGTTAATCCTTTATTATTCCTTTACCGTAAGGCCATTCAACTGAATCATGAATACCTGGCTGATGACGCCGTGATAAGATCGAAAGAAGATATTTCTACCTATCAATTTCTTCTAATCAACAAGTCAGTAGTGAACAGCACCTCATTGCTGCCCAGCCATTTCAATTTTCTCACCATTAAAAAAAGACTAACCATGATGACAAAAACAACCTCCCGAAAAAAGGCCATTCTTATTCAATGGAGCATTGCCCCGGCAATTACGGCCCTGGCCCTATCCTTCTGTATTGATACGATTGCACAGGAAAAAGACTTCAAAACTTCACCAAAACAGCAAATCAAAGAGTTTACAGTGGAGGGGGCATCTCCTGAGTTGATGAAAGAATTTGGCGATATAGTTAGCAGGCACAGATCCGTAAACTCTAAAGGCATTGTTGAGTATAAAATCTTTTTGAAGGAGGATCGTGATCGATTGGAGACCATATACAAGTTAATGAGTCGGGATCAACAGCGAAATTCCATCGTTATTTTCAGTCCATGGAGGAAACCAGCATCTAAAATAGTTCCAACTGCTAAACAACTCGAAGATTTTTCCAATCCAAATAAATATGGAGTCAGGATTGATGGTTATCAAAGAAGTAATGAAACATTAAAAAAATATCAACCTTCAGACTTCTCTCATTTTTCAGCCTATCGTCTTTATGGTGCCGCCCGGACAAGTCCACATCAAAATTATCAGGTAGACCTGATGACCAATAAATACTATAATAAATACCTCGAATCGGTGAAGAGGGATACGCTAAATGTAATGATGATAAAAAGGCCTGAATTCACGTCTTCCAACAGAACCAATTCACCTGCCAAAACAAACCGCTAACCAACCCAACAGTACCGTTAATAAGAACATAGCGTTAAGGATTTCTGCACCTCCTATCTTTGCACCATGAACAATGTAAAGATCCTTGGCACAGAAATCCTTTCCAATAACTGGTATAAACTAAATAAAGTCACTTACGAATTCACGGATAAAGATGGACAGGTAAAGGTCCAGAACCGGGAAGCCTACGACAGAGGAAATGGCGCAACCATTTTGCTCTACAATAAAATAAACAAAACTGTCATTCTCACCAGGCAGTTCCGTCTTCCAACCTTCATTAATGGTAATGCTGATGGCATGTTGATAGAAACCTGCGCGGGCTTATTGGATAAAGACAATCCTGAAGTTGCAATCCGTCGTGAAACGGAAGAGGAAACAGGTTACAAGATCACAGACGTAAAGAAGGTCTTTGAAGCCTATATGTCGCCCGGCTCAGTAACAGAGATCCTTTATTTTTTTGTTGCCGAATACAGCAAGGCCATGAAAGTAAGTGAAGGAGGTGGCATCGAACATGAACAGGAACAGATTGAAGTATTGGAACTCACACTTGATAAAGCTCTTCAAATGATCAACTCCGGGGAAATTAAGGATGGTAAGACCATTATGCTGCTGCAATATGCCAAATTGAATAAACTCGTAGAATAAATATGAGCTCTAAAAAATCATTGATGATCCTGATCGCCGGACCTTACCGATCAGGAACTAACGACCAACCTGAATTGATTGAAGCCAATGTACAGCGTATGACGGATATGGCACTTGAGGTTTACCGGATGGGGCATTTACCCGTTTTGGGTGAATGGTTCGCACTACCACTTATTGAAGCTGCCGGATCTAAAAAAACAGGTGATGCTATTTTTAATGAGATCTTTCACCCGGTAGCCATTCAGCTGATCAGTCATTGTGATGCTGTCTTAAGAATAGGCGGACCTTCTTCCGGGGCCGATGAAATGGTTAAGGTGGGAAAGGAAAATAATAAACAGGTCTTTTATAGCAAAGACGATATTCCCGTTTAAGCAATATTCTCAATAATTCCTGCTATACCCTGCCCTCCTCCAACACAGGCAGTCACCATTCCATATTTCTTGTTCAATCGCTTCATATCATTCAACACCTGGATAGTTAGTTTGGCACCCGTACATCCCAGGGGATGACCCAATGCAATTGCGCCGCCATTAATATTTACCCGTGCAGGATCCAGGCCTACTTCACGAATAACAGCCAGGGCCTGTGAAGCAAATGCCTCATTCAATTCAACGAGATCAATATCGGAAAGATTCATATTGGCCTGCTTTAGCGCTTTTGGAATGGCAGCAACTGGCCCTATACCCATGATCCTGGGATGAACGCCCGCAGATACACATGAAACCAACCTGCCTATAGGCTTTAGCTTTAATTCATTCATCATGCGTTCACTCATCACAATTACAAATGCAGCACCATCAGAAGTCTGGGAAGAATTTCCTGCTGTAACACATCCATTAGCAGCAAATGCAGGTCTCAATTTGGCAAGAGCTTCCAGGGAAGTATCTGCCCTTGGACCTTCATCCGTTTCTACCACATAATTTCTTTTTTGCTTCTTCCCTTTATTATCGAGATATACTTCATTTACTGTTATGGGAAGTATACCGGTTTTGAAATATCCATTCTTAATGGCATTGATGGCTTTCTGGTGAGAGTTATAGGAGAACTGGTCCTGGTCTTCGCGACTAACCTTATATTCTTTGGCAACAGCTTCTGCAGTGAGGCCCATGCTCAGGTAATAATCCGGTTCCTCTTTTGCAATGGAATAAGCAGGCACGGGTTTCCAACCTGCTGTTGGTACCATGCTCATGCTTTCAGTACCACCAGCCACAATACAATCCGCCAGTCCCATCCTGATCTTTGCAGTAGCAATGGCAATGGTTTCAAGTCCTGAAGCACAATAACGGTTTACAGTCATCCCAGGCACATCAAAACCCAATGCTCTGGCAGCAATGATCCTTCCCACCTGCAATCCCTGCTCCGCTTCCGGCACTGCATTTCCTACAATTACATCATCCACACGTTTTGCCTCCAACTGGGGAACAGAAGCTACCAATGATTTAATCACTTCAACTGCAAGATCATCCGGACGGAAAAAACGCAACCCGCCTCTTTTTGACTTTCCAACCGCTGTACGGTAGCCTGCCACTATATATGCTTCCATGAGATTTGTTTTAAAGTTTGTCTACTATAATAACAATCCAACCAGATGGTTGTTTATGCAACTTTCAATATCAAATTTACAACTCGAAGGCTGAGTTACAAAATGCGGTTAAGCTATCTTCGCGGCTGATATGTATAAGTACATCCGCAAGTTCCTGTTCCTGTTCCCCACAGAAGGCGTGCATTATTTTTCAATGAATTGCATGAAACTTTTGTGTAGCCTTGGTCTGGGCAGGATTATCCTGTCGCCAGCCTTCAGGCCCAGGGCCAAAGGACAGTGGCAAATTGCTGGAATCGAAGTGAACAACCCTGTGGGACTGGGGGCCGGGTTTGATAAAAATGCCCGCTATCTCCGGGAGCTGGAGTGCTTAGGTTTCGGATTTGTAGAAATTGGAACAGTTACACCTCTTCCTCAGGCTGGAAATGATAAACCAAGATTATTCCGCTTACCGGAAGACAGTGCCCTTATCAACCGGATGGGTTTTAATAATGATGGCGTAAGACAAATTGTGCAACGGTTAAAAAAATGGAGAGAAAGAAATAAAACAAGTCAACTGATCGTAGGTGGTAATATTGGAAAGAACAAAGTCACACCGAATGAAGACGCTTGGAAAGATTATGAAACCTGTTTCAAGGAACTGCATCCCTGGGTAGATTATTTTGTGGTGAATGTAAGCAGCCCCAATACGCCGGGACTTCGGGAACTGCAGGAAAAAGAATCACTCCGTAAGATTTTAATGCACCTGCAGATGATAAATAATGGCAAGGCACAATCAAAGCCTATATTCCTTAAGATCGCTCCGGATCTTACCAAAGAACAGGTAGATGATGTGATAGATCTTGCCCTGGAAATAAAACTGGACGGCATTGTTGCTGCCAATACCACAATCAGCAGGGATGACCTGGTCACGGATTCACCAAAACTGGCAATAATTGGTGCAGGAGGATTAAGTGGAAAGCCGCTCCGTCAAAAAAGCACGGAAATTGTAAGGTATATCAATGACCGTACGGGCGGACAGGTTCCCCTGATCGCTTCCGGTGGAATATTCACTGGTGAAGATGCAATTGAAAAACTGAGGGCTGGCGCATCATTGGTACAGGTTTGGACAGGATTTATATATGAAGGCCCTTCCATTGTAAAGAATATTTGCAGAACACTGGCAACGGCAGGCATTCAAAACAATAACAACAATTAATTTTCAACTCGCAGTATAAATGGAGCATTTATTTACGTCGGAAAGTATTATCAGCTTTTTTGTCCTTGTTATCCTTGAAATCGTATTGGGTATCGATAACGTGATCTTCGTGAGCATTATCATGAACCGCCTGCCCAAAAAAGACCAGCCCAGGGCAAGACGCTTCTGGATGATCGCGGGAATAATAGTAAGAAGTCTTTTGTTATTGGCGCTTGGGTGGTTACTGGGGCAAAAAGGAAAAGCAATTTTCAGTATTGGCAGTAAAGGATTTGATCTGGCAAGTATAGTAATGCTCGGCGGAGGCCTGTTCCTCATCTATAAATCTGTAAGGGAGATACACCACAAACTGGAAGGTGAAGACCCGAATGCGGTGAGTTTGGGACTCAAACCACTGAGCCTGGGCAGAGCAATGGTACAGATCCTTATCATTGACGCGGTATTTTCATTCGACAGTATTCTTACCGCAGGAGGTACAGCAGAGCACGTGGAGATCATGATTGCTGCAGTTGTAATTGCCATGATCGTAATGTTCTTATTCAGCCCAAAAATTTCCTCTTTCATACATAAGCATCCCACACTTAAAATGCTGGCGCTTTCTTTCCTTGTTATGATCGGGCTTAGCCTTGTTATTGAAGGATGGGATTCAGAAAAGGCGCACGATTTGCACCTCAAAAATTATATTTATTTCGGGATGGCGTTTTCCTTTATCGTGGAGATCCTCAATATGGTCATGCGCAAGCGTTTGGCGAAAAGAAGGGTGGTTGAATTGAATGAACCGAGATTAAAGGATGAAGACAGTGATAAGCATTATTCAGACCAGGCGCATTAACACAGCAGCAGCAACACCTGCTGTTTCCGCTCGCAACCGGGTATCTCCCAGTGCAACAGGAATAAAATGATTGTTGATGGCAAATTCAACTTCTCCTGCGGTGAAATCACCTTCAGGGCCGATCAGTATGATCTGTGATGGCAATGATTCATTGATGAGATCACTTAAATTCCTTTTTTCCGATTCAATGCAATGAGCAATGAATTTCTGGGCGGAATTGACCACCTCATGCTGCGCAAATAATAGTTCATACCCGATCGGTTCATGCAATACGGGAAGCCATGTTTGCCGGGATTGTAGCATTGCACTGACCAGGATGGTGTTCATCCTGTCTGTCCTGAATTTTTGCCGCTCGGTACGATTGCATAGTACAGGTATGATCTCATTTATTCCCAGTTCTGTTACTTTTTCCAGGAACCATTCAAACCGACTGTTATTTTTTAAGGGAGAAATACCAATGGCCAGATGGCGGGAAGGAGGAGCAATATATTCTGAATGAGTGATCCTGACGGTACAATGTTTTTTATGATCATCCTCAATGGAAGCAGTGAACAGGTTGCCCTTACCATCAGTCAGGTGCAATGCATCCCCTTTTTTCATGCGTAATACCTGCACTATATGCCTGGAGGTATCTTCATCAAGCCGGGTGATTGTATCGGAAGAAGAGTATTGGGAAATATAGAAAAAGGGAATCTGCATTAGAACGGGTCCTCATCATCCGCAATATCATTCATACGGCTGCCCGTCTGAATGTATAATTTGGTATCGCCACCGGCACCGGAATCATCTATTGGTTTGCAGCTGCCACCGGGCGATCCAACACCACTATAAGGATCTTCATCCCAATTGGTAAATTTCTGAATATGAAGTAATGCTTTCAGTTTAACTGTATCAAGCATACCATTCCGGTGCTTGGCAATCTTCACTTCAGTCAGCCCCTTGATATTATCTCCTTCAGCACTGGTGGTCACATCATAATATTCAGGTCTGTAAAGGAACATTACCATGTCAGCATCCTGTTCAATGGCTCCTGATTCCCGAAGGTCACTCAATTGGGGAACACGGCTACCATCCTTGGCGCCTCTTTGCTCAACAGCACGGCTTAACTGGGAAAGTGCAATGATCGGAACATTCAACTCTTTTGCGAGCGCTTTCAGGTTGCGGGAAATATTGCTGATCTCCTGCTCCCGGTTACCATTACGGTTTTCATTGGTACCACTCATTAACTGGAGATAGTCAATGATGATCATCCCGATATTATGCTTGTTCTTTAAACGACGGCATTTTGCTCTTAACTCAAAAATGTTCAATGCAGGAGTATCGTCAATGAAGAGAGGAGCCTGAGCAAGGCGCTGAATACCTCTTGCATAAAGCTGCTTCATCTCATGTTCTTCCAGCTTACCTCTTGCAATCTTCTCCAGCCATATTTCACTTTCAGCAGCCAGGATACGTTGTACCAGCTGGCCCGCGCTCATTTCAAGAGAGAACAAAGCAACTGGAGTTGGCTTGGTTGGACTCATGACTGCATTCCTTGCCAGGTTCAATGCAAAAGCAGTTTTACCCACGGCAGGGCGGGCAGCCAGGATGATAAGGTCAGTATTTTGCCATCCGTAAGTAATCCTGTCCAGGTGAGTAAATCCACTGGGTACACCAGTTACATCTTCGTTTTTATGGCGAAGGTCTTCTATGCGCTGTATGGTTTTCACCAATACAGAGTCAATTGTATCAAAATTCTTGCGAAGGTGATTGTTGGTGATCTCAAACAGCTTGCTTTCGGCATCATCCAAAAGGTCAAACACATCAGTTGAATCCTCATAGGCATCACCGATGATCTCACCGCTAATACGGATCAGCTCACGCTGGATGAATTTCTGAAGAATAATTCGGGCATGTGCTTCAATATGGGCAGAAGAAACAACAGCATTGGTAAGGCGGGTAACATAATAAGGGCCTCCTACCATTTCCAGCTCTTCTTTGAAACGAAGTTCTTCGGCAACAGTTAAAATATCAATGGGCTGGCTTTTATTGGCCAGGCTTTGCATGGCCATGAAGATGCGCTGGTGCGCCTCAACATAAAAACATTCCGGTTTTAATATCTCTACAATTGTATCAAATGCGCTTTTTTCCAGCAAAACGGCACCCAGCACGGCTTCTTCAAGGTCTTTAGCCTGTGGGGGTACTTTTCCATAAACCATTGTGCTGAGATCAACCTGGGTTTTTCTTCTTTTCCGGTCCTTGTTTAAGTTCGTAAGATCCATGTTCGTTGGTAGCGATAAAAATTTTAAACCATTAGTTATTCACCAATGACCGTTGGGCTTCTCGTCTTATCACGATCCGGGACGAGGCTGAAATTCCAGTCTTATTTTAAGAAAAAGTTATCTCTTTATTATCGGAATGTGTCCAGCAGTCTGATGAGCGAAATAAAGCGCAAAACTGATCTGAAAAAAATTTTTCTTTCTGCACCTTTTTTCCATCAGGTTATCCACATACCTGGCAACTTCATCTTATCCTTTACCGGATCATCAATTTCTAAAATAGCGTTACAGGTATCTTAAATCGCTAACGAGTAATTTACTGAATTAATGCAAGAGTTCCTATAAAAAAAAAGTACCAGCCGGTGGATATCTTTTGATGCATTGAATGCCAATAAAGGATGAGTGGCACAATAATTCGATATGTTATTAAGTTATAACTAAAGCTCTTTTACCATAGACCCAGCTGCCTTACTGCGATTGTTTAACAACTAAAAACGCTGATATGGAAACGTTTAAAACCGGCAGCCACCCCCGCTCTGTTATAACACAGGCGGAAAATAATACCACCCTATGGATCGGCCATCTTCAAAGCGATCCTACTGATCATTTTGGCGGGCAAACTTTTACCTGCCCTTCAGATGGACAACTGGACAACATACAACTGTATGCTTCAGCTATCCAGTATCCCGGAGAGATTCAATTAACAGTTCATGAATTTGATCCCGAAACAAAAACCTGGGGACCATCTCTTGCTGAATCATCCCTGGAAGTAAAAAAAGATGATCATGAAAAATGGATCCGCTTTCATTTACCATCACTCCAATTAAACAAGGCCTCCACTTATGGCTTTCGTGTGCACACCAGCAACGCTATGATCGGATTGGGTGAAGCTGTATGCGACAATCAAAACCCTTTTACATTTGGCCACGAGTGGAATGGTGATTCAATCAATCAAAGAGGACATTATTACTCTTATTTCAGCCTCGCTTTTAAAGTTGAACTAAGGGCTTAATGGCTAGTGGGGTTTGGCGAGTGGCTACCTACTCGCAACTCGCCAAACCCCACTAGCTACTTCCCACTAGCCACTCGCTACTTCCCACTCGCCTTTCTTATCTTCGCGGTCATTATGACAATTTCGTATAAATGGCTTGGCGAATACCTGCCAGTGGAAGTAGAACCTGAGCGTTTGAGCAGGATACTTACCTCAATTGGTCTGGAAGTAGAAGCCATGCACCATTATGAAGAGGCACGTGGAGGATTGAAAGGACTTATCATTGGGGAAGTACTCAGCACTGAAAAACATCCCAATGCAGATAAACTCAGCCTTACCAAAGTTGATATTGGAAATGGAGAACCACTCCAGATCGTTTGTGGAGCTCCCAATGTAGCCGCCGGACAAAAAGTAGTGGTTGCTACTGTTGGAACCACCATCTACCCGGTTTCCGGTGAACCCATCACCATGAAAGTGGCCAAAATACGCGATGTTGAAAGTTATGGAATGATTTGCGCAGAAGATGAGATTGGTCTTGGCACTTCTCATAATGGCATCATGGTATTACCCACCAAATTAATAGTTGGAACACCTGCAGCCGATTATTTTCAGCCTTATGAAGACTGGGTCTATGAAATAGGACTAACTCCCAATCGCATGGATGCAATGAGTCATTGGGGTGTGGCCCGTGATGTTTGCGCATGGCTAACCCATCATGATAAGCGCGACCTGAAACCGAAATTTCCTTTTCCAAACAGCTTTAAGCCAGATAACAATAAGGCCCCGGTACCAGTTGAAATTGAAAACAAAATTGCCTGCCAGCGCTTCTCCGGCGTCAGCATCAGCAATATTACCATCGGTGAATCACCCCGCTGGTTAAACCAACGACTCAAGGCTATCGGCATTCGTCCTATAAATAATATTGTAGACATCAC
>Ga0207648_10004807_pt1 | contig 13781 bp, 9 predicted proteins | sample KBSMisM32_FD_184310 | JGI IMG/M metagenome (GOLD analysis project Ga0207648, IMG submission 184310) | Miscanthus rhizosphere microbial communities from Kellogg Biological Station, Michigan, USA - KBS Miscanthus M3-2 (SPAdes) (version 2) | ecosystem: Host-associated > Plants > Roots > Rhizosphere...
CGAAGAGATGTTCGTGATCTTTGACGGCGAGGCGGAATTCACCGTCAACGGCCGCACCTCGCTGCTCAAGGGCACGGTGGGCGCGCCCGACCGCATGGGTTCAAGCCACGCCATCTACAATCCCACCGACCATGACGTGGAATGGATGAACATCAATGTGGGAACGTCCAAGGTTTATGACGCCTTCAATTTGGGCGACGACCGAGTGGGCGCGCCCAAGGACAAGGTACCTCAATTCGTCACCATGCGGCTGGACCGTTCGCTGCTGAAGCCCGCCGCCGATGGCGGCAAGGTTCAGCGCCGTCGCGCCCTCAGCCCCAGTGTGTTCTACACCGCCTGGTCCTATGTCGATCATGAACTGATCGCCCCGGGCGGCGATACCGGCACCTCGGCCACGCCCAGTATGAGCGAAGCCTATTATGTGATGTCGGGCGAAGGCAGCGTCACGGTGAATGGCGATACTGTCGCCATCAAAAAAGGCGACGCCATTCCGGTGGATCTGGGCCAGAGCAAAAGCTTCAAGGCCGGTTCGCAGCCGCTGGAGCTGATGATCATCGGCGTCGCCAAGGACATGGCGGCCAAGAACGCCTTTGCCGCCGATCCCGCCAATGAGCGCGCCGAACCCTTGCTGGCGGTGTTGAACAGGACGCGATGAACCGCAAAGAGCGCCGCGCTAGCATGAGCGGGAAAGCTGAGTTGCCGCCGGGCGCCAAGCCTGCCGATCCGATGGCGTTGCATGCCATGGGCATTGACGCACTCCGCGCCGGCCAGCTGGAAATGGCCGCCGACCTGATCGGCAAGGCTATTGCGGCAAACGACCAGGTACCGGCCTTTCACTACAATTTGGGAATTGTGCAAAAAGCCCGCGGCAAGCTGAAAGACGCCGCCGCCTGCTATCAGCACACCATCGCGCTGAAGCCCGACCACACCAATGCCCACAACAATTTGGGCAATGTCTGGAAAAGCCTGGGCAAGCCCGACAAAGCCCGTGCCAGCTTCGATCGCGCCTTGCTGCTCAAGCCCGATAATCCCGATACGCATTACAATCTGGGCGTTCTTCACAGCGAGGCGGGCGATGCCGAGCAGGCCGCGCCCCATTTTCAAACCTGTCTGGAACAGGACCCCGAAGACTCCAGAGGCGCGCGGATATTGCTGGCGCGCTTGGACCGCGGGCGTACGCCGCAGCATGCCTCACATGCGCAGATGCAGAGCATCTATAATGCGCGAGCGCATTTCTGGGATCAGGAAAGCCGCTATTTCGGCCATCTTTTGGTGGCGCAAGCCCTGCAAGACCATGTGGATCGCGCCACTTTGGATATCCTCGACATCGGTTGCGGCACCGGCCTGGTGGGCGCGTTGGTGCGCCCTTTGGCGCGAACGCTTGACGGCGTCGATCTCTCTGCCGGCATGCTGGAGAAAGCGCGAGAGAAGAGCATCTATGACCGGCTGGAGCAGGCCGACATCGTCTCTTTTCTTTCGGCGCACAAAGACAGCTATGACGCCATTCTGGGCGCGGCGATTTTAATCCATTTCGGCGATCTCGGCCCCATCCTTCAGGCGGCTGCGCAGTCCTTGCGCGCCAACGGGTTGTTCATCTTCACCCTCTTCCCCAATGGGAGTTCGGATTTCGCCGTCGCCGCCAGCGACCGGCTGGCGCAAAGCGGCTGCTATGCCCACAGCGCTTCCTATGTCGAACGCCTGGCGGTGGCGTGCGGATTTTCCGTGGCTGTGCTGAAAGAGGCCGTTCATGAGCACGACCCGGAAGGCAATCCGGTACAGGGTTTTGTGACGGTGCTGCGGCGCGGCTGACAGCTTTTGGCACCTTTTTCCCAAAGGGCGGACCTGCCATAACACTCACGCAAATGGGGAGCGTCGTCATGAAAACTTATGCTGCAGTTGCGTTAGTCTTTCTTGCATCTACTTGTTTGACGTCCACGGCCCAGACCCCAGCCGCCCCAACCTTCCCGCCGCCACCCACCGTGCCCAACAATCCCGATTACACCGCCCTGGTGGAAGGAAAGCCGGTCGACAGCCGTCAGAACGAGAATGTCAACGACAAGCCGCTTTATCCGGAACAAACCCGCGCGCCCTATCACAAGACGGCGTCCTACAAACTGACCGAAATCACCGGCGCGCTGGAAGCGCCCTGGGCCCTGGCCTTCCTGCCCGACGGCAAATTCCTGGTCACGGAAAGATTGCCCGGCAAATTGCGCGTGATATCGCCGGACGGTACCATTGCTCCACCGGTCTCCGGTCTTGAGGCCCTGAACACCGGCTGGCCGCAGACCGGGCTGTTCGATCTGGCGCTGGACCCCAAGTTCAACAGCAATCACCGCATCTTCTTCACCTTCTTCGGCTTCGACCGCGGCGAGATCAGCGGCATCCAGGTGGCGCGCGCCACCTTCAACCAGGCCGCCAATTCCCTCAGCGATGTGAAAGTGATCTTCAAGGCCCGGCCGCAGACCCCCAATGACAGCCGTTCGGGCGTGGGTTCGCGCAGCGGCGGGCGGCTGGCGATCGGCAAGGATGGTTATCTCTACATCACCATCGGAGACCGCGACACCGGCAGCCAGCGGGCCTGGCGCGTGGCGCAGACCTTGGACACCCATCTCGGCAAGATCCTGCGCATCACCCAGGATGGAAAGCCTGCGCCGGGCAATCCCTTCATCGGCCAGGAAGCCGCGATGCCGGAGATCTGGACCCTCGGCGGACGCAGCCAGGAAGGCCTTGCCTTCGACAATGATGGCAATCTGTGGGAGACCGAACACGGCCCGCGCGGCGGCGACGAACTCAACTTGATCAAGAAGGGCGGCAATTACGGCTGGCCCATCTCCAGCCACGGCATCGACTATCCCGGTCCGCCCATCGGCGAAGGCCAGGTCGCCATGCCCGGCATCGAACAGCCGGTCTATTACTGGGCGCCTTCCATGGGGCCGTCGCAGGTCGCCTTCTACAAGGGCGATCTGTTCCCGGAATGGAAGAACAGCGTCTTTGTCGCCATGCTGCGCGGCAATGCGCTGGAGCGGTTGACCTTGCAGAATGGCAAGGTGGTCAATGAAGAACCGCTGCTGACCGAAGTGAAAATGCGCTTGCGTGACGTGCGCGTGGGTCCGGACGGCGCCGTCTATGTGCTCAGTGACAGCGGCGGCGGCTCGGTCACCAACAATACCCCGCCCACATCCAAACTGCTGAAGCTGACGCCGCGTTGACAGTGGCGGCGGCCTCCAAACTGTGCGGTGACTGTTCGCTGTGCTGTAAGGTCTTAAGCATCCCGGAGCTCGATAAGCCCAAGGACAAATGGTGTCCCAACTTTGTGGCGGGCACGGGCTGCGGCATCTATGCGGAGCGCCCGGGCTCTTGCCGCAACTTTACCTGCCGCTGGCTGGTCGATGCCACGCTGGGCCCGGAATGGAAACCCAATCTCTGCAAGATGGTGCTGGACGTGAAGCCGGGCCTGTTGGTGGTGCATGCCGATCCCGCAGTGTCCAAACCTTGGCGGGCGGAGCCTTATAATTCCATCCTCAAGGCGCTGGCGGTTCAGGGGCTGAATTCGGGCACGGTGGTGATGGTGATGGAGCGCGGCCGTAGCATCGCGCTTCTGCCCGACCGGGAAGAGGATCTTGGCGTAATCGGCCCCGGCGCCAGACTCCAGGTGGCGCGCGAGGCGACCGCTCAGGGCTTGCAATGGCAGGTGCGTGCGATAGGCCCGCACGAAGTCGCGAAAAAGTAAGCTTTGCGAAGCCCACAAAAAAGAACGGCGCGGGGTGAGCTGCGTCTCGCATAGCGGGTGAGCAGGTCCAGTGGACCGTGAGGCCCGGCCGGCTTGCCGGTCAAATCGGTCCAGCGGACCGATTTGAGGGCCGAACGCCCCGAGCACAGCGAGGGGCGCGACGCATGCTCGCTAACGCTCGCATAGGGCAAGCTTTTCTAAGCTCGTTGGCACTCGCTAAGAAAGGCTAAGCGAACGCCGCAGCGGCGCGCGTCCAAGCGCGACGCGAGGCCGGGAATGGCACAAAAAAACACGGCGCGGGATTGCTCCCGCGCCGTGTCCTTTAGAGCGTCTTGTCTTAGTCGTCGAACCGCACGCCGACACGATAGGCACGGCCGATGCAATCATAGGTTTGGCAGCTGAAGCCGCCACCGCCGATGGTCGGAATGTTCGGCGGCGGCGCGTCAAAGGCGTTATCGATCGCGCCATACAGCTGGATATGGTCGTTGAAGCGATAGGAGCCACGGAAGTCGCCATAGATCACCGCCGGCACGGCATTGTTGTCGATGCTGACAAAGTTCGTCTGGTTCTGGGTCAGGTTGTTGGTGAGCCGCGCCGAACCGATGATGCGGGCCTGGGCGGTGAGCGACCAGTCCCCTTCGGTATAGGTGTCGGCGATGGTGACGTGGAACTTGGGCGTGGTGAAGCCGTTCAGCGGATTGAGCGCACCGTCACCGCTGACCGCACCCGCGCCGTCAACCGTGATGCCGTCCGGCGTCGTCCGGGTCTTTTCATCGGTGTAGTTGCCCACGATATGCCAGCTCAGCTGGCCGTCCCACAGCTCGTGATTATAGTCGATCTGGAAGTCCAGACCGGAGACGGTTTCCCGGTTGGCGTTCACCGGACCTTGGTAATAGCCGTTGAAGTCGCCGGGATTGATGGAGGCGAAGGTCAGGTTCCCGATCAAGGGAGACGGATTATTGCCATTACCGTCAATTTCCGTCGTTCTAAAGCCGGAAGAGTTCAAAGGACCCTGGCCGAAGAACACGAACTGGCAATAGGCCGGATTCTTGAGGTTGGCGCACTGATTGAAGATCAGGCCCGAGCTCGGCGAGAAAATGCCGCCATGCAGGGTGATCGAATACCAGTCAAAGGACATTTGCAGGTTTTCGATCCAGTGCGGTGTCAAGACGATACCGCCCGACACCGTGGTGGCCTGTTCGGGCTGCAGCAGCGGGTTACCGGCCTGAAGCTGGCGGACCTGGAAGGTCGGGTTGCCCGGCCCCGGCGGGTATTGGACGCCGGACTGGGTGCTGACCAGGATGGGCGAGAACAATTCGCCGATGCCCGGAGCGCGGATGTCCGACGACAGGGTGGTGCGAAGCTTGATGTCCTCATTGATCTGGCTGGTGGCGCCGATCTTCCAGGTCTCCACCAAACCGCTGGTGGAATAGGAGGTCATGCGGCCCGCGGCATTGAACTCAAGAGAGTCGACGAACTGGTTCCTGAGGATCGGGACCGTGAACTCCAGGAAGCCTTCCTGCACATTATAGGCGCCTTGGCCGTATGTGCCGGTTGCCGGATTAAAGTCGGGGAACTGGGAGAAGTTGCCCGATTCCCACACACCGGAAGCGCCCAGACCCAGCGGGTCGCGCAGGTTGCGCTGCTGTTCCAACCGGTCTTCAAAGCCCAGCGCCATGGCGATCTTGCCGGCCGGCAAGCCCCAGGGCAGCGTGCCCGAGCTCGAAACCGCGTACACCTGCTGATTGATCCGGTAGAGGGCCGAGTCAGCGACCCCGTCAAGCTGGCGGCCCGGAGCGACATAGTTGAGCGCCCCCTGGCTGGTGACGCCTTCGCCGAACAGATTCAGCGGTGAGCACCCGGGCGCCAAGCCGCCCGGCTGAACCGCCTGGAAGCCGGACGAAGCGGTAAATGTGCCATAGAGGGTCTGGGTCAGGGTCGAGCGGCAGGCGATGCTGCCCACTTGCGGGATCGGCACACCTGCAGCGGTCAAGATGCTGCGGACCTGCGCCGCCGTGGCGGCATTGCCGCCGCCCAGCGAATTCGGGCCGGTCGCCTGCACCACGACAGAGTCAGCAGCATTGTTGATGTGGGTGTTGATGGTGTTCAAGCGCGCCCATTGGCGCTCACGCACCGAGCTGTTCTGGGCATAGGCTTCCCACGACCAGTCCTCGCCGAGCAGGCTGTAGCCGCCGGTCAGGGTGAAGACACCGCGCATCATCTGGCGATAGTTCTGGACGTAATTCTGGCCAACAGCCTGGCTCAGATTGTACATCGAGACTTGGCGGTGATTGATCAGATTGCCCATCGCCGTGCTGCCCAGGGTGATGGTCTGAATGCCCTGGGAAATCATCTGCTGGCGAATCGCATCCGGGATGAAGGCGTTGTCGATCTGGATGGTGTAATTTTGCGACCGGCCGTTATTGGCGATGTTGTTTTCCGCGTTCCAGCCATAGTTCAACATCAGCGACGCGGTGATGTCGTTGGTCAGCTTGTAGCTGGTGTAGCTGAACAGATTGTAATTGTGATACGGCACCGCGGACGGCGACTGGTTGGTCACGCTGGAGTCCACATTGGCCGAGCACAGGTAGCAGTTGCTGCCCGACGTGAAGCCGGTGTTGAACGGCACCTGCCGCGCGTCAGGTCCCACGAACTGAATGTTCTTGAGCACATTGGCGCCGGTTGAGCTCGCCCCGAATCCTGCGAACTGCGGACTGATGCCCTGAATTGCCGCTATGCGGGCTGCATTGGCCGCATTTGTGGCGGCATTGGCCGTATTAGTGGTTGCGCTGGCCGTATTTGTCGGAAGCGTTGTCGAAAGGCCGGCAGCGCTGCCGGTGATCAGACCGCCATTGGTGAAGGAGGTGGTGTAGGTGCCTTGGGGCGTATGGCACAGCGCATTGGCGGCGCCGCCATTGACGATGGAGCAGGGATAGAGAGCGCGGTTGTTATGGTCGAACCATTTGCGGTTCCAGTTGTAGAAGGTGTCCGGGCTCATGGTGTAGTTGGCCGCGAACTCGGTATGGGCCCGGCCGCCCAGGAAATCGGTGCCCCAGGCGAATTCGACTTTGTAGCTCTTGTGATCGTTATGAGAGCTGTTGCCGAACACCGCATTGGCCTTGAAGCCGGTGAAGTGCTTGTTGATGACCAGGTTGACGACACCGGCGACGGCGTCGGAACCCCAGGCGGCGGAGGCGCCGCCCGTCACCACATCGACGCGCTCGATCATGGTGCTGGGAATGGTGGAAAGGTCGACGCCGCCGATGGCCGGCGGGCCGCCCGAGTTCGGGTTGGAGGTGACGACACGCTGGCCGTCGAACAGAACCAGGGTACGCACCACACCGAGGGCGCGCAGATCGACGGTGTCCAGACCCGCGTCGCCCTGGGAGGCGTTACCGGAGTGCGAACCATTGCCCGGCGAGTCGCCTCTGCCGCCGACTGCGGGAAGTTCGCGGATGGAGTCGCCGAGATCGACCTTGGCGTCGCGGTTGAGTTGCTCGACGCCGATCACGGTAACAGGCGTGGGCTGGTCATAGCCTTGGACCTGAATGCGCGATGCGGAGACAGTTACCGCTTCTGTCTGAGGCTCCTGCGCCTGGGCTACCGTCGATACGCCGGCCAACAACGCGGCAACCGAGCCGCCCAGCATGAGCTTCTTACCAAGATTTTCCATTTTCCCCCCCGGGAAAGTTAGTGTTGACGTTGATTGGGGACGGGAATCCCCGATTCACGCATGTGTTATTGCCGGGAATTGACGGGAAAAGCCTTTACGAGGTCAAGCGTTTTTGCGCTCCTAACACTGGCGCCGCTGGCCTCCTCTCAAATCCGGCCTAGCAAAAACGGTCATATTCAGACTGACAGTTCCTCCAATTTTGCGACGCACAAATTTCGACAAAGATACATTTTGCGACGGAAATCAAAGAGCTTGAGAGACTCCCACCGGAACCATCCGATCTGTGAGAGTGCGCCGCAACATTTCGCCTGTGTCATATTTCCCGCATAAGGCGAATTTCTTGTTCCGCCCGGCGCAATGTGCGCGCTACCAAGTTCCAAAACTGGGCAATTGCATACTGTAGTCAGTTTCATAACCTGTTGGTGAAGGTAACTTTTATCGCCTCAGCTTCCCCCCGGTTTGGGCCACCCTGGACAATGGCGCTGAGACCGATAAAGGGGTGATCTTTCCCGCACAGACAGGCAGCAGGTACGCCGAATCCATGATTGCGAACACCCATCCCTCTATTGCCATGGCTTGGCAGGCGCTACAGGCCGGCAATCCGGCGGCGGCTGATGAGCTGATCCGCCCGCTGCTGGCCGGCGGCATGCGTGACGAGCTGGCGCCGCTGATCGGGGCGATCCGCTTTCAACAGGGCCGCTTCCCGGAAGCCGTGCCGTTACTCGAGCGCGCCCGCGCGCTTCAACCTCGCGAAGTGCGCTTTGCTTTTCTTCACGGCGCCGCGCTCGCCGGCATGAACCGGTTCGACGAAGCGGTCTTAGCTTATCAAGCCGCCATCAAACTCGAACCTGGTATTGCGCAAATCTATCTGGCCCTGAGCCAGGTGCAGCGAAAGCTGAAGCGATTTGAAGACGCTCAAGAGACATGCCGCAAACTGCTTCGCCTTCAGCCGAACAATGTCGAAGGCTATATTGCTCTCAGCTCGGTGCTGGTGGAATCGGGCCAATCCGTCGAAGCCGAGGCGCCGTTGCGGCGCGCCTTGCTCCATGTGAAGGATCAAAAGAGCGAAGCCGTCATCCACAACAACCTCGCCATTCTGCTGAGCAGCCAGAATCGCCACGTCGAAGCCCTGGAAAGTCTGGATCGCACGCAAGCCTTGGCGCCGGAATTGCCGGACCTGGATCAGCGGCGCCTCGACAGGCTTTCCCAGTTGGGGCGCTATGACGAATGTCTGGTGCTGTACCGCAAACTTCTGGATCGCACTCCCGCCGACCCGCAACTGCACAAGTCCTATAACAGCCTGCTCTTCAGGCTGGGGCGGCTGGATGAATTTCTCGTCTCTTACGACCGGGCGCCACAGACGCGCGAGATCCTGGTCGGAAAGGCCCGCTTTCTTTCTTTGCAGAAACGCAATGATGAGGTGGACGCCATATTCAACACGTTGTTGGCGCGCGATCCGCTCGACAGCGTGGCGCTTTCGGGGCTGGCCGACAATCAGATGGCGCAGGGCCGCCATCAAGACGCCCTGGCGACGTTTGAGAGCGTGCTCAGCCGGCCCGGCGCCACGCCGGGGATTTTCAGCGCCGCGGCCAGCGCCGCGCTTTTGACCGGCGATCCGCAAAAGGCGGAATTTTTCTGCCAATCGGGGTTGCGGCTGGCGCCCTTCGACCAGACCTGTCTGGCGCTTTTGGGCACGTCGTGGCGGCTTAAGAGCGATGAGCGCGACGAAGCCTTGAACGGTTACGAACGGCTTATCCGCGTCTTCGATCTCGATCCGCCGGACGGCTTTTCCAGCATGGAAAGCTTCAATGCCGAACTCGGCGCCTATCTCGACCAGCTTCATCCCAAGACGGATGCCTATCTGGAACAGTCGCTCTATGGCGGCACCCAGACGGAAGGCATGTTGTTCGGCGCCGGACACGCCCTGGTGGAGAAAGCCCGGATGCGGATCGAGCAGGCGATCAACGCCTATATCGCCGAACTCGGCACCGATCCGAACCATCCATTCCTCGCCCGTCAGAGCAGGAATTTCCGCTATGCCGGCGCCTGGTCATGTCTGATGCGCGGCCAGGGCTTTCATACCAATCATCTTCACCCGGAAGGCTGGATCAGCTCCTGTTATTACGTGACGGTGCCGAAGGAAACGGACAATCAGAAAACCCATAATGGCTGGATCAAGTTCGGCGAACCCTCGCTGGAACTGCCGCTGAAAAATCCCGTGCGCCGCGCCGTACAGCCCGTGCCCGGCCGGCTGGTGCTGTTCCCCTCTTACATGTGGCACGGGACCATCCCGCTTCAGGCCAACTCGCCGCGCACCACCATCGCCTTTGACGTCGCGCCGCAATAGCGGAGAAGCTAAGCCGGGCCGAGCGAATTCAGCTTGTAGGCTAAGCTATAGCGCTCTTCAAAGCAGCTGCGTGTGGGTACATTGCCCCGATGAAGTATTGCGCCGCGCGCGATCACCAGCCGTCCAGGACGGGGTGAAATAACACATTCGGCATCCTCTTCATCGTTGTAATAGATGGTCTCGCCGCCCCAATCGGGCCTCCATTCCAGATTGGCATAATAGAGCGCCGTCACGTGTTGCTCGAATAACGGACAATCACGGTGGAGATAGTAGGCGTCGCCATAAACGCTGCAATTGACATAGGCGCGCTGATCCGTGAACCGCTCGTTTGGAAACAACCTTTCCACCGTTTGGCGCAAGCCGCGCAGGAAACTGTCGCTGGCGACTGTTTCAGGCTTGATGTCGCAAACCGCGACCAGGCCTGGCACGTCGTGCCGGCTTTTTTCCGCCCGCACATAATGCATCGTTTTGACAAGGGCGGCGATCTGCTGCTGCACCACAGGCTCAACCAAGTCGTCGCACAGGAAAAGTTCGCGGCCAGAGATTATCGACTTGCGGATTTTTGGTTTGGTGTCGGTCATGCCTGCTCAAAATGCCAATTGCACATCGAAGAATACTGTTTCAGGAGCTTGCTCCGATTGCAACGGTACCGGCATAATCCAGCGTCAACATGTCATCAGGAGGAGAGAGATCATGCGGTCCTTATTCTCTGCCGTCGCGCTGGTGTTTTTTGCGATGCCTTGTCTGGCGCAGTCCGCGCCGGACATGGCCGACATCGCGGTGGCCAAGATCGATGATCTGGGCACGGCGATGGAGTTGAAGGCCAATCTCTATCTGCCGCGAGGCTCCGAACCCGTGCCGCTGCTGCTCTATATTCATGGCAAGGGCGGCGCCTATAACGATCCACGTGACAAAGTCGTAATGCGGGTGCTGGAGGCGATGGGCAAACGCGGCATCGCGGTGGCGCGCATCGATTATCGCAGAAGCGGGCGGATGCCCCAGATGCTGTTCGACACCAAGGCCTATATTCGTTTCTTCCGCGCCAATGCCTCCAAATACCATATTGATCCCAAACGCATCGGCATTTGGGGTGTGTCGCGCGGCGGCAATCTGGCCGCGATGCTGGCGGTGACCGGCGATGTCAAAGAACTGGAAGGCGATGTCGGCGGCAATACCAAACAATCAAGCCTGTTGCAGGCCAGCGTGATTGAATCGCCGCTGACCGACATGTTCCTTTCCACCGACGACAAAGCCGCTTCCATGTTCGGCGATTATCTGGGCACCAACGAAGCGGACTCCAAGGCAATCGTCGCGGCCTATCGCAAGCACGATACCCAGAGTCCCCAATGGAAGGACGTGCTGCGAATCCAGCAGGTCAATCCCTTGAACTATGTGAAAAAAGATTCGCCCCCTGCCCTGATCATTTGCGGCGGGCTGGATCCCGCCAATGTGATCCTCAATTGCAGCGCGATGTTCGACAAATATATCGCCGCCGGGGCGCCTGCTTCTTATTACGCGCTTTCCACCGGCACGCATGTGCGGGTGGGAAGCGATATTGAACGGGCCGCCATGGATTGGGCGGCTGAAAAGCTGGCGAAAAACCCGCCGCCGCTGTTTCCCGATGAAGCGCCGGCTCAGGCCGCACTCAAATAAGGCCGAAACAGGGCATTACGGGTTGTTCATGCGCCGTTCATGCCGGTTTTGCGACTCTGCATGCACCGGAATCCCCGGCCATGGAGGCGACAATGAAACGCCAAGCTTTGATTTCCAGTCTGGTTGCCGGCGCGGGCCTGATCCTGCTCAGCGGCTGCGCTTACGACGATTATGACCGCGGCGATTATTACGGCGGCGGCGGTAGCGGCGTTTATTACGAACAGGACTATTATCCCTCTTATGGCTATTACAGCCCCGGCGCTTATGGGCACGCCTATATTCCCCGTGGCGGCTATGGTGGCGGAAACCGTTATCGCCATGACGGCGATCGTGGTGATCACCGCGACGGCCAGCGCAACTGGAATCGCGATGGCGCCAGCATCAATCCGGGTAACGGCAATCCCGGCAGTGGCAATCCGGGTAATGGCAATCGCAATGGCGGCTGGCGCAACCAATCGCAAAATACCCAGCAGCCTTCACAAGCCCCGCAGCCGCAACAGCAACAATCCAATTCTGGCTGGCGTAGTGGCGGCGGACAAAATAATGGCGGCAGCGGCTTTCATTCCGATGGCGGCAACCGTGACAGCAGCAGCGCCGCTGGCCAGCCAAGTGGCGGATACCGAGGGCAAGCCGGCCGCGGTCATCTCGGAGCTCCCCAATAATCCGCTTTGATCGAGCGCACTGAAGGCGCCGCTGAACATGCCGTTCAGCGGCGCCTTAGTTTCTGCTCCATATAGATAAAAGAAGCTTCCGCGCGACCGGAAGACTCTTTGATGCTGACATTTCGTCAGCGCACTCGCCTCACCTCCTAACGAATTTGTCAAAAAGCGTGACTGGACTTTAGTATCAGTCTATGCAAGATACCTGTCAAGACATGACAGCGTCGCCCAAGATTATATATTCTACAGAGTATGACAAATCAGAAATGCTGTTGTAATCTGCCTCAAATCGCCAAAGGGAGTTTTTCCAATGTCCGCCGCCATCTCCTTGCGCAATGTCGTGAAAGCCTACAAACGGGGCAAGGAATCCGTGCCCGTGCTGCATGGCCTCAGCCTGGAAATCCCGGCGGGACAGTTCGTCTCGCTGATGGGACCGTCGGGTTCGGGCAAGACCACCATTCTCAATCTGGTGGGCGGGCTGGATCACGCCAATTCCGGCGAAGTGATCGTGGGCGGCGAGCATCTGGAAACGCTGTCCGGCGGCCAGCTCACCAAATGGCGCGCCGGCCATGTCGGCTTTATTTTCCAGTTCTACAATCTGATGCCGATGCTGTCGGCGGCAGGCAATGTCGAACTGCCGCTGTTGCTGACCAATCTTTCCAAGTCGGAACGCGCACGCCGGGTCGAAGTCGCACTGGAAATTGTCGGCCTCAAAGACCGCGCCAGCCACAAGCCGGGCGAAATGTCCGGCGGCCAGCAGCAGCGCGTCGGCATTGCGCGCGCCATCGTCGCCGATCCCCCTCTCCTGCTCTGCGACGAACCCACCGGCGATCTGGACCGCGCCACCGCGGATGAAATTCTTTCCCTGCTGCAGCAACTCAACCGCCAGCACAAGAAAACCATCCTGATGGTGACCCACGATCCCAAGGCCGCCGACCATGCCAGCCGCCAGCTGGAAACCGACAAAGGCCAGTTGTTCGAACGCGCCGCCCTTGTGAAAGCATAAGAGGCAACCGCATGAAATATTTTCCCCTGGTCTGGGCCGCGATCATGCGCAAGCCCGCCCGGGCTGTCCTGACGCTGTTGTCGGTGATGCTGGCCTTCACTTTGTTCGGCCTCACTATCGGCATGAACGCCACCTTCGCCAAGGTCCAGGCCGACGCGCGCGACGACCGCATCTTTGCCTTTGCGCGTTTCGGCGGCCTGGTGCCCATCGCCCTGGAGCGCCAGATTGAAGGCATGCCCGGCGTGGAGAAGGTGGCTTCCAGCAGCTTTGTCGGCGGCTATATCCAGGAGCCCAAGAACCGGGTTTTCGTCCAGATGATGGACGAGAATATTCCCAAGGTACTGCCGGAATATCCGATCACGCCGCAGCAATGGCAGCTGATCCGTGACGAGCGCCAGGGAATATTGGTGAGCAAGATGCAGGCCGATCGCTGGCATCTCAAAGTCGGCGATACGGTCGTCATCGTCTCGCCCGCAGTCAAAAAACTCGACGGCACCACCAGCTGGACCTTCAAGGTCGCCGCGGTGACCCCGGACATGAGCATCTTCGGTCAAGGCTATATGTTCGGCAATTACGATTATATGGATAAGGCACGCCTGTTGTCGGATCAGGGCAAGACCGGACAATTCCGCGTCAAAATCAGCGATCCCAGCAAGACCCCCGAAATCGCCGAGCGGATCGTCAGCAGATTTGCCAACTCTTCCACACCACTT
>Ga0207648_10004816_pt1 | contig 13770 bp, 14 predicted proteins | sample KBSMisM32_FD_184310 | JGI IMG/M metagenome (GOLD analysis project Ga0207648, IMG submission 184310) | Miscanthus rhizosphere microbial communities from Kellogg Biological Station, Michigan, USA - KBS Miscanthus M3-2 (SPAdes) (version 2) | ecosystem: Host-associated > Plants > Roots >...
GATTCTCAACGCTCTCTACGAGTCCGTGAGCCACCCCGACGGCGCCGAGCCGAACTGGTCGCGCATGCGGGGCATCTTCCTTCCGGTCGGCATGCTGATCCCGCCCAAGCGGGCCAACGAGGACATGTTCACGGTGCTGGACGTGGACCAGTTCCGCGAGCGCGTGCAGAAGGCGCAGGCCGCCGCGAAGCAGAAAGGTGAGCCGTTCGGCTTCTTCGAGAAGGAAGTCGCGCGGAAGCTCGATTGCTTCGGCAACGTCTGCCAGGCGTTCTCGACCTACGAGGCGAGGAAGGCTCAGGCGGACGAAAAGCCGTTCGTGAGGGGGATCAACAGCATCCAGATGCTCAACGACGGCCAGCGCTGGTGGGTCGCCTCGGTCGTGTGGGACACCGAGCGGCCGAACAACCCGATCCCGGCGCAGTACGAGAAAAAGTAGGCGGGCGTGATCTCGAAGGCGGCGCTCGCGACGGGCGGAGTCTTGCTCGCGGCTGCCGCGAGCGCTCAGTTCTCCGCACCCACGCGGCCGCCCGGCGCTCCGGTGGCTCCGCCACCCGTCCACCCCGTGTTCGTCTCGCCGTCCATTCCTCCGCCGGGCGAACCGTTCGAGCGCCGGACGCCGACGCCGCTCGCCGCGGGCAATCCTCAGGCGGGGGCGGTCGGCGCCGACGGCTCCTCCGTCGACCGGATCATCGCAGCGCTGTACGAATCCGTCAGTCACGGCCGGGAATACGAGCCGAACTGGAAGCGGATGCGGAGCCTGTTTCTTCCCGTCGGTCGGCTCATCCCGCCGAAGCGACCGGGCACGGAGGCCTTCACGGTGCTCGACCTGGACGGGTTCCAGGATTTCTTCACGAAGGGGACGGAGGCCGCCAAGCAGCGCGGCCAATCCGGGGCCTTCTTCGAAAACGAGGTCGCCCGGACCCTCGATTGCTTCGGCAACGTTTGCCAGGCATTCTCGACCTACGCGTCGCGCCGCGCGCCATCCGACCCGCAGCCTTTCGCCCGCGGGATCAACAGCATCCAGCTCGTCAACGACGGCCAGCGCTGGTGGATCGCCTCCGTCACCTGGGACACCGAGCGGACGGACAACTCGATTCCGGCCCGCTACGACAAGAAGTAGCGCTTCGGTCTAGGCCCCTCGCCCCAGCTCCTTCGAGCGCGCGGTCGCGGCTTCCACCGCATCCATGAGGATGGCGCGGAGGCGGTTTCGCTCGAGGCTGTGGAGCGCGGCGATGGCCGTCCCGCCGGGCGACGTGACCATGTCCTTCATCACGGCCGGATGAATTTTCAGGACCTCGGCCATCTTCGCGGCGCCGAGCACGGTCTGCACCGTCAGCGCCGCGGCCACGTCGCGCGAGAGGCCCACGCGCACGCCGGCGTCCGAGAGCCCCTCGATGATCTGGAACACGTACATCGGGCCGCTGCCCGAAAGACCCGTCACGGCGTCGAGCTGATACTCGGGCAGCTCGACCACGAGACCGATCGACTCGAAGATCTTCCGGGCCTCCGCCATGCGGGCCGCACGAGCGTGTCGTCCCGCGCAGAGAACCGTGGCGGAGAGGCGCACGACGGCGGCGACGTTCGGCATCGCACGGACGACCGGGACCCGGTCCCCCACGATCGCCTCGATGCGCGCGGTCGGAAATCCGGCCGCGATCGAGATGAGCAGGCGCTCGGGAGAGACCACCGGGGCGATCTCCGACAGCACCGACTCCAGGATCTGCGGCTTGACGGCGAGCAGAACGATGTCCGCCGAGCGCGCCGCCTCGAGGTTCGAGGCGAGAACGCGGATGCCGAGCTCCTTGCGCAGAGCCGCGGCCTTCAAGGACTTGGGGTGCGAGGCGGTCAGCCTTCCGGGCTTGCCCCAGCCCGAGGCCAGGATGCCCCGGATCAGGGCGGTTCCCATGTGGCCGGCGCCGAGCACGGCGATGCGCTTCTTTTCCATCGCGCGAGGATAGCGCTAGGCTGAGGGCGACCGACCGCAAGGAGGCGCGATGGGAAGGATCAACTTCTCCCGGGTGGTCCTCGGGGGCATCCTCGCCGGCATCCTGATCAACATCTCCGAGTACCTCCGCTACGACGTCGTGCTGCGCGGCGAATTCGAGGAGGGGCTGCGCGCCCTCGGAAGAGGCCTCCCCAAAGGCGCCGCGGTGACCACGGTCTGGACTCTCTGGGGATTCGCGCTCGGGATCGCGGCCGTCTGGCTCTACGCCGCGATCCGGCCGCGCTACGGGCCGGGGGCGGGCACGGCCGTCCGCGCCGGACTGGCGGTCTGGTTCTTCACGTCGCTGCTCGCGATCATCGCGATGCGGGCGATGGGACTGTTCTCCATCTCGCCCGTCGCGCTCGTGTGGACGCTCGTCGAGTGCGTGGCCGCGACCCTCGCCGGAGCGTGGCTCTACCGCGAGTCGGAGCCGTGAAGCCGCCGGCTCCCTAGCCGACGGCCTCGAGGGCCTGGGTCAGGTCCTCGATCAGATCGTCGGCGTGCTCGAGACCGACCGAGACGCGCAGCAGATTCTGTGGCGTAGTCGACGTCGGACCCTCGCTCGAGGCGCGATGCTCGATCAGGCTCTCCGTTCCCCCGAGGCTCGTCGCGACGACGAAGAGGCGGACGCGCGAGGCGACGCGCACCGCGGCATCGCGGCCGCCCCGCACCTGGAATGAGAGCATGGCGCCGAACGCCTTCATCTGCTTCTTCGCCACGGCGTGGCCGGGATGCGACTCGAGGCCCGGGTAGTGCACCACCTCCACGTTCTTGTTCGCGGCGAGCGCGCGGGCGACGGCCATGGCGTTTGTGCTCTGCGTCTCCATGCGGCAGGCGAGCGTCCGGATCCCCCGCAGCACCAGCCACGAGTTGAACGGGGACGCGACGGCGCCCAGGATGTAACGGACGTGCAACGCTCTCTCGTAGAGCTCGCCTTTATCGCGGAACGCGATCGAGCCTCCCTGCACGTCGCTGTGTCCGCCGAGATACTTCGTCGTCGAGTGCATGACGGCGGCGGCGCCGAGCTCGAGGGGACGCTGCAGCGCGGGCGACGCGAACGTGCCGTCGACCACGAGATGCGCGCCCGCCCCGCGGGCGATTTCCCCCAGCGCCGCGATGTCCGCGACCTTCATCAGCGGGTTGGACGGCGACTCGGCCCAGATGAGCTTCGTGTTCGGCCGGAGGGCGCGGCGCACGTTCTCCGGGTCCGCCATGTCGACCGCCGTGGAGTCCATCCCCCAGCGCGGGAGGTACTCCTTCGCCATCACGCGCATGCCGTAGTAGACGTCGTCGGGATAGAGCACGTGCGCGCCTGGCGGAAGCGCCTGCAGGGTCGCCGACGTCGCCGCGAGCCCCGAGGCCAGCGCCAGCGCCGCCTGTCCGCCCTCGAGCGCCGCGAGGGCTTCCTCCAGCCGCTCCCCCGTCGGATTGCCCTCGCGGATGTACATGAACCCCCGCGGGATCTCGCCCGCGGGCCCGTGCTCGAAGGTCGTCGACAGGTGGATCGGCGGCGCGACGGCTCCCGTCGCCGGATCCTTCTCGGCGGCGGCGTGCACCGCGAGGGTTTCGAATCTCATGGGATCTCCCTTCTCGGATTCCTCAGGATGCCTTCCGCTTTCCCCGATAGACGCCGTCCGGGTGGATGACGAGGATCTCACCGGCCTCGGGCAGGAAGCGGATCGAGTAGCCCGCGATCTCCTTGAACCGGAACTCGGTCCCCCGATACGGCTCGAGATGGTACGGCGGCTGGTCCGAGACGTGCGCGACGAGCTCGTCGCCCTCGAGAATCACGTCCACCGTGACCGAAGGCTGATCCACGAGCACGTAGGCCGCGGCCAGCGTCTTCAGGAACGCCGGATCCGACAGGCGGGCGGGCGGCTTCTTCTCGAAGACGATATCGGCCGTCTGGGGCTCCAGGGGCATCGTGAGGGCGTCGACGTCGCCCTTCGGGTTGGTGCGGAAGAGCAGGAACATCTTCTCGTCGGCGAAGGCCGGATCCTCGAAGACCGCGCGATACGTCTCGTAGTGCCAGTGCTCGAGCCGCATGGGGATACCGTGAATCGAAGCCTTCAGATTTGCCGATCCTCCTGCCGAACTCTCTCGAACGACGGAAATCGTCCCGTACGCGGGATGCTCGTACTCGCCCGCGTACTCGTCCAGCGCGTGCGCGGGCTTCGTGCCCTTCTTGCGGTCGTACGTCTCGAGCCCGCCCTTGGCCTTCTCCGTGCCCTTCTCGGCTTCATCCGCGCGGGCCTTGAGGCGCGCGCTCCAGTCGATCGGCTCGAGGCCGAGCATGCGGTCGATCGCGACACGGCAGACGATCTCGGGCACCGGCGTTCCGTCCATGTTGGCGAGAGCGACGACGCCGAGCCGTTCCGCCGGAAGGAACGTGACCATCGCGGAGAAGCCGTCGATGTTGCCTCCATGGTGCACGCGCTGGCGTCCCCGGTACGACTCCACGAACCAGCCCATGGCATAGGTGCGCAGGATGATCTCCGGGTCGCGCTCCGGCTCCCTCATGACCATCTGCGGCTGGTGCATCTGCTCCAGGTTCGCGGCGCCGACCACACGCGTCCCGCCAACGGCCCCGTCGGAAAGATGCAGCTTCACCCAGCGGACCATGTCGGTCAGGTTCGAGTTGATCGATCCGGCCGGCCCGATCACGTCGATGTTGCGAAACGGGATCTCGACGGCCTTCTTCTCTTTCTCGGTGTACGGCAGCGCGAAATCGGCGGTCTTCTGGGATTCCAGCACGGAGAAGTTGCTGGCCTTCATGCCGAGCGGGCCGAAGATGCGCGAGCGCACGATGTCCTCCCAGGACTGGCCCGCGACTTCACCCGCGAGATAGCCGGCGGTCAGAAACATCAGGTTCTGGTACTGCCACTTCGCGCGAAAATCGGCGTTCGGCTCGAGGTAGCGCAGCCGCTCGAAGAGCTCCGCGCGAGTGAGCGTCGCGTTGTACCAGACGAGGTCGTGGCGCGGCAGGCCCGAACGGTGGGTCACGAGATCGCGCGGCGTCATGCCCGCGCTCGCGCACTGGTCCTGGAGCGCGAAGGCCGGGAGGTACGCGTGCACCGGCGTGTCCCAGTCGAGCTTCCCGTCGTCCACCAGAACCCCGAGGCTCATGACGGTGAACGCCTTGGTCGCCGAGCCGATCGCGAAGAGCGTGTCCGGCGTGACGGGAAGATTCCGCTTCACGTCCCGAAGCCCGTAGCCCTTCGCGAGAACGACTTCACCATCCTTGATGATCGCCACGGCGAGGCCCGGGACGTCCCAGGTCTTCAGAGCCCCGTCGACGAAGCTGTCGAACGCGTCGAAACCGTCGAGCACCTTCGCCGAGGACACGGCCGTGTCGGCCGCGCGCGCGAGGCGAAACGGGAAGGTCTGGCCGCCCTGCGTGAACTCGCCCGCGAGCGTCGCGCCGTCGGCCGCCAGAGTGCCTCGGAAGGTCGGATCCCCGGGGATGCCGGTGATCGAAAACCGGACGCTCCCGCGGGCGACGTCGAAGCCTCCGAGCGGGAGATTCCGGGCTCCCTGCGCCGGAATGTCGATGCCGCCGCTCCAGACGCCGCCTTCTCCGGCGGAAATGCGGACAAGGACGTCGAGCTTCTGACCCGGCAGGTCGATCGCGCCCTGCCAGCGGCCCTGAGGCGACGGCACGTCGACGGCCGAGAAGGCCATGGCCGCGGCCGCCGCGAGCAGGACGAGCAGGCGCTTCCACCGCATCGGCACTCCTTTTTTCGGGCGAACTCTTTCACAGGCCGGGGCTTTCCGCCACGGAATCCGCGGGGCGGCGGACGTCGTACTTCACTTGAAACCATCCGGCGGGCGCCGGAATCAAAGGTGCTCCGGGGAGGTTTCGCCGTAAGGAGGTCCATCCCTTGAGTCCCCTGAAATCCCAAGTCTTCCTGCGAGTCGCGCTCGTTCTGATCGCCGCCTGCGTCGCGATGCCGTCACTCGCGGCCCCGAACGAGGTGGCTGTGTTCGCCGGAGGCTGCTTCTGGTGCGAGGAGAGCGCCTTCGAGGGTCTTCCCGGCGTCGTCTCCGCCGTTTCCGGCTACGCCGGCGGCACCGCAGTCAACCCGACCTACGAACAGGTCTCGACCGGCGGGACCGGCCACGCCGAATCGGCGCAGGTCACGTTCGACCCCGCGAAGATCTCGTACCAGAAGCTTCTCGACGTCTACTGGCACAACATCGACCCGACGCAGAAGGACGGCCAGTTCTGCGACCACGGCTCGCAGTACCGGACCGCGATCTTCTACACGAGCGAGGCGCAGAAGGCCGCGGCGCTCGCCTCGAAGGCGAAGCTCGAGCAGGAGCCGCGCTTCCAGGGACGGATCGCCACCGAAATCGTTCCGCTGAAGAAGTTCTATCCCGCGGAGGAGTATCACCAGGATTACTGCAAGGTGAACCCGCTCCGCTATACCGCCTATTACAAGGGCTGCGGCCGCGAGACTCGCCTCAAGGAAATCTGGGGAGACGCGGCGGGAGGTCACAAGTGAAACGCGCGTTGCTCTTTCTCGTACTCGGCATCCTCGGGCTCGCGGCGGCCGTTGCGGCCTCGCGCGCTTCGCAGAAAGCGGCGATCGCATCCTCGGCGCCCGTCGAAGGTTCGGCCCCTCCCCGCTGGACGGCGACCTTCCAGAAGCCCTCGGACGCGGATCTCAAGAAGCGGCTCACGCCGCTCCAGTACGAGGTCACGCAGCACGAGGCAACCGAGCGGGCGTTCGCCAATACCTACTGGAACAACAAGAAGCCCGGCATCTACGTCGACATCGTGTCGGGCGAGCCGCTCTTCTCCTCGCTCGAGATGTTCGACTCCGGCACCGGATGGCCGAGCTTCTGGCAGCCTCTCGAGCCCGCCAACGTCAAACAGAGCTCGAACCTCGGCGGCATTCTCGGATCGTACGCGGAGGTGCGCTCGGCCCACGCGAACTCGCACCTCGGACACGTCTTCACCGACGGGCCCAGGCCGACGGGGCTGCGCTACTGCATGAACTCGGCGGCGATGTACTTCATCCCGGCCGAGGATCTGGAGAAGGCCGGATACGGCCAGTACGCGAAGCTCTTCGAGACGAAGTAACCCCTAAGGGGTCAAGCCCGGCTCGTAGTTGGTCACGAACTCGAGAAATCGGATCGTCTCGACCATGTCCTTGCCGCGGAAGCGGATCGAATGGGCGTCGGTCCGCTCGACGATCGGCAGGTAGGAGAGGACCTCCGACGGCCGGTAGCTCTTGAAGCGCACGTCGAGCGTGACCGGCGTCGTCAGCACGTAGGGCTTCATCTGCGCCCGGCGGCCGACCGCCGTTTTCGCGGCTTCGCGGATCCGGTCGCAGCTGGCTTCCGGCGTCAGCGTGCGCGCGGAGTGGAACCCGTAGCTCCATTTCACGATGGCGCCCTCGATCGGGCCGAGCAGCGCCTGGGCCTCCTTCACCGCCGCGTCGTCGCCCGAGATCATCGCGACCGGCACGCGGTAGTGCCCGGCGATCGCGGCATTCAGGCCCGCCTCCGGCACCGAGACGCCGTTCAGCCGCACGTCGGCCAGGTTCGCCGAGGACATCGTGTGCGCCCTCACGCCCTGCGGATTCACCGTGGAGGCGTGGTAGCCCACGAAGAGCACGGCGTCGAAGCTCGCGTCGATCCCCTCCATCATGGCGAGCGGCCGGGGCCAGGACCGCACGATCTGCACGTCCTTGGGGAAACGCTCGATCAGGAGGTTCTGCCCGTTGCCGTGCGAGTCCGACACGAGGATCTCGGTCGCCCCCGCGGCCCGCGCGCCCTCGATCGCCGCGAGCACCTCGTTGGTCATGAACCCGCGGAAGCGCTCGTACTCGAAGCCGGACGGTCCGAGCTGCTCGCCCGAGACGACGCCGGCGATCCCTTCCATGTCCGCCGAGATGTAGACCTTGAGCTTCGACTGGGCGGAAGCCGGCGCGGTCGCGGTCGCCGCGAGGAACAGCGCGAGGGCGAGGAGACGGCGAGGCGCGATTCTCATCCGCCGGTCGCCGGAGCCTCGGTCTTCGCGGCCTTCGGCATCGCGAAGCGGGAATCGTCGATCGGGACGTTGATCTCGATCTTCTGGAACTCGAGCGCCTGCGTCTGCGGCACGTCGGACGCCGACGCCTCGAACGAGTGCGGCAGCATGAGGCCGCCGACGTTGCGGTAGTCCCCGATCTTGCTTCGGATCTCGTGGGTCTGTCCGTCCGCCGTCCGCTTCGTCACGGCGAGGATCTGGAGGTACGTCTTCGCGTCGAGATAGAGGTCCCGCGCGTCGCCGTTCTTGCGCGTCACGCGGAGGCGCCAGGTCTCGACGCCGCCCTCGATCGTCTCCTTGCCGACGAGCTCGATCGTGTTGCCCTTGGCCGCCGCATCGATGAGGGGCCCGTCGACGTCGGCCTGCATTTCGATGTCGCGGGCTTCCTGGTCCGTCATGACCTGCGGCTCGGTCTGGCCCTCGAACGGCATGATCATCCAGGCGGTCTTGCCGTCGTAGGCCTGGACGGCCGTCTGTCCTTCGAGGGTGAACTCCCATCGCGACTTGTTCGGCCGCTTGAGCTCCAGCGTCGTGGGGAGCTTCTCGTCGCCCAGGCGCATCGTCCCCGTCATCTTCATCGACTGGACGTTCTTGATCTTCTCGAGGCCGCCCCGCGCCTGGATGTTCTTCGCGACGAGCTCGTCGGCCGTCTCGGCGGCCGAGAACGCCGCGATGAGCCATACGAAGCTCAGCCCCGTTCCGAAACGAGCGAGTCTCCGGGTCCGCTGCATGGGTTCCGCTCCTGTCGGGCGTGACTTTACCCCAGGCCTGCGGGGCGGCATTCGAGCTCGGGTGTATAAGGATGCCCACAAACGCACCCGCAAGGAGACGCGCGTGGACTACAAGCCGGCGCCCCGCGACACCTCCGGCGTCCAGGTACCGCGGGAGATCTCCGAGCTGACCGAGCTGCTCGCGCGCAACACCCACGACAACTGGGCCCGTCAGCGCATGGCCGAGGGCTGGCGCCACGGCCCGCAACGCGATGACTCGAAGAAGGAGCACCCGTCCCTCGTCCCTTACGACGCGTTGCCCGAGTCCGAGAAGGAATACGACCGCAGGACCGCGATGGAAACGGTCAAGACGATCCTCGCGCTCGGGTTCCGAATCGAAAAGGGCCGGCCGTGAGCCAGGATGCGGCGGGCTCCCCCGAATCCCGCTGGAAGCGCCGCATGGCGCTCTTCGGATCGACCTGCAACGATCTCGGGCTGGGCGACAAATTCACTCGGGCCGATGAGGCGGCCCAGCGCCGCCAGGCTCGGCACCGTCTCACGACGGGGGTCGGCGCGTTCTGCGGCACACTCGCCATCGTCATCGGCAGCACGCAACTCGGGAAGCCCTACTGGGAGGCCGGCAAGGACGTCTCCGGCCGTCGGGCCGCGGAGTTCCTGGCCCTGGTGTCGCGACTGTTTGTCGCCATGTCCGAATGGGCGATGCCGGCGGAGTTCTTCCTCGTCGGTGTGACGCTCATCTGCGTGTTCCTGGGGCACTACTCGCACAACCACCACGAATGGCTCCTGAGCCGACACGTCGCAGAGCGCTACCGGAGCCTCCCGTTCACGCTCCTCATCAGCCCCACGCTCTGGCGCCGGACGGAGCCCGGCGCCGGCGAGCTGCGGAGCACGGTCGCGCACGATCTGAACGAGCTCGCCGAAGTCCACCGAGACCGCCTCAAGGACATCGCCCACACCGACGAGCCGCCCGCGATTCCTCGCCCCGAGGAGTGCGAGCGAGCGGACCCCGAGCTCACGGCGCGACTCGTCCCCCACTATCTCGAGCGGCGGCTCAAGCCCCAGATCCGTTATTTCCGTGAGGCCCTCGAGAAGCAGAAACACCGCTGGTTCGAAAACCCCGTGTTCCTGCCACTCGTGTTCCTCAGCAGCATCGTCTTCGTGCTCCTGCATCTGGCATTCGAGACGGCGGAAACCATGGCGGAGGGCCGCCCGGTCGAAAAGACGACGTTCGCGGGCCTGAGCGCGCTGATGCTGCTGATCTCGGTCGTGATCCCGGTCGTCTGGGCCGGCATCCGGACCTGGCGCGCCGCCAACGAGTTCTCGTGCAACGCCGCGCGGTCTCACGCCCGGCTGGCCCTGCTCAACGCGTACGCCGGGTCGCTCGAGCCGGAACCTCCCAAGGCCGCGCCCGACTCCTTCGACGTCTTCCGCGTTCTCGCCCTGCCCGAGAACCTCCTGCGCAACGAGCAGCAGGAGTGGCTGCGCCTGATGGTCGAGGCGGAGTGGTACTGAGATCGTGGCGGACCTCTTCATCTCCTACGCGCACCAGGACGGCGACGTCGTCAAGGAGCTCTCGCCGCAGCTCGAGGCCGCCGGGTACACGACCTGGTACTACGAGGACAAGGGCGCGATCGGCGCCTCGTACCTGAGGCAGATCGACCAGGAGATCGAGCGCTGCCACGCGGTGATCGTCGTGATCTCGCCGGACTCGGTCGACTCGGACCAGGTCTCCAAAGAGGTCATCCGCGCGCACGAGGCACGCAAGAAATTCGTTCCGGTGCGCCGGGACATCACTCACGCCGAGTTTCAGGTCCGGCAACCGGAATGGCGCATGGCCTTCGGCGCCGCCGTGTCGGCGGAGGTTCCCGAGGAAGGCGCCGCCGCGCTCGGCCCTCGTCTCGTGTCCGGCTTGAGGGCGCTCGGCGTGGAACCGGGCGGCCCTCCAGCGCTCCCGACGTCCCCGCTGCGAAGGCTCTCGCGCGCGGCGGCGCGGGGCCTCCCGGCGACCGACACGAAGCTCGGGTCGATCGTCGCCACCATCGTCGGACTGCTCGGCATCCCCTGGGGCCTCTACAACCTCTTCGGGGCGGCCTCGCCGGCCGAAGGCACGAACGTCGGATTTCTCATGAGGGCCTTCCCGGGATTTCGCACGGCGACGATCCTCGTCAATCTCGCCGGCCTCGGCCTGAACGCGCTCCTCCTCTACGGGGCCGGACTCCTGCGCCGCAAGGATCCGCGCGGGGCGCCCCTGATCCGAAAGAGCGCGCTCTGGATGATCACCGCCCTCGGGCTCTGGCTGCTCGTCTCCCTGTCGTCGTTTACGGGTTCCGAGGCGCGCGCCGTCATCCCGGATGCGAATGCGCGCAGAGGTCTCGTTTCGGCCACGATCATCGTCGGACTCATGGGTCTGGCGCCGGCGGGCCTGGTCTTCGCGATCTTCCGGAACGCGAAGAGAACCCCGAAACGATAGGCTCCCGTCCATGCAAGCCATCGAAGACCTGCCGACGCCGTCGGTCCTGGTGGACCTCGACGTCCTCGAGAAGAACGTCCGCGCGATGCAGGACCGCGCCCGATCGGCGGGCGTGAAGCTCCGCCCTCACGCCAAGACGCACAAGTCTCCGGAAGTCGCGCGGCTGCAGCTTTCGGCGGGAGCGAGCGGCCTGACGCTCGCCAAGACGTCGGAGGCGGAGGTCTTCGCGGCGCTCGGATTCGACGACGTGTTCCTCGGCTATCCCGTCTTCGGCGCCGACAAGGCGCGCCGGCTCCTCGTGCTCGCCGACAAGGTTCGCCTCGCCGTCGGCGTCGACAACCTCGAAGGGGCGCGGAGCCTCGGCGGCGTCTTCCATGCGGCCGGACGCCGCCTGCCGGTGCGCCTGAAGATCGACTGCGGCTACCACCGCGTCGGCGTGCCGCCCGAGATGGCCGTCGAGACGGCACGCCGGATCGCGGACGTGCCGGGCCTCGAATTCGCGGGCGTGTTCACACACGGTGGCCAGGGCTACGCGGGACGCACGCCCGAGGAAGTCGCCGAAGCGGGACACCACGAGGGCCGCGTCGTCGCCGAGACCGCCGACGCGATCCGCGCCGCGGGGCTGCCCGTGGACGAGGTCTCCCTCGGCTCGACACCGACCGTGCGTTCCGCGATCTCCGAGAGCGGCATTACGGAGTGCCGCCCGGGCACCTACGTCTACAACGACTTCTCGCAGGTCCAGCTCGGCAGCGCGAAGCTCGAAGACTGCGCCATGACCGTGGTGGCCACGATCGTCAGCGCCCCGGCCGCCGACCGCGCCGTCTGCGACGCCGGCTCGAAGACGCTCTCGAGCGACCCTCTCCGTCCGGCGGGCGCCGGCCACGGGCGGATCCTGGGGCGAGACAGCCGCATCGCACGGTTGTCCGAGGAACACGGCGTCATCGGGGTCGAGCCCGGCGAATCTTTCCGTGTCGGCGAGCGCGTGCGGATCCTGCCGAACCACGCCTGCATCGTGTCGAATCTGCACGATCGGCTGGTCGGCGTCCGCGGCGGGCGCGTCGAGGGCCAGATCACCGTTGCCGCGCGCGGCTGCGTGCAGTAAAAGACGGGCTGCACGAAAGGAGACACAACGATGCCACGACGGTCCCGACTGTTCGCCCTGCTCTCCGTCATCACCGCGGCCGCGGCGGCCGCTCCCTTGTTCGCCGCCGATACGTACACGGTGGACAAAAACCATTCGGACGCGAGCTTCCGGATTCGCCACTTCGCCTCGAAGGTCCGTGGACAGTTCGCCGATTTCGAGGGGACGATCCAGGCCGATCCGGCCCAGCCGGCACTTTCGACGGTCTCGTTCAAGATCAAGTCGGCCTCGATCGACACTCACAACGCCGACCGCGACAAGCACCTGCGTTCGCCGGATTTCTTCGACGCCGAGAAGTGCCCCGACATCTCGTTTCAGAGCACGAAGATCACTCCGACCGGGAAGGACAAGTACGACGTTGCGGGGACGCTGACGCTCCACTGCGTCTCGAAGCCGATGACGATCCCGGTCACGTACCTCGGTGTCGCCAAGGATCCGGGAGGCAACGAGCGGGCCAGTTTCGAGGTCGTGACGAAGCTGAACCGGAAGGACTTCGGCATGACCTGGAACAAGACGCTCGACGCCGGGGGCCTGATGCTCTCGGACGACGTGGACATCGAGATCAACCTCGAGACCGTGAAGAAGAAGCCCGAGGCCGCGACCAAGTAAGGGACGTTCTTTTCGGGGTCGAGTCCGGGGCGGCTTTCTGGCCGCCCCGATCCCCAAGGGCCTTCCGGCAGTGTAGAGTTTGCGAATGAATCTGACCCCCGCCACGGCCACTGCGCCGCAGCAGAGCCGGCGGATCCGGGCCACCTCGATGGCCGGCTTCCTCGTCGTGCACGTCGCCGCACTCGGCGTTTTCGCCCTGGGCTTCTCCTGGAAAGGGGTCGCCCTCTGTCTCGGCTCGTACTACCTGAGGATGTTCGCGGTGACCGCGGGCTTCCACCGCTACTTCAGCCACCGCACGTATCGCCTTGCGCGCGTGCCCCAGTTCCTGCTGGCCGTCCTCGGCCAGACCGCGGCGCAGAAGGGCGTGCTGTGGTGGGCCTCCCACCACCGCCACCACCACAAGTACTCGGACCGGCCGGAAGACATCCACAGCCCGTTGCAGGGCGGATTCTGGTGGGCCCACATCGGCTGGATCCTCTCCCCGGACCACGAGAAAACCGACTACTCCCGCGTGCCGGATCTCGCGAAGTACCCCGAGCTCGTATGGCTCAACGAGCACCAGTACCTCGTGACAATCCTCTACGGGATCGCGCTGTACCTCGGATTCGGACCGGTCGGTCTTTTCTACGGCTACTTCCTCTCGACCGTCTTCCTCTGGCACGGCACCTTCACGATCAACAGCGTCATGCACCTCTTCGGCCGCCGCGTGTTCGCGACGACCGACGACTCGCGCAACAGCTTCCTGTTCTCGCTCCTGACGATGGGCGAGGGCTGGCACAACAACCACCACTGGGCGCC
>Ga0207648_10004821_pt1 | contig 13757 bp, 11 predicted proteins | sample KBSMisM32_FD_184310 | JGI IMG/M metagenome (GOLD analysis project Ga0207648, IMG submission 184310) | Miscanthus rhizosphere microbial communities from Kellogg Biological Station, Michigan, USA - KBS Miscanthus M3-2 (SPAdes) (version 2) | ecosystem: Host-associated > Plants > Roots >...
CAAATGGCGCTGCGCAATGGTTTTCGTGTCCTGGTTATATCGGGTGGAACTTCCAAACCAGCGGAAGAAAGGTTAAATAAACTGGGTGTCAACGACGTTTATATGGCTGTGCATGATAAGAAAGCGTTTATCAATAACTATATAGCTGAACACAAACTAACCTGGGAAGAACTTTTGTTTATGGCAGATGATCTTCCTGACCTGGCTTTGATGAACGCAATCGGTGTATCCACCTGCCCCGCAGACGCGGTTCAGGAAATAAAGCAGGTGTCAAAATACATTTCGACATTTAAAGGTGGGCATGGTTGCGTACGGGATATTATTGAGAAAGTATTGAAAGTGCAGGACAAATGGATTTTTGACACGTCGGTTACTTCCCGCTGAATTAATTTTACAGTTATACAATCCTGTTAAATAGCGTGTATGAGATTAGTCAAGGCTTTTATAAAAATGATCCGGCTGCCGAATCTCATTTTTATCGGTCTCACACAGGTTTTGTTTTATGAATGCGTTATCCGCGCTATACTCGATCCGCTGCATATAGATCCTGCTATTGGAAGAATCAGTTTATTGTTCCTGATCCTGTCGTCTGTTTTTATCGCTGCTGCGGGGTACATCATCAACGATTATTTTGACATCAATATTGACCAGGTAAACAAGCCGGATAAAAATGTTATTGATTCCATCGTATCCCGCCGGTGGGCCATGCTGTGGCATATGCTGATCAGCGGAGCAGGTATTTTATTAAGTATATACGTTGGCATACGAACCAGTTTATGGTATATACCGCTTGCGAACCTGATTTGTGTATTCCTGTTGTTTGTGTATTCGCTTGCATTAAAGCAGCGGTTACTTGTCGGAAACGTCTTGATCTCATTATTGACTGCATGGGTAATTTCCGTTTTGTTCTTATCCGAAACAAAAATTTTTTATACCATCGTAACGCCCGATGAAATGAATGCTTCGCAGAAAATAGTGCGGTTGGGATTGCTGTATGCTGCGTTTGCATTTATCATATCACTTATCCGTGAGGCGATCAAAGACATGGAAGATATTGAAGGTGATTTAAAGTATGGCTGCAGAACAATGCCGATCAGGTGGGGAATGAATGCAGCGAAAGTATATGTTGCCTTATGGCTTATCGTGCTGACCGCTTTAGTAATCGTGGCACAGGTATATGTATCGCAGTTTCGCTGGTGGTGGCCAAATATATACAGTACACTTTTCATCATTGTACCACTCGTTTATATTTTTTATAAATTATTCGGTGCATCCGCGCCAAAACAATTTCACACGCTTAGTTCAATGACCAAATGGGTGATGCTGACCGGAATTTTATCTATCATCTTTTTCCGTTTTTATCTTTGATTATGGAGAAAATAATTTTAGCTTCTCAATCGCCGAGACGTAAACAATTGCTCGAGTGGGCGGAAATTCCTTTCGAAATAAAAGTAAAAAGTACGGATGAGCATTACCCGTTTGGATTAACGCCGGAAGAAGTGGCTATCTACATTGCCAGGAATAAAGCATTAGCAGTAAGAAATGATGTACACAACAAATCAATTATACTGGCCGCCGACACGATTGTTGTGTTAGGTGAATCGATAATCGGGAAGCCGGTACATAGAGAGGAAGCTGTAAGTATTTTGCTGGCCTTATCCGGGCAAAAACATAAAGTGATCACCGGTGTTGTATTATTAAAAGAGGAAAAAGAGATCGCCTTCGCCGATAGTACTGAAGTTGAGTTTCATGATCTGTCATTGGAGCAAATAGAATTTTATGTAGACAAATACAAACCTTACGATAAAGCCGGTGCATACGCTATACAGGAATGGATTGGTGTCGTCGGTATTAAATCAGTTATTGGAGATTTTTACAATGTGATGGGATTGCCTGTTTCAAAAGTTGTACAACAATTGAATGTGCTGATGTGATAATTTGCTAATTTGCTGGTATGAGCATCACTGTTAGATTAAATAAAATAGTAATGCTTCTTTATTATCACATTTTCAAATCAGCAAATCATCACATTAACCATGACAGAACGATTGCTTCAATTTATATGGCAGTTTCAATATTATAATAACGGCGAATTAAGTACAGTATCAGGTGAGCGTGTTCAAATCATTTCTCCCGGTTTAATCAACAATAATCAAGGGCCTGATTTTTCAAATGCCAAAATAAAAATTGCAAAAACAACGTGGGCAGGTTCAATTGAATTGCATATAAAAACATCTGATTGGAACAGGCATAACCACAATGGCGATAAAAATTATACAAATGTAGTGTTGCATGTGGTGTGGGAAAATGATGAAACAAACAATGATTCTCGTCATGCTATACCGATCCTAGAATTGAAAGATCGTGTATCGAAAATATTACTGCATCGGTATGATACATTGATGAATAATGCTTCATTTATTCCTTGTGAAAAAAGCATTGACACGATTCGCGAATTAGCATGGAAAAGCTGGAAAGAAAGATTGCTTGCGGAAAGGCTATTACGCAAATCGTCTGTTGTTGAACAATTTCTTCGCCAATCAAATTATCATTGGGAAGAAAGTTTTTGGTGGATGCTGGCAAGGAATTTTGGTATACCCGTAAATGGTTCAGCGTTCGAAGCCATAGCTAAATCCATTTCGATCACGATACTCGCGAAACATAAAAACCAGGTTCACCAGCTTGAGGCGTTATTATTTGGCCAGGCTGGTTTACTTGATATGAATTTTACAGAAGATTATCCAGGACTTTTACAAAAGGAATATAAATTTTTACGGGCAAAGTATACATTGTCTCCGATACATCATCCTGTCCATTTTTTGCGCATGCGGCCCGGTAATTTTCCCACTATTCGCCTGGCGCAACTGGCCGCATTACTACACGAATCTTCTCATTTGTTTTCAAAAATCAAAGAAACTGAATCAATAAAGGATGTCAGGAAATGGTTTGACCTGCCTGCAAACGATTATTGGCATTATCATTACCGCTTTGATGAACTGTCACCGTTCCGCAGGAAGAATATCGGAGAATCCATGAAGGATAATATTATTATCAATACGATCGTACCGGTGTTGTTTGCTTACGGAAATTATAATAATGAAGTTAGATACAAATTAAAGGCGCTTCAGTGGCTGGAAGAAACGAGAACCGAAACAAATGTGATAACAAAAGGATTTAATAATATTGGTATTGGGAGCAAAAGCGCATACGATTCGCAGTCATTGATAGAGTTAAAGAATGAGTATTGTAATAAAAGAAAATGCCTGGATTGCACTGTGGGCAATTATTTATTGAGAAAACGGGAAAGTTAGAAACAATGGCAAAATCTACGAAACACCTTCGGTTCGGTGAACGAAAAGGTAATACTGGATTTCCATCCCGCTACCAATTTGGCACCTCAGGTTCACGGTATCAGAAATGAGATCGCGTGAAATGATTTACAAAGTGAAGTTTGAAAGTCAACTCCATTTTCCCCAATCGATATTCACTTCAATATCGGGATGAATGCTTTTTATTACGGGGCAGGTCTCAGCCGTATTAATGAGAATTGCTTTTGTTTTTTCATCAAGAGAAGCCAGGGTCTCGGGAATATGAAATGTTAAATTTATTCCGCCCACACGTCGCGGGTCCGACTTCATAATCTTTAATACATCGATTTTCATGTCATTCAGATCAAATCCCATCGTTCGTGCCTTAATACCCATAACCGTCAGCATACAGGTCCCTAGCGAGGTTGCGAGCAGGTCTGTGGGGGAGAATCGTTCTCCTTTACCATTATTATCAAGGGGCGCATCGGTCTCAAAGTCATTTCCGCTTTTCAAATGAGTACAGGTGGTACGGAGATCACCGTTATATTCTACACTGGATGTCATTATACATTTTTGCCCTAAATTTACGTTACTAAAAACAAATACAGGTCCCGTGAAGAAACTCCTTTTTCTCGCAGCAATAGTTACGATTACTGTTACTTCATTTGCTCAGGATTCAACAACGATCAAGAGATCGGGAAAACAAGACAAGCGCCGTGAAAAACGGGAGAAGATCAATACAATGATCCGCCAGGATGAAGAAGGCATTTTAAATTATCACAAGCAAAACATATTTGGCATTCAGCTTCGCACCATGGGTTACGGCCTTTTGTACGAGATCGGCCGAATGAAAACGACGCGGAGGACAACTACATACAGTATTGAGTTATCCGAAATAAAGCATCCGAAAGAAGATAAGTTACCTAAGGGTACCTTCACTTTTGGTAATCCTTATATCTATGGTAAGGTCAATAATTTTTACCAGTTAAAATTGGGTATCGGTCAGCAATACATATTGGGTGAAAAGGGCAATAAAAACGGCGTTTCTGTTTCCGCTGTAGGCGCTGTCGGCATTTCAGTAGGTTTTTTACGTCCTTATTACCTGGAAGTGCAGGACCAGGCTGGTAATGTGCAAACGATAAAATGGGAGCAGGACAGCACATTATTTGAACACGGAGCTATTGTTGGCGGCGGCGGACTTGGAAAAGGCTGGGGTGAATTGAAGATTCGACCCGGCGTATATGGTAAAGCAGGCCTTCGCTTTGATTACGGACGATTCAACGAGATCGTCTCAGCACTTGAAGTGGGTGTAAGTGCCGAAAATTACTTCCAGGAAGTTCCAATAATGCTCCATCAAAGTGATAAGCGATTTTTCTTCCAGGGTTATGTTGCACTAGAGTTTGGAAAGCGAAAGTGATTTCCGATTTACATTGTATTTTTGCCGGGATTATATTGTAACACGCAACAGGAATACTTTTCAGCTTCTGTTGCGTCGCACTCTTCAGGCTTCAAAACATTATTGAGCATTGATTGTTGAATATAGAGTGTTGAATACTTTAAGATTATGGTTGAACTTCCTGTTGTTTCCAATAATACTGATAATACCCGTGTAAAAAAACCCGATTGGTTGCGCGTCAAACTTCCTATCGGCGAAAGTTATAAGCATGTCCGCAACCTTGTTGACACACATAAACTTCATACGATTTGTGAAAGCGGCAATTGCCCGAATATGGGTGAGTGCTGGGGTGCAGGAACAGCCACTTTTATGATATTAGGCAATACCTGCACACGCAGTTGCGGTTTTTGTGCCGTGGCCACAGGCAGGCCCGATGCTGTTGATTGGGATGAACCGCAACGTGTAGCCGAAGCGATTCACTTAATGAAAGTAAAGCATGCCGTTATCACCTCAGTAGACCGCGATGAATTGAAAGATGGAGGTTCAATCATTTGGTACAATACCATTAAAGCAGTAAAAGCTTTAAATCCGGATACAACGCTGGAAACATTGATTCCCGATTTTAAAGGAGACAGAGAAAATATTCAACGTGTAATTGATGCTGCGCCGGAAGTGGTCTCTCATAATATAGAAACAGTGGAGCGGTTAACAAGACAGGTTCGTATACAGGCAAAGTACTGGCGCAGTATGGAGGTGATCAAAACATTGAAAGCAGGCGGTATGCGCACAAAAAGCGGTATTATGCTGGGTCTTGGCGAAACAAAAGAAGAAGTGGTACAAACAATGACTGACCTTTATACTAATGGTTGTGATGTTATAACCATTGGCCAGTATTTACAGCCGACAAAAAAACATTTACCCGTTCATCGTTTTGTACATCCCGATGAATTTGCTGAATATCGTGAAATAGGCTATAACCTCGGACTCGACTATGTGGAAAGCGGTCCTCTTGTCCGCTCATCTTATCATAGCGAACGCCACGTTTATGCCGGCCTGGGAAGAATTGAATGGCAAAAAAGTAAAGAATCAGCTTTAGTCAGTTAAACCTTCTATTTAATAATAAGCTTCCGGTTTTCCCGTACATTTTCTCCTGCAATTTGTAAAATGTAAACTCCTGATTGTAGCGCGGCAGGTCGTTCTAAGGTTACCGAAACAGACCCTCCTGTGTAATGAATGGTTTTCAACATCACTTGCTGCCCATTACTGTTGATTAATTTTATTGAATAGTCGCTTCGCTTGTAATTATTTAATTCCAATGTAAACTGACCGGATAATACCGGGTTTGGATAAACAGCTAATGAACGTGCTTCATCACCAGATGGATTCACTCTTACAATAGTACTATATTCATAAGTGCCATCTGATCCTACGGCCTTGATACGATAATAATTTACACCGGAAAGAACATGTTCATCTGTTTCAGTGTATTTGTTTTCTTGTCCATTGTTTGCTTTCGGCACTGAAGTAATAATTGTAGTAAAGGAAGTTCCGTTCGATGATCTTTCCACTTCATACCTCGCCAGGTTTTCTTCTGTAAGATTGGTCCATTCTATCCTATTACCATTGGATACACTGTATGCTTTTACGGCACTGAACTTTATAGGAAGCGGGTTGTAAATAGGAGTGGTGCTTCCCAACGTAAACGGACTGAATGAAGACACGTTATTCCACGTAACACTTCCCGCTGCTCCATTGCCTGTATAAGAATTACTTCCGTAAGCATTCCAGGAGGTGCCGTTGAAATGAGAGACTACCAACGAAGCAAGATTGCTTACATAGACTGCCGCATTGCACGGACTTAAGCCGCTCCACGATAAAGTAACATTTACGGTTGATGATCCTGTTGTGCGATCAAGTTGCCAGTATTCGCATGCGCTTACCCGATTAAGTCCTGTTGCAGTAATTGGCCCAAGCGCAGTCGCACTGTTTCTTTTATATTCTGCGGTGAAAGCGTCCGTGGCATTTGATGGAGCCGAGATACCGCAAAACATATAGCCTACATTTGATTTACCCACCGGGAAAATAAATGCGTCGTTACCGATTTTTTTTACAGGACCATTCACATATGAAGCTGTTACATTGTTAGCACCACTTGTCGTTGCGTTGTCATTAAAGACCAAAAGATTTGTTGCCGAAGAAGTAAGAATACCGGATGTGAATGTACCAGCGCCTTGTATTGTTGCAGTTTTATTGAGTGTAACTCCGCCGGAACTTTTATTTATTGTAAGATTATAAAAGGTGGTAGCAGTTGATCCGCCAATCTGCTGGTTACCGGTACCATTGAACGTTACTGTTTTTGTTCCCTGCGAAAACGTTCCGTTATTTGTCCAGTCGTGCCCGATATTGATATCCATATTATACGTAGCGGCATCTAATGTACCTCCAATGGTTATATCGTCGAGAACAGTTGTATTCGACCTCAGCCTTACGGTAGGAGTATTTGTTGCGTTTATCGTCAGGTCGTACATCGCTCCGGCACTGTTTAGCCAATATACCGGGCCCGAGCCTGTGGAGGCATTTCCAAACTGCACGGTACCACCGGTTACAACTGTATTTGTTGAAGCATTGTAGTAGTCATAATAGGTGTCAGCCGGTTTTTGAATTACAATACTGCCGCCGCTCATGGTAAATACGGAAGCAGCTGCTGATATGTCGAAACTGCCGACAGTACCGGACGAATTACCTGCTGTGCAGATAGTAGCAGTACCGGCGGTTTGCGTGTAGGTGATAACGTTAGTTGCTGAACTATACCGGAAAAGCCCTGCAACATTCAATGCGCCGCCTTCCATTGTAAAAACGGCTCCGTTACTATAAAAAAGCGAATTGTCAGCTGATGTACCAATGTTAAACGTACCGGCGGAAATCCGTATTAAACCTGCCAGCGTAATATTTCCGTTCTGACCGGTTACTGTTACATTTGAATTGTTCAGCCAAATACCTTCATCGGAATTAATTGTTGTATTCGAACCTGAAAAGAAAGTATTGGTAAATGAATAACTGCCTGACATCTTTATTATTCCCTGGGTAAGTGTGAGAAATCCTGATGCTGCCGTAAAGTTTGACGAAAGTATTTCAACAATATTGCTGTTTGCCGCACCCGAATTACTGATCGTTATGTCTGAAAAATCCGTAGTGCTTCCGGCGCCGCTTATTGATTGATAAACATTGCCGTTAAAAGTGACCAGGGCATCAGCACTGCCAATATTCATATCGAAGGTGCCGCTGTTGCTGAGATTACCTCCGATCAACAAACTGTTTCCGCCATTTCCTGCAGTATTTAAAATACCTCCTGTATTGACGGTTACATTGCCCGACACAGTGATGGTGCGGTCGGTATTGCTATTGCCGATGGTAAGTGTGCCGTTTACTGTAACGCTTGAAATGCTATTCGTATTTGTATTAACGGTTACAGTATGTCCGGATGCTATAATTACAACATCTCCTGCTGCCGGTTCACCGGTTGGACTCCATGTGCTTGACGATGACCAGTTGCCACTTCCAGCAGATGTTTTTGTGACTGCGTTGGCGTGTACACCAACCAGAATTGAAAAAATCGTACAGGTGATAAATCTTCGAACAATGTTGAATCGGCTTAATGAAATGACCGGAGCGAAGGAGAGGTAGTTAAACCAATTCGTATTTTTTCGCAATACGGCTGCAAGATCTGCTCTACGCATAGGATACAGGATAGATATTCTTTGTTTCATTGGATATTGACCAGGCCTGCCACCTATTGATTTGCAAAACGGATTTGTTCCCGCAAAACTGAAATATAAGTGTTTGCCCTTAATACAAAATAAATATTATATGTGTATATATCATAGTAAATATGTATTTTTTTTATAAGTGAATATGTGTATTGCGTTGATAATAATCAAATTCACTGAAAATTGACCCGATATCGCAAAAGTTCTATCGTACTTTTTATTCTCTATCTGCTAACAGGCCTTATTGGGGTAGGGCATTTACTCTTTACTACATCGTATAATTTTATTTAATTTGTTAGATAAATTACCAACTCGTCCCTACCCGCATGAAACTAAATCCGTACATATTATTACCCCTTATTTGTATATGTGGATTTATTTCATTGATTTCAGCTCAATCAAATGCATACATATTAAACGGGACAGCCGTACAGGATAAATGCAATTGTTATACACTTACAAATGAATCAGAATATCAAAACGGAAGTGTATGGAACAGTACAAAAATTGATCTTACCAATTCATTTGATTTTTCTTTTAACATTAATCTCGGATGCCGCGATGAGAATGGTGCGGATGGGATGGTATTTGTATTGCAGCCGCTGAGCACTGGCATCGGCGCATATGGTGAAGGAATGGGTTTTGCCGGAATCTCACCGTCGGTCGGCGTTGTAATTGATACTTATCAAAACCCGTATCTCAATGATCCCTGGTATGATAATATATCCATAAAGTCAAACGGTGTTATGGCAGGAGGCCACGAATTGGCGACGCCCGTACCTGTCACCGACACCGGTTATAACATTGAAGATTGCAAATGGCATTTACTTCGCATTGTGTGGAATGCTTCGCAATTAAAATTGTCCGCATACATTGACAATGTGCTACGGGTAGAAACGAATACAGATCTTGTCAAAACAATTTTTAATAGTGACCCGATGGTCTATTGGGGATTTAGTGCTGCTACGGGAGTTGCTTACAATTTTCAACGATTCTGCACACAGCTTAATCCCGATTTTAAAACTGCATTCAAAAATAATGCAGCTTGTATAGGAAACCCGGTGATATTTACAGATCAGTCGCAGTCATTTGCACCCATAAAAAATTATTATTGGGACTTGGGGGACGGCACAACATATGCATCGTCGACACCTTTACCACACACATATCCGAAAGAAGGAAGTTATACGGCGAGGCTCGCCATTACGGGCGTTGACGGTTGTAACAGCGATACGGTCACCAGAATTATCACGGTCGGTGATATTCCTGTGTCGAAGTTTAGTGTTTCGGATACCTGTGCAGGATTGGCACCAAAGCTATCAGATGAGTCGACTGTTAAGATCGGCGCTCTTATAAAATGGCAGTGGAAACTGGACGGAACACCTGTTTCTTCATCTCAATTACCGCAACTATCAAATCTAACTGCCGGTAATCATCAGTTGCAATTAACAGTGCAAAGCAGCATGGGATGTATTTCAAATGACGCATCACACAACTTTGCGATCAGGCCGATTCCTGCGCTGGATATCTCAGCTAACGACAACTGTATAAATGAACCCATCGAATTAAAGGGTTATCAAAAAGATGACCAGACAACCATCAATTCATGGAGTTGGTATTTCCCGGATGGACAAACGGCGTCAACGCAAACAACCAAACATGCTTTTTCGTCTGCAGGTATAAAAAATATAATACTTACAGCGAAGGCAACAAATGGCTGCACATCCCTCCCGGTTTCAAAGAGTGTATTGGTAAATAAAATAACCGCCTTTGCAGGACGTGACACGATTATTATTAAGGACACTTATTTTCAATTGAATGGCGTAATTTCTCAAACAGGTAATAAACCATACGCTATAAAATGGACGCCTGATGCAGGTTTGGAGAATAAGGCTTCTTTAATAACAAAGGGAATTACTGACAATGACCAGGTCTATACGTTATCGGTTACATCTGCTGAAGGATGTATAGCCACCGACGCGGTACAGGTCGTTGTATTTAAAGGTTCGGCAATTTATGTTCCCACAGCATTTACACCTAACCATGATGGTAAGAATGAAGTATTAAAACCTTATCTTATCGGCGTAAAACAGATCTATAATTTTTCTGTTTACAATCGCTGGGGACAACTCGTCTTTGCCACCACAAAACACGAAGATGGCTGGGATGGCACATTAAATGGGAAAGATCAACCGGTTGATACGTACGTGTGGATGCTGAAAGTGCAGGACCTGATTGGAAATGTACACGAGAAAAAAGGGACAACTACACTGATCCGTTAGTTCCATGTTATAATAAATTAAACTGCTTTTATTCCCAGGCCAATGCACTTGCACCAAGGATTGCTGCATCTGATTCTTTAAGATGGCTGATCAAAATCTTCACCTTGTTTTGGAATACCTGGATAAGATTTGCTTCCATATGTTCGCGGGTTGGCTTTAAGATATATTCACCCGCTTTCGTTAATCCACCAAATAATATGATTGCTTCAGGACTGGAAAACATTACAGCATTGGCTAAAGCAATACCAAGAATTCTTCCTGTATACTCGAAAACTTCTTTTGCCAGTTTATCACCTTTTACGGCAGCCTCATAGACTTTCTTTGAATCAATTTCTTCTGTTGGTATGGAACGCAATGAACTTTGTTCTTTGCTTTTCTCCAACACCTCGATCGTTGTATACCGTACACCTGTAGCCGAAGCATAACTTTCCAGCGAACCTTTTTTCCCGGTACCCGCATGCAATCGCCCGTCGGGTATAATGATGGTGTGGCCGAGCTCACCAGCAAATCCATCATGACCATAAATCAAATGACCATTGGCAACAATACCACTTCCCACGCCTGTACCTAACGTAATCATGATAAAATCCTTCATTCCTTTTGCAGCACCGTACATCATTTCGCCTATGGCGGCAGCGTTCGCATCGTTGGTCAGCGTAGCGGGTAATTTAAATTTAGCCTCAATTTTTTTTGCAAGAGGTATAATTCCCTTCCAGGGAAGATTAGGTGCATACTCAATAGTGCCGGTATAAAAATTACCATTTGGTGCACCAAGTCCAATGCCTTTTATTCTGCCGGATCCGCCTGCTTTATCAATCAACTCACCCAATGCATCATAAAGTTCATCTATAAATGTATCAACTTCCTTATGCTTTTTAGTGGAGATCTCGCTCGAGAAGAGCACATTTCCATCCCTGTCTACTATACCGAATTTTGTTCCTGTTCCGCCAATATCAATTCCTATTACCAATGGATCGAGTAAAGAAGAAGAAGTTGATGTCGCCATTTTATTATTTTATATCGTTACATTTTCGCAGCGCAAGTTATAGCGTATCGATAAATTGAGGAATTATTTTAATGTCCGCCACCGATCTGTTGATCGAAATCCAGGTTCTGCGATTTCAATACACTTCTTAATTTCAATGCAAGAAATGCAAGAAAAGCAAAACATGCTGCAGCTACCAGGTAAGAATTATGCATGTTGTTCGTTCCATTCGCATTGGTAATATCTCCAATAGCTCCCTGGAAAGGAGGGATAATAGCGCCGCCCAGGATCATCATAATTAAAAATGCAGATCCCTGGCTTGTATATTTTCCAAGACCGGCAACGCCCAGTGAAAAGATACAGGGCCACATAATAGAACAGCAAAGCCCGCCGGACATGAATGCATATACGGAAACTATTCCCTTTGTGAATACGCCAAATACCATGGCAAATGCTGCCAGCAAAGCAAGCGTAAGCAATGTTTTTACAGGTTTTTGCTGACCAAAGAAAAAGGCAGCAATAGCAATAATGACGCAAAGAGAGTAGGGAAGCAAATCAGTAATGTCGTTGCCGTACAATTTGTTTACGAATAAAATAATACCAAATGCAACAAACGGTACAACAACTGTCGCGATCATTCGTCCTGTTTTTGACAGATTAAAAACGCCGATCGCCCCTGTCCATCTTCCAATCATTAAACTTCCCCAGTACAATGAAACGTATTTTGAAATCTCGCTATCGAGTAAACCGCTTTCGGTAATATAACCCGGTGTTTTTAACAGTGCACCAAAGTTATTGTCAATGGTTACTTCTACGCCTACATAGGTGAAAATGCCAAGCATTCCGAATATCAACTGGGGATATTTCATAGCGCCCCAGCCTGCGTTATTTTTTATCGCACTATTGTTGGAATAAAAAAGAATAATAATGACAGCTATCAGTGCAATTATTAACAGCGGAGCTTTTCCCATATCTGTTAGCTGACCAACCGCGATTAATATGCCGATTACGGCCGTCATCGCAATCAATGACATTGCAGCTTTCATAGATCCTTCAAATTTGGCATCGTCTTTTCCTGAAGGCAATTTTGAAAATGCAAAAAACAGGGCAACCGCGGCGAACACTGCTGCCACAATTAAATAAAGGTTATTGATATTGGTAACCGTCACTTCTTTATGTTCTCCACCCACACTACCGAACAGAAAGAAACTGACGATGATCGGGCCCAGTGTAGTGCCTAATGAATTGATACCACCTGCAAGATTCAGGCGATGTGAACCGGTTGCCGGATCACCCAATGATATGGCAAAAGGTTGTGCAGCCGTTTGCTGCAGCGAAAACCCGAGCGCCACGATAAAAAATGAAACAAGTATTAATGTAAAAGAATTAGCATTTGCCGAAGGAATAATTGCCAAAGCGCCGATCACAGAGATAAACAGTCCATAAATAATCCCTTTTTTATAGCCAATCTTGTTTAAAATATCATAACCAAGCAGGCTCGATGTGAGATAAAGTATCAATGAACCGATAAAATAAGCACCATAAAATGCAGAGCCGATCAATTGAGATTGAAACTGGGAAAGGTTGAAATGCGTGCGGCAAAACGGAATAAAAATACTATTGCTGGCCGCGATAAATCCCCAGAAAAAGAAGACTAACACTAAAGTACTTAATGCACCGTAATTTGTTGGCTGCTTCAGTTGTTGACTCATAGCAATCAAATATTAGTTAGTTTAAGACGGCTGAAAGTAAGACAAATTTCAATTCAAATGAAAAACTCACCTATTTTCACTGAATATTATTTCAAAACCATTTCATTAACTATATACAATAAAACAATTGCTCTTTTGAAGTGAATTAGTAATGGTTTTGCACCAGCAAGCGGTTTTACTTTTATATAAATAATTTCCCTTTGTTTATCTACATTCAGAAAAAACCGCTTAATTTGAAATAATTTCTTGTCAAAGCAAACGGGCTAACCAGATGGAGATAATACATATTTCAGCAGAATGTTATCCG
>Ga0207648_10004823_pt1 | contig 13753 bp, 11 predicted proteins | sample KBSMisM32_FD_184310 | JGI IMG/M metagenome (GOLD analysis project Ga0207648, IMG submission 184310) | Miscanthus rhizosphere microbial communities from Kellogg Biological Station, Michigan, USA - KBS Miscanthus M3-2 (SPAdes) (version 2) | ecosystem: Host-associated > Plants > Roots >...
CATCGCCTCGCGGGCAAGAGCCTATTGCAGCATGTTCTCGACACCGCGGCCGACCTGGGGGCTCGCCGCATCGTCGTCATCACCGGTCATGGTGCAGAGGCCGTCGAGGCGTCCGTCCAGGGTGCGACGATCGCGTTCGCGCGCCAGGAGCCGCAACTCGGCACCGGCCATGCGGTGCAGCAGGCCGTGCCGCTGCTCGGCGCCGACGGCACGACGCTGATCCTGAACGGCGACGTCCCGCTGATCGAGGCGGCGACTGCGCGCGACCTGGTCGCCGCCTGCGACGGCAGTCGCCTCGCGCTGCTCACCGTGGAGCTCGACGATCCGCGCGGCTACGGTCGGATCGTGCGCGGCGATCCGGCCGGCCGCGATGCGCTCGAAGGCGGTCGCATCCACCGCATCGTCGAGGACAAGGACGCGACCGCCGGTGATCGCACCATCCGCGAGGTCTACACCGGCGTGATGGCGGCACCGACGCGCGACCTGAAGCGCTGGCTCGCGGCCTTGCGCAACGACAACGCGCAGGCCGAGTACTACCTGACCGACGTCGTGCAGGCGGCGGTCGCCGAAGGCGTCGCGGTCGTCTCCGCGCATCCGCGCGACAAGGTCGAGGTGCTGGGCGTCAACAGCGCGAATCAGCTTGCCGAGCTCGAGCGGCTGGTCCAGCGCCGCCAAGCCGACCTGCTGATGGAACGCGGCGTTCGCCTCGCCGATCCCGCGCGCTTCGACCTGCGCGGCGAGCTCGTCTGCGGCAGCGATGTCGAGATCGACGTCGGCTGCATCTTCGAAGGCCGCGTGACCCTCGGCGACGAAGTGTCGATCGGTGCGCACTGCACGATCCGCAATGCGTCGATCGGCGACGGCGTCACGATGCTGCCGTACACCTATGTCGACGGCGAGCGCCTCGGCGCGAAGATCGGCGCCGGCACGTCGATCGGCCCGTTCGCACGGCTGCGCGGCGGCGCCGATCTCGGCGAGCAGGTGCACATCGGCAACTTCGTCGAGATCAAGAACTCGCGCCTCGACAACGGCGCCAAGGCGAACCACCTGGCCTATCTGGGCGATGCGCAGGTCGGTGCACGGGTCAACTTCGGCGCCGGCAGCATCACCGCGAACTACGACGGTGCCTACAAGCACCGCACCGCCATCGGCGCCGACGTCCACATCGGCAGCAACTGCGTGCTGGTCGCACCGGTCGAGATCGGCGCCGGTGCAACCGTCGGCGCCGGCTCGACGATCTCGAAGGATGCGCCGGCCGGCAAGCTCACGCTCGCACGGGCTCGCCAGGCGACGCTCGCGAACTGGAAGCGCCCGGTGAAGTGATGGCGGCGCCGACCGCGGCGTAGGCGATCGATGACCCCGCGCGAGGTCGGTTCGGCACTGTCAGCGCAGTAGCGCCGCCCGCCGCGCCACGACCCAGGCTTCGAATGCCGGCAGCGGCAACGGCTCGCTGATCCAGGCCCCCTGCAACTCGTCGCAGCCGAGCTCGCGCAGAAACCGGCTCTGCGCTTCGCTTTCAACCCCTTCGGCGATCACCGTGATGTCGAGGCTGTGGCCCATCTGGACGATCGCGCGCGTGATCGCGCCCGAATCGCGATTGGCGGGAAGGTCGTGAATGAACGAGCGATCGATCTTGACCTTGTCGATCGGCAGCTCCTTCAAGTGGCCGAGCGACGAATAGCCGGTGCCGAAATCGTCGACCGAGATGCGCAACCCGAGCGCCTTCAGCCGCATCAGCCGCTGCTTCACATCCGCGAGGTCGTCCATCAGCATCCGCTCGGTCAGCTCGAGCTCGAGGAGACCGCTGGCGACACCGTCGGCCGGCAGTGCCTGCGTCACCGCATCGATGAAGCCGATCGAATGGAACTGCACGGTCGACAGGTTGACCGCAACCGGCGCGACCGCGAGTCCCATCGCATGCCAACGGGTCGCGCAGCGGGCAGCTTCCCTCAGGACCCACTGCCCGATCGGCAGCATCAGCCGGCGCTGCTCGGCGATCGGCACGAACGCGTCCGGCATCAACAGCCCGCGCTGCGGATGGCGCCAGCGGATCAGCGCCTCGGCGCCGACCAGGCTGCCGTCGTCGGCCCGGACCTGCGGCTGGAAGTGCAGCTCGAATTCGTTGCGCGCGAGTGCCTGCGCCAGCTCGCCCTCCATCACCATGGCGGCATAGGCCGACGTCGCCATCGCCGGATCGAAGAACTGATGGTTCGCGCGGCCGCGCGCCTTGGCCCGGTACATCGCCGAGTCGGCATGCTCGATCAGCTCGGTCGGCGAATCGCCGTCGCCCGGATAGAAGGCGATGCCGATCGACGGCGTCACCGAGAGCGGCCGGCCGTCGGCATCGATCGGCGCCTCGATCACCGCGAGCAATTTTTCGGCGACCTGCTCGACGTCGTCGCGCCGCGCCGGATCGGCCGGCAGGCCGGGCACCAGCACCATGAACTCGTCGCCGCCGAAGCGGGCGACGACGTCGGTGCCGCGCAGCGCGCCGACGATCCGAGCCGCGACCGTGCGCAGCAGCGCATCGCCGACGATATGGCCGAGCGAATCGTTGACGCGCTTGAAGTGATCGAGGTCGATGAAGAGCAGGGCGAGCCGCGAGCCATCGGTGCGCGACCCGACCATCGAATGCTCGAGGTGATCCATGAACGACACCCGGTTCGGCAGGCCGGTCAGCGGGTCGTGATGCGCCATGTGGTGGATGCGGGCCTGCGCCGCATGGCGATCGCGGATGTCACGAACGATCGTCATCCGCATCGACTCGCCGTTGCGCACCATCGTCCGGACGATGAACTCGACCGGGATCCGATGCTGCTGCTTGTCGAGGATGACGCTCTCGTAGGTCGTCTCCTGGCGCGACGCGATCACCGCCGACACCTTCGCCAGGTGATCCGGCGCGATGTACTCGGTCGTGTAGTGACCGAGCAGCTCCTCGAGGCTGTAGCCCATCAGCGCGCAGACCGGCGGATTGGCGTCGACGATCACGCCTTCCTTGTGGAACACGATGCCCTCGGCCGTCGCCTGCATGAACTTCGCGAGCCGTTCCTCGGACTCGCGTAACGCCAGCTCCGCCTGCCGGTGCTTCGTGATGTCGGAGATCAGCACATAGGCACCGATGCTTTCGCGCTGCGCGCCCAGGTGCGGCAGCAGGTGGACCTCGATCCAGCGGGTGCTGCCGTCGGGCGCAGTCAGCGTGCGCTCGTAGATCGCCGCCCGCCCTTCGAGCGTGACCTTGCGGACTTCGGGCTCGATCTGCTTTGCCGCCTCCGCCCCGATGACCTCGGCGAAGGTCATCCCGATGATCGACCGCTCGTCGAAGCCGAAGCGCTCGGCGTACGCCCGGTTCGCGAACTGGCACTGCAGATCGCTCGCCCGGTAGTACGCGATCAGGACCGGGACGCTGTCGGCGAGCAGCCGGAACAGGTCGGCTTGCGACTGGCCGGTGGCCCGCGCGAACGCCGCCTCGGTGACGTCGTGCAGCAGGCAGACGTAGCCCTGATCGTCCGCGTTCCAGCGTGCGCTGCATTCGAGCCAGCGCGCTTCCCCGGCCGCAGCGACTCCTTCGAGCTGCAGCGCGAAGTCGCGCCGTGCCGCCAGCGCGGTCCGCAACGCCAGCCGTGAGGGTTCGGAGAAAGCCCGCTCCCAGCCATGCGCGGACGGCACAAGCGCCTCGATCCCGAAGAACGTCCGAAAGCCGTCGTTGGCGCCCCGCGCGCGACCATCGGCACCGAGCAGCAGCACCAGGCCGGGCAAGGCGTTCCAGACCGACGCACCTCGGGTCTCGGGAGCAGAGACGGCAGCCATCGGCAGGGCTTGTGGTGGAGGTCCGGAGCGCGGCCGATGATAGTCGCGGGCGCTCTACCGGCCGTGCTACGCCGACGGCGTCGATGCGGCGTCAGTACCTGCCGCCACCTCGACCGCGAAGCACAGGTCTTCCCAGGCCGCCGCCTTGTCCTGCGGGTGGCGCAGCAGGTACGCCGGGTGATAGGTGACCACCACCGGCACGTCGGCGAAGCGGTGCACGCGGCCGCGCAGGCGCGCGGTCGGTTCGCTGCTTCGAAGGAGCGCCTGCGCCGCGATTCGGCCCATCGCAATGATGATGCGCGGCTGCACCAGTTGGACCTGGCGCATCAGGAACGGCGCGCATGCCGCAATGTCGGCCGGCTCGGGGCGGCGGCTTTCCGGTGGACGGCATTTGACCGAGTGCGTCAGGTAGGCCTGGCGCGCGGGGTCATCGGCTCCGCGCGTCACCTGGATGGCGGTCAGCATGTTGTCGAGCAGTTGTCCGACCCGCCCGGCGAACGGCGATCCGGCCTGGTCGTCGTCGGCATCGGGCGCGTCGCCGACGATCATCCAGTCGGCGCGTGCCGCGCCGGCCGAGAACACCGGGCGTGTTCTGCCTGCACAGAGCGCGCAGGCCGTGCAGACGGCGGCGCGGGCGGCGAGCGCGGGGGCCTCGAGCCGTCCGACTTCGGCATCCAGATCGACGGTTGCCTGTGCGACCGGAACAGCACGCGACTCCGTCAGGCGTGAAGTGGCCTCCCGCAGCGGCGGCGCCTCGACCTTCCCGACTCCCGCATCGGGTGGCGTTGACGCGAGCGCCGAAGGCGTCGGCGGCAGCCAGAGCCGGATGCCCATCTCGTCGAGCATTGCGCGCTGCCGCTCAGTCCAGCGCATCGCCGCTCGTTCCTGGTTCGATCTCGAAACTCATCACGACCGCGTTCTCGCGCTTGCCATGCGCCGCCGGGTAGTAGCCGGCGCGCAGCCCCTGTTCCCGAAAGCCGAAGTGCCGGTAGATTGCCAGCGCCACCGCGTTGCTTGCACGCACCTCCAGCCACAGGCGCCGTGCCCGGACAGCGCGGCTGCGCTCGATCAGGTCGGCCAGCATCGTGCGGGCATGGCCCTGGCGCTGGTGCGCAGGCGCGACCGTGATGTTGAGCAGGTGCATTTCGTCGACGCCGGCGAGTGCGACGTAGTAGGCCAGCAGGCGCCCGGCGGGACGGTCGAACAGCAGTCGCGCGACGTAGCCGGCCGCCAGCGAATCGATGAAGTTGCCACGCGTCCAGGGGAACGGGTAGACGCCGGCTTCGACCGCCATCACCGCGTCGACGTCGACAGCGGTCATCGATGCGAATTCGACCGGTGGACGCGCCTGATCCGGCGCCGGCGCACACACGGCGCTCATCGGTGCAGCGCGCGGGGCAAGGACAGCCGCGCGCAGGTGGGCATGATCGAGGTCGACCGGTTCCGCCGGCATGACCGGCCGATGCCGCTCACGCGCGAATCCTCGCGGCGCGTTCCGCGGTGGTCTCGGCGACCTTGTCGCGCAGGTAGAGCGGCAGCGCATCCGAGGCCGCGACTGCACCGCCGGCGGCCCAGAGGGCGCTGGCCAACGACAGCATGCCGACGGCGCGCGGCGCCGCATCGGGCACCCGTCGGGCATTCCCACAGGCGAGCCCGGGTCCGAATCCAACCAGTGCGTTACCGGCGACGACGGCGGGCGGCGCGCTCCGCCAGCGCTGGTTCAGGCTGTCCAGGTCGGTCAGCATCGGCGCATCGAGAACGCGCCAGCCGCCCGCCTCGTAGCCGTACTGCGCCGCATAGATCTCGTTCATGCGGGCATCCATCACCGACCAGACCTGGACCGATTCCTCGCCGCGACGTGCGTCCTCGGCGATCGCGAGCAAGGTGTCGATCGGCAGCACCGGCTTGTCGGCGCCGAAGGCCAGCCCCTGGGCGACCGCGCAAGCAGTGCGCAATCCGGTGAACGCACCTGGGCCGCGTCCGAACGCGATCGCATCGAGATCACCGACGCGCACCGACGCGTCGGCCAACAGCGCCATGACCGCGGGCAGGAAGGTCGCAGAAGCCTTCGCGCCCCCGTCGCCTTCGTGTTGCCAGATCCGACCGTGAGCCATCAGCGCAACGCTGATGCGTTCAGTGGCGGTGTCGAAAGCGAGCAGGGTGTGCATGGCGGCGCGCGTCGGGGGCCGCGGCATCGGAACGCTCGATTTTACCGGCGCATCGCATGCGATCATCGGCCGCATGCACCTCGCGACAGCCCGCGCCGCAAGCGTGTTCGCATCGACGCTTGCGCTCTCGGCGGCGCTCGCCGCACCGCGAACCGGATCGACCGAGGTCGATGCGGCGATGGCGCGCGCAAAGCTCCCGCTCGAGTCGATGGTCGCCGTCGTCCAGGAGGTCGGAACGAGCCGGCCGCGCCTCGCCTTCCAGCCGGACCAAGCCGCCAATCCGGCGTCGGTGACGAAGCTGATCACAACCTATGCAGCGCTGGAACTGCTCGGCCCGGCCTTCACGTGGTCGACACCGATCTGGCTGCAAGGTCCGGTCTCGAACGGGGTGTTGCAGGGCGACCTGGTCATCAAGGGAACCGGCGACCCGAAGCTCGTGCTCGAGCGGCTATGGCTGCTGCTGCGTCGCGTGCAGCAGCAAGGCGTGCGCGAGATTCGCGGCGACATCGTGCTGGATCGATCGGCGTTCTTCGTGCCGGAACAGAACCCGGCCGATTTCGACGGAGAACCGCTGCGCCCTTACAACGCGCGGCCCGATGCGCTGCTGCTGAACTATCGATCGGTGCTGCTGACGTTCACGCCGGATGCCGCCCGCGGCACCGCACAGGTCAGCTCCGATCCGCCGCTCGACGGCGTCGGCGTCGACGCAACCTTACCGCTTTCGAACGCCGGCTGCGAAGACTGGCGTGGCGGCCTGAAGGCGGAGTTCGGCGATCCGAACCGAATCCGCTTCGGTGGCACCTTTCCGACCGCATGCGGCGAGAAGGTCTGGGCGGTCGCCTACGCCGATCCCGGCAGCTACAACCAGCGGGCGCTGGCCGGCATGTGGCGAGAGATGGGCGGCCGTCTCGCCGGCCGGGTCCGCGATGGCGCGGCACCGAGCACGGCGCCGAGCTTCGAGGTCGTGTCCCCGACCCTGCCCGAGGTGATTCGCGACATCAACAAGTTCAGCAACAACGTGATGGCGCAGCAATTGTTCCTGTCGCTCGGGCTGGCGGAGCGCGGCATCGGCTCGCCCGACACCGGGCGCATCGCGATCGGTCGCTGGCTCTTCGATCGCTTCGGCGTGGCATCTGGCGGCGCAGTCATCGACAACGGATCGGGCCTGTCGCGCGAGACGCGGGTCAGCGCCCGCCTCCTCGCGCAGGTGCTGCTCGCCGCCTGGGCGAGCCCGGTGATGCCGGAATTGATCAGCTCGCTGCCCGTGGCCGGCATCGATGGAACGATGCGCCGTTCGCGTTCGGCCTCCGGACGGGCCCACCTGAAGACCGGATCCCTGCGCGACGTCGCGAGCGTCGCCGGTTACGTGCTCGGCGATTCGGGGCGCCGCTATGTCGTCGTCGCGATTGTCAACCACCCGAACGCGAATGCGGCCCGCCCCGCGCTCGATGCGCTCGTGCAGTGGGTCGCGGCCGACGCTGAGAGTGCGGTGTCGGCCGGTCGCTGACGGCGCGGTCAGAACGGATTGTTGGACGCGCGCTGGCGCGCGAGCGTGCCGAGGGCCAGCTGTCCGCCGGCGCTCAGATGCGTCGCGTCGCCCCACAGGTAGGTCGTGGCGTTGCCGTTGGCGACGAGCGTCAGCGAGGTGCAGTCGAGGATCGTCGGCGCCTTGGCCGGATCGCAGACGGCATCCAGCACGTTCGTGAAGCCGCCGGCATTGACGATCCGGTAGACGGTCTGCGTGTACTCGTCGAACAGGATCAACCCGATCATGCGGCCGTCGTTGATGATCGTCGCCCGCATCGACGCGTTGAAGCGCGCGGTCAGCCGTGACAGCAACGCGGCCCGGTCGGTGTCGGTGTTGTTCTTCTTCTGATCGGCGGCGAACGGGGTCAGGCCGACGTCCGCAATCGTCGCGATCAGCACCTTGGCGCCGGTCGCGGCGAGCCGGTTGACCTGCTCGCCGAGGGCCTTGCCGGCGTTCTCGAGATTGGCGATCAACTGCGTCTCCGGCACGCTCGGAAATTGCGCATATGCCGCGAGCACGTCGTTCTGTCCGATCAGCACCATCGCCAAGTCCCGCGTCGTGTACGCACTCTCGGCGGCCTGCGCATCGATTTGCGCCGCGAGGTCGGCGACCTTGGCGTTCGGCGTCGCGCGAATCCGGCTCGCCGGCGACGCGACCGGGGTCGCGGCGTTATTGCACTGCGGAAAGACAAGGTTGTAGGCCGATGCGGTTGCCTGGATCCAGAGCGGAAACGCGCTGCAGACCAAGGTCGGATCGGTCGCCGAGACCGTCGCGTTGACGCTGTACTTGCGTCCGTTCGCGGTGCTGCTGGAATCGTCGATCACGCTGCTCTCGTCACCGAACGCGATCACGCGGTTCGGCGAAAAGGCCTGCACCTGCTGGCCGCCGCCGCACGACACCAGACCGAGCGACGCGATCAGCGCACCACCGGCCAGCGCACGGCGCCAGCGATCCGACTTCAACTTCATTCGATGCTCCAAGGACAGGGAATTGGGGCGTCAGGTCGCCGCGGCGCGCGTCAGGCGATCGCGTACGCCGTCCCAATCGGGACCGGTGGGCGGGTCTTCGACCCAGATCAGCTGCACGCCCTCGGCGTCGAGTTCGCGCATCACGGAAAAAAGTTCGTGGGCCGCCTGTTCGGGACGCGCCGGCATGCGGCGGTGACGCAGGCCGGGCGCCATGCCGGACGGCACCGACCGGGAATATACCGCCAGCTTCAAGGGCTCCTTGCCGAGCATCTGCAAAGCTGTGTGAAGCATCGATGTCGCCATCAGACGCACCTTCGCGCGCGGCGCGTAGTGCGCCTCGAGCGTGCCCGGCGCCTGCGCCGCGCTGTCGTCGAGGTCGAGCAGCGGCTCGCCCGCAGCGGCTTCGATGCGGTCCCGCGTCAGCACCCCGGGTCGCAGCAGCATCGGATGCGATCCGCTGCAATCGACGATGCTCGACTCGATGCCGATGCGGCAAGCACCGCCATCGAGGACGAGCAGGTCGTCGCCGAACTCGTCGACGACGTGCTGCGCCAACGTCGGGCTCACGCGGCCGAACCGATTCGCGCTCGGCGCCGCGATGCCGGGGACGCCGAGAAGGCGCGCGGCGGACAACAGTGCATGCGCGACCGGGTGGGCAGGCGACCGCAGCGCGAGCGTCGGGTGGCCGCCAGCAGCGGCGTCGGCGACGCCGACCGCGCGCGGCACGATGACGGTCAGTGGACCGGGCCAGAACTCGTCCATCAGGCGTCCGGCGATCGGCGGGATGCGGGCCGCGAAGGTAGTCACATCGGCCCGGTCGTTGACATGGACGATCAGCGGATGACCGCGAGGACGTCCCTTCGCCGCGAAGATCCGGGCGACCGCCGCATCGTCGTCGGCGCGCGCGCCGAGGCCGTAGACCGTCTCGGTCGCGAAGGCGACCAGCCCGCCCTCGGCGAGGCGGGTTGCGGCGGTCTCGATCGCCGCTGGCTCATGTCCATCGAGCCGCACGCGTCACCAGGCCTCGATGCCGAGCACGGCGGCGGCGGCACGGGCTGTGTCTTCCGCGGCGGCTGCGCTCGGGCCGGTGATCGTCAGGTGCCCCATCTTGCGGCCAAGCCGTGGTTCCGTCTTGCCGTACAGGTGCAGGTGGACGCCCGAAAACCCGAGCGCCGTCGCCCAGTCGGGCTCGGCCGGACCGGATCCGGCGCGGAACCACAGGTCACCGAGCAGGTTCAGCATCACGGCGGGCGAGTGCAGCCGCGGCGTGACGAGGGGCGCGCCCGTCATCGCGCGGACCTGCAGCTCGAACTGCGAGACATCGCAGGCATCGAGGCTGTAGTGCCCGGAGTTGTGCGGCCGCGGTGCCATCTCGTTTGCGACCAACGTGCCATCGGCGAGTACGAAGAACTCGACGCACAGCACGCCGACGTAGCCCATCGACGCCGCCACCCGGTGCGCCGCGTCGATCGCAGCCTGCGCGGTGTCGGCTGCGATGTCGGCGGCGGGCACCCGGGTCACGGCAAGGATGCCGTCCCGGTGCAGGTTCTGCTGCACCGGCAACACCACCGAGCGGCCGTTGAAGCCACGCGCCACGATCACGCTTAGCTCGGTGGCGAGCGGCAGCAGCCGCTCGAGCACGCACGGTACGCGGCCGAGGCATTCCCACGCGTGCTCGAGCTCGGCACGATCGAGGACCCGCGCCTGGCCCTTGCCGTCATAGCCCAGCCGAGCCGTTTTCAAGATGCCGGGCAGCAAGCCATCCAACTGCGGCGCCGCCAGCTGCTCGGCGCGCTCGAGAACCGCATGCGGTGCGCACGGCACCCCGCAGCGCACGAACTGCGCCTTCTCGGCGGCGCGATCCTGGCAGACCCTCACCGCCGCGCCCGACGGTGCGACGCGTCGGATGCGCGCCAGATCGTCGAGCGCGGATGCAGGCACGTTCTCGAATTCGGTCGTGATGGCAAGGGCTTCGCCGGACAGCAAGCCTAGGCCTTCGCGATCGAGGTACGCCGCCTTCACATGCCGGTGCGCAATCAGGCCGGCCGGGCTGCTCGGGTCGGGATCGAGCACCGCGGTGCGATAGCCCATGCGCTGGGCGACCTGCACGAACATGCGCCCGAGCTGCCCGCCGCCGACGACACCGAGCGTCGAACCGGGCGGAATGAAGGGGACGGGCGTGTCGTCGACTTTGCCAGGGGCAGGGCCCGACGGACTCAACGGCGCGGACGATTGCATCGTCGCTTCGCCTGGCAACCGGACGCTCACTTCAAAGCGGCCGTCATCGCTCGCGCAGTCTCGGTCTGGCGCGCCCGATAGGCGTCGAGGCGTGTCCTCAGGTCGGCATCGTCGTTGGCGAGCATCGCGATCGCGAACAGCGCCGCGTTGGCGGCGCCGCCCGCACCGATCGCGAACGTCGCGACCGGGATGCCCTTCGGCATCTGCACGATCGAATGCAGCGAATCAACGCCCTGCAGGTGCTTGCTCGGCACCGGCACGCCGAGCACCGGCACGCTGGTCTTCGCGGCCAGCATGCCGGGGAGGTGCGCGGCGCCGCCGGCGCCGGCGATGATCGCTTTCAGGCCGCGAGCCGCCGCGCCTTCGGCATACGCGAACATGTCGTCCGGCATGCGGTGCGCCGAGATGACGCGCGCTTCATGGGCGACGCCGAACTCGGCGAGAATCTCGGTAGCGGCGCGCAAGGTTTCCCAGTCACTGCTGGAGCCCATCACCACGCCCACGACCACGGCGGCGTTGCTCAAAGCGCGCTCCCGGTGCAGAACAGACGGACCTTGAATTGTAGGTGTGGCGGTGCAATCTCTTCGGCGACACCGCCGCGTCTTCCGGAACGACGAACCATGCTGGACATCACCCATCAGAACTTCGAAGCCGAGCTGATCAATGCCTCGATGCAGCTGCCGGTGCTGCTCGACATCTGGGCGCCCTGGTGCGGGCCCTGCAAGACGCTCGGTCCGTTGCTCGAGAAGCTCGAGGTCGCTTACGCCGGACGCTTCTCGCTCGGCAAGCTCAACGCCGACGAGCAGCCCGAGATCGCGTCCCAGCTCTCGCAGATGTTCGGCGTGCGCAGCATTCCGTTCTGCGTGCTGTTCAAGGGCGGTCAGCCGGTCGACGGTTTCGTCGGTGCGCTCCCGGAGGCGGAGGTCCGCAAGTTCCTCGACAAGCACGTGCCGAGCGCCGACGAGTTGGCCGCCGAAGAGGACGCGCTGGCGGCCGAGGAGTTGCTCGCCGAAGGCGACACCACCAGCGCGCTCGAGAAGCTGCAGGCCGCGGTCGCGACCAACCCGGCCAACGACGGCGCCCGCTACGACTACTTGCGCGCGCTGCTGAACGCCGGCGAGCTCGAAACCGCTCGCCGCGTCTACGAGCCGGTCGCCTCAAAGGTGCTGCTCGATCCGCGTCTGGCCGCGATCGGACACTGGATCGCGGCCTGCGAAGCGGCGCCGAAAGCGCGCCCGGTCGACACGCTCGAAGCGCTGCTCGCGGCGAACAAGCGCGACTTCGACGCCCGCTTCGAGCTCGCGCAGCGGCACTTCGCCGCCCGCCGCTTCACCCAGGCGATGGACGAGCTGCTCGAGATCGTGATGCGCGACAAGACCTGGCGCGACGAGATCGCCCGCAAGACGTATGTCGCGATCCTCGAGGTGATGAGCCAGCCGGCACCTGCCAAGCCGAAGGCCGAAGCGACGCCGAAGGGCACGCTCGAGGTGTCGGGGAAGATGGAGACGAAACCGAACGATCCGGTGGTCGACGCCTATCGGCGCAAGCTGAGCATGGCGCTGTTCTGACTTCTGCGACCGGGCCCGCAACGGCGCTGCCATCGGGCGTGCCGTTCGCGCAAAGATCGCGAGTCCGCCGACGCCTCGGGTTCGGGCAGGTCAGCCAGGACCCATCAAACGATCGAGCGCCTCGCGGTAACGCGCCGCGGTGGCGCCCACCACATCGGCGGGCAACGTCGGCGGCGGCGCCCGCTTGTCCCATGGCTTGCCATCGACCCGGACCTGCTCGAGCCAGTCGCGGACGAACTGCTTGTCGTAGCTCGGCGGGTTGATGCCTTCGGCGTAACCCTCGACCGGCCAGAAGCGCGACGAGTCGGGCGTCAGCACCTCGTCCATCAAGGTCAGCGTGCCGTCGCGGTCGAGGCCGAACTCGAACTTCGTGTCGGCGATGATGATGCCCTTCGCGAGCGCTTTGGCAGCCGCCTTTTCATATAGCGCGATCGAGACCGCGCGAACCCGTTCGGCGAGCGCGCCACCGACGATCCCGCTCATCGTCGCGAAGTCGATGTTCTCGTCGTGATCGCCGGCCGCTGCCTTGGTCGCCGGCGTGAAGAGCGGCTCGGGCAGCTTCGAGGCGTTGCGCAAGCCGGCCGGCAACGCGACGCCGCAGACCGAGCGGCTCTGCTGGTACTCCTTCCAGCCGCTGCCGGCCAGATAGCCCCGCACCACCGCCTCGACCGGCAGCGGCTGCAGCCGCTTGACGAGCATCGAGCGCCCGCGCACCTGCGCCCGTTCGTCGGCCGCAACGACGCTTTGCGGGTCGTCACCGGTCAGGTGGTTCGGCACGATGCCGGCGAGGTGATGGAACCAGAACAGCGCCATCTCGGTCAGCAGACGGCCCTTGCCGGGGATCGGCTCGCCCATCACGACGTCGAACGCGCTCAGGCGGTCGGTCGCGACCATCAGCAGGCGGTCGTTGCCGACCGCATAGTTGTCGCGCACCTTGCCGCGCGCGAGCAGCGGCAGGCTGTGCAGCGAGCTCTGCAGCAGCGCGGGCTCGGCCGCGCTGGCGGCCTCGTTCAAAGGACTTGCTGGGCGAGCTGACCGCCGGCGTAGCGCTTGGCGACGTCGTTCAGGCTTTGCGCCTTGATCTTCGCAGCCTGGCCCTCGCAGCCGAACTGGATGTAGCGCTGGCGGCAGATCCCCTTCGCCGCTTCGCGCGCCGGCTTCAGGTAGTCGCGCGGATCGAACTTGTCGGGGTTCTCGGCCAGGTACTTGCGGATCGCGCCGGTCATCGCAAGGCGAACGTCGGTGTCGATGTTGATCTTGCGCACGCCGTGCTTGATCGCTTCCTGGATTTCCTCGACCGGCACGCCGTAGGTCTCCTTCATCTTGCCGCCGTACTCGCGGATCTGCGCAAGCAGGTCCTGCGGCACGCTCGACGAGCCGTGCATCACGAGGTGCGTGTTCGGGATGCGCCGGTGGATCTCCTTGATGCGGTCGATCGCAAGGATGTCGCCGGTGGGCTTCCTGGTGAACTTGTAG
>Ga0207648_10004824_pt1 | contig 13753 bp, 4 predicted proteins | sample KBSMisM32_FD_184310 | JGI IMG/M metagenome (GOLD analysis project Ga0207648, IMG submission 184310) | Miscanthus rhizosphere microbial communities from Kellogg Biological Station, Michigan, USA - KBS Miscanthus M3-2 (SPAdes) (version 2) | ecosystem: Host-associated > Plants > Roots > Rhizosphere...
AATTACATGATTTCCGCTGAAAATGGTCCAACTGAAGAACGCCAAAAAGAAAAAGATGATGCTGCCTATGGCTGTAATGTCACCTTGCTTTTTGTGCCAGAATTGGCTGAAAGCCGGTGAAATAGTCGAGGTAAAAGACAAGGACCAAAGCTCCAAAAATATCGAATTTAGTTTATTGACAAAGGACGCGCGCAAAAGCTAGAGTACCAAATGAGCAGCCCCCGCCGGTTGTTGGGATTGAATGGCCCCAGCTCTCCTCTAAAAAACTCGAGAGTTTTACTTGATGCCCACCGTCGAGAGAAATCGGAGTCGAACGTTATGAAAAGCACCGTTGTTGCACTTGTTCTATTAATCGTTTTCGCGATTGGCGCGTACGCTCAAGGTCCGCCAACGCTGCGCATAGTCGCTGATGATCCGACTTTACCAGCTGACTTGTTTTACGGCACCGTCAAGGTAAAACCTGTTCGCATTAGACCAGGGACCAATCCTCCGGTTGTTATCACTATTGACGACAGCGATTTCTTTGTTAATCAGCATTACGTCGACTTCTTGAATCGCGAGCCGGACCCCGGTGGACTCAACTTTTGGACAAACGAGATCACTTCATGTGGTTCGGATGCTCAGTGTATACAGGTCAAGCGAGTCAACGTCTCGGCGGCGTTCTTCCTCTCAATCGAGTTTCAGGAGACCGGCTATCTCGTTTATCGAATCTACAAATCGGGCCTTGGTAATCCAGGACTCGATCCGGTTCCGGTTCCGTTCGGCAGCTTCCTTCGCGACACGCAACAGATCGGACTCGGAGTGGTGGTTAACGCGCCTGGATTCCAATCACTATTGGAGGCCAACAAGCAAGCGTTCGCACTAGACTTCGTACAACGACCGGAGTTTGTGAGTATGTATCCAAACACGATGTCAGCTACGGACATCGTGATTCAAATGGATCTAAATGCCGGCCAGGGGCTACCCGGCGGGCGCGTACTTTCAGATAGCGAAAGGGCAACGCTCGTGAATCTACTCGGAGCGACACCCAGTGACATATCAAAACGAGCTGCCGTGTTGCGACAAGTGGCTGATGATTCGACATTGAGAGATGCGGAGTTCAATAAGGCGTTTGTGCTGATGCAGTACTTTGGCTATCTCCGACGCAGCCCGAATGAAGCACCCGACTCAGACTTTGGCGGTTTCAATTTCTGGCTCGGCAAGCTGAATAATTTCAATGGAAGCTTCGTTGACGCCGAGATGGTGAAGTCGTTCCTGGTAGCTGGTGAGTATCGCGGTAGGTTCGGCCCGTGACGAGCCGATACTGAAACTTTAGAACAAGTCCAATAAAAGAGAGCAGGTAAGGGCGGGGCAGTAGCCCGACTGTCAAGGAGGGCTCAACGTGGGCTAGACGTTAGTCAAGCGCAACGATGAGCCCTCCTTGACAGTCGGGCTACTGCCCCGCCCCACTTCTGAACCTTGGATATGAAAAGAGGGGAGCCAAAACTGGCTCCCCTCTTTTGTGCTTGTTTGGAGAAATATCTAGAAGCGATTCAGATACTCACCTGAGACGATGAAAGCCTTAACCATCTCGGCCTCAACAAAGTTGCCGCTGTGCTGATTCAACTTGTTCAGCCAGAAGTTGTAACCATCGAAGTTGGTGTCGTTACCTTCGTCTGGGTTCCTTCGCAGGTAGCCGAAATACTGCATCAGCACAAATGCTTTGTTGAAGTCGCGAGTATCCAGATTTGAGTTCTCGGCAACTTGCCGAAGCACTTGCGAGCGCTTCGTGGCGTCGTCTGGAGTTGCGCCAAGAATTGCCACGAGATTAGATTTATCACTGGATGACAAAGGATTTCCAGCATTCGTGTCGAGCTGGTCGACAAATGCCTGGGCTGTCATGCCTGCTGGAAACGCAGTCTGGAAAGCCGGACGCTGCACAAAGGCCAACGCGAAAGCATTCTTGTTTGCGTTAAGGATGCCTTCCCAACCTGTTGCTCCAACAACCACGCCGTTACCAATCGTTCGCGTGTCAGGCATGAAGTTTTCACGACGAACGGGAACGGGTTTGCCAGCAAGATTACCGAAGCCGGCCTCGTACATCTTGTAAACCAAATAGCCGGTTTCTCTAAATTCAATCGACAAGAAAAATGCTCCGGATACGTTGATGCGCTTGAGCTCAATGCAGGCGGCATTTGCTCCGCAACCGGTGATTTCACCATTCCAGAAGTTGAATCCACTCTGGTCTGGGAAACGGCTGAGGAAGTCGACGTACTGTTGGCTGACGAAGAAGTCGGGATCGTTGATGGTGATTGGAGTGTTGGTGCCCGGTCGAAGGCGCAGCGGCTTAACCTTGATGTCTCCGTAAAACAGCTCGGAAGGAAGGTTCGGACTCTCCGTCACAATACGAAGGGTCGGCGGCGACTGGCCGAATGTGGCAGCAGCAGCGATCGCGATAATTAGCGTTGCTAAAACGAATCTCATCTTGTAGCTCCTTGCAGACTACGGAAAGAATACCCGAGAGTGAGGCGGCCTTCCTAATTTGATCGCGGCTGCATTTAAGACATCCACGAGGGCACTTTTGGAGTTTAGCCCGCTCATCACACCAGTGTCAACGACGTTTTATTGGAATATTTTGGCCAATTTTACTCCTGCCGCGTCTAAGTCTTGGACGACTAGGAAAGAACGCCCTCTCTTGATAGTAAATAGAACAAAGTGCCGCACAAAAATGGCATTGACACAGTCCTAAACTCGATGTACTAAGGGTGCAGATTTCTTCATCCGCGCGTCTCCCAACTTATCCGCTGCGGGCGTGTCGATTCCAAATTCAGGCTTAACCAAGGAGTAGTTGCGATGTACCCCGGCAATTCCTTGCGGAATACCCTCCTCAGGGTGACGATACTTGCTTCCCTACTAACGCCGTTTGCTGTGTGGTTGCTGAGTCAGCCGCCACATTCATTAGCTCAAAGCACGAGCGTCCTGAACTTTGAAAGCCCGCATGTCCATCCTCTTGCCCTAACACCAGATGGCACTCGTCTGTTGGCGGTCAATTCTCCAAACGGAACCCTTTCGGTGTTTCATCTTTCGAGCGGCGCGCCAAAATTGATTGCCGAAATTCCGGTGGGTTTGGAACCAGTTAGCGTTGCTTTGAGGAATAACAACGAGGCCTGGGTTGCCAACTGGCTGTCAGATTCCATTAGTGTGGTTGACCTGGCAACAGGCAGCGTGGTTCGCACCGTCGACGTTGGTGATGAACCAACCGACATTATCTTTGCCGGTTCGACACGCGAGATGGCTTTTGTTTGCGTCTCCGGTGGCGCGTCGCTGTTATCTAACATCCCGGTTACCCAACTCGGTCATGGCCAGATTAAGGTGTTCGATCCAACGACGGCGTTAACCTCTCCGACAACAATCGAGATTCTTGCAAAACAGCCCCGGGCACTTGCCCGCAACGCTGATGGCTCCCGCGTCTTTGTCTCAGTTTTTGAGTCGGGTAATCAAACGACAGTAGTTAAAGAGACTGATGTAACAGCAAATGGCGGGCTCCCACCGCCGAATCCGCCGCTCGCAGCTGGTCTGCCTCCTGCTCCCAGGACCAGCTTGATAGTGAAATGGAATGGTTCGCAATGGGTAGATGAGCTTAGCCGAAACTGGAACTCGTCGATCCCTTACACACTCGCTGACGTTGATCTCTTCGTTATCAACTCAAGTGGTTCCAGCCTGCCGAATAGCACAGTAGCAGGCGTTACCGCCGTTGGAACCCACAACGGAAATATGGCTTTCGATCCTGCTCAAAGTCGCCTGTTGGTCGCTAATCTTGACGATATTAATGAAGTACGGTTTGAACCGAACGTGAGAGGTCGGTTTCAAAACAATCGCGTCACGATACTCAACAATGCAGGTAGCGGATCACCAATTGTCGCGGCGACGCCAGATCTGAACGCTCACGTTGATTTCGGAAATCCAGTCGGCTCTCAAAGTGAGCGCGATCTAAGTTTGGCAATGCCTGCGGACTTGGTGCGCAAGTCGGATGGCAGTTACTACATCGCAGCAACCAGTTCAGCTCGAGTTGGTGTGTTGTCGAGTAATGGAACGGTGACTGATCGAATTGCCGTAGGCCAGGGACCGACTGGTCTTGCGCTCGATGAGCCAAGGTCGTCGCTTTATGTGCTCAATCGTTTTGACCAGACGATCTCAGTTGTCGACATAAACTCGAAGTCACAAGTCAACCAAGTGTCGATTGGTATGAATCCCGAATCGACGGGTGCACGCAATGGTCGTCGATTTCTATATGACGCAAACTTCTCCGCACACGGAACTGTTTCGTGCGCGAGTTGTCACTTGAATGGTCATCGCGATGGAATGGTCTGGGACCTGGGAAATCCGCAAGGCACTGTCGATCAAGTAACCGTATTCCTACCGACAGACGTTCCCTTTGCAGGGTCCGATTTTCTCCATCCGATGAAGGGGCCGATGATGACCCAATCACTCCGAGGCATCATCGGGAATGAACCACTACACTGGCGGGGCGATCGGGTTGGACTTGAAAACTTTAACGGAGCATTCACGTCTCTCCTTGGTGGGCCGAGACAACTCACCGCCCCTGAGATGGCGGACTTCAAATCGTTCGTGCAGTCAATGCAATATCCCCCGAATCCGAACGAAGTACAGACGAGACCGCCGATCAATCTCGCGAGTCAGGGCTTTGGTTTCTTCAGCCAACAGAGAATATATGGTGGCCCGGCAGGCGGAATCTTTTGCAGTTCATGTCACCTGGTCACCAACTTTCAGCCCGGCACCGATAACAAGATCACTCCTTCAGTTGCGTTGCGAGAGTCACAATCTGTCAAAGTCCCACAGCTTCGTGGGATTTATCAGAAGGTGGGAATCAATCGGACTTCGACGGCTCCGCAGATCACCGGGTTTGGACTAAGCCACGACGGCACCTTCGATACACTTTTCAACTTCCAGAAGGCACCGCAGTTTGATTTTGCGGCCGCTGGTAGCGAACCGACTGCTGACCTCTGGCGTCACGACATGGAACAAATGATTCTTCGTCTCGACACGGGCACACCACCCGCGGTCGGACTAATGGTGACGGTCGACGCTACGAACAAAGGATCTGGCATAGTCACAAACAGAATCAATCTGTTGATGAGTCAATCGACGCAGAACAATTGTGATCTCGTCGTGCATGGACTCTATGGCGGGACCCCGCGTAGTTTCCTGTTTTCAGCCGGCACGTTCCTCCCCGACAGTCTTACCGAGGCTCCAGCATCGCTGCAAACGCTTCTTGCTGCCGCAGGCGCGAAAGCCGAATTGACGTTTATGGGAGTTCCGAAAGGTGAAGGCCGGCTGCGCAGTATCGACGTCAACAACAATGGAATCCTGAACGACGACGAACCAAGAACGACAGTTCAGATTCGCGCCCGTGTTCTTAACTCAACCGGCAACGGCGTACCCGGCGTGACTATGACCCTAGCCGGCAATCAATCCGCAACCGCAACCACGGACGCATCGGGCAATGTCATTTTCAATCTCGTCTCCATGACGGGAGCGACGACCTTAACTCCTTCACAGGGCAGTACCACGTTTGGCCCGAGTAGCAAAACCTTCGCGAGTCCGGCAACTAACCAGGTTGCGATCTTCACTACTCCGGCTGGCGGCACTTTCACCACGCCGTTGGGTCCAAGCAACAACGTAATTGATACTCCGGCCGGCTTCGTCGCGCAGCACTATCAGGACTTTCTCGTGCGCGATCCGGACGCCGCTGGTTTCGCGTTCTGGCAAGACCAGATCAATTCCTGTGGGAACAATCTCCCCTGTGTTGAAATTAAACGGATCAACGTTTCAGCTGCGTTCTATCTGTCGATCGAATTTCAGCAGACCGGTTCGATTGTTTATCGAGCGACGATGGCGTCGTTCGGCACCATGCCGCGGTTCAATCAGTTCTTTAACGATAGTTCGAAGATTGGGCGCAACGTGGTTGTAAGTCCTCAACCCGGCTGGGAGACAGTTCTGGAAGGCAACAAGCAGGCCTTCTACAAAGGCTGGGTACAATTGCCCAACTTCCTAACGGCGTTTCCAACGAACATGACCGGCGATCAGTTTGTCGACAAACTCAATCTAAATGCCGGTAACGTTCTTTCGGACAGCGAACGAACTACATTAATCAATGTCCTCGGACCCACCCCTTCTGATTCCGTAAAGCGGGCTTCAGTCTTGCGCTCAATTGTTGAAGACAGCGACTTTGTTAACAAGGAATTCAACCGGGCCTTCGTCTTGATGGAGTACTTTGGTTACTTAAGGCGAAACCCTGACGACCCGCCGGATAACAATCTCGATGGTCTTAACTTCTGGCTCGGCAAGCTCAACCAATTCAACGGAAACTTCATTGATGCGGAGATGGTCAAAGCGTTCATTATTTCAGGCGAATACCGACAACGCTTTGGACCTTGATTCTGAAGTCTTACCTCTTTTGAAATTCTCTGTGACCTCTGTGTCTCAGTGATCTCTGCGTTAACTCTTGGTCCGCCTTTATAAAACGCAGAGGGCACGGAGACGCAGAGGACACAGAGAAAGCAAAACACGAAATTAGGCGCAGTTTATCAATCTCACTGGGAGAATTATTTGTGTCTGAACGCTCGCCTCGCAACCGAACTCTACGGAAACTCTTTGTCTTAGCAATACTCATAACAACCGGCACGGCTTCGATATTAATCGCCACTCGAGTTGGGGCCGCCGGTACTTTCCGGCTGTTTCCCGCCGCCCCTCAATCACAAACCGACTTCATTCGCGTGGTTGGAATCACCGGCGTTAACGACGTCACCTACAGTTCGACAACTGGAAAGTTATACGTAAGCGTTTCCAGCAACGGCGGCAGTGTCGGTAACACCATTACAACCGTCGATCCGCTAACAGGAAGTCTCTCAAACTCGGTATTTGTTGGTAGTGAACCAAACAAACTTGCCCTATCCGACAATGGGACGACTTTGTACACCACGCTGGAAGGCGCGTTTGCAGTTCGCCAGTTCAATGTGCAAACACAAACCCCAGGCACTCAGTTCTCCGTTGGCCAAGATTCGTTTTTCGGACTCTATTCGATTAGCGACCTCGTTGTTTCACCCGGAAATCCAAATGTAGTTGCCCTTGCCAGACAGTTCCGCGGCGTGAGTCCTCCTGAAGCTGGAGTTGCGGTCTTCGACAATGGCGTTCAACGTCCAACGACCGGACCCGGTCACATTGTCGGCAGCGACTTTCTCGCTTACTCGGCTTTGCCTTCGAAACTTTATGGTAGTGGCAACAGTGGTGGACTTCGCTTCATGACTGTTGATGCCAATGGTGTAACTCAAACCGGCGCGACAGCAACCTTCGTGGGAGCGCAGATTGTCTTCCACAACAACGTGCTCTTCACCTCATCTGGCCAGGTCTACAATCCGGACACGCAGACGCAGCTCGGCCAGTTCTTTAACGTGAGCACGCCCGCATTTGTCCCTGACTCTTCAGTCAATCGTGCGTATTACCTCGTCCAGGAAAATGGCAATTGGACTATCAAGGCATTCGACATTAATACTTTTCTTCAAGTGGGTTCTTTAGGCGTTCCTGGAATCGTTGGCAATCCAACCAGGATGGTTCGCTGGGGCGCAAACGGATTAGCTTTTCGAACCTCGTCGGGTCAGCTGTTTATTGTCCAAACTTCGCTGATCCCTTCTGCCGAACCGATTCCTACGCCAACGCCAACTCCATCACCTTCTCCAACTCCAACACCGCTCGCGACGTTTGTGCAGACCGTTCCGCTGGCGACTAACGATCTTATTTACAGTGCGCCTCTGCAAAAACTGTTTGCGAGCGTGCCCAGCCGGATCGGTATCGGTGGCAACAGTCTTACGTCAATTGATCCAGTGATGACCACGCTGGGTGCACCTGTTTTTGTTGGCAGTGAACCAAACAGGCTGGCGTTGTCTGATGACAGTCAAACGCTCTACGTCTGCCTCGATGGTGCTTTCGGTGTCAGGCGTTTTGATATGACGTCGCAAACCCCGGGTTTGCAGTTCCCGATTGGCGTTGACTCCTTTAACGGCGTTCTAGTCGGAAGGGACATCGCGGTATTGCCGGGTAGTCCCGAAACAGTTGCGGTCGCGAGAACCAATCTAGTGTCGTCGCCGAGTTCAGATGGAGTGGCGATTTACGACAATGGTGTAAAGCGCACTAAGTCGACTACAAACACCGCGTTCTTCGTAGAGCCGTCAGCAACAGGATCCAGAGTCTATAGTTCGGGATTCAGCGGCTCAGTTGACAGGATTTTGGTTGACGCAACGGGAGCGACCCTCCAGGGATCTGCGGCAACTGCGACAAGTGGAGAAATCCATTTTGACAATGGACTGATCTACACATTCGGCGGCAGCGTGGTCGATCCGGAGACTGGGGTTCAGAAAGGCACCTTCAATCTCCAGGGCAGTACGAGTCTGACGATGACAACCGATCGGGCATTGGGAAGAGCCTTCTTCCTAACCCAGTCGTCTGGTTCAACTATTCAGTTGCGTGCATTTGATCTAAATACTTTCTTGCCAATCGGTGTGGTGAATATCTCAGGTACTCCAGGCTCGGCCACCAGCCTTGTTCGTTGGGGCACAAATGGTCTCGCGTTCCGTACTCCCGACGATCGAGTTTTTATCCTTCAAAGCGCACTGGTCAACGATTCGATTTCAGTGCCGCCGCCGACCCCGACGCCTACACCGTCGCCAACACCCACCCCTACCCCGCAAGCCTCTACTTTTTTCAATCAATTACCTCTACCGGCAAATGACATAACCTACCACTCGGCGAGTCAGACAATTTATGCGAGCGTGCCTAGTTCTATCGGAGCTCCTCGCGGAAATAGCATCACTCCCATTAATCCAGCCAACGGAACCCTGGGTAGTTCTGTATTCGTAGGCAGCGAACCTGGACGTTTGGCCCAGTCGAGCGACGGTCAAACACTCTACACCTACCTGTCTGGCGCGCTTGCGATGCGGCGTTTCGACATTCCTTCGCAAACCGCCGGGTCACAGTTTGCTCTTTCGGGCAGCGCGCCAACTGATCTCGAGGTTGTGCCTGGCAGTCCGCAGTCAATTGCGATCTCACAAAACCAGGTCGTCTCTGTTTACGACGACGGAGTTAAGCGTCCTTCGGTAACTGATTTCAATTCTCGTTCCGGGCCAATTGAATTTGCGAGCCCGACGACACTGTACGGGTACAACAACGGAGACTCCGGAAACGACTTTCACAAGCTCAGTCTCGACGCATCGGGTATTCACTTGGTGCAATCCAAGAAGAACTTGCTCAATGGTGGCGACATAAGTTTCGCAAACGGACTTGTGTACTCGACATTTGGTCGTGTCTTAGATCCAGAAACTCAAAACCTGGTGGGATCTTTTAAGACCACCAACACGAACTTTGCGCTTGGATCTACTCTTGTCGTTGATCCGGCGCTGAACCGGATTTTCTTTGCTGGCAATAATGGTGGTGGCATTCAGATTTTGGCATATGAACTAAATACGTTCTTGCCGGTTGGCGGTATCGTCATTCAAAACGTTGGATCATCTCCTCCGACAAGGATGCTTCGTTGGGGCTCCAACGGGCTGGCAATCAGAAGTTCCGACGGTCAAGTGGTATTGATTCAATCGAAACTGATCGCAAATACACCGGTGCCCACTGGAGTACGTTTCTCAGCAACGCAGCTTTCGACTTCTGAAAGCGTTGGCAACTTCAATCTAACAATCAGTCGTAATGGCGATCTTTCATCGTCTACGTCCGTCGACTTTGCCACCAGCGATGGCACTGCTACGGCCGGCACTGACTACACTGCGACGTCCGGAACGATTACGTTTGCTCCCGGTCAAGCGACGAGAACTGTCGTCATTCCGATTCTCAACGACAATGTCTTTGAAAACGCTTCGGAGACTTTCACAGTCAATTTGAGCAATCCTACAAATGGCGCTTTGATCACTGGCCCACCCGTAACCGTCACAATCTCTGATAGTCAGTTCAGGCCATCCATGAATATGGTTTCAATCTTGCGCGCGACGGAAGGGAATTCGGGCACTAAGAATTTCGTTTTCCCGGTCACGCTGTCCAATGCGTCAGTTCAGACGATCACTGTTAACTTTGCCACTGCAAATGGAACTGCGCAGGCAGGCAGCGACTATCAAGCAACGTCCGGTACACTCACCTTCAATCCACTGCAGACTTCCGCAAACATCACTGTCGTCGTCAATGGCGACACTACCGTGGAGCCCGACGAAACTTTCACAGTCACTCTTAGCAATGCCACGAATGTCAATTTCGTTTCCAACTCAGTAGCTACAGCGACAATTGCAACCGACGACACGGCCGTACAGTTCTCAACTGCAACTCAGTCTGTGGTTGAGAACACTGGTGGACTTAGTGTTCAGGTGAACCGAGTCGGTGATAACTCCGGAACTACTACGGTCGAATACGCAACCAGCGATTTTGCGGGAACCAACCCGTGCTCAAGCGCCAACGGAACGGCGTCGTCACGTTGCGACTATCTCGGCACGAGTGGAAAACTGACATTCACCGCAGGGCAGACTTCGAAAACGATAAACATTCCGGTCATCGACGACGCTTATGCCGAGGGCTCAGAAACATTCAACCTGACACTGAGTAATCCTTCAGGTGGTGCGCTCGGTGCGCCATTCATTACCACGCTGACGATCAGTGACAACGACAGTTCGACTGGACCAAACCCACTCGACGGTGCAGTCTTCTTTGTTCGTCAGCATTACCTCGACTTCCTCAATCGCGAACCTGATCCTTCCGGCTTTGCGTTCTGGACCAATCAAATCAATTCCTGTGGCGCCGATGCTCAGTGCCTCGAGATCAAGCGGATAAATGTCTCAGGGGCGTTTTTCCTGTCAATTGAGTTTCAGGAAACGGGATACCTCGTCTACCGAATGCGCAAAACCAGTTTTGGAAATTTGCCGGGCATGCCGGTCCCTGTTCGGTTGACCGAGTTTCTCAAAGACACGCAACGGATTGGGCAAGGCGTCCAGGTTGGAGTTGGAAACTGGCAATCGCAGCTTGAGGACAACAAACAGGCGTACGCGCTGGACCTTGTGCAGAGCCCGGAGTTTGTTGCGGCCTATCCGGATTCAATGTCTGGCGATCAATTCATCACCAAGTTGGATACAAATGCGGGAGGTGTGTTGTCACCTGCCGAAAAGGTCAATCTGCTCGGGATACTTGTTGGCGTACCAGGCGTTCCGGGTCGAGCACTGGTCGTGCGTCAAGTTGCTGAGGATTCTGATTTGAAGAATGCCGAATTCAACAAAGCGTTCGTCCTGATGCAATACTTCGGCTACATGCGCAGAAATCCAAACGACGCACCTGATACAAACTTCGATGGTTTCAACTTCTGGCTCGACAAGTTGAATCAGTTTAATGGCAACTTTGTGGATGCTGAGATGGTGAAGGCGTTCATTATTTCAGGTGAGTATCGCCAGCGTTTTGGTCCGTGACGGAACCGGTGGTGCATTAAAGTCTGTCGAAACGGGCGTGTGCTTAGAGATTGGCGCGTCACCCCCAGGGCCGCTCTGTCTTTGGGTCTTTACAATCTCCTGGTCGAGACTGATACTGGGCATTCCCTCCCAACACATCCCTCGCGTTTTCTATTAAACGACCGCCGTTGCATAAAAGGCTTTGCTCCATGCCACATTCTACTTCCCGCCGGAGATCTCTTGTTTGTTCCGCAGTTCTTCTGATGCTGATGTTGACAAGCATTCTGACAATGTCGAGACAGAGTTTTGTTCCGTCGTGCGTCGGACAAAATCTCCAGCCTCTGAATAACGCAACACTGAAGCACGCCGCTGTCGTGGCAGGTCCGAAAATCGTTTTTGGACGCGTGGTAGATGGCAACCACGACATCTTCGTAATGGACTTCGATGGTAGCAACGAAACGAGACTAACCACGCACCTTGGTTACGACGATCAACCTAAGTGGTCGCCCGATGGATCCAAGATTGTCTTCATGAGTGGGAGAGACGGCAACTTCGAAATCTATTCGATGAATGCGGACGGCACCTCCCAAACCAGGCTAACCAACAATCCAGCGGCCGATGGGTTTCCGGCGTGGTCACCGGATGGTACTCGCATCGCGTTTGTCAGTGGCAATCTCGAAGCTCCAGGCACCTTTGAGATCTTTGTTATGAACGCCAATGGGACCAATAGAACCCAGTTGACGAATGACAATCTAGTGGATGGTGTACCAGCCTGGTCGCCTGATAGCTCGGCAATTGTTTTCATGAGTGGAACGACGACAGTGTTCGATCCAAACAGCTTCGAGATCTTTAAGATCAATGCAGACGGAAGTAACCGCACGCGACTTACAACTAACACGGTCGTTGATGGCCAGCCGGCTTATTCGCCGGATGGTACGAAGATTCTATTTGCCAGTGGCGACGCAATAAGTCCAAACGGTATCGAGATCTTCGTGATGAACTCAAATGGGACCAACCGCACACAACTTACCAACAACTCTGTCACCGACGCGTTTCCAGCCTGGTCTCCGGATGGAACAAAGATTGTTTTTGCGTCAGGAAGCATAGCGGACGAGACCACCGCTGAATTGTTTACGATGAATGCTGATGGCAGCAATCGAACCAAACTTACCAACAACGCATTTCTTGATTGGTTCCCGAATTGTCAAACAGGCCCCGCGTCGATTGGTCAAATTCAGCTCAGTGCGGCGACCTTTACTGCCGCTGAAGGCACAACCACATTAAATGTTGGAGTGACTCGAACCGGTGACTCGTCGACTGCCGCGACAGTCAACTACGCGACGAGCGACACAGCCGCTAACGCATGCAACACAACTAACGGCCAGGCGTCGTCACGTTGCGACTATTTAAGGACGCTTGGCACATTGACCTTTGCTGCTGGCGAGATCTCAAAAAGCATCTCGATTTCAATCGTTGATGATGTGTATGCTGAGGGACCCGAGAACTTCACCATCACGCTGAGCAACCCTATTAATTCAACGCTCGGCGCGCCTGCTTCCGCCACCTTGACCATCACGGATAACGAGTCGGTCACGGGCACGAATCCAATCGACCAGGTCGGATTCTTTGTACGTCAACACTACCTGGATTTCCTGAACCGCGAACCCGACACAGACGGGTTCAACTTCTGGACGAACCAGATCAATTCCTGCGGCACGGATGCTCAGTGCATTGAGCTCAAGCGCATTAACGTCTCGGGCGCATTCTTCCTTTCGATCGAGTTCCAGGAGACTGGCTATCTGGTTTATCGCGTCTACAAAGTCGCGTTTGGAAATCTCACGACCCCGCCCGGTGCGCCGGTACCGATCATGTTGAGTGATTTCTTACGCGACACGCAGAAAATCGGAAAGGGAGTGGTGGTTAACGCGCCTGGAGCCGACGCACTGTTGGAGGCGAACAAAGTGGCGTACATGCTGGCGTTTGTGCAACGACCTGACTTCGTGTCCGCCTATCCGAATGGGATGTCGCCGACGGACTTTGTGACGCAGTTGAGTAACAGGGCGGGTGGTCCTGGTGTGATTACCCCGGCCGAACAGGCGAACCTGATTAACATGTTCGCGGGCTCAACCGCGGACGTGAATAAACGCGCGCAAGTTTTGCGGGCGGTGGCTGAGGATTCGACCTTGAGAGATGTCGAGTTCAACAAGGCTTTTGTGTTGATGCAGTACTTCGGCTACCTGCGCCGAAATCCTAACGAGGGTCAGGACATAAACTTC
>Ga0207648_10004826_pt1 | contig 13749 bp, 12 predicted proteins | sample KBSMisM32_FD_184310 | JGI IMG/M metagenome (GOLD analysis project Ga0207648, IMG submission 184310) | Miscanthus rhizosphere microbial communities from Kellogg Biological Station, Michigan, USA - KBS Miscanthus M3-2 (SPAdes) (version 2) | ecosystem: Host-associated > Plants > Roots >...
ACTACCTGAGCAGCGCGCGCGCCATCAACGAGAACTACGCGCGCGAGCTCATGGAGCTGCACACCCTGGGCGTGGACGGCGGTTATTCGCAGGGGGACGTGCAGGAGGTGGCGCGTGCGTTCACGGGATGGGGCATCGACCAGCGCGCGGGCGCGTTCGTGTTCCGGGCCGGCTCCCACGACCAGGCCGCGAAGACGGTCCTGGGCCAGCGCCTGCCCGCGAGCCAGGGCAAGAAGGACGGCGAAGACGTCCTCGACCTCCTGGCCCGCCATCCCTCGACCGCGCGCTTCATCTCGACCAAGCTCTGCCGCCGCCTCGTCTCCGACACTCCGTCCGAGGCGGTGGTCGCGCGGGGCGCGGACGCCTTCACGAGCACGGGCGGCGACCTGGCCGAGGTGCTGCGCGCGATCCTCGGCACCACGGACTTCTGGAACGAGGCGTTCGGGTCCGGAAAGGCCAAGACGCCGCACGAATTCGTGGTGAGCGCGCTGCGGGCGATCGGCGCGGAGGTGACGTCGGCCCGCGCCCTCGTCGAGGGCCGCGGCGGCTCGTCCCTGACCTCGATGGGCATGCCGACCTACGAAGCGCTCGACCCCACCGGGTGGAGCGACCGCGGCACGGACTGGCTCCCGAATCCCGGCTCGCACCTGGCCCGCATGAACTTCGTGCTGTCCCTGGTGAGCCAGACGACGGAGGGCGTGGCCGTGGACCTGCGCACGCTCATCGGCAGCGCCGACGCCAATAGCGCGGCCGCCGTCACGGCGGTCGTGGACCAGCGGATCTTCGGAGGCACGATGCCGCCGGACGTGGCGAGCGCGTGCCGGTCCGTGGGCTCGTCCGGCTCCCTGCCCGCCGGCTTCAAGGTGGTGGGTCTGGCCCTGGCCAGCCCCGCTTTCCAGGCGAGGTAGCCGCGATGCCTTTCGATCCCTCGCGCCGCATCTTCTTGAAAGGGGCGGGCGCGGCCGCCGTCGGGCTGGGCTTCGCCCCCTCCGCCCTGCTCACGCGCGCGGCCGAAGCCGCGGGCGTCGGGTCGCGGGTCCTGGTACAGGTGTTCCTGCGCGGCGGCGCGGACGGCCTCAACCTGTGCGTGCCCCACGGTGATGCGAGCTACTACGGCCTGCGGCCTTCGATCGCCTTGCGCCTCGCCGACGGCGTACGCGACCTCGACGGGTTCTTCGGCCTGCATCCGGGGCTCGCCCCCCTCCGCGATCTCTACAGCGAGGGGCTGCTGGCCCTGCATCCGACCATCGGGAACGCGCAGCTCTCGCGCTCGCATTTCGACGCGCAGGACTTCATGGACGGCGCGGCCCCGGGCGACAAGACCGTTCACGACGGGTGGCTGGACCGGGTGGCTCGGCAGGTACCCGGCGAAGACGTGATGCAGCTCGTGGCCCTGGCCTCGCGCACGCCGCGATCGGTGCTGGGCCCGCATCCGGAGCTCGTCCTGCAGGACCTCGCGACCTTCTCCGTGCGCGCGGGCACGGGCGGCGCGGCCTGGTCGGCCGAGGCGGACCAGCTGCTGCGCGGCATGCACGCGAGCGGCTCCACGCCCGTCTACGAGAGCGGCCGCGCCGTCTTCAGCGCGATCGACCGCATCCGCACGACGCCGGCCCTTTCCGCCGCACCCGCGAACGGCGCGGTCTACCCGGGCGGCACCGCGGGCAGCGGCCTGCGCCAGGCCGCGCAGCTCATCCGCGCCGACATCGGGACGCGGGCCATCTACGTGAACGTGCCGGGCTCGTTCGACACGCACGCGAACCAGCTCGCCGCGAACGCCGCCGAATATCCTTCGCTGGCGGCGGCGCTGGTCGCGTTCCGCCGGGACCTCGGCCCGCGGATCGAGGACGTGCTGCTCATGGTGACGACGGAGTTCGGGCGCACGGCGGCGCAGAACGGTTCCGCGGGCACGGACCACGGGTTCGCTCATTGCGGGCTGTTCCTCGGGGGGAGCGTGCGCGGCGGGCGCGTGCATGGCGCCTGGCCGGGGCTGTCCTCGGGCTCGCTCAACGAGGGACGCGACCTGCGCTACACCCTGGACTTCCGGGACGTGTTCCTGTCCGCGGCCCGGTGGCTCGGGGTCAGCGATCTCTCGCAGGTGGTGCCGCGATACACGCCGGCGGGCGATCCGGGGTTGTTCGCGTGATGCGCCTCGTCGGTCCTTCGGCGAGACGATGCGCGTCAGGTTTCGTCTTCGCCGCTTTCGTCTTGCTGTTCGGGGTGACGGCCGCCCCCGACACCGCGGAGGCCTCCGAGATGGCGCTCGGGTATTCCGGCCTCAGTGCGGACGGCGAGCTCACCCATGGCGGCGGTTTTGCGCTCGGCTCTCCGCGGGGTAGCGGCCGGCTCCGTCTGGTCCTGGACCTGTCCGCGCAGTCCGGCGACGCCGCCGGGGGCGAGCGTCTGCGCGAGATCGGCCTCCTGGCCGGAGCCGCGTTCGCGCCCTGGCCCCGCGGACGTCTCTCCCCGTTCGTGTCGTTGAAGGCGGGTGTCGTCAGCGCGCAGCGCTCGGTGCAGGTCTTCGGCGTGTCGATCGGCGCGGACGGTGTCTGTGACGGCGGGTGTCCGTATCAGACCGGGCCCGGAGGTGAGGTCGGAGGCGGGCTCGATCTCCGGGTCGGCGAGCGCTGGTCCCTTCGGCTGGTGCAGGCGGATTTTCGGGTGATGCGGCTGGCCGGGGAGACGGACCACGCGCTGCGGCTGTCGGCGGGGGTCGTGCGGCGCTAGCCACTCTAAAGTGCTACTTGAAGCAAACTCGTTCCGGAACGAGTTGTGTTCTCCGCTGATTGTCACTGTCATCACTCGCCTTTCTCACGCGCATCTTTCGGCACCATCATTTCTTTTTGTCAATTCTGATATCACCTTCGGACCTCACCTGTCCAACTCACATGGTCTCATTGGCCATGTCGCTCACCACTCTCGATCGTATCGATGATCACGCGCTGACGGTGGAGCTCGTTCGGCTCGCCGGATGCGAGCGCGAGTCCACCGCGGCGCTCGTCGCGCATCTCGCCGAGTTCGACGCACGCCGCCTCTACGAAGGCGAGGGTTTCCCCTCGATCTTCAAGTACTGCACGACTGTTCTCCAGCTCTCCGAGGACGCTGCCTACAACCGAATCCAGGCCGCTCGGGCGGCGCGACGGTTTCCGGCCATCCTCGAACGATTGGCGGCCGGCGGCCTGAGCGTCACCACCACGCGGCTTTTGGCTCCCCATCTCACCGCCGAGAACCACGAGAACCTCCTGGCCGCGGCGGACGGCAAGGGAAAACACGACGTCGAGCACCTGCTCGCGACCTGGTTTCCGCAGCCGGACGTGGCGCCGACGGTGCGGCGCATCCCGATGCGCGCGGCGCCGCTGAGCTTGGCAACGGCCGCTCCTGAAACCACGCCGGCACCCACGCCGCCTCCGGCTGCGCCGGCGACCGCTGTTACCGCCACCCCGGGGTCGGTGGCCGCGCAGAGCGCGCCCCCGGCTCGGCCGCCCGTGGTCCGGCCCCTGGCCGCCGAACGGTACGAGATCCGCTTCACCGCGAGCGCCGAGACCATCGAGAAGCTCCGCGCCGCGCAGGACCTGCTCGGGCACGCCGTGCCCAGCGCCGATCTGGCTGAGGTCTTCGATCGCGCACTGACTCTGCTTGTCGCGGATCTCGCACGGAAGAAGTTCGCCACGACCTCGCGGCCGCGGATGAGCGCGGCGGCCAGCAGCGACGACTCCCACATACCCGCCGCGGTGAGGCGCGGGGCCGCGATTCGTGACCGCGCCCGGTGCGCGTTCGTCGCACGCAACGGCCGCCGCTGCGAGGAGCGGCGATTCCTCGAGTTCCATCACATCGTGCCGCGCGCCGCGGGCGGACCCGCCACCGTCGACAACATCCAGCTTCGATGCCGCGCCCACAACGGGCATGCGGTCGACCAGTACTTCGGGCCGGGCAAGCGGCGGACCCGCGACGGAGGTCGTCGCATCGAGGCCGCGGACGGACGGACCCGAACTCGTTCCGGAACGAGTTCGCCGTCAGGAGAGAACCCGGCGGCGATTCTGACGAGCGGGTGAGACCGGCTAGGTCGCGAGCCGCTGCGCGATCGCCGCCCCCACCTCGCGTGTGCCCAGCGTGCCCCCGATGTCGGACGTCGTGCGGTCGTTCTCGACGGCCCAGCGCACGGCCTGCTCGATCCGCTGCGCCTCCTCGTTCCACCCGAGGTGCTCCAGCATCAGGGCCGCGGTGAGGATCGCACCCATCGGGTTCGCCACGTTCTTCCCCGCGAACTTCGGGGCGGAGCCGTGCACTGGCTCGAACAGGCTCAGGCGGCCGGGATGGATGTTGCCGGACGCGGCCATCCCCAGCCCGCCCTGCAGCGCCGCCGCCAGGTCGGTGAGGATGTCGCCGAACATGTTGCTGGTGACGACGACCTGGAACTGCGACGGGTCGCGCACCATCTGCAGCGCGACGTTGTCCGCAAAGAGGTGGGTGGCCTCGATGCCGGCGTATTCGGCCGCCACCTGCTTGAACACGCGCTGCCAGAGCTCGTGCGCGTGGACGAGCACGTTCGACTTGTCCGCCATCACCACCTTGGTGCGCCCGCGGAGGCGGGCGTGCTCGAAGGCCTGGCGGATGATCCGCTCGACGCCCTTGCGGGTGTTGAGGTCGACCTCCGTCGCCACCTCGTCCGGGGTGTCCTTCTTGAAGTGGCCGCCCATCATCACGTAGAGGCCTTCGGTGTTCTCGCGGAAGACCACGAAGTCGACGTCTTTCGGCCCCACGTTCTTCAGCGGGCAGAGCTTCTCGTGGAAGAGGCGCACGGGTCGGTAGTTGACGTAGAGGTCCAGGCGGAAGCGCATCCCGAGGAGGATGTCCGCGGCGTGGCGGTTGTCGGGGACGCGCGGGTCCCCCATCGCCCCGAGCAGGATGGCGTCGAAGTCGGACGACAACATGGTGAGCGCGTCCGTGGGCAGCGTGATCCCCGTCTTCAGGTAATGATCCGCGCCCCACTCGAAGCTCTGGAGGCGCAGCCGACGGCCGGAGGCGGAGGCCACGGCTTCCAGCGCGCGGACCGCTTCGGCCGTGACTTCGACCCCGATCCCGTCCCCCGGGATCACGGCGATGCGGAGGTCCTGGCTCATGTCGCCCCTCGCCCGCGGAGCCGGTGGCGGTAGATCAACGACCCGGCGGCGGCACCCGCCAGGTCCTTGACGACGTCCGCGAAATCGGACGTGCGCCCGGGCACGAACGACTGGTGGTACTCATCCGTCACACCGTACGCGGTGGCGAGGAGCGTCGCGGAGAGGGCCGTGGACAGGGTCAAAGAGCCCTCCCGCCCGCCGGCGAGGGCGCGGCAGAGGAGCACCGCGCCCACCGCATATTCGATCGGATGCGAGATCCAATCCGGCACGCGCTTCGCCATGCCGAGGTTCGAGATGGAAGAGAAGAAGAACACGACGGCCATCCAGGCCGCGACGAGCGCCCAGCGGCCGCCCACGGCCTCAGCTCGGGAAGGGATACATCAGCCAGCCCACCACCAGCGCCGAGACGACGAAGGCGGCGAAGGCGACCAGGCCGAAGCGCCACCGGCTGCGTGCATCGTCGCGCAGCAAGGTCGCGAAGACGGCCGAGGTCAGCACCGAAAACGTCACCAGGGCCATCAGGTGGCTGGCCAGCAGCGGGTGGGACGTCACCGCTTGCGGCCCAGCGCGGTGTCGTAGGCATCGAGGATCACGAGTATGTTCAGCAGGCCGGCCACGGCCGTGAACGTGTTGCCGTATTCGAACGTCACCGACCGCACGTCGCCGTCGAAGCCGAGGCCGCGCGCGACCAGGTACGGCAGGCCGATCGCCATCTGGGCCAGGCTGAAGAGCGAAGCGAGCAGGTCGTCCAGGCCCAGGTTCACGGTGAGCCGCGAGTCCATGGCGACGCCCAGCACGAAGAGGGCGCCGATGGCGCCGAGAAAGAGCATCGCCTTGCCCGGGCGGCGGAGGTAGAAATGCCCGGCGCCGGGGAGAAGCCACGCAAGCAGGGCGGCGGGCACGGCGCTCCTACGCGTCTCGTCCAAGGGGACGGTCATCTTAGCACGCCCGCGTGCCGCTTCTCACAATTGCCTCCGCGGACGCGGGTGCTAATATCGAGTGGCCGGATGAGTGGGAGACCCAGCACATGCGATCGTCGATGACCGTCTTCGCCACGCTTGGAGTAGCCGTTCTCGCCGGTACCGCGACCCTGTCCGTCCGGGCCGACGCCCCCGCGAAGATCGCCCCCCGACCGGCCCCCGCGGCCACGCCGGCCGTCGTGACGATGCCCCTGGACCAGATCAAGCCCGGAATGGTCGGAGTCGGCCGCACCGTCTTCGAAGGCACGAAGATCGAGGACTTCAAGGTCACGGTCATCGGCGTGCTCGAGAACGTGGGGCCGAAGCAGAGCATGATCGTGGCCCGCCTCGAGGGCGGTCCGCTCGAGAAGACGGGCGTGATCGCGGGCATGAGCGGCAGTCCCGTCTACATCGACGGCAAGCTCATCGGCGCCGTGGCCTACGGGTTCCCCTTCTCCAAGGAGACGATCGGCGGCATCACGCCCATCGCGGACATGATCGACGCGACCAAGACGGGCGGGCCGCGCGCCGCTTCCGCGCGCTTCCCCACTCCGTTCGGCGCGTCCGGCCCCAAGGCCCCGCTGGATCGTGACGCGATGGTGGCCGCGCTCAAGCGGCCGATGCCGATGATCCCGCTCGCGGCGGGCGCGCTGCGCGGGGACCTGCCGACCTCGGTTTCGGGTCAATCGCTGGCACCGCTGTCGGTGCCGCTCGTCTTCTCCGGGTTCGATCCCGCGACGTTCGAGTGGGCGCGCGGGATCTTCGCCGGCATGGGCTTCACGCCGATGATGGGCACGGGCGGCAAGGGCGTGATCCCCGCGGGCGGCATCCCGGACCTGCAGCCGGGGGGCGCGGTGGGCATCTCGCTCATCGAAGGCGACATGGACCTGAGCGCGACCGGGACCGTCACCCACATCGACAACGGACGCGTGTACGCTTTCGGCCATCCCTTCTACAACCTCGGGCCCACGCAGTTCCCGATGCGCAAGGCCTACGTGTATTCGGTCTTCCCGAGCCTCTACCAGTCCTGGAAGATCAGCTCGGCCGCGGACGCCGTGGGCACCATCGAGCAGGACCGCATCACGGCCGTCGCCGGCGTGATCGGCAAGTCGCCGAAGATGATCCCGGTCGAGGTGAAGATCAAGACCAGCCGCGGCCAGGAGCGCTCGTTCGCGTTCCGCATGGTCGAAGACGAGCTCTTCAGCCCCGTGCTCGCCTACGTCGCGCTGGCCTCCGTGCTGCAGAACAACGAGCGCGCCTTCGGGACGTCGACCATCCGCGTCAACGCGACCTTGTCCCTGACGGGCGGGCGCGCGGTGCGGGTCGAGGACCTGTTCACCCAGGAGCAGCCCGCCATTCAGGCCGCCGGCCTCGTGGCCGCGCCCCTGGCCTACCTCATGACCAACGACTTCGAGCCGGTCAAGATCGAGAAGCTCTCCATCGACGTCGCGTCCGACGAGACGGTGCAGAGCGCGACCCTGGACCGCGCCTGGCTGGAGCGCACGGGGCCCGTGCGCGCGGGCTCGACCGTGCCTCTCAAGGTCCAGCTCCGCACCTATCGTGGGGAGACCCTGGCCGAGACCATCCCGATCAGCATCCCGGCGACCGCGCCCTCGGGCACCTACTCGCTGCTCGTGGCGGACGGGCCGTCGCTGACCGCGGTCGAGCAGCGCGAGATGCGCCAGCAGTTCGTGCCGCGCGACCTCGACCAGCTCATCCGCGCCATCAACGGGCTGCGCCGCAACAACCACGTCTACGTGCGCATGACGCGGCCGGACGACGGCGCCATCGTGCGCGGCGAATACATGCAGTCTCTGCCCCCTTCCGTCCTTTCCGTGCTGGGCGGCTCCGAGCAGGGCACGAGCGTGATCCCGCTGCGCACGGCCGCGGTCTGGGACTTCGACCTCTCCACCGATTACGCCGTCTCCGGCTCGAGGCTGCTCACTCTCACCGTCGAGCGCTGATAGATCCCTCTCCTGCTCTCATTGCGAGGTTTGATGCGCCATCTTCCCGCGGGGCTCCTGGCCGTGGCTTGCCTCGCCCTCCCGGCCGCCGTTCACGCCGCGCAACCCCAGTTCTGGCAGCTCGAGGGGGCCCGCGATTTCCTGGATGGCGAGACGGAAGGGCTCTCCGTCGACTCCGAGGGCCGCGTGCGCCTGGCTCCGGCCACGCGTTCGGTCCAGGACCCGGAGGCCCCTTACGTGTGGTCGCTCGCCCGTGACGCGGAGGGCCGTCTCTACGTGGGCACCGGCAACGACGGCAAGATCTTCCGCATCGAGAACGGCAAGGCGTCGCTGCTCTTCGACGCGCCGGAGCTCGAGGTCCATGCCCTCGCCGTCGGCAAGGACGGCACCGTCTACGCGGGCACCGCGCCCGACGGCAAGGTGTACGCGATCGACCGCGCGGGCAAGTCCGAGGTCTACTTCGACCCCACGGACAAATACATCTGGGCCCTCGCCTTCGACACCCAGGGCCGCCTCCTCGTGGCCACCGGGGCGGAGGGCCGGATCCTCCGCGTCACCGCCAAGGACAAGTCCGAGGTGGTCTTCACCAGCCCGGAGGGACACATCACCGCCCTGGGCGTGGACGGCGCCGGCAACATCTACGCGGGCAGCACGCCCGGCGGCGTCCTCTACCGCATCGACCGCGCGGGCAAGGTGTTCGTGCTGCACGATTCCGCCTACCGCGAGGTGAAGGCCGTGGACGTGGGGGCGGACGGAAGCCTGTACGCGGCCCTCATCGACGGCAAGGACGGCGGCGACTCGCGCCCGAGCGTGCCCACGCTGCCACCCGTCACCGCCAGCGTTCCCGGCGGCGAGGTGACCGTCACCGAGAGCTTCAGCCTGGCCGGTCCGGTGGCCCCCGCGACGGCGGCGTCTCCCCGCCCCATCGAGCCCATTCGCTCCGGGTCCGCGAAGGGCGCGGTGGTGCGGGTCTCTCCCACCGGCGAGGTCGATACGCTCTGGAGCTCGTCCGACGAGATGCCGCACGCCCTCGCGGCCACGGAAGACGGCGTATTCGTGGGCACCGGCAACAAGGGCAAGGTCTACCGCGTGCGCGGGGACCGGTCGTGGACGATGGTCACGTCCTTCCCCGCCGAGCAGGTGACGAACCTCGTGCGCGCGAAGACGGGCGAGGTGTTCCTGGCCACGTCGAACCCCGGGCGCGTCCACGTGCTGGAGGCGGGCGCGGGCACGCGCGGGACATTCACTTCCAAGGCCAAGGACACGGACACCGTCTCCAGCTGGGGCCGCGTACGCTGGGAGGCCGAGCTGCCCGCGGGCAGCGAGATCCAGGTGCAGACGCGCAGCGGAAACACGGGCACGCCCGACAGCACGTGGTCCGCCTGGTCGGCGCCGTACACGGACCGCCAGGGCACGCCGATCGCGAGCGAGCCTGCGCGCTTCCTGCAGGTGCGGACGATCCTCGTCGGCCATCAGGGCCGCTCGCCCGTGCTCGACACGCTGGTGGCGGCCTACCTGCAGCGCAACCTGCGGCCGCAGATCCAGTCCATCACCGTTCATCCGCCGGGCGAGGTCTTCCAGAAGCCGATCTCGCTCTCCGGAGACGTGGACATCCTCGGCCTCGACGAGCCGCGCAATCCGGAGGGACGTCCGGCCCAGCCGGCCGGCCGTTCGAACCTGCCGTCCGCCACCGCGTACAGCCGCCGCCTCTATCAGAAGGGCGTCCAGACGTTCTCCTGGCGGGCGGACGATCCCAACGGCGACACTCTCGTCTACGACGTCTCCTATCGACCGGTCGCGGACAGCCGGTTCCGGCCGCTCAAGAAGGGAGTGACGGACGCCGTGCTGGCCTGGGATACGACGACCGTGCCCAACGGACGCTACGTCATCAAGGTCACGGCCAGCGACGCGCCCAGCAATCCGTCCGAGGTCGCGCTGAGCGGGGACAAGGAGAGCGCGCCGTTCGACGTGGACAACACGCCGCCGACGGTCACGGTCACCGTCCTGCCCGGACCGGCGAGGCGCGTGAAGGTCACGGTGAAGGACGACTCGAGCATCGTGCGCAAGACGGAATTCTCGGTGGATGGTGGCAAGTGGCAGGAGGTGCACCCCATCGATGGCATCAACGACAGCGTCGAGGAGAGCTATGAGTTCGCGGTCGGCGAGCTGACGGGCCCCGCGCCGCACGTCGTGGTGGTGCGCGCGTCCGACCTCCTCGGGAACCTGTCCACGGGGCGCATCGAGATTCCGTAGGGCGACCAGCGCGAGCCGCTCGATGGCGGGGTCCGCCGAGGCAGCCAACTCGTTCCGGAACGAGTTGCTTCGAGGAATACTTGAGGGCGTCGTGACGGGAATGGACCGCTGAACATCCTCGTCGTCCGCGCGGGTGCCCTGGGCGATGTCGTCCTGTTGCGCACCGCGGTAGCGTCGCTACGCAGGTCCGGCCACTCCGTGTCGCTGCTCGCGCCTTCCCAGGCCGGCGCCGCGCTGCGGGGACGCGGAGAATGCGAAGTGGACTCCGTCCTCCCATGGGAGTCGGCAACTTTCGCGCAATTGCTGACCGGGGCCACCAGCCTTCCCGCGGACCTGCACGGTGCGTTCGCGCCGTTCCAGGCCGTCATCGCGTACACCGCGTCCGCGGATCTGCTGCGCGGCCTCACTCGAGCGGCGTCGTCGGCCGAGCTCGTCGCTCACCCACCCTTGCCGCCGCCTTCGGGACCGCATGCCGCGGATTGGCTGGTTCAGGCGATTGCGAAGCTGGCAACCACCCCCGTCCTCTCGGCGCCAACCTTCGTCGCGTCGGCGGCGGAGACGGCGCGAGCGCAGCCGTGGCTCGATCGCTTGGGAACCGGCTTCCTTGCCGTCCACCCGGGGAGTGGCGCCCCCCGCAAGAACTGGCCGGCGGATCGGTTCGTGGCACTGGCCGAGCGATTGACCGCCGGGCGCCCATTCCTTCTCGTCGAAGGCCCCGCGGATGAGCACGCGGTGGCGCCGGCATCACGCCTGCCGTCGGCGGTGCGGGCCCGCGACCTCCCACCCCGGGTGCTCGGCGCCGTGCTCGCCCGCGCCGGCCTCTACGTCGGCAACGACTCCGGCGTGAGCCACCTGTCGGCGGCTTGGGGCGCGCCTGTCCTGGCCCTCTTCGGCCCCACCGATCCCGCGCAATGGGCCCCCGTCGGCCCGCGCGTCACCGTGCTGCGCTCGGCGGACGAGAAGATGGAGAGCCTCGAGCTGGCAGAGGTCGAACGCGCAGCGCGAGAGATGGTCGAAGTGCCGTCAACGGAAATCGATCGACACGATTAGCAGACGAGAGGCTGTGGCCAGGTCGGCTGCCGACAGGGAACGGCCACGGCCCACAGCGCCCGCGCATGACGCGACGCTACAGAAGGGCAAATAGCGGAGCGCCGCATTCACTGCGGCGCGTAGCGGCAGGGGGTAGCCCGAAGGGCGTAGGGGGTTGCATTCATCGAGAGTGGAGCAACCCCTGCATTAATTACGTCCCCCAGACTTCCATTCTGCTGATGAGACGATAGATGCTCACCGCCACGGGGCGGCCTCGGAACCGCGCCGGCTCGTAGCGCTCACGGCGCAACGCGTCCACCACCGGGCGCGCAAGATCGGAATCGCCGCCGAGCACGTTCACTGCCGACACGCTGCCGTCGCGCGCGACCACCGTTTCCACGAAGAGGCTCCCCTCGCCGGACTGCTTCAGGAGGTACGAAGGCACGCGCTCCGGCGAGCGCATGCGCGGCGGGCTGACCTCCGCGCTCGTGAAGAGCGGGTTGGCTTCCGACCCCGAAGGAGGAAGCAGCGCATCCCAGTTCGACAAGGAGGCGGACGGCCGCACGCTCAGCGGCTCCGGCACACGGTCGAGGGCGAGCGCTCCGCCGAGGATGCCCACGAGCACGAACGCCGCCGGCACGAGACTGGGCCAGATGAGCGGGCGCGCCGCTCCGAAAGGACGGAAGAGAAGCGACAGGCCCGGCTGGCGCCGCTCCATGTCGAGGCGGTCGAAGACGCGCGCCGCGATCTCGCCCGTCGCTTCCACGGGCGGCGTGGAAGAGAGGAGGTCCAGGTCGGCATTGAACGAGCGCCACTCCGCCGCGCATTCGGCGCAGGCCCCGAGATGCGCGGCGACGTCGCCCGCTTCGCTTGCGTGCAGCGCCTGGTCGCGATGCTCGGAAAACCGGCTCCGCACCCCACGGCAGCTCATGGCGTCTCCTCTCCCCTGGACGCGAGCGCGCGCCTCAGGCCGTCGCGCCCCCGCGCCAGCCGGCTCTTCACCGTCCCGATGGGCAAGGCGAGCGTGGTCGCGATCTCCTCGCACGACAGTCCCTCCACCTCTCGCAACAGCAGCACGGCACGGTGATCGAACGACAAGGCGAGCAGCGCGGTCTCCATCCGCCGCGCGCGCTCGCGGCGCGCCAGCCTTTCGTAGGGCCCCTCCGCGGGCGAGACCGCGGACATCTTGGCCTCGTCCGCGGGCGTGATCTCCTCGAGCGGGCAAGCGGCCGCGCGCCGCCGACGACGCCACCACCGTTGCCGGTTGCAGCACTGGTTCACCACGATGCGGTAGATCCACGTCCGCACCGTGCTCCGCCCTTCGAAGCGCGGGAGCGTGCGGTACACCTGCAGGAAGACGTCCTGCGCGATGTCCTTGGCCTCTTCCCGGTCGCCGAGCAGGCGCGCGGCCAGGTTCAGGACCATTCCTTCGTGGATGGCCACCAGGCGCGCGAACGCCTGGGGGTCGCCCTGGCGGCAGCGCTCGACGAGGGCCGGCTCGGCGGCCGGCGCCGCCGAAACACTTTCCGCGGACGAGAAAGCGAGCTCGCTCGAGGCCATCGCGACCTCCAAACCCACCGCCGCTCACTTGGACACCGGTTCCACGTCTCCGGTTCCCGTGGCGCGGGGGCGGACCGCTCCCGACCCGACAGGGATTGTACCGCCGGGCGGCCGGGCTATTCCGAGCCTGGAATCAAGGGGAGCGGAATCAGCGAGATACGGGGATCAGGCGGGGGCGGGCTGGCTCTTGTCAGGTGTCCCCGAGGGCCCCTTGGGTGGCGCGGCCGCCATCGCCGCGGCTTCGTCGGCCGCCGTCTTCTCCTTCTCCCAGTACCGGATCCGCTCGCGTAGGAGACGGCCGACGTAGATCAGGAGCAGGAGGCTGGGAATCACCATTAGCGCGGTGATGACGAAGAAGAGGGACCAATTGCCGCCGAGGGCGTCGACGATGAAGCCGCTGGCCCCAGCGAACACCGTGCGTCCCGCGGTAGCCACGGCCGAAAGCAGCGCGTATTGCGACGCGGTGTACGTGTGACTGGTCAGGTAGGAGATGAAGGCCACGAAAGCGACGGTCGACATCGCGGAAGTAAAGCCGTCGACCACGATCGCCGCGATGTACAGGTTCTGGTTGGGACCGACCATGGCGATCCAGGAGAACATGAGGTTGGAAGCGGCCATGGCCACACCGCCGACCAGAAGCCCCTTGATGAGTCCGATGCGGGCGTTGAGGAGGCCACCCAGCATCGAGCAGACGATGGTCACCACCGCGGTCCCGATCTTCGAGAAGTAGCCGATCTGGGTGTCGGTGAAGCCGACCTCCTTGTAGAAGACGATCGACATCCGTCCGAGGAAGGCTTCCCCGAGCTTGAAGAGGAACACGAACAGCAGCACGCTGACCCCGAGCCTGACCCCGGTGCGGTTGAAGAA
>Ga0207648_10004829_pt1 | contig 13743 bp, 15 predicted proteins | sample KBSMisM32_FD_184310 | JGI IMG/M metagenome (GOLD analysis project Ga0207648, IMG submission 184310) | Miscanthus rhizosphere microbial communities from Kellogg Biological Station, Michigan, USA - KBS Miscanthus M3-2 (SPAdes) (version 2) | ecosystem: Host-associated > Plants > Roots >...
CATTTTGATTCTGTATCAAATTACACGCATTATAATCAACCACTGGCACATCCATTGATGGCTAATTTCCAGGAGTTGGTCGGGATTGCGCGTTATCAGCCGGCGCCAAAAATGTTGATAGAGGCCAAAATGATTATTTACCAGCAGGGGAGAGATTCCAGTGCGGAAAGTTTTGGAAGTAATATCTTCCTGATCAACCAGGCGCCATATCGTAAAAATGAATTTGGTTATGATATTGGTAGTGGGTGGAAGACAAATGTATTATATGCTTCTTTGCTATTGTCGTATGAGTTAAAGCAAAATCTTTTCCTGGAATTGTTTGGGGTATATCGTAAACAGGAAACCAAAACCCCTCCCATTACATCGGTGAATACCACGGTCGTCTCTTTTGGAGTCAGGTGGAATATGCACAGGAGAGAGTATGATTTTTAACAGGTTGGTATTAAATTCTCAAAATCCATTCAGGACGCCTTGTTATTAATTCCTGTCTGTAGGGATCAATTAATAGTTCCATGTACTCCATGCAAAGGACCCCTAATAAGACCTCTGAATTGCCTGGCAGTATTACTGCGCTGGTGGTAATTTGCCTACCCATACATTTAATATGAAGAGGTCCAACAATATCCAGCTCCACAATAGTTCCATCAGCCAATTCCTTTCGCTCTCTATTAACAACTGGAAGCTGAAGATATTCCTGGATATTTTCATTGATCGCAGTATGAAATGACCCCGAATCCACCAAAGCTGAAACAGTTATTTTTCTTACTTCATCTTCATCAATAATATGTCTTTTCGCATCTGCAAAGTCGTCAACATTGATCAGCTCAACTTCCGCATGTACCAATCCCATAGTTTTAAATTATATTATTCAAAACTATATTGCATAAATGAAATATCCGCGTTGTTTACACGGATAAAACTGTTTTTTTTAAACTTAAACGTTTAGAGGAGTTGAAGCATTAACCTTCAATGTGAATACTAAACACAATCATTCTCGATTGTATTTTATCAAACACACTTGAGAATTTTAAATTCGGATCACGGCTATGGATATTGGGAATTCCATTGCTGATCTTTATTTCAGGAGATAATATGAATGATTGAAAGAAGAAATTAAATCCTACTCCGAGCTCAGGACCGAAATCATATTTTTTGATCTTGATAAGATCATCGGCTCTTTTAGCTCTTGCATTACTGGCCAGGTCAATATCACCTTTGATACCCGCCATCATGTACACACGGAAATTATTAATACGGTCTGATTGCAGTTTGATCTGCACAGGAAATGAAACCACCACTGATTCCACCGTTTTAGTCACCTCTGTTTCACCACCACCTTCCGGGTATCTTAATTTGTAAAAAATATCGCGCTGGTAGAATTGCAATTGAGGATTGAATCTTGCCTGGAAACGGTCCGAAATACGGGCAGTTGCCAGTAATCCCAGTGTGAATCCACCTGAGTTTTTCGGTTCTGCTACCAATACACTATCATCCTGTAGAAAACGGGAAGACATATCAGGATGGAATTTTGCCAAATTCACTCCCAGTGTAATACCAAAGTAATATGGCTTAAGATCATGATCATACAGGTACATTTCGCGTTCACGCTGAGCCATTGAAGTTTGGGCAAGAAGAAATAGTAAACCAAAAAGCAGTAGTCTTTCAGGTTTTATTTTGGAGTTTGTTGTACGGGTTTTCTGCCGGAGTAAATGCAACATATTCCTAAGCTTAGCGATTTGTAGCGGGTATCGGAATAACCAACTTTGTTTAAAATTTCAATTAAATGCTGACGGTCCGGGAAAGCATTGGCTGATTCACACAGGTAACTATATGCTTCCTTGTTCTGCTTAAACATCCGGGCCATCTGTGGTGCCATTAGCCCCATATACAAATTATAAAAGCTTCGTACAGGTTGTTTAGGTCTGGAGAATTCCAGGATTACCAGCTGAGCCCCGGGCTTTAAAACCCGCATAATTTCGGCCAAACCTTTTTCCAGGTTCTCGAAGTTCCTAACCCCAAATGCCACCATCCCGGCATCAAACGTATTTTCCCTATGATTTATTGTTTCGGAATCCCCGTGTTCAAGCTTTATATAATTTGTAAGTTGCTCTTTATCAATCTTCTTTTTCCCGATTTCAAGCATTTGACGGGAGATATCGATACCCGTTATCTCGCGGGGTCCCAGGAGCCTGCAGGCCATGATAGCCATGTCCGCCGTACCCGTAGCAATATCCAGGATCTTTTTGGGATCATCCTTTTTCAGGAGCCTGATGGCCTTCTTACGCCATCCGATATCGGTACGAGCTGAAAGGAATCGATTCATAAAATCATACCTCCCGGCAATGCGGTCAAACATTTCGGCTACCTGTTCCTTTTTGGATTTTTCCGAATTTCTGAACGGTATGATATGATCATGTGGTAATGGATCAGGCATTCCGCAAAGATAGGCAAGAAGGGTTTAGCGTGTGGGGCCCTTAGCCACTAGCCTCTAGCTACTAGCCACTAGTCAATCCCCATCAGCTTTCCTATCTTGCACGGGATGGAAATTAAAGATGCGCGTTATCTTATAAGTAATCCGGACTACAAGCTATGTCCGCCACCTGAGCGGCCTGAATATGCTTTTATAGGACGGAGCAATGTGGGCAAATCTTCCCTGCTGAATATGCTCACGGGGAAAAAGAGCCTTGCGAAGATTTCTTCTAACCCGGGAAAAACCCAGTTGATCAATCATTTTGAGGTACTGTCAAACGGGAACTTTAAATGGTACATGGTTGATCTTCCTGGTTATGGTTATGCCAAGATATCCCAAAGCAGCAGACGCCGGTGGGAACAGATGATTGAAGGATACATTCGAAAGCGGGAAAATCTCGTTTGTTTATTTGTGCTGATCGATAGCCGGCATGAACCTCAAAAGATCGATCTTACTTTTCTTGATCAACTGGGGAAATGGCAGATCCCTTTTGTACTTGTTTTTACCAAGAGCGATAAGAATAAACCTGCCGCCACTCAGCGAAACGTAAATGCATTCATCAGATCAATGCTGGTAACCTGGGAGGAACCACCTCCATTTTTTGTTACCTCTTCGCTTACAAATGAAGGCAGGGAGGCCATCCTGGATTATATAGGGGAACTTAACAGGAGCTATACTAAACCCTGAGGCAAATGCTGGTATGGAACTTGGTTTATAAGGGTATATTGCCTTACTTTGCACCCAACCTTGAGCATATCTATGAGACGAATCTTATCTGAGCGAAATCTGGTTGTCATCCTGTTTTTTCTTGCACTTATTGTTTTTGTTTTCGCCCACAGAGATACCAGACAAATGGAGATGTTGTATATGAAAGATGGAGCTGCTATTTCTACTCTTTCCGCTCCTCATGAACCGCTCACAAAAACGGAGGCGAGCGCCCTGCCGAAACTTTCAGTAATTCCGGTTCAATAATTTTCGAAGATCAATTCTAGTTCACCACCTTATTTGCACAGCTGCTGCTTGCAAATGCTTCAGGTTTTGCTTTAAAGGCAAATCCCATCCCCAGGATATATCCCATTGCTTCTTTCAATGCATCATTGCTCTTGAAGTGAGGATTGGTGTTGATGTCTGCATGAACTTCCATGTCCACATTGTAAACGGTGAACAGGTTACATAATTCATAGGCAATCTCGATACTTTTGGCAACTTCCATCAGCATTCTTTCTTTGATGGTGAATTGTTGCCGGGTCTTTTCATTGTGAATGAACATGAATCCACCATGACCTTCTCTCAGGAAGACGATCACTGTAGCGAATTCTGTTTCTTTACCCTTTACCTGTGAATCTGTGCCGATGCAGACCTTGAGACGGAAACCGGCTTCGGTTTCCCGTTTGATTGCGTTTTCAACGGCCTTTAGGATCGGTATTTCAATCGGGTCGCCATTAAATTTTCTCCAGCGCATATAAAAAGAGGTTTTCCTAAGATATAGAAAAACCTCCAGTTAAGCAAAAGAGGAACGGATTAATGTTCTGTTAACAGAACGGGAATGAATTTATTGACGCAAAAATTTATCTGTCCATTGCTGACCATCACCTGCAAAACGGATTACGTAAATACCTTTTGTGATAGGTGCTGCCTGGATATTATTTATACCACTATTCAATTGTCCGGAACTGATCAATTTCCCATTCAGGTCAATGATGTCCCAGGAATAATGACCCGGACTACTTATAAAGAGGGTACCGGAGCTGATTTGGTTGCTTAGGAGTTTGGGGCGAGCCAGCGTTCCATTATCACGAAGGGTTGCGATATTGGAATAAAGGCGATGACCATTCTCAAATGCTACATTAAGGCGATAATATAAAGTGCCAGGGGATGATGGCTTGTAAGTATAGGAACGTTCAACATCCGCAGCCTCTTCAAGAGAAGTGAAGTTTCTTCCATCAGTAGAAACTTCCAGTAGCTGCTGCACTACTTTTTCATCTGCATCAATTAACCAGCTTAGCTGATGTATATCGCCATTCTGTGAACCACGCAATTCCAGTCGGCGAATAGGCAACGCAATCCCGCTATTGTCAAACCGGGCGAGTATTGAATAAGATCCAAGACTTGCATAAGCAGGTGCATATAAATTTCCTTTTCCTTCAATCTCCACGTAATAAGTGCCTGCATTGAGTGTGGTATCCATTAATGAATTTAACAGCGTGCCGGGATTATAAACATTAACGGCAGTCTGACTTTCATTATACAGGGTAACCTGGAGATCAAGGTCAGAACCAGAATTACCAGTTCCTACATTGTAAGGAATAGCATCCAGCTGAAAACGCGCATTGTAAGGAATAACGAATTTAAACAGGTCCTGGTCAGTGTTTTTTTCAATTACACCGCTTGCTGTAAACTGGTTACTGGAAAAGGTGGAGAGGGTGGCGGCTGCAAATGAATTGCCATGATCATCATTCCTGAACCCAAAACCATTTTGGGTTGAGGTTAGGATATCAAGATCATTCTGGTAATTGGTACATCCATATGAATTAGGACCATTATTCCAAAGGGTAAAATTTTTATAGTAACCAACACCCATGATCGGTGCCCATCCAATTTCACCACTTCCCTGTCCAAGGTTATAATCACTCGTCTTATTACAATTCACATCATAAGAAGATTGATGATAAAGACCTAATGCATGACCTGATTCATGTGAGATTGATTCGGCTATCAGTTTTACGTTATAGCTCTGTAAGGACGAAAATATAAAGCTGGGAGAACCATCTGCCCAGGTAAAGGAACCTACAAAGGATACACCACCGGCAGTATTGCCATACCAGGCATAAGTGGTGGTAATGATCACGCGTGATCTGTGACCAACGGGGGCAGCCAGGTATTTCGTTGAATCAGTGGTGACATCTAAATTGAAAGGACGGAAATCTTCGGCTACGCGATTGAAGATCTCAATGATCTTCGTATTGTCAAGGCCGGAACCATTACATACAATTGGACCAGCATAGTTCCAGCTGGTACCGGTAACAGTATGTCCATCGAAATCAAGGAAGAGAACGGCACTGGCAGAAGGGTAGCTGCTCAATTGGGGTACCTGCGCACGAACCGCGCACTGGATTAGGACCAATGCTGCCACACACAGGGATCGAAACAGGTTTTTCATTACAGGATGGATTTGAACGTTAACACAGGGTACGGATTAAAACGGGCCAATAATTTATCTATTCATTTACCAGGTCGCGAAAATTTTTCTTGATTAAATAATATTCATCTTTTTCCTTTTGAAGCACCAGCAGATCGCCATGCTGAAAACTGATGATACGGCCGGAATATTCGACCGTACCATCTGGAAGGGTGGATGAGGATAATGTCAGCGTAGCTCCGCTGAAATTGCTGGAACGGATGATCAGGGTACGGATCTTACTATCATATTTTGATGCAGTGGGAACAAGCTTTCCACTGAAATTAAAAGTCTTATCTGCTGATTGAATTGAAATGTTAGGAGATACTTCCGCTCCGGTAAATAGAGCTTCCAGATCTTTCGCATTGATGGCGATACGGTCAGGGAATTGTAAGAAGAGTTTGGGCTTACTTGTATTGTCGAAGGAATTAAAGCTCCCTTTATTTTGTGCAGAAACTCTTATACACACAAGAGAGCAGACCAGGCAAAAGCCTAAGAATTTCAGGTTATTCATTGGATATCGTTTTAAAAATATTGGATTGACTGGCAGATAACAGTGTTATCTACAGTTTCAGAGGGGACGGTAATACAAAGATTAGTGAAAGATTATCAATATCCCAATAGTATGGGGTCAGAAAATCAGTCAATTGAGGAGTACTACTATTACGCAAATCGTAAATCTGCGCTGCAATAAGTGTTTATTAATATTGGCCTGTACTTAATAGTACCAATGTGCAGGCCTCCATTGGCTTTATATTTTTCTCTTTTGCCATTTTTGCCAGCTCATCATTTTCAGCACCGGGATTAAAGATGATGCGTTTAGGATTCAACGAGAGGATAAAATCGTAATATTCTTTTTGATGGTCCGGGTTAAGATAAAGAGTAACAGTATCTACGCCTTCAGAAGTTTTTTTATCAGTAATCACCGGTACATCTCCAACCATGGCTGGTTTTCTGCCAATAGCTACAACGGGGTGACCATGCTGCCTCAATCGTTGAATAGCCAGGTGGCTATAGCGGGACGGGTTTCCAGAGGCTCCAAGAACAACTGTTTTCTTTTTTTCGTTCATTAGTAAGGCGATTATCTTCTATATAACAATATTCAAGCCTGTTTGTTGGGGTTATTTTAACTGGATCCATTCTCTTTGCTCGTATAATTTCAACTCTTTGTAACAAATAAAACAGTACCAAATAGCCATCAAAGGAGAACAAAACAATAGAAAATATAAAAAGAATGCAACCTGTCCGGCAATACTGATTATTGCCCAAATGAATACTACTGCCAAACTGATCAGGTAAAATCTACGCCCTTTGACCGGATAAAAATGTTCCTGGAAGAAGCCATGGATGAGGCAACTTAACAATTGCCATCCCCCAACGATAAAATAGGGATAAAGAGCATAATTTGGTTTTAGTATGCCAATGAGGATACCGAGAACAATTGTAACCACCTGAATTACCACATCCACTGACTTGAAGATCTTCATAGTTTTTACTTAAACATCTTAACAAGATTTCCAACAAACCAGTTCTCATCCGCCTTTACCATTGTATCAAGTGTTTTATCAGCCTGCTTGCCTAATTTCTTAATGCTACTAACCGTATCAACAAAGGACTTTATATTCTTATCTCTTTTATCACCTTCCACATCTTCCAGTTGATCCAACAAACGAAGCATAGGCTCCAACTCCCGCTTCTTTCTTTCCTTTACGATCTGCTTCACCACTTTCCAGATATCCTTCTCAGCCACAAAGTATTCTTTGCGCTCTCCTGGAATGATAACCCTGTCCACCAGGCCCCAGTCGATCAGTTCCCGGATATTCATGTTGGCATTACCCCGGCTGATATTAAGCTCTTCCATCATATCGTCCTGGGTAAGCGGATCAGCACTTACTAATAAAAGCGCATGGATCTGCGCCATCGTCCTGTTAATGCCCCAATGGGTACCAAATGCCCCCCAGCTACTGATAAACTGCTGTTTTGCTTCAATTAATTTCATACTACGAATTTAAACAATGGTATTGAATTTTCAAAAACTTTTGAAATATCGGAAGCCAACAAGTAGCGACTGTCATGGTTCGTGTCTCAGCGACTGCCATGGTTCCCGCCCCGATAGTTATCGGGGCGGGAACCACGGCATAGAAGGCAAATTGTCATTAACTTCTCATTTCAAGGCCCTTCCAATTTTCGCAATTTCCTTAACAATTTATTGGGAAAAGCTGTTTAAATTGACGCCTCAAAGTGAAACAGCTCTCTATGAACGGGAAATCGATCCTCCTTTTTCTTTTTTGCGCTTTTGCCTTCGGACACCAGCTTAATGCCCAACAACCTGACTCTTTACTGACCATCCTGGACAGGGATTTTCCACAGGAGAAAATATATATTCATTACGACAGGCCCTATTATAATTCCGGTGAAACCATCTGGTTCAAGGCCTACCTGCTATCTGGCAACCTTCCCTCTGTGATCAGTAGTACCATGTATGCTGAATTGATAGATGATAAAGGGAATGTAATGGAGAGAAAGACCATGCCTGTATATGCAGGCAGTGCCTCCGGTGATTTTGCTCTTCCAGATACCATGCGTGCTTCCATGGTTTATGTAAGAGCCTATACTCCCTGGATGTTGAACTTCGATTCTTCCTTTTTATACCTGAAACCTATCCGGGTGATCACAGCCCAGGAAAAACCGGGAACAGTAAAAAGAGATCCAAAATTTACACTGACCTTTTTCCCTGAAGGCGGTGATCTTATAGAGAATGTTGAAACAAGAGTAGCCTTTAAAGCAACCGATGACCAGGGCTTCCCCATAAAGATCAAAGGAGATATTGTAGATAGCAAAGGCCAGAAAGTAAGTTCCTTTAATGATGCACATGATGGCATGGGTTTCTTTCCATTAACCCCTGCAACTGGTTCAACCTACAAAGCGGTCTGGAAAGACAGCAGGGGTCAACAAAGGGAAACGCCACTACCCGCTGCAAAAGCCGAGGGAGTAGTATTGAATGTAACCAACCTGGGTAATAACATTACCTATTCGCTGTCACGCTCTGAAAATGTACCTGCTGATCAGCGTGTATTCAAAGTGGTAGCCCAAATGCAGCAGCAGATGGTGTATATGGCCAGGGTCAATTTATCTACTAAAAACAAAGTGATAGCACCCATGCCTGCTGATCAATTGCCAGATGGTATTATGCAGGTTACTTTATTTACTGACCAGGGACAGGCTATTGCAGAAAGGATCGTGTTTATTAACCATGATACCTATTATTTTATTACTGATCTGCATGCAACAACCAAGAATCTTACTCCCAAGGCAAAGAACGTATTGCAAGTAGATATTGGTGATACACTTGTTTCCAATATCTCTATTGCAGTTACGGATGCGGGCACCAATACCTTTCAGCGTGATGAAGAAAATATCTATTCTCATATATTGCTGAGCAGCGATATTAAAGGATACGTTTACAATCCGGCCTACTATTTTTCCAGCACTGCAGATTCAGTGCAGCAGCACCTTGACCTGGTGATGATGACCAATGGATGGCGACGCTTTAATTGGGGAGACATAACTGCAGGCAAATGGCCTCTTATTAAAAATCTGCCTAAGCCCTATGTTACTGTTGATGGCAAGATATTAGGACTGTTGCCCAGTGAACTGGTTGGGAAGGACCTGACCATGATCCTGCAAACAAAGAAAAATAATACCCAGGTATTATCAGTGCCGGTAAATAATAAAGGTGAATTCTCGGTAAATAATCTCATCTTTTATGATACCGCCAAGATGTATTACCAGATCAATAACGATAAGAATAAAAAGCTGACGTCCTCCGCCAGCTTTGATTTCCGCAATTCCTTTATGCGGTTTCCTGATAAACCGGTTGCCAATCTTTTACCTGTGCTGAAACCTGTATTGCCTGATAGCTCTGCTCAAAAACGAAACGAACGCATTGCCAAATTAAGGCGTGATGAATTTTTTGAAGGACAGAAAGTTAAAACGCTGCAAGGAGTAGAGGTAACGAGTAAAAAGGTATCGATAGAACAACAGATGGATAAGGAATATACATCCGGATTTTTCAGCGGTGGTGATGGATATACCTTTGTTACCGGTGATGATAACCTGGCAGGTTCTTCCCTGTCAGTACTGGATTACCTGCAGGGAAAGGTGGCAGGATTACAAATAACTACAAATGGTCCTGGTGGCGGTTCATTGTCCTGGCGTGGTGGCACCCCGGCTCTTTTTCTCAACGAGATGAATGCAGATGTAAGCCTCATTCAATCCACGTCCATGAGTGATGTAGCCATGATCAAAGTTTTTCGTCCGCCTTTTATGGGTGCGCCTGGTGGAGGTTCAGGTGGAGCGGTTGCTATTTACACCAAGAAAGGCGCCGCCCGTAATAGCGAGGTCACTGGTCTCAGTTTTACCAATGTTGTGGGTTATACTCCCGTTCGGGAATTCTATTCTCCGAATTATGATGCAGGAGCCGACAGGAATAAAGGTGATTTCCGTTCTACTTTATACTGGAATCCATACCTGGTGTTCGACAAGTTTACACGCAGACTCCTTATACCATTCTACAATAATGATAATTGTAAAAAAATCCGGGTAGTCATAGAAGGTGTGAATGAGCAGGGTAAGCTCACCAGGGAAGAAAAATTCTTTGAATAATTAATCGGATCAGATCAACATTCTCAACGGCTCTTCCAGCAGACTCTTCAATGTTTGAAGGAATGCAGAACCTTTAGCTCCATCCACCACGCGGTGATCGCAGCTAAGTGTAACCTTCATTATATTACCAGGAACGATAGCTCCATTCTTTACTACAGGAACCTGGCTGATACCGCCAATTGCAAGGATACAGGCATCCGGGGGATTGATAATGGCTGTGAACTCATCAATGCCAAACATGCCCAGGTTGGAGATGGTGAATGTATTTCCTTCCCAATCAGAAGGCTGTAATTTTTTATCCTTTGCTTTTTGTGCGTAATCTTTTACTTCAACAGCTATTTGAGAGAGTGATTTGGTGTCTGCAAATCTTACCACCGGCACCAGCAACCCTTCTTCAACTGCAACAGCCACGCCTATATTTATATGATGGTTGATGCGGATCTTGTCACCCAGCCAGCTACTGTTCACAGCCGGATGTTGTTTCAGGGCCATTGCGCAGGCTTTTAAAACAAAATCATTAAAGGAAATCTTGACCTTGCTGGTTTCATTCAGCTTACCTCTGCTTTCAACTGCCTTATCCATATCAATCACCATGGTAAGGTAGAAATGCGGTGCTGTGAATTTGCTTTCAGCAAGGCGTTTCGCAATTACCTTGCGCATTTGTGAAACAGGTACTTCATCAAAGCTAACCTGTCCTGCAGGTGCAGTTGGCACACTTGCTTTTGATGCTGTTTCGCTTTGTGCGGGAGTTGAAGATGGTTTATAATTATCTACATCCTGTTTGGTGATACGTCCGCCATCACCTGATCCGGAAACACCTTTAAGATCAATACCTTTTTCAGCAGCCAGTTTTTTAGCAAGCGGAGAGGCCTTGATCCTGCCATTCTGTGAAGATGAAGAGGGAGCCTGTGCAGTTTCTTCTTTTTTAGCTGGTTCCTGCGCTGTTTCTTTGGCCGTCCCGCTTTGCGCGGGATTTTCAACAGGTTGGCTTGAGGCCGGAGCAGTTGCTCCAGCTCCTTTGGCAGCAGCAACAACGGCATCCACATCCACTTTTCCTTTCTCTCCGATAATGCAAAGCAGATCATTTACTGCAATCTTTTCTCCCTTCTTTGCACCAACATATAACAGTGTACCATTCTTATAACTTTCCAGTTCCATGGTGGCTTTATCGGTTTCAATCTCAGCAAGTACATCGCCTTTCTTCACCGTATCGCCAACGTTCTTGTTCCAACCAGCAATAACACCTTCAGTCATTGTATCGCTCAAACGAGGCATTAACACCACTTCATCCATCTTTGAAATATCGATTGATTTGCCACCCGCCGGTTTTTTCTCAGGAGTAGGTGCAGGAGCATCCGCTTTCTTTTCAGCTTTTTTGGAATCGCCACTGGATTGGCTTCCACCAGAAGATTGTTGTCCGCCGCCTTTTGTCAATTGAGAAATATCTTCTCCTTTATTTCCAATAATGGCAAGCAGGTCATTTACCTGGAGTTTGCCACCTTTTTCTGTGCCGATATGCAGAAGTGTACCATCTTTATAGCTCTCCAGTTCCATAGTTGCCTTGTCAGTTTCAACTTCGGCAAGCAGGTCGCCCTTTTTTACAGGATCGCCCACTTTTTTATGCCAGGCAGCAATCACTCCTTCTGTCATTGTATCGCTCAGGCGGGGCATCAAAATCACTTCAGCCATTGTAGGATCAAATTTTGGCCGAAATTAAGATAAAATGGTGAATTGATTGTCGAGCAAATCAGTTGACTGGTAAGTTGTTGTCATTCTTCTTGTGATACTGAAGAATAACTATTGGATCCTGGTGAAAGTGAATTTGCCTACAGATGATATGAAATATAGCCATTCGCGTTTTTCGATCCTGAATTCCCTGCCAACTGTTACCCATTCAAAAGAGGGGACTTCGAGGAAATTGCTACTTGTCCCTATTCCCTGTTTGATATAGAATTTGCCATCATGATAATCAAATTCATGGTCATTGGTATACCCTGGTTCCGGTCCACCCGGGCTGCCTGAAACATCATAGATCAAAACATCCCGGCCATTTTGATGGGCAAATAAGACGGTATCACCGTAACTGGCTTTCCAGTAGCCATAGAATTTGTTGGTATCTGATTCCTCTTTTATACATGAAAATGAGGAAATTATAAGAGAAAATCCCAACAGGACAAGCAAAAGCTGGCGGGTCATGACAGGTTTTTTGGGGCTGACATCCAGGAAAACAGAAACGTTGCGTCTTATTGCAGGTCAGTATCCATCAATAATCCAGTTCCAGTTTGAGACGGTCCTTTAACTCCTTTACCAGGGGATATTGTTCGGCCAGTTTCTGGAATTGTTCCCGGGAGGAGAGTGGTATATCGATCTTTGGCTGCTGCTCCTGATTGCCGCGTACGATAACATTGAATTGAAGCAACTTGTTCCTTAGCTGTTGCTGGAGATAGGCAAACAGAGAATTCCTTTCCTGTTCTATAAATTTCTGTTCAATATTATTGGCGGTAATTACTTCAAATGAATTCTCATCCTTTATTTCCAGTATGGCTAATTCAAAAGGTTGAGCTGCGGGATTACGCCCTTCTTTCAATTTTTGGACATACTCATCCCATACCTGTCTCAGCTCTTCCGGTTTGAGCGGATCATTGATAACCGAGTGTCCAGAATTGCCATTGCTCTTATATTGTTTGCGGATCTTGTCGAGCGCAGATAATTTGTTATCCCCGGTCGATTTTTTGGTAAGCTGCTCCAATGGTTTTTCAATGGAGGGCTGAACCGGTTCTTTTATTTTTTGAGATGGTCTTTCTTCTATGATCAGTTTGGCTTCTGATTGATTGTTTCTGTTGGTTGAAGTCTGCTTTTCTTCAATTACTGCAAAGGGAACCAGTTGCCGAAAAGCCATGGGCTTTACTGCATCAACCCGTTTTTTTTTACTGATTGCAGCACCGTCGGAAGATAATTCAAGGGCCTGCTGCAGGTAGCATAATTTTATTATTGCCAGCTCTACATGCAATCGCTTATTGCGTGCCGCCTTATAATTGATCTCGGCTTCGTTGAGGATATTCAATGCGCTGATCAGCACATTGCCGGAAACAGATTTTGCTGTTTCAATATATTTCTCCTTAAAACTTTCTACTACTTCCAGCAATACAGCTGCTTTCTCATCCTTGCAAACGAGGAGATTGCGGATGCATTCAGCAAATCCATTCAACACCAGGTCTCCTTCAAATCCTTTTTGGTTTATATCGTCATAGAGCAGCATTGCGCCTCCAAGATCCTGCTTCAACATGCAATCCAGGAGCTTGAAATAATAATCAGCATCCAGGATATTGAGATGCTCAAGTGTATTGGACCAGGTAAGCTCACCACCGGTAAAACTTACGATCTTGTCCATAATGCTCAGTGCATCACGCATGCAACCCTCACTTTTTTG
>Ga0207648_10004830_pt1 | contig 13742 bp, 9 predicted proteins | sample KBSMisM32_FD_184310 | JGI IMG/M metagenome (GOLD analysis project Ga0207648, IMG submission 184310) | Miscanthus rhizosphere microbial communities from Kellogg Biological Station, Michigan, USA - KBS Miscanthus M3-2 (SPAdes) (version 2) | ecosystem: Host-associated > Plants > Roots > Rhizosphere...
GGAAATGAAAACCAGCAAACATCGTCGGATCACGCCGCCGTCATCGAGCACCGCCCTCGGGCGCGATGCGCGGCGCGAGATCGAACACTTTCAGAGAGCGATCAATTCCTATGCGGATCGATTTGCTCGCGAACCCCATCTGAGTTTTGAACAGCATTGGTTCCGCCTCGCGGCCAACAGCCGGCTTGCGGAAGGGGAAGAGCGCCGCCGCAGTTAGGAGAGTCGTCGTCGCCAGGTTTTGCCCTGGCCGGCTCCTTGTTTGGTAATTGCAGTGGGAATCAATTCCGCCCGGAGTCCCTGGGCCCGAAAATGCCTCCGCACTTGTGCTTGGGCGCGTCCTGCGCCGGCCTTTTCATCCAGAAAGATTAATACCGACGGTCCAGCTCCGCTCAGGGCCACGCCCAGAATTGCGGGAGCGTCCGCCGCGAGCTTTTGCAGAGCCGGCAATAGCGGACATAGGGGCGCACGATAGGGCTGATGCATGCGGTCTTCGAGCGCGGCCGCCAGCAGGTCGCGGCGGCCTTGCACGAACGCCGCCAGCAGCAGCATGGAATTCTGAACGTTCGATACGGCGTCGGCGCGGGAATATTGCGCCGGCAACACGCGCCGGGCTTCTTCGGTGGAAAGCGCCTCGTCGGGGACCGCCAGCAGCAACGGCCACTTACCTTTCGGAATGATGCTGGCGACTTGTGCTTCGCTCTCCGCCGACATTCTCGCCACCGCCAAACCTCCCATCCAGCAGGCCGCCGCGTTGTCGGGATGATGTTCACGCCGCGATGCTTCGCCGACAATGCGGCTATCGGACCAACGCAATTTGCCGAAATGTACCGCCAGCGCAATCCCGGCCAGGCGCGCTGCCGCCGACGAACCGCAACCCTTGCCGATGGGAATCTGGTTGTCGATGTAGAGGGCCAGCGGCCGCACCGGTTTGCCCGCCTCCTGCAAGACTTCACGGTAGGTGGTCAGGATGAGATGGTTTTCGACTCGCCCGCAGATTTCCGGGTCGCGGCCATGCGCCGTGATGGAAAATTCAGCCGCGGCCTGGGCGCGGACTTTCAGAAACATCGCGAAGGCCAGCGCAGCAGCGTCGAATGCTGGACCCAGGTTGGCGGAAGTGGCGGGCAGCGCCAGTTCGATGGCATTAGGAGCACGATTTTTTTGGGCGCCTTTCATTCGATGGGACTCTTGCGCGGACCTGAACTCTCAATCCGTGGAAGGGCACGGCTTCCAGCCGTGCCAAATCGAGGCGTCAGGCGACCGGCTTTAGCCGCTGTGGCATCTCGAGGAACGAAAGATGTGCGGTCGGCGAAATTGTGCACAGCGGCTGAAGCCGTCTCCTTTTGCCACTCTTTTTCGCACGGCTGAAGCCGTGCGCTTCCACCCCGGTTCCTCAGGACAACGGCCTTCTCGGATCGCTCTGCTCCGCGTACTCCAATACTTTCACCACCGCATTCGCGCTGGCGTCGAGCACCATGGGAGCGCGTTGTCGCGGGGACAGTACCGCTGCCGCTTCCTCCTCATGCTCGGTTCCCGCAAACAAGTCCCCGCGATGGAACTTTAACGTGAAGTCGGGGTCCTTGAGCAGGTTGCCGGTCAGAATCAGCACCACGGATTCGTTTTTCTTTACGAAGCCCTGCTGCACCAGCTTCTTCAATCCAGCAAGCGTGACTGCGGACGCCGGCTCGCATCCGATTCCGTCCGCCCCAATCTCTGCCTTGGCCAATGCGATTTCCACTTCACTCACTTGTTCGACCGTGCCGCCCGTGGCCTCAAGCACGCGCACCGCCTTTTTCCACGAAGCCGGGCTTCCAATTTTTATGGCAGTGGCCATGGTTTCCGCGTGCACCGGGATGAGTTTCTTGCCGCCAGTCTCGCGCATGGTTCGCACCAGGGCGTTCGCGCCTTCGGCCTGAATCACGGAAAGTTTCGGCAGGCGCGCGATGAGACCGAGTTCCTTCATCTCGAGCAATGCCTTGCCGATCGCCGAAGAATTTCCCAGGTTCCCCCCGGGCACGATGATGTGGTCTGGCGGTTGCCAATCCAGTCGTTCCAGCAATTCGACCGCGGCCGTTTTTTGTCCTTCCAGACGGTAGGGGTTCACCGAGTTCAAAAGATAAACCGGCATGCGCTCGACCACTTCATCGAGCACACGCATGCAGCCGTCGAAGTCGGTTTTTAGCTGGCAGGTGACAGCGCCGTAGTCGAGCGCCTGCGAAAGTTTTCCCCAGGTGATCTGGCCTTGCGGAATCAGCACCAGGCTGCGCATGCCTGCGCGCGCGGCATACGCGGCCATGGACGCAGAGGTATTGCCGGTGGAGGCGCACGCCACCCAACGGAAGCCTCCCTGCCGGGCGAACGACGCGGCTGCCGTCATGCCGGTATCTTTGAAAGATCCAGTCGGATTCATGCCCTGATGTTTGGCGAAGAGGCGCTCCACTCCCGCGGCGCGCCCGCAGGAAGGCAACTGGTAAAGCGGCGTGTTTCCTTCCCGCAGAGTGATGACCTGGTTCCAGTCGTTCAGTGCTGGAAGAATTTCGCGGAAGCGCCAGACGCCACTTTCATCCAAAGCGTTTGGAGAAGTACGGCGCTGCAACCAGAGCTGCTTGAGTGCTGCCGCGTCGAGACCCCCCGCCCTCATCCCGGCAGAGGTGTTCCAGCCGGGAAAAACCACTTCCAGCAGATCCCCACACTGCGCGCAGCGGACACTCTTGGCCCCGCTTTCGCCCACGGCGGCGCACGCAATGCAACGCAATTGCGAGACGCCCGGTTCCAGTTTTGAGGCCGACGCGGCGTGGTCAGTCATTCAGGTATTAGCATACGGGATGGACCGGTTATTTGCCGCCACGCAGGTATTGATCAGTCTTGTTAATCCAGTCGGCGCGCGGCGGATTGAAGACATCGAGATCGACGGTGTCCAGCAGGGCCTCAGCCTTGTGCGGCATGTGCGGAGGGATGGTCAGGACCTCGCCCGCGTTCACCACGATCTCCTTGCCATCAACCCAGAACTTGAGCGCGCCTTCCAGAATGTAGGTGAATTGCTCGTTGTAATGACTGTGCAGAGGGATGATGCAACCCTTCTTCATCAGGACCCGGGCCACCATGATGTCGTGACCGACCACAAACTGCCGCTGCAGCAGCGGGTTCAGGTCTTCCAGATCGACGGTCTGCCAGGGAACGTGCCGCAATTCCATTTTGCGGACCTGGCCCTTCGTTGCCGTTTTGCGGCCGGCGCCTTCTTGTCCAGCGCTCTTACGCTTTGCAATTCTTGACTTCAGGCTCCGCCGCTTCGCTGCGGGCTTCGCCTTTGCCTTCGCCATTTCAGTGCACCTTTCCCTGGTAAATTCCAACTGCGTTATCGTGCAGGTAACCATGCGCCAACTGCAGAGCTTGCGCCTCGCTAACTTCACCTTCAGAAATCATCTCGGCCAACGCCGCTGCCAAAGCGCTGCGCGCCGACTGCACTCCCAGCCAGTAGCTTTCTTCCGCGCCGAGAGTCTGGTTGTACGGGAATGAGTCCGTGCCGAAGGTAATCTTATCGGGAAAAGTCTCCAGAAACTCCTTCAGCACGTGCTTGAACTCTGAAGGATACATATCGAGTTCCATCAGTGACGTATCCAGAAACACGTTCTGCATGGCCGCCAGCCAGATTGCCTGGTGCTCATAAGGATAGCCGCCGTGAATCATCACGAACACGGTGCCCGAATAGCGCGGGTCGCGGAGAACATTCTCCAGGTTCATGATGTTGCTTTCGGAGAGGTTGAAGTAGTCGCCGATGCCTACAGCCGAGTGTATGTGCACTGGCAGATGCAGTCTTCCGCCTTCGCGCACCAGATAGCGGAAAATGTAGTCCTGAAAAGTGCGGTACTCCTGTTCGCTGGGGATGCCGCCGGTTACAAAGCGCTGGTACACATCCTCGGCCTGTTCGCGCTTGGGATCGCCGAATTTTGTCGAGCGGAAGTACGCCACTTCAAACTTCATGGCGATGCCGCCCTTTTTCTGGTTGTCTTCCAGTACGCGGCTGATGAACGTCAGATATCCGGCGAAGTCCGGCGGCAACTTGTCCACGTTTTCCTGTTGCATCCAGCGATGCAGCATCTTCTCCTGCAGCGGGATATAGACTTCCTGGTCCCGATTACGCGCACGCTCCCGTTGATTATCAAAAGGCCACATGAAGGAATCGGCGAAGAAGACCCAGGGAAAGCGCTTGGGATCGAGGTAGTCCGCCATCATCGCCCGGTTGGCGACGCCCTGCTCGATGTTCAACTTGTCGAGAATATTGGAGAAGTAGGCATTGCCCTGCGCCTTCTTCAGCTCCGTCTTCTTCTCCACCAGCCATTTCGCGTGCTCCGGCGCGAGGTCGCTATAAGGATAGGCAAACAACGCCTTGGCGGCGGCAACCAGTTCGGGATTGGTATCGCGCGTTCGCAGCGCCGCGCTGCCCGGCGGTGAAGCCATGGCATCCACATCGGGATCGTCCGCGAACCCGGGATGAGCGTGATGATCGAAGATGGGAATCCTTTCGATCTGCGGCAGCAGGCGTTGGTAAATCTGCGGCACATCCGGCCCCGGAAGCGGCCGGGCCTGCGCTGCGGCGATCGACGGCAATCCGCAAAGCGCGAGCACGATCAGCATGCTCAATCCGACTTTCATGAATTCTCCTGATCCTGGACCGCAACCCGACTCTAAAAAGTAGCGCCGGCATCTTGCCGGCTGTCCCGAGGGCGTCTCGCCCTCGGCGGTGCGGGCCGGACGTCCGTACGACAGCCGACGGGACGGCGGCGCTACACTACCGCGACGTTGCCGCCGGCGTTCCCTGCCAGGCTGACGCAACCTGCAATATCCGCTCCACCGCTTCTTTCAAAATGGCGCTCGACGACGCGTAAGAGAATCGCACAAAGCCGGCGCCGGCAGGCCCAAACGCCGCGCCCGGAATCGCCGCCACCCCCGCCTCTTCCAGCATGATGCGGCAAATCTCCTCGGCACTTTGTCCGGCTTCAGAGACGTCCACCCAGGCGTAGAACGCGCCTTCAGGCGGCGAGCAACGGAACCCAGGAACGCGATTCAGGTCGCGGACAAACTGCTCGCGGCGTTTGGCAAACTCTCCCACCATGCGCGGCGTGGCGCCTTCGCGATCGTGCAAAGCTTCGATGGCGCCGTACTGGCTGAACTCGGCGGTGCAGGTGTAGGTGTTGACCGCCAGCATATCGAGCGCGGGCACGATGCGTGCCGGGGCGGTGGCGTATCCCAGCCGCCAGCCGGTCATGGCGAAACTCTTGGAGAAGCCGTCGATGATCAGTGTCCGCTCTTCCATGCCGGGGTAGCTCATCATGGATTTATAGGTCCCGCCATAAATGATGCGGGCGTAAATTTCATCCGAGAGCACCAGCAGATCGTGTTTGACGGCCAGCTCCGCCATGCGCCGCTGCACGTCGTCGGTGTAAACCGTGCCGGTTGGATTGCCGGGCGAATTCGTGATCAGGACTTTCGTGCGAGACGTTATGCTGGCGGCAATTTCATCAGGATCGGGCTGCAGGTGATTCCTGGCGGACAGCACAAACGGCACAGGCACGCCGCCCAATCCGAGCGTGATGGAGGCATAGCCGGGAAACCCGGGATCGGGATATAACACTTCGTCTCCGGGATCGATCAGCGCCATCATTGCCATGAAGAGTGCCAGCTTGCAGCCCGGAGCGATGACGATATTCTGGGGTGAGATGTTGAGATTGCGCGTGTCGCGCAGGTAAACCGACAGCGCCTCGCGCAACGCGGGCAGCCCGATCACGGGACAGTAGCGGTCTTTCCCCTCGTCGATGGCCCGCTTCAGGGCGTCGTTCACCGGCTTCGCGGGATGAAAGTCGGGCTCGCCCAGTTCCAGATGGATGATGGACCGGCCAGCCCGCTCCAACTCCTTGGCGCGGGCGAAAATGGTGAGCGCGCCTTCGCCAGTCATCACCGACATGCGGGCAGCCAGAGGTCGCATATCAGGCCTTTCCTGCAGGAATATTCTTTGGGGCTGGGGTCACTGGGATACGCAGCGCATCTACAAAGCGCGGAAAGAATTCAAACACCGAAGCGGTGGCGATAAGCTCCACGATCTGTGGATGACTGTATGCGGTTTTCAATTTTGCGTAGAACTCGTCGTCAATCTCGCGGGGCGAATGATGCAACCGGTCGGCACATCGCAAACCCAGCTTCTCCGCCTCGGTGAACGGGCCGCTCTCGAAATCGGACTTGACCGCTGAGACGTGCGCTTCCGTCGCCCCCTTCTGCCGGGCCGACAAAGAGTGCGCCGTCACCGCGTAAAGGGAGCCTTGTAACACCGACATGCGGGTCGCCACCAACTCTTTATACCAGCCGGGCAGAGCGCCGTCACTCAGGAGTGGCTTGAGCAAAGCGGCAAAGCCCATGGCCAGGGCTGGGGTCTGGGCCACGGTCTTGAACATGTTAGGCACGACGCCGCGCTGTTGCAGCAGCGCGTCGTACAAGACTGCGAGCTCGGGCGGGACCTGGTCCCGCTCGAGCATCGGAATGCGGCCCTGGACTTCGTTTTCCGCCACGTTAAAAGGCCCAGCGCAGGGAGAATTGGATGAGGCGCGGCGTGCCCACGGTGGAAAAGATCTTGCCGAACGAATTATTGGGATCGCCCGGGTTGGCAAGATAGGCCTCGATGTCGGTAATCGACGGGTTGCCGAAGTTCGCGTGGTTCCAGATATTAAAGAAGTCGGCAGTGAAGCGCAGCGACTGCCGCTCCGTCAGGCGGAATTCCTTCAGAAGCGAAAAATCCCAGTTCTGCTGGAATGGCCCGCGATAAATGTTCCTTCCCAGATTGCCGAAGTTGGTGGTGCAGAAGTTGTCATCGCCGGCGCACTGCGTAGGATAAAGCAAAGGCGCACTGGTGAAGTTGGCCGGATTCAAATATCCGTCAATGCGCTGGTGAATGTCGCCGCTGGTGTTGCCGGCGGCGATAGAGCCGCCCGGAGCCAGGTTGGCGCCGAGCGTCGCGGATGCCAGACCGGGCCCAAGAAATCCCGTGCCTGCCGCTGAATCTGTTACCGAAAACGGCGTACCCGACTGAAAGACGGTGATGCCGCTGATTGCCCAGTTGGCCAGCAGCAACCCTTTGGCTCCCGTGGCGCCTTTGAACATAGGCAGATCGTAGCGATAGCTCACCACGAAGCGGTGAGTGCGGTCGAAGTCGGAAAGACCGCGCGAGCCATCCAGCGAAGTCTCATCATTGAAAGCCGTGTTCAGCGCCGTGTTCCCGCTCGAGGTCGCATCCGTGGAACGCGAGAAGGTGTACGCAGCCTGAAAGTATCCTGCTCCCCACCGTCGCGACAGCGTGGCTTGCAGTGAGTGATAGTGAGAATATGCGTCGTCGGCGAAGAGCTGCATTCCGCTATAGCCGTTGATGCCTTGAGCGCTGGATCGTGCGGGACCATTGGCCAGCGTATTGGCCTCGATCGAAAATTGGTTTCCGCTCGTGTCGGTCAGCACCAGCGGATGCGTCGGGCTCACATTCACCGAAAGGTTGGTGCGGGTTTCACGAAGATGGATGGAATGCGTGCCCACGTATCCCACTTCCAGCACCCAGTCCTTGCCGAATTCCCGCTGTAGAGTAAGGTTCCACTGCTGCGTATTGGGCGAAACAAATTTGCGCGGTACCACCAGTCCGAAAATGTTGGTGGATGGAATGCCCGGCCCGTTGCAGGCGTAAGTCGGAGCCCCGTTAGGATCGTTGCCCGCGAAACCTTGCAGCAATCCCAGGCAAGGCACAAAGGTTGGATCGATCACACCCGCCTGCGGCAACGCGTTGGGATTCGGATCCGGGCAACCGGCCAGCACGGTGGCGGAGAAGAACGATCCCAGGCAGCCGGCCTGCCCCGGCCCGAAAGCAACCGGCAGGAAGGGCGCCTGGAAGCTGAGCTGGTCCACCGAGCCCACGTCTTCGCGCACATAGTAGATGCCGTAGCCGCCGCGCAGCGCCGTGCTGTGATGTCCGAATATGTCCCAGGCAAACCCAACGCGCGGGCCCCATCCAGTGGCATAGTCATTCTTGTAAGTGGTGTTGCTCCCGGTCGGATTGAGTCCCGCTACATTCAAATCCTTCACGCAACTGCCGTAGATGAAGGGGTACTGGCCGCTGGCAGCCAGGTCGGGATCGAGATTGCCGATGTGGCAGAGCTTGTCATAAAACGCGCCCAGCGCCTCCACCCGCAATCCCAGGTTTAAAGTCAGATCACGACGCACTTTCCAGTCGTCTTGCGCAAACACTGCGAAGTCGTTGGTGCGGTATTCATGCGTGGCCACGCCGCCGCCTCCGAAGCTGAAGTCAGGCGCGCCCATCAGAAATTTTTGGAAGTCGGTGAATCCTCCGCCATTGACGAAGAAAAGTTGCCCGTTGAAAACCTGGGGGAAAAGTTTGTCCAGGTTCACGCGCGTGTATTCCCCGCCAAAACGCAGCACGTGCGTCCCCTTCACCCAGCTGAACGTATCCACGAAGTTGTAGTTGTTCTGGGTTTGCGCCTGGTCGGCCGGCGGAGTCGGGCCAATCTGGAAACCCGAACCCCCAAACAGCGAGAACTTGTAAATGGACTTGGTGACTTCATTGGTAGGCCGGTCGAGGCCCAAGTCTGAAGCCGTAATCGGCGGGATATTGCCCAGCGTGTTGTTAATTCGGACGTAGCCGAAGCGGAAGTCATTCACCTGGGTGGGTGAAAGCACGTGCGTCTCATTGATGCTGAAAAACCTTCCGTTCACCGGCAGATCATAGGGGAAATTCAGGTCGGTGGAACTGATACTGCTCTGCAACGTACCGCCCAGCGAAAGGGGCAAGCCCCCTGCGCCGAAGGGCAACAGCGACTCCGCATTCGAAAAGAAAAAGCGCGCGGAGAGCTTGTCATTGCCGCCGCGAAACTCGCGGTCCCAGTTGGCCGTGAACTGGTCGTCGGTAAAACTGCCGGGCTTGCTGACGATGAACTGTCCGGTCGCACCTACCGTTCCTGGAATCGAAGGGATGAGGTACCCGCCGGCGGTGTTGCCAAACTGGTTGCTCTTGAACAGCAGGAGTTTGTGGATTACCGGATCGATGCTGGGCACGCCGAATGCGGACTCCAGCGTGGCATCCAGGGTGGCATCGTCACGCACTGACGGCAGCACCGGAAGGGTAGTGCTGATGAACGTTCCCGGAGAAAGGCCGCTGCGTTGTCGCGTGCCCTGATAGTTGACGAAGAAGTATCCGCCCTTGGCGTCCTTCCCCACCGGCCCGCTGAAGCTTCCCCCGAAAATGTTCTGCTTAACCGAGGGGCGGGACTGGCCGGCGCGATTCAAAAAGTACTCGTTGGCGTTCAAAACATCGTTGCGAAAGAATTCATAGATACCGCCGTGAAAGTTCCTGGTGCCGGATTTCAGAATGGCATTCACATTGCCGCCGCCGTTGCGCCCCTGGCTGGCGTCATAGAGCGACGTCTGCACCTTGAATTCGCCGACTACGTCGGGATTAGGCAAGGGCACGTTGGTTGCCTGGGCCACGTTGTAGTCAGTCGCGCTGATGCCTTCGATCAGGTAATTGTTGTTGTCTTCCCGCTGGCCGTTCACGAAAATGCGGGCGTTGCCGCGTCCCAGTTGTGCTGACGCATTCAACTCGCTCTGCGCGCCGCTGGACAGCGACAGCAGCTGTTGAAAGTTCTGCGTGGCCAGGGGCAAGTCGCGGATGGTTTGCGCCTCGATCGCCTGGCCGGTGGTGGCGGCGCTGGTTTCGACCGCCTGCACCTGCGCCTGCACATCGATCTTCTGCTGCACCGCCTGGGTGCGCAGCTGGGCGGTCATGCGCGTGGTTTCTGTCACCCGGACCGCAATATTGGAAAAACTGCCTTCGGCAAAACCTGGGGCCTGGACCGTGACTGTGTAGGTGGCAACGGGCAGCAGCTGCGTGGTAAACGAACCATTCGCGTCCGTCCTGGCAGTGCGGGTCAGGGCCCCGGTATCCTGGTTGACGACGCGAACCTCCGCGCCTGCTACTACCGCTCCGCTGGGATCGAGCACGGTCCCACTGATAGCACCGGTTGCGCCGCCCTGAGCCAGGACCTGCGCCACTCCGATAAGAATCACCAGACCGATTGAAAACAACCTGCTCCATGATCCCGGCATACACCCCTCCCTGACGCGACGTCTGTCCTTAAATGTTTGAGTGCCACGAAGGCGATCAGTTAGAACATGCGGGAACAAGCGCCGCAACCGCCGTGCTTAGTCGAGCGCGGCGCTTACCAAAGGCTGCGCCGAACCCGGCACCTGGCGTGTGTCTTGCCCTGATGACAGATGCATGGCCCCCTCCAACAACACAGCTGAAATTTCGGGTAATGAATCCGCACAGATTACTAAAAATTAGCCGGACTTCGCAACCATGAAAGTGCCTCGGGGTGAAACATTTGTTACAGCCCTTTGTACATCCCCCCATCAACCAGCACTGTCTGTCCGGTAACGTACGATGCACGGTCCGAGGCCAGCCAGACGATAGTCTCGGCAACTTCCCGCGGTTCGCCCAGGCGCCGCAACGGAGCATCCGCCGCCCAGCCATTAAAGATGTCCTTTTCGGCCGTTCCCGAGGCCGCGGAACGGCTCTTCGCCAACTCCTTCAGCCGGTCCGTGGCGGTGAAGCCCGGACCTACGTTGTTCACCAGAATGCCGTCCTTGCCGAATTCGTTGGCCAGGCTTTTCACCAGTCCGACCACCGCCGCCCGCACCGCGTTGGAAAGCACCAGGTCCGCAACCGGCTGTTTGGTGGTGATGGAAGTGATGGTAATGATCCGGCCCCAACGCCCGCGCTGCATGTGCGGGATCACCTCGCGGGCGAAGTGCACCGTGCTCATGAAGTTGGCCTCGACGGCCTTGTGCCAGTCCTCCACCGTCGCTGCCAGGAAGCCTTTGGCGGGCGGGCCGCCGGCATTGGTCACGCAAATGTCGGCGGCGCCGAATTTCGCCATCACGGCTTCTACAAACTGGCGCACCGCGGCTGCGTCGGTGACATCCAGCGCGCGGTCCAACACTTCAGCGCTGTGCTGTTTCCTTATGCCTTCCGCAGCCAGGCCCAGCGTCCTTTCATTGCGAGCGCACATGGCGACTCTGCATCCCTCAGCCGCGAAAGCCTCAGCCGTCGCCCGGCCAATGCCCTGGCTGGACGCTGCCACAATTGCCACTCTACCCTTCAGACCGAGTTCCATAAGAATCGAATTATAGATGGATCAAATCGGTCGAGCATATTTTTGGAAGTCCTTCCCGCCAGGGTTTCTTTGCGGCAACCACTTGCTCAGCCGCCTGGCGAACGTTACCCTTAAGTGTTGGTTTTAGTCGAACGTTTGTTTCACTTCCAACCGAGGTCCCCGATGGCAAATCCCGCCAAGTATGTATGGCTCGATAATGAGTTGAAGGACGCCGCCGGCAGCGGAGTTCCAGTGGTCAACGCCGGCCTGCATTATGGCTTCACCGTCTTTGAGGGCATTCGCTGTTACGCTACTGACAAGGGCCCAGCCGTCTTCCGCCTGGAGGAACACGTTGACCGCCTGCTGGACTCGGCCCGCATCGTCGGCTTCCGCGATCTGCCCTGGACACGCGCCACTCTCATCGCGGCCATTCACAAGACGGTTGCTGCCAATAAATTTTCCGCCTGCTACATCCGGCCGGTCATTTATCTGGATGGAGCCATGGACCTGGTGGTGGATAGCGGCAAGCCGCGATTGATCATTGCCGTGTGGGAGTGGACCGCTTTCCTGGGAAAAGAAGCGAAGGAACGCGGCGTCCGGGCCAACATTTCGTCCTTCACGCGGCTGCACCCCAACATCATGATGACCAAAGCCAAGGTGGCGGGAAATTACGTCAGCTCGATTCTGGCCAAGACCGAATCGCAGCGCGCCGGCTTCGATGAAGCCATCATGCTCGATCCGCAAGGCTATGTCGCCGAGTGCAGCGGCGAAAACATTTTTGTGGTGCGTGATGGTGTGATCTATACCCCATCTCGAGCAGCGATACTCGAGGGCATCACGCGTGACAGCTTGATTACGCTGGCGCAAGACCTGGGACACACTGTGGTCGAGGAACCCATTTCGCGCGACCAGTTGTATATCGCAGACGAAGTGTTCGTCTGCGGAACCGCCGCCGAAGTTGTGGGCCTGCGGGAGATCGACTTCCGCACCATCGGGGATGGAAAGACCGGCCCGGTCACGCGCGCCCTGCAGGCTGAATTCGAGAAGCTCACCAGCGGCCGCCACGCGCGGTCTGCCGCGTGGTTTTCGCTCGTGCCGGCATTCGAGGCTGTGTTGTCGGGGGCCTAGCGAGCGCGATTCTTCGGGAGCGCAGGTTCCTCAAGATGTGGAAGCGCACGGCTTCAGCCGTGCGAAAAAAATTGCGGAAAGGGGCGGCTTCAGCCGCTGTGGAAAATTCCGCTGGGCGCAGGTTTTCGCCCATGTCGAGATGCCACAGCGGCTGAAGCCGGTCGCCTCGACGCCTCCTTTGGCACGGCTGAAGCCGTGCCCTTCCACGAGACCTTACCAAGGGAGGACGCATGAAGAAGCATAATCGCCACCCGGAAACGGAAGCAGTCCGCGGGGGCACCGATCTGCACAAGAAGAATGGGCCTCTGGCCACTCCGATCTACCAGACTTCCACTTTTGAAGTCACCGACAGCGATCAGCAGGTGCGAGCCACATCCACCGACATGTTCTACACCCGCTACGGTAATCCCACTCACACGGTTGCCGAAAAGGCGATTGCGGAACTCGAAGGCGTCGATGCCGCGCTGCTCTTCGCTTCCGGCATGAACGCCATCACCACCGCCATGCTCTCCCTGCTGAAAAGTGGCGACCACGTGGTGGCACAGCGCGACATCTACGGCGGCGCTACCAAGTTCTTCAGCCAGTGGCTGCCCAAGTTCGGCATCGAAACCACGTTCGTGGACACCGTCGAGTACGATCAGCACGCGCGCGCCATCCAGCGCAATACGAAGCTGCTTTACATGGAATCGCCAACCAACCCCACCCTGCGGGTCGTGGATTTGCGACAGGTGACGGCGCTGGCCAGGCAGCACAACCTGATCACGTTTATCGACAGCACGTTTGCCACGCCCATCAATCAGCGCCCGGCGGATTTTGGCATTGACCTGATCATGCACTCTGGCACCAAATATTTTGCCGGGCACTCAGACCTGATCTGCGGCATCGTCGCGGGACGGCAGGAACTTATCCAGAAGATCCATGAAACCCGCACCACGCTGGGCGGAACCATGGATCCCCACGCCGCCTGGCTGCTCCTGCGCGGCATCAAGACGCTGGCGGTGCGGGTGCAGCGGCAGAATGACAACGCCTTGCGCGTCGCCCGGTTCCTGGCGCAACACGCCAAGGTACGACGCGTGCACTATCCCTTTCTCGAAGGCCATCCCCAGCGCGCTCTGGCCATGGAGTTGATGCACGGCGGCGGCGGCGTCCTAAGCTTCGAAGTGGATGGCACCGGAGAAGACGCCCGGCGGCTCTCTGAGGCGCTGCATCTGTTTACCCTGGCGCCCAGCCTGGGCGGGGTGGATTCTCTGGTCACCATTCCCGTGCTCACGTCGCACGGCATGATTTCAGCCGAGCATCGCCAGAAGATGGGCGTGACCGAGCAGTTAATCCGGATTTCGGTGGGCATCGAGAATGCGGACGATCTGATAGCGGACCTGGAAGAGGCGCTGACGGTCGTCACTGGGACGCGCCAGCACG
>Ga0207648_10004832_pt1 | contig 13741 bp, 12 predicted proteins | sample KBSMisM32_FD_184310 | JGI IMG/M metagenome (GOLD analysis project Ga0207648, IMG submission 184310) | Miscanthus rhizosphere microbial communities from Kellogg Biological Station, Michigan, USA - KBS Miscanthus M3-2 (SPAdes) (version 2) | ecosystem: Host-associated > Plants > Roots >...
CACGATGGAGGAACCCGACAGCGAAAACAGCCGGTTTTCCGAACCGATGAAGATCCGCACCCCTTCGCCGTCTTTGGCCAGTTCCAGCAGCCGGATCAGGTCGGCCTTGCGCTCAATATCGTCAAACAGGGTGCGGATACGCTCCAGATCGGCCTGGCTGTCCAACAAATGCGAAGTGCCGCGTACGATCAGGACCTTTTCCGGACCGGCCAGGGTCGCCAGGCCTTCCGCCACCACCTTGGCGGTCAGCTTGTCCAGCTCGATCTTTTCGCCGTCCAATTCCGCCAGGATCTCGGCACGGGCCGCGTCCAAGGTCCGTCCGCGCAGCCGCGCCCCCAGATAATTGCTGGCTTCCGACAAAGCCGACACCGGCAGGCCCGCAGGGGTGTCGATCACCCGGTTCTCCACCTGGCCGTCTTCGCTGACCATGATCACCATCGCTTTGCCGGGCGCGACGGCAACGAATTCCACATGCTTGAGGGCGGCATCCTGCTTGGCGGTCAGCATGAGCCCGGCGCAGCGCGACAGGCCTGCCAGCCGCTGGGTGGCTTGGGTTAGGACGTCCTCGATGCGCTGGCTGCTGCCGGACATGCGCGCCTCGATGGCGATGCGCTCATCCGGCGCCAGTTCGCCGACTTCCAGCAAGCCGTCCACGAACAAACGCAGACCCTTTTCGGTGGGAATCCGCCCGGCGCTGGTGTGGGGCGAATAGAGCAGGCCCATCGCTTCCAGGTCCGCCATCACATTGCGGATAGAGGCGGGCGACAAAACATGCGGCAGCCGCTGGGACAAAGTGCGCGACCCCACCGGCTCGCCACTGGCCAAAAAAGCCTCCACCAAATGGCGGAAAACCTCGCGCGGGCGGTCGGTAAAGCCCTGCGGCATCACAAAGGGGGTGCGGGGGTCCAGAGCCAAGCTATTGGAATTCCTGATATTTACCGTTCCGGTTGCGCGGGAGGCGCACCCTTCTATAGGTAACGCCCCAAGACTATCACCACCGATATATGAGGCTCCATGCGCCCTTCAACTCGCGTCCATGACCAGATGCGCACCGTTTCCCTCACCCCGGGCTTTGCCCGCCATGCCGAGGGGTCCTGCCTGGTCAAGTTCGGCGACACCCATGTCCTGGTGACAGCCAGCCTGGAAGAAAAAGCCCCGCCCTTTTTGAAGGGCTCGGGTAAGGGCTGGGTCACGGCAGAATACGGCATGCTGCCCCGCTCCACCCATGACCGGATGCGGCGCGAAGCCGCCGCCGGTAAGCAGTCGGGCCGCACCCAGGAGATCCAGCGGCTGGTAGGCCGCTCCCTGCGCGCGGTGTGCGATCTGGCGGCGCTGGGCGAGCGGCAAATCACCATCGACTGCGATGTGCTGCAGGCCGATGGCGGAACCCGCACCGCCGCCATCACCGGCGGTTTTGTCGCGCTCGCTCAATGCGTGTCTTTCATGAAAAAGACCGGCTTGGTGACTGCGCCCGTGATCAAAGACCATGTCGCGGCGGTGAGCTGCGGCATCGTCAAAGGCGAGGCGGTGCTCGACCTCGATTACGACGAAGATTCCACCGCTGAGACCGACGCCAATTTTGTCCTGACGGGCGCGGGCGGTTTGGTGGAAATCCAAGGCACGGCGGAAGGCGCGCCGTTCAGCGAGGACCAGTTGGTGGCGTTGTTGAAACTGGCGCGCAAAGGCATCGGCGAGTTGGTGGACTTGCAAAAGAAAGTGCTTCTTTGATGGAGAAGTGGGCGTGAGATTGCCTCGCGGCACCCAGTTGGTAGTCGCCTCCCACAATCCGGGCAAGGTGCGCGAGATCAAGGCGCTGCTCGGTCCGCATGGCATCGAACCGATCAGCGCCGGATCGCTGGGCTTGCCGGAACCGGAAGAAACCGGACTGACATTCGCCGCCAATGCCGAGATCAAGGCGCTGGCCAGCGCCAAAGCAAGCCGCCATGCCGCGCTGGCGGACGATTCCGGCCTCTGCGTGGATGCGCTGAATGGCGACCCGGGAATCTACTCGGCGCGCTGGGCGGGGCCGACCAAAGACTTTCGTATCGCCATGAACCGCATTCATGACGAATTGCGCCACAAAGGACTTTCCACCAGCGCCGCAAAGTTTGTTTGTGCGCTGTGCGTCGCCTTGCCGAATGGCGAGCATCAGACATTCGAAGGCGAAGTGCACGGGCACCTCACCTTTCCCCCGCGCGGCGAACGCGGCTTCGGTTATGACCCGATCTTCATTGCCGATGGCATGGAAGAAACCTTTGCCGAAATCGATCCGGGGAAGAAGCACGCCATGAGCCACCGCGCCAAGGCGTTCGAAAAGCTGCTGCACAGCCACATATTCGATGAGTCGCTGTAATCGCAATTTGTCATTCCCGCGAAAGCGGGAATCCATTCTCACCGCTGGTACTGTGGATGCCCGCTTGCGCGGGCATGACAAAAAGGGGTCACCGTCGTGAGCTTCGGCGTCTACGTCCACTGGCCCTTCTGCGCCGCAAAGTGCCCCTATTGCGATTTCAATTCCCATGTCCGCACCGCGATAGACGAAGACGACTGGGTCGACGGTATCGTTTCTGAACTGGAGTGGACGGCGAAAAATCAGACCGCGCGGCCGCCGGTCGAAACCATCTTCTTCGGCGGCGGCACACCATCCTTGATGAGCGGAAAATCGGTGGGCCGCGTCCTGCAAAAAATCGCCGCGCTATGGCCGATGGCCAACGACATGGAGATCACGCTGGAAGCCAATCCCGCCAGCGCCGACGCCGCGCGCTTTGCCGATTACCGCGCCGCCGGCGTCAACCGTGTCTCGCTGGGCGTGCAGGCACTAAATGACCCAGACTTGAAAAAACTTGGCCGCCTGCATGACGTCGCGGAAGCCAAAGCGGCACTCGCTCTGGCAATGGCCAATTTCGAACGCGTGTCGCTGGATTTGATTTATGCCCGTCCGGATCAGACGGATGCGCAATGGCGCAGCGAACTGAAACGGGCCTTGGCTTTCGGCACCGATCATTTGTCGCTTTATCAACTGACTATCGAGCCGGAAACGCCTTATGCCTTGCTCCATCGCAACGGCCAGTTGCGCATTCCCGATGAAGACCTGGCGGCGGGGCTTTATGAGACCACGCAGGAATTGACCGAAGCGGCAGGATTGCCTGCCTATGAAATTTCCAACCATGCGAGCCCTGGTCAGGAAAGCCGGCACAATCTGATTTACTGGCGCTATGGCGATTATGCGGGCGCGGGTCCGGGCGCGCATGGCCGGCTTGATCTCAAAGGCCAACGCACCGCCACCGCCGCCATCAAACTGCCGGAGCGCTGGCGCGACACGGTTTCAAAAACCGGCCATGGCTTTGGCGACATGACGCCGGTTTCACGCGAAGAAGCGGCGCGCGAACATCTCTTGATGAATCTCCGGTTGACGGAAGGGCTCGATATGGCGGGCTATGAGCAGCGCTGGGGCGTCGCCTTGGATGCCGCCAAGATCGACGCGTTGACGGCCCAGGGATTTCTCGGTTGCCGCGAGAGCAAGCTGATCGCGACGCCAGCCGGACGGCTGCTGCTCAATCGGGTGATTGAAGAACTGCTTTAGCTGTTCTTACCCAAGAAGCTCGTCGGCGCGGGGCTGACCACCACCGGGCCCGCTGTGGTCACTTCCAGCACCGCCAAACCGCGTTCGGGCGTGCCGTCGGCCTTGAAACGGAAAATGCCGTTCACGCCGGAAAAACCATTGGGGTCGATCAGGGCGCCGCGGGTGAAGCGATGATAGGGCGCTCCCGATGACAGCAGCGCCACTAAGGACACCGCGTCATAGGCAAGGCTGGCCAATTGCGCCGGCGCCGCGCCATAGGTCGCGCGGTATTTGGTGACAAATTCGCTGTCGGCATTGGGGGTCGGGGCGGCATACCAGCTGCCTTGAAGGTTGGCTTCGCGCATCAAGGCGGCATCGTCATCCCAAAGCCCGGTGCCCAACAGCTTCACCTTGTCCCGCGTCGCGCCATCCAGCGACAGGGTGGGCGCAATCGCTCGCAGGATCACGCCGCCTTGCGCAATCAGCACCGCGTCGGCAGTGCTCTTGGCCACCGCGCCTGCCGGTTCGGTCACCGCGCTGGCGCTGGGGGCATAGCGTTCCACATCCACGACCGTGGCCTTGGCGGCAGCCACGGACTCGGTGAAGGCGTCCTTGGCGACATCGCCATAAGCGGTCTGCGGCGCCAAAAGCGCGAATTGCTTGTGGCCGTGGCTGGCGGCATAGCTCACCACCCGGTTCACTTCGTTCTGCGGCAGGAAGCTCAGCAGATAGGCGCCATTGCCCGCGACATTCTTTTCGGTGGAGAAGGCCAGCACCGGCACGGCGCGGTCGTTGGCGATGGGCGCGACCGCTTGCACCGACGGCCCGAACAGCGGCCCCACAATCACTTCGGCGCCTTGGGACAAAAGCTGTTGCGCCGCGGCGGCTGCGCCGGCGCCGCCATTGCCTTCATCGGCGGTCATCAAAAGAATGTTGCGGTTGCCGGAGTCAAACATCGCCAGCTCCGCCGCTTTCATCATCGACTGCGCCAAGGCGCGGGTGGCGGCCGAATTGCTGCCGAACGGCAGGATGATCCCAACGCGGACAGGGACCACGTCGTCCGCCATGCCCGGCAGGCGCAGAAAGCTGGGCAGGTCACGGTCGAGGGGGTTGGCGGCCTGGGGCTCCGGGATCGGCGGCGGGACGGGCTTGGGGGCCGGCGGTTGAGGCTTGGTGGCACAGCCCGCTATCGCAACCAGCGCGGCAATGGCACAAAAGCGAGATAAGGAACGCACAGTAACCGGCATCGGAAATCCTTTGACGCGCGAACTTAAGCCTTTGTCCAGGAGCGGTAAATCCGCCTCCTCCCTAGCCGCCAATCAGGGCGATTTGGCGGCGGGTCTGTATATCCTGGCCACCCCCATTGGCAATGCCGCCGATATTTCCTTGCGGGCGCTGGAAACCTTAAGGGCCTGTGACGTGATCGCGGCGGAAGACACCCGTGTCACCTCCAAGCTTTTGGCCATTCACGGCATCTCCAGGCCGTTAATCCCCTACAACGACCACAACGGCCCGCAGATGCGGCCCAAAATTCTGGCACGGCTGGAACGGGGCGAACGGGTCGTTCTGGTTTCCGATGCCGGCACGCCGCTGGTGTCCGACCCCGGCTACAAGCTGGTGCGCGAGGCGATTGCGGCGGGCGCATCCATCATTGCTTTGCCGGGCCCCTCGGCGGTGCTGACGGCGCTGACCTTGAGCGGCTTGCCCTCTGACCGATTTTTGTTCGCGGGCTTTCTCTCCGCCAGGCCGGGCGAGCGCAAAGCCGCGCTGGAAGAGGTCAAGGGCGTTGGTGCCACTCTGATTTTTTTTGAATCGGCGCAGCGGCTGGCAGAGTCTTTGACCGCGATGGCACAGGTGCTGGGCGACCGGCAAGCGGTGGTGGCGCGCGAGCTCACCAAGCTGCACGAGGAAGTGCTGCGGGGATCGCTGACAGAACTGGCGGCGCACTATGAAAAGTCCGGCGCACCCAAAGGCGAGGTGACCTTGCTGATTGCCGGCCCGCAAGAAAGTGCGCCCGACAGTGGCAAGATCGATGCGGCACTGAAGGCGGCGCTTGTCTTCATGCCGGTCAAGGCGGCGGCCGATCTGATTGCAGGCCTGACCGATGGCTCGCGCAAACAGATCTATGCCCGCGCGTTGGAATTGAAGGATGAGTAATCGTCAGCAAGCCGAACGGCGCGGGCACAACAGCGAGACCATCGCCGCGCTGTGGCTGAGGCTGAAAGGCTATCGCATCCTGGAGCGGCGGCTGAGAACCCATGCCGGGGAAATCGACCTTGTTGCCGCCGCGCCGTTCGGGCCGGTGTGTTTTATCGAGGTCAAGGCGCGGGGGCAGGCCCGCGCCGCCGCGGAGGCGGTGGGAAGCACCCAGCTGACTCGCATTGCCCGCGCCGCCTCCCTATATCTTGCGGGCCGCCCGCATTTGTCCCGCCGCGGCAGCCGTTTTGATATTGTCGCCATTGCGCCACGCGCCTTGCCGGTTCATCACCGGGATGTGTGGCGCCCGGATTTTTAAAAGGGCGTTAGGCGAAAGCCGGACCGCCCATTCAAGAAGAGGCTTTCATGGCATTGACCGTCGCCATTCAGATGGACCCGATCGAAAAAATCGATATCGGCGGCGATTCCACCTTTGCCCTGACGCTGGAAGCACAAAAGCGGGGTCATGCCCTGCTGTATTATGGGCCGCGCGATCTGAGTTTTCGTGACGGCAAGGTCAGCGCGCATGTGCGGCCTTTGAACGTCCGCGCCGTGAAAGGCGATCATTTCGCGCTGGGCGACGCCTTTGTCTACGATCTCTCGGCGGCGGACGTGGTGCTGATGCGCCAGGACCCGCCGTTCGACATGGCCTATATCACCGCCACCCATATCCTGGAGCGCATCCATCCCAAGACTCTGGTGGTGAACGACCCCAAAGAAGTGCGGAACGCCCCGGAAAAGCTGTTCGTCACAGAATTCGCCGAGTTCATTCCACCGACTTTGATCACCTCGGACATTCGCGAAATTCGCGGCTTTCGCGACGAGCACAAGGACATCATCCTGAAGCCGCTGTACGGCAATGGCGGCGCGGGCGTGTTCCGGGTGAAATCGGATGACGAGAATTTCGGCGCCTTGATGGAGATGTTCACCCAATTCTATCGCGAGCCGGTGATCGTCCAGCGCTACATTCCCGAGGTGCGCAGGGGCGACAAGCGCATCATTCTGGTGGACGGGGAATTTGCCGGCGCCATCAACAGGGTTCCCGCCCAAGGTGAGGCGCGTTCCAACATGCATGTGGGCGGCAAGCCGGAAGCCACGGAACTGACGGCGCGCGAAAAAGCCATCTGCGCCGCCATCGGCCCGGAACTGAAACGCCGCGGCCTGATTTTCACAGGCATAGATGTGATCGGTGAGTATATGACCGAGATTAACGTCACCTCTCCCACCGGTATTCACGAAGTCCGCCGCTTCGGCGGTCACGACATCGCGGCCCTGGTGTGGGACGCGATTGAAAGAAAACGCAAATGATCACGGTGCGGCGTTCGGATGATCGCGGCAGGACCAAGATTGAATGGCTGGATTCCCGGCACAGTTTTTCCTTTGGCGATTATTACGACCCCGCCAATGAAAGCTTCGGGAGCCTGCGTGTCATCAATGAGGATTGGATCAAGGGCGGCGCGGGATTCCCACCCCATTCCCATCGCGACATGGAGATCGTCACTTATATTCTGGGCGGCGCCATCGCCCACAAGGATTCATCGGGTGGCGGCGGTGTGATCCGTCCCGGCGAAATCCAGCGCATGAGCGCCGGCACCGGCATCACCCATTCCGAATTCAATCCCAGCGCGAGCGAGAGCTGCCATTTGCTGCAGATCTGGATCATGCCGTCCAAGCGCGGCATTCAGCCGGGCTATGAGCAGAAGAAAATCGATCCGGACGCGGTGTGGAACCGATTTGCCCGCATTGCCGCCCCCGATCCGCGCGGGAATGAGGTGCGGCTGGTGCAGGATGCCGAAATCTGGGCGGCCACCTTGGATGCCGACGTCGAAGCCATTCATCCCCTGGCCCAGGGCCGCAAGGCCTGGCTGCAGGTGGCGCGCGGAGAAGTAAAGCTGTGCGAGGAAACGCGGTGCGAGGAAACGCTGAGGGCCGGCGATGCCGCCGCCATCACCGATCTGACCACAATCGCCGTGCGCTCCAAAGCGCCAAGCGAAGTGCTGCTGTTCGACTTAGCATAGGCCCCCTCCGGCTACGCTGGCCACGCGCGGAGCGCGTTCTTTAAATGGGCGCTTCGCGCCCTGGCCAGCTACGCCACCTCCCCCGCCTGCGCGCTTCGCGCGCGCAGGGGAGGATCGCTTGATCCTCACCAGGTCAACTCCGCCATCATGGCGGCGTAGAGATTGATCCCGTCCCACAGGTTGCGCAGTCGCATATTCTCGTTGGCGGCATGCTGATTGTTGTCGTGGTTGCCGATGGGAATCCCGATGACGGGCACATGAAACATCTCGTCGAACAGGTTGATCGGCACGCTACCGCCCATCATGGGAAGGATCGCAATGGGCCGGCCGGCGCCGCGCATCGCCGCCGCAATCACGCCCTTGGCTGCCGCACTGGTCATCTCGCTGCGCAAAGCCGGATAACCGCCGCCCCAGGCCAGCTTGATGATGCGCGGATGGGCCAGCCGCGTCGTCATGTCGGGTGTCTCCCTCACGATCGTCCAGCCCTTGGCCTTCAGAAAGGCCTCCACCTTGTCCTGCACCCGCCGGGTCGTCTGGCCGGGCACCAGCCGGAAGTCCACAGACAAGACAGCATCCACGGGAATGGCATTGTTGGCTTCGGCCCCCACCTGGCCGGAGCGAATGCCGCGAATATTCAGCGCCGGGCGCATCGTGCTGGCGGTCAGGCCCTCGCCGCCTTCGGTACGGGCGATGCCGAATTCTTTTTTCAATCCATCTTCCACCGGCGGCAGGTGCGCGATCGCGGTCTGTTCGGCGGCGGTCAGGGCGCGCACATCGTCGGCGAAACCGGGGATCACGATCCGGCCGTCACCGTCGCGCATCTGGCTGATCAGCTCGGCGGCCATGGCCGCCGGGTTGGGCACCCAGTTGCCATAGTGCCCGTCATGCAAAGCGCGCACGGGGCCATAGATGGTGGCATCCAGTCCCAGGCTGCCGCGCGCGCCGAAGTAAATCGTGGGGGTGCGCGACTGGTGCACCGGGCCATCGCCGATCAGCCAGACATCGGAATTGAGCTCCGCCGCATGGCTCTTGAGGATCGCGTCCAGATGCGCGGAGCCGGCTTCTTCTTCGCCTTCCCACACCACCTTGATATTGACCGACGGCGTGCGGTGCAGCGCCGTCAAGGCATCAAAACCCGCCAGAAAAGAAACGATAGCACTCTTGTCGTCCGCCGCGGCGCGGCCGAACAAACGCCATTCCGGATTGAAGGGCGGTTTGGCGGCTTTCCAGTTCAAATCCTTGCCCGCAAGCCCATCGCGCATCACCGGCACAAAAGGATCGGACGACCATTGCGCCCGGGTTATGGGTTGTCCGTCATAATGGGCATAGAAAATCGCGGTGCGTTTTGCGCCGGGGCTTTTGAGCAAGCCATAGATGACGGGCGGCGAGCCACCCGCCGACCAGGACGCGGTCTCAAAGCCGCGCGCCTTGAGCAGGCCTTCCAGATGCGCCGCCGTGACGGCAAGCCCTTTGGGGTCGGCCGCGACACTGCGCAACCGGGTCAGTTCATCGAGCTGGCCGACAATGGCGGCTTCGTGCGCGGCGCGATAATCATTGACCTGGTTGCGCAAATCCGCCGCAAAGGCGGGCATCGCGATCAACAAAGCGACGATGGCGGCGAGATGTTTCACTTCTTGGCCGCGATCACGCTGATTTCCACTTTGACGCCGCGTAGCAGCTTCGCGACTTGCACAAAGGCGCGCGCCGGATAGGGCGGGTGGAAATAAGAGGCATAGACCGTATTCACCGCCGGAAAATCATCAATGTCAGTGACATAGACGGTAGCCGACACAACATCATCGAGTGTGAGATTGGCCGCTTTCAATTCCAGCGCGATATTGTCGATGGCGCGGCGGGTCTGAGCGCTGACATCCTGCTTGCTGTAATCGATCTTGCCTGCGGGATCGAAAGGCAGGGAGCCTGAGACAAACACCAGCTTGCCGCTCTGGATAGCTTGCGAATAAGGCCCGATTGCTTTGGGCGCGTCCGGAGATTCGATCAACGTCTTGTCAGCGAGCGCAGGCGTGCAAACAAGCGTCAACGCCAGCGCCAAAAGGGATTTGCGCATATCGGTTCTCCATCAGCACAGGTCGTTCGCATGGCTGAACACCATGCTCACCCCCCCTTCGCGCGTGAGCTCGAAGGATATCAGGTGCGAAAATCTCGGGTAGGAATTATTTTACGAGGCCGAAACGGCTCTTGTACCGCGCGTCGAGCCCCGACATCGGGAAATAGATAAAGACATCGGTGGTGCCGAACTGTTTGTCGACCACCGCGCCCGCGCCGATGCAGCAGCCGGCGCGGACATAGCCTTTCAGCATGGCGGGCAGGCTGCGAATGCCCTCACGCTCATCAATCGCGTCCTTGGGCATGCGATTCATCTCGACATAAAGCTCGGGCTGCGCCCGCACCGTGAGATGCCCGGGCATGGCGTGGAAATGATGCAGATAAGCCAGGGGCAGCGCCATCTGCGCAACATCAATGCCGGGAAGCGAGGCGCAACCGAACATCAGGTCGATGTCGAAACGCGCCACATAGGCCAGCAGCCCCTTCCACAGCAGCTGCATGGTGCCGGGCCGGGCGCGATAGCTTTTCAAAATGCAGGAGCGGCCCAGCTCAAGGTATTTGGTGTCGGCGGGCAGGCCCTTCAGCATCGGGTCCAGGTCGTATTCGCTGGAGGTGTAGAAGCCGCCCACCTTGTCGGCGTCTTTCTTGCGGGTCAGGCGATAGGTGCCCACCACCAGCGGCTGGCCGTCTTCGTCATGGGCGTCGCGGTCCACCACCAACAAGTGATCGCAGACATCGTCATATTTGTCGAAGTCGCGCGCCGTTTCGCGCATCTTGGGCGAGGGCACGGCGCTCATCTCTTCATAGAAAACTTTGAAGCGCAGCCGCTGGGCTTGTTCGACTTCATGCTCGGTCTCGGCCAGACGCACTTCCAGCGCACCGGACACCGCCAAAACGGGCCATTGCTCCAGGCGTCCCTCGAAAGGTCCGGCTTCGTAGATGTTGACCACAATCGCTTCCTGTTAGTCCCGACTAAGTCCCCACGACTCACCGGGTCTAATGCCACTGTCAGGGCTTAAACCTCTTATGCGACAGTTTGACAATTTTAGCCCAGACGGCTGTCACAATCCAAGGGCCTGGTGAATTTTTGTGAAATTACGTGGGGTTAACCGTTAACCGGGGTTCCTGACGGCGGGCCAGCAAGGCGAAAAGAACCAGGGCGGGAACTCCGATGGCGCCGCAGCCCACAAAAAACACGGCATAGGCGTTCATCAGTCCGACGTGGGCACTCAGGATTTCCACCACCTTGCCCGAGAAACCCTTGAGGATCTTTCCAGCCCAGGCATAGGTGGAAGACAGCAGCGCATACTGGGTTGCGGTGTAGCCCAGGCTGGTCAGGCTGGACATGTAAGCGACCAGGGTGACCCCCGCCAGGGCGATGGCGAAATTGTCCAGCGCCATGATCCAGGCAAAGGTCACCGGGTCATGGGCATAAGGCAACACCGCATACAGTGCGGTGCCGGACATCTGGCCCAGGCACCCCACCATCACCGCGCGCATCAATCCCAGGCGCAGGGAAAGATAACCGCCTGCCGCCACCCCCAAGAAGACGCCCACCAGCCCGAAGCTGCCGCGCACGGTTCCCACCATGTCCTTGGTCAAGTGCATATCGACATACATCGGGTTGTACATCGGCCCGCTGACAAAGTTGGGCAGTTGGAACAGGCTGATGGCCAGCAGCATCAGGATGGCGTTGGCGCCATGCGCCTTGAAGAAAGCGATGAACGGCCCCGCGATGGCGTCAAAGATGCCGCGTGTGCTGGAAAGTGGCGCGCTGGCCCGCTTCTCTTCCATGACGGCATCGGCTTGTGCGGGCTCGGCGGCGCACAGACAGGCGATGATGCCTACCCCGATCAGCGCGCCATAAATGGCATAAGACGCATTCCAGCCGATCCGCTGAGCGATGGGCAGGATGATGGCCTCAGTTCCCAGCAGTGCAGTGCGAAAGCCCATGGTATAGGCCGAGGTGAGAAGCCCCAGATCGTCGCGGCCCTTTGAACTTTCAATACGCCAGGCATCGATCGCGATATCCTGGGTGGAGGCGGAGAAAGCCACGATCAGCGCCACCGCTCCCAGAACAGCAAGACCGCTTGCCGTGCCCAGCATAGCCATGGCGATCAAGCCGGCGCCGACCAGAATCTGGGTGAGCAGAATCCAGCCCCGGCGCTGACCCAGCGCGCCCAGCACCGGCACCCGCGTGCGGTCCAGAAACGGCGCCCAAAGGAATTTCAGGGAATAAGCGATGCCGACCCAGGAAATGAAGCCAATGGCGGCCAAGGCGGTGTGCTCATCGCGCAGCCAATAGCCCAGGGTGTTGCCGACCATATTGAAAGGCAGGCCGGACGAGAATCCCAGCGCCAGCATGGTGAGCACGCGCGGGCTGAGATAATCGCGGAACTTGTAGCGCCGACGCGCCGAATCCGTCATGCGGCGACGATATGCGAAGCCCCGCCGCCGGAAAACAATGCCAGGAAGATTTCTTCCAATTCGGCCGGGTCCACCGGCTTGGTGAGAAAGCCGTCCATGCCCGCCTCCAGGCAGGATTGCCTGCCGGCTTCCAGCACATCGGCGGTCAGGGCCACGATGGGGGTGCGGATCTTGCCGAACCGCACCTCGCCGGCGCGAATGGCGCGGGTCGCCTCGATACCGTCCATGCCGGGCATATGGATATCGGTCAGCAGCAAATCATAATCGCCATCCAGCACCGCTTCGACCGCGTCATTGCCGGTGGTGACCTCCCTGACGGTGTGGCCCCGGCGGCGCAACAATTCGCGGATCAGCATCATGTTGATCGGGTTGTCCTCGGCCAAAAGGATATGCAGCCCGCTGGCGAAGCGCGGTTTGGGCGTCTCCGGCAGGGCGGCCATCTCGGCGGCGGCAACCGCCGCGGGCACGGCACCGCCACGGCAAAGCAGCAATTGGGTCATCAACGAGGACTGGCGCACCGGCTTCACCAGATAGCCGGTGAAACCCTTGGATCGCATTTCTTTGAGGCTGCCGCGTGCATTGGGCGTCACCAGCACCAGCGCGGGAAGCGCGGTATTGGGAGGCGCGACCGGAGCGGCGCCGGTACCGGCATCGACCAGTACCGCTTCGGCGCCGTCCTTAAGATCGACCGGAATGCCGCCACAGGCCAGGATTTGCAGATAAAGGCCTTCACGCAGCGCGCCATTGGCGGTCATCACCGCCACCCGCATATCGCTCAAAGTCATGCTTGCAGCCTGATCGGCGCTGTCTTGTGTCTCGGCCGGTTCCGCCACGGGCAAAGTGAACCAGAAGCAGGAACCGCCCGGAACCCTGCCGTCCACGCCGATCTCTCCGCCCATGGTTTTCACCAGGCGTTTGGAGATGGCCAGTCCCAAGCCGGTGCCGCCGAACTTGCGGGCATGGCTGGAATCGGCTTGGACAAATTCCTCGAAAATCACCTGGCGCTTGCCGTCCGGCACGCCCACGCCGGTATCGCGCACCTCGATGCGCAAGCGGCCGTCTACCAAAGACGCTTCGACACAGACGCCGCCTTGTTCGGTGAATTTGACGGCATTGCCCATCAGATTGGTGATGACTTGGCGCAAGCGGCCTTCATCGGCGCGGATCACATGGGGAACCTGCGGCGCCACGATAGCAGTAAGTTCCACGCTCTTATCATAGCCACGCTGGCACAACAGCTCGCCCACGCCGCACAGCATGGCGCGCAAATCCACCGCGTCTTCATGCAGCTGCAGCATCCCGGCTTCAATCTTGGAAAAATCGAGGATATCGTTGACCACCCCGAGGAGTGCATCGGCACTGCTGCGGGCGATTCCGCTCAATTCGCGTTGCCGCGGCGTCAACGGAGTATCGAGCAAGAGACCCATCGTCCCGATCACGCCATTCATGGGGGTGCGAATCTCATGGCTCA
>Ga0207648_10004833_pt1 | contig 13740 bp, 10 predicted proteins | sample KBSMisM32_FD_184310 | JGI IMG/M metagenome (GOLD analysis project Ga0207648, IMG submission 184310) | Miscanthus rhizosphere microbial communities from Kellogg Biological Station, Michigan, USA - KBS Miscanthus M3-2 (SPAdes) (version 2) | ecosystem: Host-associated > Plants > Roots >...
CGCGGGAATTTTCAACCGAAGCCAAGAAAGCAATCGCACGCTTGGTGGATGGCGGCGTGCCGCTGGTCAGCCAATCCGTGTTGCTCAAGGGTGTCAACGACAAGGCGGAAATCTTGGCCGACTTGATGCGCGCTTTTGTCGAGAACCGCATCAAGCCCTATTACCTGCATCATCCCGACCTGGCGCCGGGAACATCCCATTTCCGTGTTGGGATTGAAGAAGGGCTGGCGCTGGTGCGGGACTTGCGCGCCAAACTGTCGGGCTTGGCGATGCCGAACTATATGCTCGATATTCCCGGCGGTTTCGGCAAGGTGCCGCTGGAGTCCGATGCGGTGGAGAAGACCGCGACGGGATATCGAATTCGCGATGCACGCGGTACTTGGCATGAGTACCCTGAGAAACAACCCTCGAGGGAGGGTCGAATTGCGAAGCAATTCGGGGAGGGGTCATTCTGAAAGCCCGCAGCAACCACCCCTCCCCGAAAAATTCTCGCGCTAGCTCGAATTTTTCGACCCTCCCTCAAGGGGAGGGTAGGAAGTCACATCCGCTCTTGCCCTTCTCGCCCACGCAGGCGCTTAAAGAATGCACTTACCCTGTGTCGGAATTGCTCGCGCTTCACCACACCCAGATCCGTCACCCAATTGAGCTGGATCACGCGGCGCGGGCCTTCGAAGGCATGAAAACCGTGCCATGCATTGGGTTCGTTCTTGAAGATCAGCAAGGTGCCCTCGTCGGGCGGCACCTCCGCGATCACATCTTCCAGATTGTCGGGCGAGCGCAGCAGCCTGAGCCGGCCGGTCTTCGCCTCCCATGCATTGTTCATATAGATCAGCACCGTGATCAGCTTGGTGCGGGAGTCGGTATGAATCTGGCCGTCGCGCGCCGCAGACTGCCCTCGTGCCGTCACCATAGTGGGACGTCCGGCGAGGTCGACTCCAAGCTTACGTTCCACCGCGTGGGTAAATTCCGGGCCCTGGAGGGCCTCGATGAACCGTGAAAAGGCGGGACCGTAAGTCAGGGTGGGCAGCGGGAAGGAACCGGGGTGATCGACCTTGGGATAATCGGCATTGATCGCGTCCATGGCGTCGGACCGGACGAAATGCGGCACCAGGGCGAACGGAAAAGGGTCGCGCGACAGGGGCGCGGCCTCAAAAGCGGCAAGATCGATAGGCAGGGCGCTCATTTTGGGTCCAAATAGCCCCTCAAGCCCCAAAACGCAAAGCGATTGGTAGCGCCGGGGTCTTTTGTGTCGTGGGTTCGTCGGCCGTGCTCACGTACTCTGGGTACGCTCCGCGCGGCCTTCTGCCCACGCCACAAAATACCTCCGACGCTGTGTTTAAACTCGGCTTGCCTTGCTCTAGATAATTCCCATGGCCTTTCTGCAATCTGCGCCGCCGCACGAGCCCATTTTCCGCGCCCCGCCCTCCATAATGTGGCTGATCGGCGGATTGGCGGCGCTGCACCTGGCCCGCGTCACCAGGCCGGAATTGCAATCCGACAGCCTGATCTATGAATACGGCCTTTATCCCTTGCGCTACAGCCGTGCTTTTTTGGAAAGCCATATGGCCAATCCGGGGAGCTGGTGGGAACGCGCCATTCCTTTTGTCTCCTATATGGGCTTGCATGGCAGCTGGATGCATCTGATCGTGAATTGCTGCTTCCTGCTGGCCTTTGGACCCATCGTCGCAAGGCGTTTCGGGACCGTCTTGTTTGGCCTTTTCTTTGTGATGTGCGGCGTCGCGGCGGCCGGGTTCTATCTTGCCCTGAACTGGGGAAGTCCGGTGCCGGTGGTGGGCGCCTCGGGCGCAATTTCCGGCTTGATGGCGGCGGCGATCCGCATGCTCCCAGGACAAGCGCCTTGGGCGGCGCAAAGCGAGGCGCCGTTGGCGCCGCTATTGTCGCGCCAGATCCTGGTGTTCACGGCGATTTGGGCCGCGATCAACCTGATGACCGCGGTCACAGGTGTTGGTGTGGGCGGGGAGGGCGGTTTGATCGCCTGGCAGGCGCATCTGGGCGGCTTTTGCACCGGACTTTTGTTGTGCGAACCGTTCGACCGCCTGCGGCCGCGCAGCGTCGATACGCCGGTCGACCGTTAATCCTATCCGGGCCGGCTTGCAGACGCCGGGGCCCGGGCGTAGGATTTCTGACGTGTGTAGTAGGACGGTTCGATGCGGCTTCCAAAACTGAGCAAGTTGGAAATGCAGATCATGGAGGTGCTGTGGACCGCCGGTCCCTCCGCTATCCGCGAGATCCAGGAAAGCTTCGGCCCCAAGAACCGTCCCGCCTATACCACCGTTCAAACCATGGTCTACCGGCTGGAAGCCAAAAAGGCCCTGCGCCGTGCCAAGAAGATCGGCAACGCCCATATTTTCGAGGCGGTGATTTCCCGCGATACCGCCAAGGCAAGGCTGGTGGACGAATTCCTTTCCATCTTTGGCGGACGCATGCAGCCGGTGATGGCCCAGTTGATCGAAGCGGGGAATCTGACTTCCAAGGACGTGGCCGATGCGGAAAAGCTGTTGAAGGATCTCGCCGCCAAGAGAAAGAAGGACGCATGATCTCGGCCCTGCTGGATCATGTCTGGCAGTCGACGGTGTTCGCGGGCGGCATCGCCTTGCTCACCCTGCTGTTTCGCCGCAATGGCGCCGCCGTCCGCTTCTGGCTGTGGTTTGCGGCCTCCCTGAAGTTCGTGCTGCCCTTCGCGCTGCTGGGGATGTTGGGCGAGGTTTTCTTCCGCGTCGTCCCCGCTTTGCCTCCCTCCGCCTTGGCCAAGTCCATCCAGGCCCTGCAACCCGCGGCGGAAAAATTCTCCGCGCCGGCGCGGATGCTTGCGCCCGATCACACAGACAGCCTCCATCTGGGGCCGCTGCCGTTGGGCGTCTGGCTGCTGGGCCTCGCTGTCATCCTGGGCGTGCATATTTTGCGCTGGTCGCGCATGCGGCTGCTGCTGGCGCACGCCCATGAGATAAGCCTTGCGGGTCCGGTCCCGATCAAAGCCTCCGATTCGCTGTTGGAGCCGGGATTGGTTGGGATCTTGAGACCGGTCGTGCTGCTGCCCTCAGGCTTGATGCCGCGGCTCACCCTGCCGGAGCGCGATTCCATCCTGGCGCATGAGTTCAGCCATCTTGCCCGCCGCGACAATGCCGCCGCCGCGTTTCATATGGCGGTGGAGGCCCTGTTCTGGTTCTACCCGCCGGTCTGGTTTATCGGCTCCCGGCTGATCGCCGAACGCGAGCGTGCTTGTGACGAAAATGTGCTGGCCTGCGGCCATGATCCGGAAGTCTATGCGGGCGGAATTCTGAAAGTGTGCAAGTTCTGCATTCAGTCGCCCCTGGTTTGTGCCGCGGGCGCCACCGGCGCCGACCTCAACCGCCGGATGCGGCAGATCATGACCGCGCCGCCCTCTCTTGCCCTCTCGCCGGCCAAGCAGGTGTTGCTGGCGGGCAGTGCGTTACTGGCCGTGGGTCTTCCGATCCTGGCGGGCTTTCCGGAAACGCCGCTGGCGGTTTCGGTCAAGCGCAATGTCCTTGCAGCGCAGGCGCGTGCCGAAGAGGCGGTGGGCGTCGTCGCCGAGCAAATCGGCATGGCGCCCGTGACGCGCGTGACAGTGAAGAAGCTGCCGCGCTTGAAAATCCAGATGGCCGCTATTTTGCCGTCCTTGCCACATTTCGAGGAGCCGGCGGCGCCACCCGGCGAACCGTCCGCGCCGGTGGCGCAGACCGAGCCGTCGGTCGCCGTGGCAGCGGATGTCGCGCCCTTGCCGCGGGCGTCCGCCAAGCAAGTGGTGCTTGCCCTCACGCCGATGGGGGACGGCGATCCGGACGCGATTACCTGCCGCGTTCCGCAAACCTTACCCGGCTCGCGCCTCCCCGGGCCGCAGGTGTGCAAGATGAACCGTGTCTGGGCGGCGATGCGTGCCAATCGCGAAGACATCAGCCCGGACGGCAAGCTGATCGTCTATCTCGATGATTTCACGCGCCATAAGGCGATTTCAGGCAATTGCCAGGCGACTTTTTTCGGTCGGTCGGGCGTGTTCATCCTGCCGGGGCCATCCACGACCTTCTGCTTCTGACGGTTATTGGTCGGAATTGGCGCGTCGCGATTGCGCCTCGCCCAAGCTCGGCGCGCTCGCCGCTCAAATCGGTCCACTGGACCGATTTGCCCGGCCTATCGGCCGGTCGCGGCTCTCACTCCGCCGGCGCCACGCTCGGACCGGTGCGGTGGACCTTGCGGCGCTGCATTCTGGTGCTGAGGCGGTCGAGATAGGAATAGATCACTGGCGTGATGTAGAGGGTCAAAAGCTGCGAAAGCAGCAATCCGCCCGCCACGCACAGGCCCAGCGGCCGGCGGGATTCCGCGCCGGCGCCGCTGCCGAAGGCGATGGGCAAGGTCCCCATCAGGGCCGCCATGGTGGTCATCATGATGGGTCGGAAACGGACGATGGCGGCTTCATAGATCGCCTGCTCGGGCTGGATCGAGAGGTCGGAGCGCTGCTTGTTGATCGCAAAGTCGATCATCATGATGGCATTCTTCTTGACGATGCCGATCAGCATGATCAGGCCGACAAAGGCATAAAGCGTCAGAGACATGTCCACCGGCGTGATGCCCGCCATAAACAGCGCATGCGCGATCCAGAGGGTGAGCAGTCCGCCGACCGCCGCGGACGGAAGACCCGACAGGATGGTCAGGGGATGGATGAAGCTCTCATAGAGGATACCGAGGATGATGTAGACCACCACCATGGCGATGAGGAGCAGCAAGCCCATATTCTTGGTGGATTCCTCGAAGGCCGCCGCAGTGCCCTGGAAATTGCCCTGGATGGAGTCGGGCATGCCGATCTCTTCCTGGGCCTGGCGGATACCGGTGACCGCGTCGGAAAGCGCCTTTCCGGGCGCCAGGTCGAAGGAAATTGTCACTGCGGGAATTTGGCCTGCATGATTGACCGAGAGAGGAACCGTGCTGGAGGTCGTGTCGGTAACGGCTGTCAGCGGCACCAGGGTGTTGCCCGCGCCGGTGATGTAGAGCCGGTCCAACGCGCTGGCGTCTCGCTGATATTGCGGCAGCAGCTCCATGATCACTTCATACTGGTTAGATGAGGTATTGATCTGAGAGATACGCTGGCCGCCAAAGGCCGAGCCCAGTGCGGTTTCGATCTGCAGCGGCGTCACGCCGAACGCGGCGGCCCGGTCGCGGTCGATCTTGACCTGCACCGAGGGCATCGCGGCTTCGTTGTCGGAGGTGATATCCACAAAACCCGTTTGGCGGCGCATCTCATCAATCAGCCGGCCGGAAAAATCCTGCAGCTGGGGAAGATCCAGTCCCTGCAAGGTGTATTGGTAGGTGGAGCGGGCCATGCGCGCGCCCAGGCGGATGGCCGGGGGATTGGTCAGGAACACATTGACGCCGGCAATGCGCGACACTTGGGGGCGCAGGCGGCGAATGATCTGCTCGGGAGTCGATTTGCGAATACCCAGCGGTTTGAGCTTGATCATCATCAGCCGGGCATTGTTGGTGCCGGCGGCACCATTGGAGCCTTCCATCTGCCCCATCACGCCTTCGATATCCGGATCGTCGCCCACGATCTTCATGACTTGCTTGGTGTAAGCCGCCATCTGGGTAAAGCTGGTGCCATTGGCGGCCTGAATGGCGCCTTGGATGCGGCCGGTGTCATCGCTGGGCAGGAAGTCCTGCTGCATCACTGCGACCATCAGCACCGAGGCCACCAAACTGGCGGCGAAGAGGCCCAAAATCACGCGGCTGTGCATGATGCTCCAGCGCAAGGTGCGGGCATAGAAGGCATGCACGCTGTTGAACCCGTTTTCACTCAGCCGGTAGAACCAATTGTGCTGCTGGCCATGCTCGTCCTTGAGGATGCGGGCGCAGAGCATGGGCGTGAGGGTGATGGAAATAATCCCTGAGAACAGGATCGCCAGGATGATGGTGACGGCGAATTCGTGCAGCAGCCGGCCGACAATACCGCCCATGAAGACGATGGGAATGAACACCGCCGCCAGGCTGATGGTCATGGACAGAATGGTGAAGCCGATCTCGCTCGACCCTTTCATCGCCGCTTCGAAGGGCTTTTCCCCCTTCTCGATATGGCGGACGATATTCTCCAACATCACAATGGCGTCATCGACGACAAAGCCGACGGACAGGGTCAGCGCCATCAGGGACAGATTGTCCAGGCTGAAGCCAAAGGCCGCCATGCCCGCAAAGGTTCCGATAATGGCTATGGGCAGGGCCAGCGAAGGAATGATGGTGGCGGAAACACGCCGGAGAAAGACGAAGATAACACCCACGACCAGGAAGCCGGCAATCAACAGGGTGTGTTGCACATCGTCGATCGAGGCGCGGATCATTTGGCTGCGGTCGAACACCACATCCAATTGCACCGAGGGCGGCAGGCTTGCCTGGAACTGAGGCAGAATCTTCTTGATGGCGTCGGTCACCGCCACGACATTGGAGCCCGGCTGGCGGAAGATCGGCAGGTTGATGGCCTCCCGGTTCTTGTACCAGCTCTTGCCGTAAGGGTTTTCCATACCGTCGATGACCCGGGCCACGTCCTTGAGCCGGACAGGGCTGCCGTTCTGGTAAGCGACGATCTGGTTGTTGAATTCCGCGGCATTGTTGAGCTGGCCGCCGGTATGGATGACGGTGGACCTTGTTTCTCCGTTCAACGCTCCGGTGGCGAGATTGACATTGGCGTTGGCGACCGCACTGACCAGCTTGTCGATACCGATCTGGCGGGTGGCGAGCGCCGCCGGGTCGGCCTGGATGCGGACGGCATATTTGGCCGAGCCGAACACGCTCACCTGTGCCACGCCCTCGATGGTGGAGATCTGCCGCGCCAGCAAGGTCTCGGCATACTCATCCACTTCCGACGGCTTCATCGTGGTCGAGCTGAGTGCCAGGAACATGATTGGGGTGTCGGCCGGATTCTGCTTGCGGAAGGTGGGCGGCTGCGGCAGCGCCTTGGGCAGGTTGCGGGTGGCGGCAGAAATGGCGGATTGCACGTCCTGCGCCGCCCCATCGAGGGTGCGGTCCAGACTGAACTGCAATTGAATCTGGGTTTGGCCCTGGGTGCTGGTCGACGTCATCTGGTCGATGCCGGCAATGGCCGAGAACTGGTTTTCCAGCGGCGAGGCCACCGACGATGCCATGGTGTCCGGATCGGCGCCGGGCAGGCTGGCGAACACCGAGATGGTGGGGAAGTCGATATTGGGAAGATCGGAGACCGGCAGGCTGGCATAGCCATAGCCGCCGAAGATCACCAAGGCGGCCATGACCAGGGTGGTCATGACGGGTTTCTCAATAAAGCGTTGGGACAGGTTCATGGTCTATGCGCTTCCAGGCCTTCAGCCTTCGCGGTCCTGGGCGTGCGGAACCCGCCTCTGTCCGCTGCTCATCTCGCCCTTGCCGGGGGCGCCGGCCTGACGCTTGGCGCCGGTGATGCTGACCTTGGCGCCTGGAATGACGCGCAACTGGCCTTCGACGATCACCTGGTCGCCGGCTTTCAAGTTGCCGGATACCGCGTCTTTGGCGCCATCGTCGAACAGGATTTTCACCGGAACCTGTTGGGCGGTACCGTCCTTGACGGCATAGACGAACTGGCCGTCCGGCCCTGTATTGACGGCTTCGCGCGGCACCAACGTGGCGTTGGGGATCTCCGCCAGCGCCACTGTCACGTCCACCAGCTGGCCCGGCACCAGGGCCATGTCGGGATTGTCGTAGGACCCACGCAATTCGATGGTGCCGGTGTTGTTGGTCACGGCATTGCCGATGAAATTCACCGGCACTTGGATGTCCGAGCCCCCGCCGACATTGTGCAAGCCGACGGTGATCGTCAGACCCTTGGTTCGCTGCATTTCCTGGATGCGCGGCAAGTCGGACTGGGGCAGGGCGAGGGAAATCTTCACGGGCTGAATTTCGTTGAGGGTCACCAGCGGCGTGGCGTTGGTCGAAGCGGTCGAGGCGCTGACCATATTGCCGGGCTGGATCAGGATCGCTCCGGTCTTGCCGTTGACCGGCGCCCGGATGGTGGTGAATTCCACATTCAGGCGCGCCGATTCCACCGCGGCCTTGGCTTCCAGATAGTTTGCCTCGGCATCGTCGAACTCCTGGCCGGCAATGGCGTTCTGCGCCTTCAGCCTGGCATAGCGGTCGGCCTTGGCCTTGGCGGTGGCGAGCTGCGCCAGGGTGTTGTCATAGGTCGCCTGATAGGGACGGGGGTCGATCTGGAACAAGACATCCCCGGTTTTCACCATCTGGCCTTCTTTGAAAAAGGCTTTGACCATCTGGCCCTGAATGCGGGCGTTGATCTGTACGGTGGAATTGGCCATCACCGTGCCGATTGTGTGCTCGACCACCGGCATATTGCCGATTTCCACAGCCGCGACCTTGACCGGCGCAGCCCCGCCAGCGCGTCGCGGCGGAGGTTTGCTCTCATGGGTGAAGTACCAGAATCCGCCCAGCGCCAAGGCCAGGGCCACGGCACCAATCAGGATCGTCCGGCCCCGTCCGCTGGGCTCCTCGTCCCCTTGGCTGTTCCGCACAGGCGGGGTCTGGAGCGGGGTAATCTGAACGTTCATTCGGTTATCCTGAGCGGCGGTTCACAGTATACACTTAAGGAAACCCCAGCATGGCGGCCTGGTTGACCGGTTCCGCAATGCTTCGGGGAAATCCCTGCCGGCCCTGCCGGGACCCGGAATTCGACTTTGACCCCTGGGTTATAGGCTAAAACTATCTCACAAATGTCTCAGAAACGATCTTCTTGCCCGAGCCAAGTCACGGAAAACGCTGCCAAAAGCTGTTAATGGGTGGTTATCGGGGCCGGTTCCCGCCTTGGCTTGTTGCTCCGCAGCAGGCCCTGCGTCTATAAGCCCGCTCCTCCTGAACGATTCCGGTTCCATGTCCATCCGCAACATCGCCATCATCGCGCACGTCGACCACGGCAAGACCACCCTGGTCGACCAACTGCTTAAGCAATCCGGCTCGGTGCGCGAGAACCAGCAGATGGCGGAGCGCGCCATGGACTCCAACGACCAGGAGCGTGAGCGCGGCATCACCATCCTGGCCAAGTGCACCAGCGTGGAATGGCAGGGCGTTCGGCTCAACATCGTGGATACCCCGGGCCATGCCGATTTCGGCGGCGAGGTGGAGCGCATTCTCTCCATGGTGGACGGCGTGGTGCTGTTGGTGGACGCAGCCGAAAGCGTGATGCCGCAAACCAAGTTCGTCTTGTCCAAGGCGTTGAAGCTGGGACTGAAGCCTATCGTGGTGATCAACAAGATCGACCGTTCCGATGCCCAGCCCAAGGAAACGCTGGAATCCATCTTCGACCTTTTCCTGTCGCTCGAAGCCAATGATTACCAGCTCGACTTCCATCATCTCTATGCGTCGGGCCGCAATGGCTGGGCCGTGGACGAGCTGGAAGACGAGCGCAAGGACCTGACGCCGCTGTTCCGCCGCATTGTCGAAGACGTTCCCGGGCCCAAGCCGCAAGCCCTCGCCGGCGACGAGCATCCCTTCAAGATGCTGGTCACGACCTTGGAGGCGGACAATTACCTGGGCCGTATTCTCACCGGCCGCATCGAATCCGGCGCCATCACCACCAACCGCAACATCAAGGTGCTGAACCGCGCCGGCGAGATAATCGAGAAGGCGCGCGTCACCAAGCTGCTGGCCTTTCGTGGCCTGGCGCGGGTGCCGGTGGAGCGCGCGGAAGCCGGCGATATTGTCGCCATCGCGGGCCTGGAAACCGCCACCGTCGCCGACACGCTGTGCGATCCCAGTGTGGAACAAGCCATTCCCGCCCATCCGATCGATCCGCCGACCTTGGCCATGACCATCTCGGTCAATGATTCGCCGCTGGCGGGACGCGAAGGCGACAAGGTGCAAAGCCGCGTCATCCGCGACCGCTTGCTGCGCGAGGCCGAAGGCAATGTCGCCCTGAAGGTGCACGAAACCGGCGAAGGCAATTTCGAGGTGGCCGGCCGCGGCGAGCTGCAGCTGGGCGTGCTGATCGAATCCATGCGCCGCGAAGGCTTTGAACTGTCGATTTCGCGGCCGCGCGTGTTGTTCAAGTCCGAAAGCGGCGAAAGAATGGAGCCGATCGAGGAAGTCACCATCGACGTGGATGACGCCTATACCGGCGTGGTGATCGAGAAGGTTTCAAACCGCAAGGGCGAGATGGTGGACATGCGTCCGACCGGCGCCGGCAAAACCCGGATTGTCTTTCATGCCCCCGCGCGCGGACTGATCGGTTATCACGGCGAATTCCTCACCGATACCCGCGGCACCGGCGTGATGAATCGCATGTTCCTGGATTATGCCTCGCACAAGGGGCCGGTGGGCGGGCGCATCAACGGTGTCTTGATCTCCACCGAGGATGGCGAGGCGGTCGCTTATGGTCTTTGGTACCTGGAAGAGCGCGGCAAGCTGTTCGTGGTGCCGGGCACCAAGGTCTATCAGGGCATGATCATCGGCCAAAATGCCAAGGACAACGACTTGGACGTCAATCCCACCAAGACCAAGCAGCTCACCAACATCCGCACTACCTCGAAAGACGAGGCGGTGCGCTTGACCCCCATCGTGCCGATGACCCTGGAACAGGCGATGGCCTATATCCAGGACGACGAGCTGGTGGAAGTGACGCCGCAGAGCATTCGGCTGCGCAAACGCGAACTGCTCCCACACATGCGTAAGCGCGCGAAGCAGGCGGCGGAAGCCTAGCAGCGCGGTCCTTTTGCGTCGTGGAGTGTCGCGCTCCCGCGAACTTTCGGGTAATGCTAGGCGCGGTCCAAGGAAGCGCCAAATGAGATTGCTCGCCGGCATGCCTGTCCTGGCCTTCCTGGTCATTGCCACCGCCTTGGAAGTGTCCGGGGACGCCGTGATCCGAAGATCCCTGTTTGAATATGCGGGATGGGCGCGCCTTGGCCTGTTTGTGCTCGGGATGGGACTGCTGGCGGGCTATGGCACCTTTCTCAATCTGGCGCCGCTGGAATTTGGGCAAGTGGTCGGCCTTTATATCGCCACCCTGTTCATCATGTGGCAAATCATCAATTTTGCTTTTTTCCGCGAGCTCCCTACACCTCCCATTCTGGCCGGGGGTGTACTGATTGTGGCCGGCGGATTGGTCGTGTCCTTTTGGAAAACCGCTTCATGAGCGTCGACGAAAAGCTTAACGCCTTCGCCCATCGCCTGGCCGATGCCAGCGGCGCGGTGATCCGTCCCTACTTCCGCCAGCGTATCGAGGTGGTGCACAAGCCCGGGCGCGCGCCTTTCGATCCCGTGACCGAGGCGGATAAGGGCGGCGAGCGCGCCATCCGCGCCATCATCACACGCGAGCGGCCCGAGGACGGCATCCTGGGCGAGGAGTATGGCGAAACGCCCGGCAGCAACGGTTTGCGTTGGGTGCTGGACCCGGTCGACGGAACGCGCGCCTTCATCACCGGACGGCATGAATGGGGATCGTTGATCGCGCTGGAGGAGAATGAGGTCCCGGTGTTGGGCCTTCTCGACCAGCCTGTGCTCGGCGAACGATTCATCGGAGTCAATGGCCGCTCGGTTCTGGTGGAAGGCGACAAGCGCACGCTGCTCAAAGTACGTGACTGCGCCGCGCTCAACGAAGCCATTCTCTGCGCCACCGATCCCAGCCAGTATTTCTCTCCCGACCAGCAGGCAGGTTTCGCGCGCGTGAAAGCCGTCGCCCGCATGACCCGCTACAGCGGCGATTGCTATCTCTTCGCCGCGCTGGCCATGGGTTTTGTCGACATCATCATAGAAGCGAATTTCAATCGCTGGGATGTCGCCGCCTTGATTCCCTTGGTGGAAGGGGCCGGCGGCATCATCACATCCTGGGATGGCGGACATTGCCGCGACGGCAAGACGATTCTCGCTTGCGGCGACGTGCGCGTTCACGAAGAAGCCATAAAGCTGCTGAAAAACGCGAATTAAACGCTGTCAACAGCAAACAATGCGGCGTCTTGAAGTCAATCTCGCCGCAATTCGCCTTTGTTCCGGCACAACGAAACCGCGCCACGCAAGTAACGTTCTACTACCGAAGGTTTTCAAAACACCCCAGGAGGAATGCATGTCCTTGCGCGACGACTTCAACAATGCTCCGTTCCCGGCTGATCCCCGCGCCTTGCACAACGAACCGTTGGGCAATAGCGGTGGCCTGGATTCGTTTCACACCACGCAGCCGGAAGACATCGAGCCCAACAACATGCCGAAGATTGTCGGCGCCGCCGCGGTGGCCTTGATGGTCGGCGTCGCCGGTGTCGCCCTTTATGCTTCGACGGGTTCGCATCCCAAGGCGGTGGTGGCGATGAATCCGCCGCCCGTAACAGAAGCCGCTCCGGCGCCTGCCCCGATGCCGGCGGCGGACGCGACCACGTCGCCGGCTGCGGCCGACACTGCGCCCGCGGCCACTGCGCCGGTGAAGGAGGCGACAGCGCCGGTGAAGAAGCACCGCACGGCCAGTGCTGAATCCAAAATTGCCGATACCGCAAGCAAGAGCGTAGCCAGCGAAGATGCCAATAGCGCGGCAGCGACCCGAATGGCGGTGGATTCCAGCCAGTCCACGGTGCAGCCGCAACAGCAGCAAGCGATAACGCCGCCGGCGCCTTCGCCTTCGCCGTCGGATCTGGCGTCGAACAACACGCAGTCCGGCGTGGCGGTGCCGCCGAATGCGGCCTCAGCCGCCGACATTCCGGCGCCGCAGCAGCCTGCGCCGGAACCCAGCATTACGGCTCCCGCCGAAAATGTGCCGGCTGATCAGCCGGCCGGCGCCGCCCAATCGCAGGGCCAGGTCAACCAGTAACGTCGGCTTGGAAAAGCACCATGCCTCGGTTCACACCGGGGCATGGTGCTTTTTTATGAAAGCGTCGAACTCGGCCCAAAACCGGACCCGGATGGGATTGCGCTCCATCAGAATCTCATGCCCCGATTCATCGATCTCGACATAATCGGCATGCGGCAGTTTTTTGGCGAAGGCCCTCGTCTGCGGCGTCAGACAGATGCGGTCCGCCCCCGCGCCCACCAACAAGAGCGGCGTGGTGATGTTTTGGGCTTTGTCTCTCAGCCAATCCATCGAAGAGAGGGCGGCGGCCAGCCATCCCCAAGTCGCGCCGGCCAGCCGCAAGTCAGGCTTTTCGCGCAGCAGCATCTGGGTGCGCTCGAAGCGCTGTGGGTCGGACGTGACCAGCTGGGTTGAGAACGTCACCTTGTGAGGATCGCGCCCCTCCATGCCCCACACCCAGCCCGCGCGCAGGCCACGCCAGATGTGATAGCGGGTCACCGCCCGCACCAGGAACTCGCGCTGGCCGCGGAAGGAAATGGCGATCATCGGCGCGCTGAGAACGGCCGCCCGGAATTCGCCCGGCCTTCGCGTCAGCCGCCGCAGCAGAACATGCGCCCCCATGGAATGCGCCAAGGCAAACGGCTTTTCACCGGTTGCGAGCATCGGAGTCACAATCCAATTCATCAGGGTATCCAAGTCGTCGTCATATTCGGCGAAATCGCCGATGAAGCTTTTTCGGCTGTCCTGCGTCATCCGCGCCGAGCCGCCCTGTCCCCGCCAGTCCAAAGTGGCGACGGAAAAGCCGCGCTCGCGCAACTCATCGATGACCTCGAAGTATTTTTCGATGAATTCGGTCTGGCCGTTCAGCAGCACGCACACGCCCCGATAAGCGACGTCGGGGGCGGCCGGGAACTTCGCCGCCCGCAGGCTGGACC
>Ga0207648_10004837_pt1 | contig 13737 bp, 14 predicted proteins | sample KBSMisM32_FD_184310 | JGI IMG/M metagenome (GOLD analysis project Ga0207648, IMG submission 184310) | Miscanthus rhizosphere microbial communities from Kellogg Biological Station, Michigan, USA - KBS Miscanthus M3-2 (SPAdes) (version 2) | ecosystem: Host-associated > Plants > Roots >...
GTGGGCGCTGACGGGTTGCTGGTCGAGGTGCACCCCGATCCCGCGAACGCGCTCTCCGACGGCGCGCAGTCGCTCACGTTCGACGCCTTCGCCGCCATGATGCGAACGGTCGCGGCGCTGGCCGCGACGTGCGGGCGTTCGCTCGACCTCCCCGTTTCCGTCCCGCTCCACGCGTTGGGCGAGAGCGGCTCACCTTCCGCCCTTCGGGTCTGCGCATGATCGAGATGCGAGTCGCCTCGCCGCCCCGCGTGGCATACCAGGGCGAGCCCGGCGCCTATAGCGAGATGGCGATCGCCCGGGAGTGGCGCGGGTCGGCAACCGCGGTTGCCGCGCCGACCTTCGCCGACGCGATCGGACTGCTCGGTCGCGGGCGGGTGGATTACGCCGTCATTCCGGTCTGGAATTCGACGATCGGACCGATTCAGGACACCTCGACGCTGCTGGCGCATCACGCGCCGCGTCTCGAGACGGTGTCGGAGCTGACCGTGCCCGTGGTGCATTGCCTGCTCGGGTTACCGGGTGCGTCGCTCACCAGCATCCGCTACGTCGGCAGCCACCCGACCGCGCTGGCGCAGTGTCAGCGACTGTTCGCGACTCGGCAGACGCTGCAGCCATGTGTGGCGCACGATACCGCCGGCGCGGCGCGCGAGCTCGCTTCGTTAGGCAGGCGGGTGCGCCTCGAGGCGGCGCAACAGGCCTCGACGCCATGGTTCTCGCCGTACGCGCCGGCCGAGCCCAGCTCGCTGGCGGTCATCGCCGGCTCGACCGTCGCGGGGCTCTACGGCCTCGTGGTGATCACCGAAGGGGTGCAGGACAATCCGGCCAACGCCACGCGCTTCGTCGTCGTGAAGGCGAAGGACGGGTGGCGATGGTGACGTCACGACTCGAGCACCCGACTCCCTCCCAGCCTCGGCTGCGCGCCGTGCGCGGTGCCATCACGATCGAAGCCGATACGCCTGCCGCCGTCGACGACGCGGTGCACGAGCTGCTGGACCAGCTCACCCGAGCGAACGGCATCGACGACCGGGATCTCGTGAGCGCGATCTTCTCCGCCACTCCCGACGTTCGCAGCCGGAACCCCGCGACGTCCGCCCGCGCCCTTGGCTGGACCGATGTTCCCCTCATGTGCGTTGCCGAGCTCGAGACGGATGGGATGCTCGACCGGTGCGTCCGGGTGCTGCTGCACGTGAGCGTCTCCGACGGCCGGCGCCTAACGCCTGTCTACCTCGGAAACGCGGCGTGTCTCCGTCCCGACCTGCTGGCTGCCGCGTCGCGCGCGATCACGGCCGAAGCTCGATGACCCGGACGACGGTGCGAACGGGCGAACCGGTTTGAGGCGAGAAGCCGTTCGTGTTGTTGTCGAGCCGGCCGTACTGGCTGTTCGCGATGTAATAGAAACGGGAGCCCACGATCGCCGCGGTCGTGGGTTGGACAACCACGGGGTGTCCTCGCTCGAGCACCGCGCCAGCCGTGATGCGGCGTCCATCCGCCGATAGCGAGTACCGCACGACGCGCTCGAGCGACGGAATGCCCTGCACGCCCATCAGCGAGCCGCGATACCAGTAGAGTCCATCGATCGACGCGGTGCTCACCGTGTCCGGTGCCGGCACGAGCGCGATGGACTTCGATCCGACGTCCACTCGGGCGATCCCCTGAAGAAACGCAACGTACAGCACGCGCCCGCCCGGAGCGCTCGTTATGCCGTTGGCCACGGAATACCGGACCGGGTCCGGTTGCAGAAAGCGCTCGAGCGTGTCCTCGGGCGACGCGAGGCGGTAGATCGATCCCTCGTCCGTGTCGGTGATGAAGAGCGTTCCGTCCTCGGCGACAACCAGGTCGTTGAGGAGGTGTCCGGGTCGGCCGCCGTCCGGCGCCCACGACTTCACGATGCGTCCTGATCCGAGGTCTGCCAGAAAAAGACGCGTGAGGCTTGGCCGTTCGGTGGTGGAGTCAACGCGTGCCGTCGAATCCGGGGCCCAGGTGGCGAACCACAGTCGATTCCGCGGCGCGTCGACATGCACACCGACGACGCGAAGCATGTCCGGTGCATGCGGGACGACGGTCGTGGATGTGCCGGTCGGCGCGAATGCCGCGACCGCTCGATGCAGGAGGCTTCCCATGAGGAACCGCCCGTGCGTGCTGTCGTAGGCGATGCCTTCGGGGAGGAAGTCCGGGTCGGCGATCTCGAACGCGACTTTGCCATCGAGGATGGGCAGCCGGTTGGCGAGCAGGCGGTTGCGGGCGTCGGCATAGCCGGGTCGTGCGCGGGCGGGTCGAAACACGGAGTCCGCGTTCGGGTCGCGGGTGTCGCCCATGCGCCCGAGGCGATCGAGCCAGGCGACGGCCGAATCGGATGCGCCGCCGAGCGCGAAGGCCCGCGCCATGGCGTAGACGACGCCCGGGTGGCTCGGCGCGAGCCCGAACACGGATCGGATGTGCGACGCGTACTCGGCGACGTTCCCGGCGGAGTCGGCGCGGGCGGCGAGGCGGGAATGGCAGAAGACGTCGCAGGGCGGCTGCTGGGTCCAGTGCGCCCATGCGAGTCCCGCGACGACAGCGGTGACGGCTGGATACGAGCGAGGTGAAGGCATCGCGTTAGGCGACGGTCGGCGAGCGGGACTCGATCGCTGACCGTCCCTGCGGCCGCCGTTTCTCTACACTGTTGCCAGCGACTCGTGCTCCACCCTCGTGCCCAACGCGGAAAGGAATTTCGCGATCCATTGCGGGTGTGCCGGCCAGGCAGGCGCGGTCACGAAGATGCCGTCGCTCACGGCCTCGTCGATCCCGATATCCGCGTAGACCGCACCGGCGACGCGGATTTCCGGGCTCACCGCCGGGTAGCAGCTGATGCGCTTGCCGTCGATGACGTTGGCGGCGGCGAGGATCTGGGGGCCGTGGCAGATCGCGGCGACGGGTTTCTTCCGCTTCACGAACGCTCGCACGATCGTGAGGACGCGGTCGTCGAGCCGGAGGTACTCGGGTGCGCGGCCGCCGGGAATGCACAGTGCGTCGTAGTCCGATTCGTCTACGTCGTCGAAGGTGGCGTTGACGGTGAAGTTGTGCCCGCGCTTCTCGGTGTAGGTCTGATCGCCCTCGAAGTCGTGGATCGCGGTGCGCACGAACTCGCCGGCGCGCTTCCCGGGGCACACGGCGTGGACCGTGTGGCCGACGGCCTGGAGGGCCTGGAACGGGACCATGACCTCGTAGTCTTCGACGAAGTCACCGACGATCATCAGGATTTTCTTCGACACGGTGGCACCTCCGGGCGAACGTTCGAGTTCCTCGCGACGCTCTGGATTTGGGGTCGGGGGTGGCGCGGGGACAAGTGCCCAGAAGTGCCTAGCGGGCGGGATCAGCGTCGTCGTGCGGTGATGAGCACCTGGATCTCGTCGGGGCGAGGGTTGATGAAGTCCAGCCGGACTCGTCCGTCGGGCAGGGTGCTCACCGTCGCTGGAATCGAGCTGTTCGTGAGCACCCATCCCGACGGAAGTACCACCGCGTTTGCCGGTCGACCGAACCCGCGATCCCACACCAGCTCGTCCCCAACGAGCTTGTAGCGCGCGGTGTCCGTATACGTCTCGAACATGCGAAGCCGAATCGACTGGCCTGCCTTCACGGCGGGGAATCGGAAGACGACGACCTCGGTCGATGGTGTGATATTGTCGACGTCGAGCTTCGCTCGCGTTATGGCGTCGCCAACGACGACGTCGTGGGCAAGCATCTCGCCCGTGTCGAGGTTGCGGGCAGAGGGATTCGACACCGTGCTGCCGGCGCGAACGACATTCAGGTAGGTGCTCGTACCCGGCCGCGACTCGGTGTAATCGTGGTAGAGATCGAACGCGTGGGACTCGGGCTGCTGGAGGAAGTAGACGATCTCGCGGTTCTGATACGCGCGCTCGTCCAGGCGGTTCGCCGGAACGCCGGACGTTTTCGCCGTGACGGTCGCCGCCTTCCGCGCGCGGAGCACGAGCGGCGCTTCGGCGGGCGTGGCGTTCCAGAACGAGACCTTGATGCGGCCGTCGGCTTCCTGCAGCACCTGCGAGGGGTAGTTGCAGGCGACGAGCTCGTATCCGTTAGGCAGCACGACGGCATTGCGCTTGATGCCGAGTGGCCGGTTGAACACGAGGTCTTCACCGTCGAGGTAGTAGCTCGTCGCGTCCTGGTAGGTCTTGTCGATGAGCACGCGCGCCTCGCCCCCGTCGGATGGGACGGGCCGCGCGAGGGTAACGCGGATGTATTCCTGCGTCGAGTCCGCGCCGCGCACGCCGCCGGCCTTCGCCACCGTGCCGTTCACGACGTCGAACGCGAGCGTCGCGCCGGTCGCGCGGTCAGTCACGCGCTCATCGCTGGACACGCTGCCTTTGCGGATGGGATTGAAGTAGTACCGTGCGCCGGGCGTGGTGGCGGTGACCTCGTAGATGATGCGGAACCTGGCCGACCCCGGGGCGAGGAGCTCGTAGCGGGTGTACGCGTCGGCTTCCGTTTGTCGGGGAGGTTCGGTGGAGGCCTGCGCGCGGAGCGTCGTGGTGGCGAGGATCAGGACGGGCGTCGAGCCTAACGCTGCCAGGCGCATGGTGGACTCCGTGTTGATGTGGTCTCCCCTTACTGCCCGAGCGAGCCGGTGCACGATTGCAGGCACTTCACGCTGAAGAGCCCCGGATCGGCTGTAAAGCCTACCCCCGTCAGTCGTCGCGTCCCGGCGGTCGCCACGAACGCGCTGTCGCTGGAGAGCCGGTTTTGTCCAACGTCGTACCGCACGGCGCTGCCCTCGAGACGCCGCCGGGATGTGTCGGAGACGATCGTGACCTGGCCGTACGTGTCGAACAGGCCGTGGCCGACGCGGTATGTGCCCGTCGGTGCCGTGAGCGTCCCGAGTGGCCTGCCTAACGGATTCGTGAACACCGCGTGGACCCGATGGAACTCGAACCGGGTAGCCGCATCGAAGGTCGACACCGTATCGCCCGCCACTTCGCCGCGACGCGTCCCGCCCGACACCAGCACGGTCCGCGCGCCGAACATGACCTGCTCGACCGAGTCGTCCGGCGTCTGTCTCCGGGTATTGGCGGAGACCTGGGGCGTGTTGCACCCCGCGGCGAACGTGACCGCGACGAGCGCGATCGCGCCGAGACCAATGGCGGCCCTAACGATGAGGAAAGCCCGTGTCATGCGTGGGAGTGCGACCGCCCCGTCCGATGCGGCGGTGGTGAGTCTCGCGATACCAACAATACTATTCGTCTTGACGATCGAGAGGCCGTGCGGGCAGCGGGACGTCCGCCGGCAGCCGGGTCAGGCCCGGCTGGGCTGGAGCACGGCGTCCATGACTCGTTGAATCTGTTCGATCTCGTCGCCGATGACGGTGTGCCCCATTCCGGGGTAGAGCTTGCGGGTCACCGCGGCGCCGAGGCGGCGGAAGACCGCCTCGCTCTCGAGCACGCGCTCGGCCGGGATGTGCGAGTCGACGTCGCTGCAGCCGAGGAAGACCGGCGTCCCGTCGAGCGACGTCGTCACGGTGTCCCAGGACGTGCCGGGTGGTCCGATGAGCCCGCCGCTCAGCACCATCACACCGCCGTAGCGCCGCGGGTGCCGAATCGAGAACTCGGACGTTAGGCACGCGCCCTGGGAAAACCCGAGCAGCATGATCTGGTGCGGCGTGAACACCGTCATGAGGTCGTTCACCAGCGACTCGATCACGCTGAGTCCCGACGAGATGCCGGGCTCGTTCTTCTCGCGCGGCGCCATGAAACTGAGCGGATACCACGTTCCTCCGGCGGCTGCCGGGGCGACGTAGAGGAACTCAGGCCGATCGAGCACCGGAACGAGGTCCAGGATGTTGGCCGGCGCGGCGTTGCGGCCGTGAATCATGATCATGGCCGCCCGCGCGGCGTCGGGCGCGGCCCCGGCGCGCAGAATGGGCTGGCCAGCGTGTGGCTGCAGGGTCGGCATGGCGGTCAGTAGCGAACGTTAGGCAGCTGCGCTTCGATCTCGGCCCGGTGCGGCTCCTCCCAGGGCGGGAGCTTGAGCGCGCGTCCGAGGTCGGGAACCGACTCGTCGACCGGAAAGCCCGGCCGCATGGTGGCGATCTCGAACAGGACGCCGCCCGGCTCCCGGAAGTAAATCGACTTGAAGTACTGGCGGTCGCGAACGTCTGTCACGTTCGCCCGGCCGACCAGCTCCTCGCGAATCCTGAGCTGATCGTCGTCACTGCCGATCGCCATCGCGACGTGGTGCACGGTACCGAGGCCGTTGCTCGCCCACGCGGCATCGCCGGCATGGACGACGTCCATGCTCCGGCCGGGACCGTCGCCGTTCACGGCCACGCGAATGCGGCCCTCCATCTCGTTCACCACCTCGAACCCCAGCATCTCCCGCATGAAGTCCACCGTGCGGCGTGGGTCGCGGACCTCGAGAGTCACGCTGTGCAGTCCGCGCACCGCGGACCCGGCGTCCACTCCAGCGGTCCACGGAGTGCGCGTATCCGCGTCGTTCGCGATGAGCTCGATCACGAGTCCTGATGGGTCGGTGATGATGATCGACTCGTCACCAAAGCGTGGCGGCGCGTCGGTCACCGCGTAGCCGCGTTCGCGAAGCCGGTGCTTCCAGGTATCGAGCGAACCGGAAGGAACCGAGAACGACGTGACCGTGATTTGTCCCGCTCCCCTGGTTCCGACTCGGACGCCGCGTCCCCGGTAAGGAAACGTGGTCCAGATCGTTCCGGGTTGGCCGACCTCGTCGCCATAATAGAAGTGGTAAACGAACGGGTTATCGAAGTTCACCGTCTTCTTCACGAGACGCAGACCGAGGGTCTCGACGCTGAAATCGAGATCGGCTTGGGCCTCATCGACTGTTGCCGTGACGTGATGCAGCCCGAGAATGGGAGAGCCCATACTGTTGATGTAGCGTCCTGCCCGGGCAGGACACAAGTCACCCTCCGAGTCACCAGGTTCCTTCATGACGACGACTTTGCTGGACCGGACCGAAGCGGCCGAATACTACTACACGTACATCGACCAGGTTCCCAAGGGCGAGGACATTCGTCGCATCATCGACACGCAGCTTGGCAACACGCTCTCGGCGCTTCATGCGATCCCGGAGAGCAAGTCGCTGCACCGATATGCGCCGGACAAGTGGAGCATTCGCCAGGTCGTGGGGCACATCAACGATACGGAGCGCATGTTCGTGTTCCGGGCGCTGTGGTTTGCGCGCAGTCTCGGAAGTGAGCTGCCCAGCTTCGATCAGGACGTAGCGATGGCGGCGGTCCGGTTCGACGACCGGTTACTGAGCGATCTGGTGGATGAGTTTCATGCGGTCAGGGAGTCGACGGTGCGGTTTTTCCGCAGCCTGCCTGACGACGCGTGGGCGAAACGTGGGATCGCGAGCGGGAAGCCGTTCACCGTGCGCGCGCTGGCGTACATCACGGCGGGTCATGTGGAGCATCATATGCGGATACTTCGCGAGCGGTATTTGTAGACGGCGCGGGATTTGGGACGCTTCTGGCGCAACGAGCCGTGTGAGACGGCAGAGGGCAGCGAACTGAAGCGGGCAGACGGCAGACGGCAGGGGGCAGACGGCAGAGAGGGCGCGGGCATCGCGTCTACTTCTCTGCCCGTCGCCCGGCGCCCGCCGCCCGCCAAATGACATTTTCACGCGTTTTTTGTGCGCCGCGGCGGCAACTTTCACGCGGTCTTTACGCCGAAGCTCCTAGGCTACACGTACGCCGACGAAGGCGATTCGCGTTCCGGAGCTCGCCATGCAGATGTTCGTCTACCTCGTTCTCGCCGCCGTCATCTATCTGCTGCTGGCCGACCGTACCGACCGGGCGATCGAGCGCGAAATCGTCAAACGCCGGCCAAACGACAGTGGCATCGGGCTGGTCGAGGATTTCGACGTCCGGCCCGACCTGGGCCCTCGTTATGGCCGTCTGTTTCGCCGTCGCGCTCCGCGAGCAACCGGGAGCGGAGTCGGCGAGAGCCCCGCCCGTCGTGAAAACGCTCAGGAGTCCCTCAGCCTGATGAGGTAGGCGCCGGCCTCATCAGCCGTCGACCCGCCCTGAATCGAGATGAGGCGGCGTGCGAGGATGACTCCGCCTGCGGGGCGGTCCTCACGACGAGGCTCGCCATTCGCTCCCTGATCGGCCGCCGACTCGTCGCCGGCGGCCGCCTTGTTGTGATCACCCGCTTCGGCGTTAGGCGCGATCGTGATCTCGACACCGGCACCGGGACGCCGAGTCGTCGTTACCACGAGCGGTTGGCCGCTTCCGGTCGCGGAGGCCGCCTCGCTCGCGAACAGCGAGAGTGCCTCGGCCAGTCGTGCACGGTCGGCCCTCACGCGCGGCAGCCCCGGTTCGAGCGTCACCTCTACACGCGCGCCCTGCCGGTCCGCAGAGGCGCGCGCGAGTGGGAGCACGGCACGCACGACGTCGTTGACCTGCACGAGCTCTCGCTGCACCACGAGGGTGCCGCGGTCCGCGTCCGCAACCTCCGCCAGGCGTCGGAGGGCGGCACCCATCGCGTCGGCGGCGTTCCGCGCGTCGCGCAGCAGCTCCTCCTGATTTTCGTTGAGATCCCCAAACCTCGTCTCGAGGAGGATGTGGAGCGGCAACCGCACTTCGTCGAGCTGGGCGATCGAATCGTGCGCAACGGCCGCCAGCATCGTCGCCTCGTCTCGCAGCCGCGCCGCGGCGGCGGCGTTCAGGCGTGCCCGTTCCGCCTCGGACGCCGACAGCGCGCTCCCGAGGTGATCGACGACGCGCTCGATCCGGTCGAACTCATCGGACTCCCCGTGCCCCGCAGCCTCCGATTCCGGCATGGATCCCGTTAGGCGGTTGATTCGGGCAGAGAGGTATCGGGTGTTGATCCAGGTGACGACGAGCGACGCGATCGAGAGGACCGCGGCCGTCGCGAGGATGATCCCAGGGACGGCACGGCCGTATTCCCCGTAGTACGCCAGCCCGGCCGTCACGAGGACCGCGAGCAGGGCGGGAAGCAACCCGACGAACAGCCGCCGGCCGACAGACACGGACGCGTGGCGGCGGATGAAGTTGGTCGTCACGCCCACGCCCCCACGTCGTTGTCGGTGTCGCTCGGCGTCGCTCCGCGACGCGTGTCGGCGCGGTCGGCGGCGGATATGACAAGCACGTCGAGGCCAGAGCTCCGAGTCAGCAGTCGGTCCACGATGGACCCATGCCGCAGGCGATACCACCGCGAGCGAGTTGTTTCACCGACGATGGCGAGCGTGACGCCATGCGCCGCGACGAAACGCGACAGCGCGTCCGCCACGTCGTCCCCCTCGAGCTTCACGACCTCGGCACCGAGCGACTGCGCGAGCTGAATGTTGTCGACGAGGCGGCGCTGGACCGATGCATCGATGCGGTCGGGGCGTTCGTCGGGCGTCTGCACGTAGACGCAATACCAGTCGGAGTTCAGGCGGCCGGCGATGCGGCTGGCTTTTCGAAGCAGCACGCGGGACAGTGGCGGGTCGCTCGACATGCATGCCATGACGCGATCGACCGTCTTTCGCGCGGGGGCCGCGCCGCCGTTCTCGTCGCGGCGAATGATCGCTTCACGCGCGCGATCCACCGAGCTCGCGACCTCGCGCAACGCGAGCTCGCGGAGCGTCGTCAGGTTCTCGTCGGTGAAGAAGTTGGCGAGTGCCGCCTGGATCTTGTCCTGGCGGTAGATCTTCCCTTCCCTGAGCCGCTGACGGAGATCCTCGGCGGAGATGTCGAGGTTCACGACCTGGTCGGCCTGCCCGACGATCCAGTCGGGGACCGTCTCCCGCACCGTGACGCCTAACGTGCGCTGAATGACGTCGTTCAGCGACTCGAGGTGCTGAACGTTGACGGCGGAGATGACGTTGATCCCCTCATCGAGGAGCAGCATCACGTCCTGCCATCGCTTCTCGTTGCGCGACCCCGGGACGTTCGTGTGCGCGAGCTCATCGACGAGCGCGACCTGCGGCCGGCGGGCGATCACGGCATCGACGTCCATCTCCTCGAGCGTCACGCCGCGATAGGTGATGTTGTTGCGCGCGACGACCTCGAGATCGCCGATCTGTGCCTCGGTGTCCGCACGCGCGTGCGTCTCGACGAAGCCGACGACCACGTCCACGCCGCGGCGGCGCATCTCGTGTGCTTCCTGCAGCATCCGGTACGTTTTCCCGGTGCCCGCGGCGGACCCAACGTACAGCTTGAGCTTCCCGCGCTCACGCTGTCGCACCAGCTCGAGGAAACTTGGCTCGTCAGGCGTGGGCCGCGTGATCACTGGAACGTCACCGCGAGCGACGACACGATGAATGCATCGCGCTTCTGCGGAGCGCCAGTCTTCCCGTCCGGGAATATACCGGAGCTGTTCGCGAAGCCCCGGAGCTCGGTCCGCCACAACACCCGGGGCTGCGGCACAACGTCGAGACCGACCGACACACCGTTGGCACGGAGCGCCCCGTTCGGTGTGCCATCCTCCCGCATGCCGGTGGCGATGATGACCTGATTCTCGTCGTCATACCGCTCGATGCGACCCGAGAGCGCGATCGTCGATGTCACCTGTGTGCGCGCGATCGCGGTGAGGCCGTACCACGACGCCGTTCCGCCCTCGATGGATGAGTTGCTTTGAGTGCCGACGTCGAGCTCCCCGAGCAGCGTCAGGCGTCCCGACGTGATCCTGGTGCCGACGCCGTTGAACGTTCGAAGGCGATTCCCCGCTTCGTCGCTGAAGAAGTTGTAGTAGCTGAGGGTCGTCGCGGAGTTGGGCGTCAGGTCGAGGCGAATGCCGGCGCCCTTGCCGGAGTTGTTCTCCGCGATGTTCTGCCAGCCGTTCACCACGTCGAGCTGCGCGGTCAGCTTCGGTGACGCGGTCCACGTGACCCTCACGCCGCTTTGGTAGTACGGCGAATAGTCGGCAACGAGCGACCGGGTGTACGTCGGGTTGTCGCGGGAGACCCACCCTTCCATCCCCATGTGCGAGTAGAGGATTCCGCCGTCTACCCAGACGCTGTTTCCGAGCTTCACACCCGCGTAGGCCTCCTGGAGGTGGCGAGCGAGCGAGGGACCACTGACGCTGCCGTTGGTGGGCTCGGCAGAGTAATTGGACTGGACGGACGTCCCGGCCTGAAGCGCCAGTCGGCCACGAACGCGCGGTCCGTCGAGCTTCGCCTCGATGAACGCCAGGTTGACGTTGAACTCGTTATGCCGCGCCGGCTGGGTCGTGAACAGCGTGCCGCCGGCGAAGGATCGGTCGAACGAAGCCGGGCGGCCAAAGTCCCAGGCGTAATAGCCATCCACGAATCCGCCGAACGTGACCTTGGCGGACGTGTCGGGTGGAGAGGGGGTGGGGGAGGTCTGGGCACGCACCGCGACCGGAAGGGCGAGCACCAGGACTGCGTACCTCATCGAGAGGTCTGAGCCGTTCGCTTCGCCGCGAACGCGGAATCGAGCGCGATGTTGAGCAGGAGAACATTCACGCGCGGCTCGCCGAAGAAGCCGAACTGCCGTCCTTCGACGTGAGCGTCGAGCACCCGCCTAACGGCGGCCGAGTCGGCCCCGCGGGCGCGAGCGACGCGCGCGACCTGCAGGTACGCGTTGGCCGGCGAGATGTGCGGGTCGAGGCCCGATGCCGACGCCGTCACGGCATCGGTCGGGACATCGCCTTTCGGCACACCCGCGGCAACCAGGCTGTCCGCGCGTGGCCCGATGAGCGAATCCGCGAGCTTGCGATCGGTTGGCCCCTTGTTGGTGCCCGCCGACGCGCTCGCGTCGTACCCGTTGCCCGCCGCCGATGGCCGCGGGTGGAAATACTCCGGTCGCGTGAACGGCTGGCCGATCAGCTCACTTCCGACGACACGCCCGTTCACCGTGACGAGCGAACCGTTGGCCTGCCTGTTGAAGAGGAGCTGAGCCAGTCCGGTCACGACGCCCGGGTAGAGGAACCCGGTGATGACGCACAGGACGAGCGTCATGAGGATCGCTGGCCGAATCTGTTTGCGAAGCATGGCAGTGGTCAGGCGACGAGGCGGAGGAACACGAGCAGCACGTCGAGCAGCTTGATGCCGACGAACGGCACGATGAGTCCACCAACGCCATAGATCAGAAGGTTCTGGCGCAGGATCACCGCCGCCGGAGCGGGGCGATACCTGACGCCACGCAATGCCAGCGGGATGAGCGCGATGATGATGAGGGCGTTGAACACGACGCTCGCGAGAATCGCCGACTGCGGCGAGTGCAGCCGCATGATGTTGAGCGCGTTGAGCGCCGGGTACGTCGCCACGAACAGCGCGGGAATGATCGCGAAGTACTTCGCGACGTCGTTCGCGATCGAGAACGTCGTGAGTGACCCGCGCGTCATGAGCAACTGCTTCCCGATCTCGACGACCTCGATGAGCTTCGTCGGATTCGAGTCGAGGTCGATCATGTTGCCGGCTTCCTTCGCCGCCTGCGTGCCGCTGTTCATGGCGACGCCGACGTCGGCCTGCGCGAGCGCGGGCGCGTCGTTCGTGCCGTCGCCGGTCATCGCCACGAGCTTGCCGCCGGACTGCTCGCGCTTGATGAGCGCCATCTTGTCTTCCGGCTTCGCCTCGGCCAGGAAGTCATCGACCCCGGCTTCCTGCGCAATCGCGGCCGCCGTGAGCGGGTTGTCGCCGGTGATCATCACCGTGCGAATGCCCATGGCGCGCAGGCGCTCGAAGCGCTCGCGGATGCCGCCCTTCACGACGTCCTTGAGATACACGACGCCTAACACTCGCGGCGGCGTGGCGCTCTCGCGCTCGGCCACGACGAGCGGTGTGCCGCCGCCCTTCGCGATGCGCTCGATCACGGCGGGCAGATCCCGCGGTTCGGCACCGCCGTGCTCGCGCACCCAGCGGATCACGGCGTCGCCCGCACCTTTGCGCACTTGGTAGGGACCGGCGTCAACGCCGCTCATCCGCGTCGTGGCGCTGAACGGCACGAACGTCATGTCGCGATGGCCGTCGTGCTCCGCGCCAACCTCGCGGCCGCGGAGGCCGTACTTCGTCTTGGCCAGGACGACGATGCTGCGGCCTTCCGGCGTCTCGTCCGGCAGGGACGCGAGCTGCGCGCGATCGGCGAGCAACTCGGCGGCTGTCCCGGCGACCGGGATGAACTCGGCCGCCTGGCGATTGCCTAACGTGATCGTGCCGGTCTTGTCGAGCAGGAGCGTGTTCACATCGCCGGCAGCTTCCACGGACCGGCCGCTCATGGCGATGACGTTCTGCTGGATCATCCGATCCATGCCGGCAATGCCGATGGCGGACAGCAGGCCACCGATGGTCGTCGGGATGAGACAGACGAGCAGCGCGATCAGCACCGGGATGGCCGCCGGCGCGCCGGAGTAGATCGCGAACGGCTGCAGCGTGGCGACGGCGAAGAGGAAGATCACCGTGAGCCCGGAGAGCAGGATCGTGAGCGCGATCTCGTTCGGCGTTTTCTGCCGCGATGCGCCTTCCACGAGCGCGATCATGCGGTCGAGGAATGTCTCGCCGGGATTCGCCGTGATGCGCACGACGATGAAGTCCGACAGGACCTTCGTGCCTCCGGTGACGGCGGAGCGGTCGCCGCCGCTCTCGCGGATGACGGGCGCGCTCTCGCCGGTGATCGCACTCTCATCGACGGACGCGACGCCTTCGATCACCTCGCCGTCGCCGGGGATGAGGTCGCCGGGGAGGCAGAGGACGGTGTCGCCGCGCCGGAGCACCTGCGCGCTCACCTCGTCGTATCGGTTCCGATCGTCG
>Ga0207648_10004839_pt1 | contig 13734 bp, 16 predicted proteins | sample KBSMisM32_FD_184310 | JGI IMG/M metagenome (GOLD analysis project Ga0207648, IMG submission 184310) | Miscanthus rhizosphere microbial communities from Kellogg Biological Station, Michigan, USA - KBS Miscanthus M3-2 (SPAdes) (version 2) | ecosystem: Host-associated > Plants > Roots >...
ACCTCTTCCCGCACATGAGCGTCCTGCGCAACGTGACGCTGGCGCCGACCCTTGCGCTCCGCGTCCCCCGCGCGCGGGCGGACGCGGAGGCAACGCAGCTGCTCGAGCGCTTCGGGCTCGCCGACAAGCGGAACGACTTTCCGGACAGCCTCTCGGGCGGCCAGCAGCAGCGGGTCGCAATCGTGCGCGCGCTGGCGATGCGCCCCGACCTGATGCTGCTCGACGAGGTGACGAGCGCCCTCGATCCCGAGCTCGTCGCCGAGGTGCTCGAGGTGATCCGCGAGCTGGCCGCCGGCGGGATGACGATGCTGATCGCGACCCACGAGATGGGCTTCGCGCGGGACATCGCGGACCGGATCTGCTTCCTCGACGAGGGCGTGATCCTGGAGCAGGGCCCGCCCGAGCAGATCCTCACCGAGCCGAAGGAGCCGCGGACGCAGCAGTTCCTCCAGCGCATCATCGAGGCCGGGCGGCTGTAGCGTTAGAAGCATGCAGGAGCCGGACACGCGACGCATCGATCTGTCCCTCGAGCCGCTGGACGACTTCGTCGTCGTCCAGCCGTCCGACGAAGAGTCGGAGACGAACCTCGGGCTGATCCTTCCTGCGTCCGCGGAGGCCGACTGCCGCACTGGAGTTCTCACCGCAGTCGGGAGCGAAGTGAACGGAGTCGAGCCCGGCGACAAGGTGCTGTTTCCGAGCGACGCGGGCTACGAGGTACGGCTCGCCGGCAACGCCGTCCGAGTGATGCGCCGCAGCGAGTTGATCGCCCGCGTGCACGACTAGAGGGCGTGCGCCCGCGTAACGTCGGCAGGTGACGCGCAGCCGAGGAGCGCCAGGCCGAGCTCGACCTCTTTGCGCAACAGCTCGAGGACTCGGGTCACGCCCTGCTCTCCGTCGACGGCAAGGCCCCAGAGCATCGCGCGGCCGATCAGCACGGCTTGCGCACCTAGTGCGAGAGCTTTCAGAACGTCCGTGCCGCGCCGGACGCCGCCGTCGAGCAGCACCTCGACACGCCCGTCGACTGCTGTGACGACTTCCTCGAGCGCGTCGAGCGACGCCTGCACGCCGTCGAGCTGCCGGCCGCCGTGATTCGAGACGACGACTGCAGCGGCACCGTGCTCGCAGGCGAGCCTCGCGTCCTCGGCGGTGAGGATCCCCTTGACGATGACCGGGAGGCCGTAGCCGGCGAGCCATTCGAGGTCGCGCCAGCTGAGACCGGCGTCGAACTTCGCGGAAAAGATGTCGCCGACGACCGTGAGGTGCTCGGGAATCTTGAAGTCGATGCGGATGTCGCGCTCACGGCGGCCGAGGTAGGGCGCGTCGACGGTGAGCACGAGCGCGGAGAAGTCGTTGTCCACCGCCTCCGCGACTAGCTCCTCGGTTTGCGAACGGTCGCCGAAGACGTAGACCTGGAACCACTGCGGCGCACCCGGCGCCGCGGTCGCAACCTCCTCCGGTCGCGTCGTCGCTGCGGTCGAGAGGCACATGATCGTTCGCGCCGCCGCCGCCGCTCGCGCGGTCGCGAGCTCTCCGTCGGGATGTGCCATGCGCTGCATGGCGAGCGGAGCGAGCAGAATCGGCAAGGCGATCTCGGTCCCGAGAACGGTGGTCGCCGTCGACACCGACTGAACGTCGACGAGCACGCGGGGACGCAGCTTGCGTCGCTCGAACGCGGCCAGGTTGTCACGCAGCGTGACCTCGTCGCCGGCGCCGCCCGCGAAGTAGGCGTGCGCGTTCGCGTCGAGCTTCTCCTCCGCGAGCTGTTCGAAATCCCAGACGTTCACCGGCTCCGACACCGCACGAGCGTATCCGGGCGCCCGGAGAGGGCGAGCGCTACCCTTGCGTACCCGCGGAGGGGTGGCAGAGCGGTCGAATGCGGCGGTCTCGAAAACCGTTTCGGGCTCTTGGGTCCGACGAGGGTTCAAATCCCTCCCCCTCCGCTTAAGAGGGCCCGGCGTCAAGATGTTCGTCCCTGTGCCCGGCCTAGCGTATTGCGGAATGCAGGATCGACTGGGACGCCCTAGGCCGCAGCCGAGAGGCGTCCCAGTCGTGGGGGAACCACATGGGTCGCCCTTTTTGGGAAAAGCCACCCACCGGCTCTCCCCAAGTGTTCTCCGTTTGTCCGATCGGATCACCAGGCGAAGGGTCGGATCGACCCAGCAATTCGTCCTGACCGCACTCGTCGCGGCTCAATCGCTCGGACTGTTCGTCTCCCGCGCCGACCCCTAGACTTTCTCGGGCAGCCGTCGCCTCAGCTGCATCGACAACGGTGAACACAACAGACCACCACAGCGAGTACCTGGCCAAAGCGGTAGCCGCATTGACGCCCGAAGGGCGCAAGCGGGTCGACGAACTTCTTGACCAGCTCGCTATCGCCGGGCGAAGCCGCGAGTGGGTCGTCCGCTTCGCGCTGGCCCGTGAGGCCGAAGTTGATGCCGGTCGAACGGACACCTCGCAGGCCGACGAGCCGGGTGAGAGGCTCAATGAGCAGGAGCTCGACGGCCTGACCGCCGGCTTCATGACGATCCGCGATCAAGAGCCCCTCGACGACGTCAACGACTGGGCAAACGCGGTGCTGGCCCTGCTAGCGGACGAGCGCGCGTAGCTCAGGAAGTTAAAGGTCGCGGCGCCCGTGTTCCACGGACGCTAATTCAGTTCTGAGGGCTGTCAATCGTCGTCTCTGGAGACGGCGCTGTCGCGCTTGAAGTAGTACTCCGTGTCGTCGTCGGGCCAGACGCCGATCGTGTCGGTGTCCGGATAGACGGCGACCGCCGGAACCGCCGCCTTTGAGAACAACAGCACTCTCGCCGTCGTATCACTGCGATTCGTAATCTGGTGCGCACCTTCTGGGCCCGGCGGATACCGAACGAGATCGCCGCGCCCGAGTTCACGCTCACCCTCAGAGGTACGGACGGCCACCGCGCCGTCGAGCACGAGCAGCCACTCCTCGACGTACTCGTAGTGGTACGGGAACGAATTGCCCGGTTTGACGTCGTAGAGGTACATCGCGGTCTCGGCGGATCCCAACAGCCCGCCGATGTCCAGTCGGCCCGTGAAGTCCTCGAAGAGGTTCACCTTCTGCGATGAGTTTTCCGCGGCCAGGCGTCTAAGACTTCCAGATAGCCGAAGGAGATGCCGGAGGCGTAGTGCCTTTGCCCACGACGCGGTTTGCTGCCCAGGGCGCGACGTCTGCGACACACGCCGCAGCTTCGAGCCGCCAGGGGAGAAGCGCAGCTTCGAAGGGAACCCTGGGCAGTCCCGGGGTTCGCGCTCCTGGACCTGCCTCCTCGTCTCCGTTCGTCTATTGCCCCCGTCCGAGACGCGTAGCGCTCACATCCGCGTTTTCTCTCCGTAAAAGAGGCTCGTGGGGGAAACACAGTTTCCCCCACGCACTACGGAGAGGGCGGGATTTGAACCCGCGACGCACCTTTCAGCACGTACGCGATTTCCAGTCGCGCTCCTTAGGCCACTCGGACACCTCTCCGTGCTGCGAAGCGGAGAAGGAGGGATTCGAACCCTCGATGGAGGCATTCACCCCCATAACGCCTTAGCAGGGCGCCGCCTTCAGCCACTCGGCCACTTCTCCGCGGGTCCGCGCAGGATAGCCGACTGCTTTCCTCAAAACGGATGCGCCGGCAAAGCCTCGACACAGCCCCGCCGAGTCAGTGATTTGCGGATCCCCCTTCGGGGGGAGGAAAGCACCCCTCGCAGCACGAAAATGAGCTTGCCGGCTCCCCCCTCATACCCCCGGCAATCTGAAACCCGTCTGCGGCTACCCGAGGCGGGTTTCGACTTTCAGGGGACTACGACACCGTGATCGTCAGCTTCATCCCTGCAGCCTCGTGGCCGGGGATGGTGCAGTAGAGCTCGTACTTGCCGGGCTTCAGGTCGACCTTCAGTTCGGCGGTTCCACCCGGCGCGATCTCCTTGGTCTTGTCGCCTGTTTCCTTCACCGCCAGGTCGTGGGGAATCTTGCCGTCGTTCTTCGCCACGAAGGTGATCTGACCCGCCTTGAAGCTCGTCAAGTCGGTCGTGATCTTGAACTCGGTCTCGCTCACCTGAACCTTCGTTGCCACCGGCTTGGCCGCTGTCGTGGTCGGGGCGGTAGTCGTAGTCGCAGCCTGGTTGGTAGTCGCTGCCTGCGTCGTGGTTTCCGCCGTCGTGGTCTGGGCGGCGGTGGTGGTCTCGGCAGTGCTCGACCCCGCGGCTGCGGCCTCTCCGTGCTTGCTCTCTCCGCCGAAGTTCTCGACGGCCGTGAGCATCCCAAAGAAGAAGACGAAGCAGATGACGATGAACGCCGGCAGCCCTCGGCCCGGATAGTCGGGCCGGAACCGTGGTAACAGGAGCGACGAGGCGAGGGCGAACGCGATGAAGGCCAGCGCGGTGACCCCGAGCCCGACCTCGTGACCCGTGGAAAGGGCGAGCGGCACGCGCGGATACTACGCAGCCGAAAGCAGTCGGCGCTCCTCCCTCCGTCGGTACGCCCGCGTCCCCCAGAGGCCCACCGCGGCAAGCACGATCAGCGGGCTCAGCACGATCAGCAGGAAGAGCAGCACGGCGCCGGCACTGGCGAGGAACGAACCGGCATCGCGGGCCGCACGCTCGATCCGGCCCATGCCGCCCTTCTTCGCCGCAGCGGCCTGCTGCGCGGTAAGGGTCAGCGAGATCCGCGAAAGGCTCGCCTCGCGCAGCGTCGCCTTGTTCGAGCCGGTCACGCGTGCGAGCTCCTGCTTCGCGGCATCCCGCTGCAGCTCGAGCCGCAGCCGAACGTCGGCTGGCAGCGAGGCGCTCTCAAGCGTCTGGCCGATGCGCGCGATCGAGAGCTTCAGTTGGACGATCCGGCGGCCCTGACTCCTCACCACCTGGTCGAGATCCCGAATCGAGAGATGCTGAGCTGTCACCGTTCCGAGCGTCGCCAGGCGGAAGTACGCATCCTGGACGCGGGCCACCGGAATGCGAAGCACGAGATCGGACTGACCGCCGCCGCCGTTCGTGGACTCGTCGACCGATGCGACGAAGCCGCCGTATGAGCGTGCGATCTGCGTCGCTTCCGCAGTGCGCTCGTGCAACGTGTCGACGTCCTTCACGCGCAATGACAGCGAGGCCTGGTAGTCCTGGAAGCGGCCCGGTGCGGGGGTCGCCAACGAGCGGGCATTCGGGGTCGCTGCTGACGTACCTAACTCCAGCTTCGAGCCCTTGGTGTCCGCTGTTCCGCCACTGCCGCTCGTCTGTTGAACCAAGGCCTGGTTCTGTGAGCCACCCGAGTTCACCAGACCGTGAATCAGCGCGGCACTCACGAGGCCGAGCACGCACACCGGCGCAAGCACGAGCAAGGATCGCCGCCAAGAAAGCGCCGGCAGCACGTCGCGCAGCGTTTGCGTTCGAGCCGGTTCGCCGAGCAGGCGAACGTGCTCGCGCAGCTGTTCCGGAGCCGCAGTCGGAAGCGCCCGCAGGTCACGCACGAGCTCCTCGAACTCGCGCTCGAAATCAACGTCAGTCGCGGGCATCTTTCATCAACTCCTCGAGTCGTTTCAGCGCTCGGCTCAGGCGAGTCGAGCAGGCGGTGGTGCTGATCCCGAGCACGCGGGCGGTGGTCGGCCCGTCGAGCTCCAGGAGAACGCGGAGGGCGACCACCTCACGCTCGGCTGCAGAGAGGAGGCCGAGCGCTGCCTCGAGCGGGCCTGGCCCAAAGGCGAGATCCTCCGTCTCGGGAAGGTCGTGGGCGTAGCGCTCCTCCCTCCGGCGGCGTCGTTCCTCGGAGCGAAAGTGGTCGAGGGCGGTCGTCCGCGCGATCCCGCAGAGCCAGGCTCGCGCGGTGCCTCGGCGCGGGTCGAATCGGCGCCACACACGAAAAGCCTTCTCGAAGGTCTCTCCCGTCAGGTCTTCTGCCACGGTGCGGTTGCCGGTGAGGAAGAGGAGGTAGCGATGGACCGCGTCGAGCTCGGATTCTGCGACCGCCGAGAAGGTCGGCCGGTCAAGGCGCAGCGCAGGCCACGAGGTCGTCACCGCGTTCACGACTCTCATACGCCGCAGCGAACCCGGATCGTCACACCCCGGAGTGTGACTCAGCAGGGACCGGTCGCGGGCGCGCCGCCCGGACCGATGAAGTGCTGGACCGTTCCGCCGACGCCGGCCTGCAGGCAGTACGAGGTGGCATCCGCACGCATGACCGTCACGCCGAAGGCCGGTGCAAGGGCAGCTCCTGCGTACGTCGCGTGCTCGGCCTTGTAGGCCTCGAGCTCGGTGGCCGCCCCACTGAAGTTCAGGGAGCCGACAGCCGCGCTCGCCTGCGCTTCGGCGCGCTTCGCGGTGTGCGACGTCGGTCCGTTCTGGCTCATGTTCAAGGCCATCAGGACGGCGACGACCGCCAGAGAACAAATTGCCGCAACGAGACCGAATGCACGACTCATAGCCCGGTTTATCGGGCGGGACCACGCTTCGCTTGAGTAGAGCGCCGGACGCGTGTGTGCGCCCGGCGCTCTAGATCACTCTTCGGCCCAGCTGGCTTCGGCCCAGCTGGCGAAATCCGCCCAGCTGGCCAACACGGGTGAGGTCACTACAGCCGGAGCCGGAGCAGGAGCGCTCGAGCTGGCTGTTGGACGCGGCGTTGCCGCCGCCGTCGATGGGCTCCCCGCGATCGCCGCGACAACCATCAGGACGATGATCGCCGAGCCACGCTTCCCAATCTTCTTCCTCGCCATATCCTCTTCCCTCTCGCGCCAAGTCGTCATGCGCACCGCAGTTGATAGGTCGGTCTCAAGGCACTCTGGGCGGTCAAGAAGTGGGGTGCGTCCCCCTTCAGAGGGAGGGACGGCAGCGATTCCCTCGATCGAGGGATGAACGTGTCACCCGCGCAAAGACTCGCGTCGATCGCCCGCAAGAAAGGAAAGGCTGCGGCATCTCAACCGGGGAAAGCACCTTCCATGGTCGAGCCCCGGTGACAGGCCGCAAGCCACCGGGGCTCTCTTCTTTTTTTGCTCTAGGCAGGGTCCGGGCGTTGCTCAACTCAGGTGAGATCTGGCAGTCTGCCGTCGATGGTTCCCGAAGCGCGACCGGAGCCGACGGAGAACGGCCACGTGTCCAAGGGCGAAGGCTGGTTCGTGCTCAATGCTCGCAATTCCCGGTGGTACGCCGGGCCGGGGCGCTCGGCGTTCTGCGACCTCGAAGGTGACCAGAACTTCTCGCAGTTGGGGATCAACATCAACGTTCTCGATCCGGGCGTGCCGATGGCGATGTACCACTGGGAGGCGGACCAGGAGGACTTCCTCGTGCTCGCCGGCGAGGCGTTGCTGATTATCGAGGGCGAGGAACGTCCGCTCCGCCAGTGGGACTTCGTGCACTGTCCGGCCAAGGCGAAGCACACCATCGTCGGAGCCGGAGCCGGGCCGTGCGTGGTACTCGCGGTCGGCGCCCGAGTCCTTTCCGTCGACAACCCGGACTGGGGCGGGTACACGGTGGACGAGGTGGCGCTCCGCCACGACGCGGGCGTCCGCCGGGAGACCACGAAGGCGGAGGAGGCGTACTCGCGGTTCACGAAGCGTGAGCCCACCGTGTACCGCGAGGGCTGGCTTCCGGACTAGACGGGCCGCCCCGGCTCGCCGAGCCCGTAGGACGCGATCCGGCGATGCTCGAGCTTGACCCAGGGAGCGAGACGCGTCTCCAGTTCGACCGGAGCGATCCGAAGACGACGAAGCCCGAACCCATAGCGTCCCAAGCGGCGGCGTCGCCAGGCGACCACGAAGTAGTAGGCGGCGCCGATCGGAGGCATCACGAGGACCTGCGCTAGTGAGTAGAAGGGGAAGACGAGCATCCAGGGCGAGAGAACCTGAACGTTCGAGATCGCTGTGACGACGATGTACGAGACGATGACGAGCGGCATGGTGTAGATCAGCTCGTGCAGGCTGATCAGGGTCCACCACTTGAAGTAGAGAGACACCCAGATCGCGGCGAGGTAGTAGGCCGTGAGGACCGGCAATTGCAGGAGGTTGCGGTCCATATTGATCCACCAGTGCCGAAAGGTCCCGGCCCACCAGAGCCGGCGCTGTCGGAACAGTGCCGACCAGGTGTCGGGCGCGTCGGTCTCGACGACGATGTCCAGGTGGCGGATGCGCATCCGGAGCGCGAGAGCCGTTCGACCCGTCTCGATGTCTTCGCCCGGAGTCCACATCGAATGGAGGTTCATGATCCGGATGAGCGCATCGGTGCGCCCGAGGAAGCAAGCGCCGGAGGTGAGCCAGGGTCGAAAGTGTCGTGCGAGCATCGCCATCCGGTACTCGAGCGCCTGGAACTTCGTGACGGCATTCGTGCGATTGGCAACCGCGCACTTGATCGAGCAGAGGTCGGCGCCTGCAGCTTCGACGGCTGCCACGGCCTGCGCGATGTCGTCGCCGACGGAGGTGTCGGCGTCAAGCCGCAACGTGTACGTCGTCGTCACCGCCGGCAGACAGGCTCTGATCAGCAGGGCCGGGTTCGGGCTCTCCATGACGATCCGGTTCACGCGCCAGCCTTCGTTCTCGAGCTGCTGGGCGAAGGCGGCCATGAGCGGTGTGCTCACCTCGAGTGCCACGAGCACGTTCGGCTGATAGCGGAGCAGTTCGGCGCGTCGGTCGAAGTAGCGCGGGTGACCGAAGAGCGGCACGATGATCGTGAAGTCAGTCGACGATTCCTCGCCCGGCGTGATCGTGCGTCCTCCCCACCATGAAAGCAGGTTCTGAAAGTCGAACGCGACCAGGCCGATCGCGAGGATCAACATCACGTGAGACATGGACTACGGCTTCGGAAGGACGATTTTCCGAACGATGCGCTTGTGCTTCGGGCACGGATGCCCAGACTGGCATTGGACGGTGTGCGTCTCGGTCGTCTTACCGGTCAGGACGTTCTTCCAGTGGTGACCCTTGAGCATGGGCGTGAAGATGAGGGTTATCACCGTCACGACCGTGACGGTTCGATGAGATGCGCTCGACAAAGCTGTACCTCTCGGTTGGCGGCGGTTCACCGGCGGAGGCGAGCTTGCGGCGAGCCCCAGTCCAATGACTTGGTACAGCATCGGACAGGGCGTTCCGCTTTGGATAACTGAATCGAGGGTTCTTGCCAAAAGATCAACGAAATGGGTGAGTGGAAGTCACGACCGTACGATGTCGACGTGACCGCGACTGTTTCCCAGCAGGAGCTCGAGGCTGCGCACTGCTGGGAAGCGGACGACCAGGTGCCGGGGCGACCCGCGATGACCGAGTTCCGCCGAAGGCTGCGCTTTCACCAGGCGCAGTGGCGCGAGGCTCACGGTCATCCGATCGGTACGCAGCCGATCGTGCCGAAGCCCGATGGCAAGCCGGTGCGACCCGTTGGAAGTCGGCTCCCACTCGACTACGCCCGCGAGACCGGGGCGACCTTCGTCACGGCCGGCGCGCTCGAGGCGGCGAGGGCCCGGACGTCCACGACGGAACCCCACCAGAGTTTCGACCACCAGCGGCTGTGGGCCGACCTCCTCTGGTCGCCGGCGCTGTGCTTCAACCTGTTCGGCGATCTGGCGGGCGACCTCGGGCTCGCCGACGGGGCGGTGCAAGCGTGGTGGCCGGATGCACCGGGCGCCGTGTCCGACGTGCGCTTCGCGCACTCTCCGGGTCGCTTCGATCCGACGTACCTCAACAGCCTGCGCGCGTTCGATGCGGCGTTCGTGCTCGACCTCGACGACGGGACGAAGGGAATCGTCGGCGTCGCCACCAAGTACCACGAGTGGGGCAAGCCAGAGACTCCGAAGCCGAGCAACCTCCCGCGTAATCGAGAGGTCGCAGAAACGTCTGGTGCTTTCGCCGCCGGAGCGGTCGACGCACTCAAAGGGAGGACTGATCTCACCGTGATGTGGCTCGAACACTTGCTACTGCTGTCGATGCTGCAGCATGTGAGTGGCAGGTGGAGCTGGGGCCGGTACGTCGTCGTCCACCCGGCTGGCAACTCCGACGTCGCGGATGCGGTCCGCCGGTACCGAGATCTCCTCGTAGACGGATCGACCTTCTCCTCGGTGACGATCGAGGAGCTCCTGACCGCCGACGTCCTTCCGGCAAAGACGACTAGCGCGTTGCGCGACCGGTACCTGCCCACTCCCGCTTAGGCACAGCGCCGGGAATCCGGCCGCGCCCGTCCGATACGGGCGTCCTGGGGTCTGACCCCAAGAACGTGGCCGAAGCGGACGACTGTGGAAACGGGAGTTCCGCACCTGTGTGTGCCGTTATGCGGCCAACTCACTCCGCTCCCGGCAATTCGAAGCGGGCGATTACCCCGGGATCGCCGCCCTCAGGCACTGGGCGCTCCGGATGGCGGGTCGCAACCCAGGCGTATCCCTGCTCCGGATATGCGACGACGTCCGGTACGCGCTTCGTCGAGACGCCGAGGATTCGCACGGGCTCGTCAGTCGGGTTCGAGAACACGTGCAGGCCCGCAATCCCTTCGGGGCAATACACGACGTCTCCCGGTGACAGCTGCTCCTCGCCGTCACCGGTGCGGAGCATCGGGGTACCGCTGAGAACGAAGAACATTTCCTCGACGCCGTAGTGCATGTGCAGCCAACCCCCCGGCGACCCTGGCGCGAGTTCGCGCAGCGACGCGCCGAGCATGTCGGCGCCGAGCTCATGGCCGAACGATCGAGCACGGAACTGAAACCTCTCATCGGTCTCGTCCCACGGTTCATCGTTCAGAAAGTTCAGGCGAGTCATTCATTCCTCCCGTTCGCGTCTCTCTGAGAAAGTCGATTGAAGCTACTCCAATAGGCGCTGTCAGTAGGATCGGCCCCGTGCGCGAACTGCGCCTCGTACGCGATCGACGACGGCGAGAGCCTGCTGCTCTTCGACCCGCTGGGAGTGCCGGGCGCCATCGCACGGTCATCGCAGGTCGTCGAGGGCTTGCGTCCGTTGCTCGACCTGCCCGTGGAACACATGCTCGCGACGCACGGCGTCCCCTTCGAGCGCGCCGACCTCGAGCGCGCGCTCTCCCTTTAGGAAACGAAGTTGTCGGAGCAATCAGGAACTCCCTCTGACGATCCGTTCAGTGGGCGGCGCCCAACCAGCCACGAACGGATGTCAGGAGTGCCCTGGGACGCGTCGTACCACGGCGGCACTGCGCCATGGGATATTGGCCGGCCGCAGCCGGCAATAGTGCGTTTGGCATCCGAGGGCGGATTCGCCGGAGCGGTGCTCGATGCAGGCTGCGGGACCGGTGAGAACGCTCTTCACGTCGCCTCGCTGGAATTGTCGGTTTTAGGCGTTGACGTGGCTGAGACGGCACTGGCGATCGCCCGAGCGAAGGCCGATCAACGCGAGATCGTGGTTGAGTTCGCCGCGGCTGACGCATTCCAGTTGGAGCGTTTGGGGCGCAGGTTCGAGACGGTGGTGGACTGCGGACTGTTCCACACCTTCGACGCCGAAGAGCGACCGGAATACGTAGCGAGTCTGGCGTCGGTGACCGAGCGCGAGGGAACCCTGTACGTGTTGTGCTTCAGCGACGATGGTCCGGACACTGGCCCGCACCCCATCAGTCAGGAAGAACTGAGAGCAGCGTTTAACCGCAGCAGTGGATGGAATGTCGCCGCCATCGAACCGGACCGGATTCGGACGAGACACCACGACGACGGCGCACCGGCCTGGCTCGCGACGGTCAAACGGATCTAGCGGATCGCCTAGATGGCGCGGAAGGGGCGGCTGCGGCTCCGCCCCCTCCGGCTTTACGAGGGCAAATGTGCCGGGGAAGCACATCGCTCTGAACGAATCGCACAGTGCCTTCAGTCGCGATCTTGCGCCTGCCCCAGGTGGGGGAGAAGTGAAGCACCGCGATCAACCGCGCATGGGGGACGAATCAACCACGTGCGTCAACCGATGCTTCAAACACAGCGTCACCGGGGCTCGATGCGGCGGAGCCTCTGACGCCAGCGGAACAAGTCGTCGTGAGCGGGGTCCGGGCGGCGGACCCTGTTCACGAGGATTCCGGGGGAAACGGAACCCCGTGCGGCGAAATGCGAATACGAACAGACACAGCGGCCTCTGCCGCCTCCCTCGCTGACTACTTGCGACGTTGCGAGTGCCTCGTCGAGGTCGTCGACGGCCGGATCATCGACGCCACAGCACGGCCACAGTCTTTCGCGGCTCCTCACCAAGACGTTGAGCTTGAGGGCTACCTCACCGTCTGGCAAGCGATGCATCCCGAGTCTCTGATCGAGCGCCTCACGCCGTCGGCGCCCCACTGACCCATCCGCGAGGCGAATGCGTGCCGGAGGTCACGGAAGGTGACGTCGCGGATGCCCGCCTATGGGTAACGTGAATTGTCGCTCGATATCCTAGGTCGGGAGACGGCTGAACATACGTCCAGAAAGGGGAGATGGAATGCGTATGAAGCAGCTCTTTTTCCTGGTGGCGCTCTGCGTGGTTCTCGGGGTTCTGCCCTCGTCGGCGCGTGCGATCACCGGCGGCCAGCCTGACGGGAACGGACATCCGTACGTTGCGTATCTCGACAACGGCGTGTTTGCGTGCTCGGGCACGCTGGTGTCGCCGACCGTTCTCATCACGGCTGCTCACTGTTTCAGCGACAGCACATCGGCGTTCGGAGTGAACAGCGTTACGGGTGCTCCGATGGTCCGTGCGTCGTTCGACCCGAATCTGATCAACACTCCTGCCGCCCAGCGGGTCTGGTTCTTCGGCAGTTACTACTTCGACCCACAGTTCGCGCTCGGTGCCGGTGGTGGCTTGCCGGGATTCGACACCCACGACGTGGCAGTCGTGATCTTCACCAGCGAAGGTTGCGCTGTTCCGCCGGGCCAGAGAGGCACCAACAGTTGCGGCCCGATTCCAGGCGGCACGACCAGCAACCAGTTCGGAGCTCTTCCCACGCAAGGCCTGGTGGACACGCTGCCGATGGGAACACCCGTCGACTTCGTTGGCTTTGGCGTCCAGAACTTCATCAACGGAGGCGGACCCTGCGGCGGACCGTGCAAACCAGTGCCCGGTGACGTGTTCACGAGGTTCTTCGCACCGTCGACGTTGATCACCAGCAAGAACTCGATCAGCAACGAGTTCATCAAGTATCACGTCAACAAGGGCGGGACCTGCTTCGGCGACTCAGGCGGCCCCGACCTGCTCGGAGGAACGAACATCATCCTCGCCGACAACTCGTTCGTCACAAACGGCCAGTGCAACGGCGTCGGCTATTCCTACCGGCTCGACACGCCTCAAGCGCTGGGCTTCATCGCCTCGACTGTTGCCGCACACGGCGGCGGCCTCTAAGCGCCAGGGATGATGCTGGGGAGGGCGACCCGCGGTCGCCCTCCCCTTGCATGGCGAGGAACATCTGCGCCGAGCCAGAGCGCTCAGGCGAATTCGCCGCAACTCTCCTGAACCTTGCGTCCGTAGATAAAATCGACGGCGGGGTGGGCCTGCGGCCTCTGCAACGCGAGCGATAGCTCTCCCCCATCGCCGGGTTGCGACTGTGGCAAGGACGACTGAGGGAGAGTCCTCACAGAGTCTCCCCGCCCGCCCCATCTCGGCGACTGCCACGGCGGACCGATCGAAGTCGATCGGAAATGGGCGCACCTGGGATCGAACCAGGGACCTCCCGCGTGTGAAGCGGGCGCTCTCCCGCTGAGCTATGCGCCCGGGACAATAGCGAGGATACCCAACCCCCATTCGACGCCACTGCCGGCTTTGCCGGCGGCGGTCGCCACCGCCTCGGATCGACACTCCTCGACAAGTCATC
>Ga0207648_10004842_pt1 | contig 13730 bp, 9 predicted proteins | sample KBSMisM32_FD_184310 | JGI IMG/M metagenome (GOLD analysis project Ga0207648, IMG submission 184310) | Miscanthus rhizosphere microbial communities from Kellogg Biological Station, Michigan, USA - KBS Miscanthus M3-2 (SPAdes) (version 2) | ecosystem: Host-associated > Plants > Roots > Rhizosphere...
GGCGATGAACGCCGTCGAGCCGTTCGTCAAGGCCGGCTACGACCTGACGGCCGAGGCGATCCTGCTGGCCGAATCCGACGGCACGCCGGACGAGGTTGCCGACGAGATCGCGCAGCTCGAACAGGTCGTCAAGGCGGCGGGCGCGACGCAGTGCGTCGTGTCGCAATCCGAAGCCGAGCGGCTGCGCTTCTGGTCCGGACGCAAGAACGCGTTTCCGGCAGCGGGACGCGTTTCGCCCGACTACTACTGCATGGACGGAACGATCCCGCGCAAGCATCTCGGCAAAGTGCTCGGCGCGATCGAGGACATGGAGAAAAAGTATAATTTGCGCTGCATGAACGTGTTCCACGCCGGCGACGGCAACCTGCATCCGCTGATCCTGTTCGACGCCAACCAGCCCGGCGAATGGGAGCGCGCGGACCGCTTCGGCGCCGATATCCTCGAGCTTTGCGTCGGACTCGGCGGCACGATTACCGGCGAACACGGCGTCGGCATCGAGAAGATCAATTCGATGTGCGTGCAGTTCGCGCCGGAGGAGCGCGAGGCATTCTTCGGCGTCAAGCGCGCATTCGACGCCGGCGGCCTGCTCAATCCGGGCAAGGCGATTCCGACGCTCGCGCGCTGCGCCGAGTACGGCAAGATGCACGTGCATCGCGGCCAGTTGCCGTTCGCTGATATTCCCAGGTTTTGATCGCGATGGAGCCGGTTCTCGCGCAGCTGCGCGATCGCATCCTCGCCGCGCATTCGGCGGAGACACCGTTGCGCCTGCGCGGCGGCGGAACCAAGGATTTTTACGGCGAACAGCTCGCCGGCGAGATCGTCGACACACGCGCGCACGCCGGCATCGTCGACTACGAACCCTCGGAACTCGTGATCACGGCGCGCTGCGGCACCGCGCTGTCGCAGATCGAAGCAGCCTTGGCGCAGCACGGCCAGTTCCTCGCGTTCGAGCCGCCGGCGTTCGGCGGCGATCCGACCATCGGCGGCGTGATCGCGGCTGGCCTGTCCGGCCCGCGCCGGGCGAGTGCCGGCGCCGCGCGTGATTTCGTGCTTGGCGCTTCGCTGTTGAACGCGCGCGGCGAACTTCTGCACTTCGGCGGCCAGGTCATGAAGAACGTCGCCGGGTTCGATGTCTCGCGAATGCTGTGCGGTTCGCTCGGCATTCTCGGTCTGATCACGCAGGTGTCGCTCAAGGTGCTTCCGCGCCCGCGCACCGAGATCACATTGCAGTTCGAGCGCGAAGGCGCCAGTGCGCTCGAACAGTTCAACGCCTGGCGCGCCCAACCGCTGCCGATTTCGGCTGCGGCCTGGCACGATGGAATCGCCAGCGTGCGCCTGTCCGGATCGCCCAGCGCGGTGCGCTCCGCGCGCGATGCCCTCGGCGGCGAAGCGTTGGACGAGACGCGTGCGCAGGCTTGGTGGAGCAGTCTGCGCGACCAGACCCTGCCACTCTTCCGTGAGGATAAGCCGAGGTTGTGGCGGTTATCGCTGCCGGCAACGACGCCGCTCGACGCAGCCGGTACCGAACTCATCGAGTGGTCGGGCGCGCTGCGCTGGCTGCGCAGCGACGCGCCAGCCGATGAAATTCGCGCGCGGGTTGAATGCGCCGGCGGCACGGCGCTGTTGTGGCAGGGAGAACGCAACGGTCCGATGTTTCATCCGCTCGCCCCCGCCAACGTCGAACTGCACAGTCGCTTGAAGCACGAATTTGATCCGCACGCGATCTTCAATCGCGGCCGGATGATCGTGGAGCTGTAATGGAGACCCATCTCGCCGACTGGATCAAGGGCACGCCGGACGGCATCGAAGCCGAATCCATTTTGCGTACTTGTGTGCATTGTGGATTCTGCAACGCGACCTGCCCGACCTATCAGCTGCTCGGCGACGAGCTGGACGGACCGCGCGGGCGCATCTACCAGATCAAGCAGATGCTCGAAGGCCAGGAGCCGAGCGCATCGACGCAGCTGCATCTGGACCGCTGCCTGACTTGCATGAACTGCGAAACGACCTGCCCTTCCGGCGTGCGCTATGGGCGCTTGGTCGACATCGGCCGCGCGGCCGTAGAATCCCGCGTGCCACGCACCATCGGGCAGCGCTGGCGGCGCGCGCCCTTGCGCGCGGCGATCACGACGCGCTGGATCTTCGCACCGGCCGTTCGCCTCGGCCGGCTGCTGCGGCCGCTGCTTCCTTCCAGGTTGCGCAACAAGCTGCCGCCGGCGCGAGCGCCGGGTGACGTGCCGCGCCGATCGCATGCGCGCAAGGTCCTGCTGCTCAATGGCTGCGTACAGCCGGCGTTGATGCCGGCTATCGACGCGGCGACCGCACGCGTGCTCGATGCGTTGGCGATCGAAGCCGTCGTCGAGCCGCGCTCGGGCTGCTGCGGCGCGCTCGACTACCACCTGACCGCGACCGAAGCGGCGAAGGCCGCGGCGCGCCGCAACATCGACGCCTGGTGGCCGCACATCGTGCGTGGCGCCGAGGCTATCGTGATCAACGCGTCCGGCTGCGGCGCAATGGTCAGGGACTACGAGCACCTTCTGCACAACGACCCGGCTTATGCCACGAAGGCACTGCGCGTCGTGGCGCTCACGCTTGACCTGGCCGAACTGCTCGCGCCGATGCAGCAGGCACTGATGGCAAAATGCTCAACCCCGGATACCCGGCCGGCGCCGCGCCGCATCGCCTTCCACCCGCCCTGCACGCTGCAGCACACGCAGAAGATTCGTGGTGCGGTCGAAGGAATCCTCATCGGACTCGGCGCAGAACTCGTTCCGGTCAACGACGCGCACCTGTGCTGCGGCTCGGCCGGCAGCTACTCGCTGCTTCAGCCGGAATTGTCGCAGCAGCTGCGCGCGCGCAAGCTGGAAAATCTCGAGCGCGGCAAGCCGCAGATGATCCTGTCGGCAAATATCGGCTGCCTGAGCCATCTGGAGACGGGGACCGAAATTCCGGTGCGGCACTGGATCGAGTGGGTCGATTGCCTTCTCGATCGGTGACGCGGCCGGATCCCGGATTCGGGCCGGCGCCGGAGGCTGCATCGGCTAAATGGCGAACGCGGACTGGCGAAGACGCAAGAGCCAGCTGCCCGCCGCTCTTGCTTCCGCCAATGGCCAGCGTACTCTTCACTGCAACTTACCGAAGCTTTCCGACCCCAGGATCAGGATGAACGACTCGTCGCCGAAACACCCGCACACGATGTTCGCGCGCGCCGTCGACGAGAACGGCGGTTTGCCGCTCGAACGCATCGTGGCGCTGATGCAGAAGCTGATGTCGCATTTCGACCTGGAGTCGGTCCTGGCCGAAATCGTCGACACCGCGCAATCGCTGTTCGGCGCGGAGCTGGCCACGTTGTGGTTGTTTCAGGCGGATCGGGCGCTGCTGGGTTGTGAGATTCCGCGCAGCGATCCGCCGGTGACGGCTGGCCTGGGTGTTGGACTCGTGGGTACCTGCGCGGCAACGCAACAATTGATCAACGTTCCGGATGTCACGGCCGATTCGCGCTTCATAGAGGCTGTCGACGGCAGCGGCCTGATCGCTAGCGGATCGATGCTGAGCGTGCCGATCATCGATTCGGACGGCGTGTTGATCGGCGCCCTGCAGGTGCTGGACGAAGACGGCCTGCCGTTCGACGCGCGAGCCGAGTCGATGGCCCGGTTGCTGGCTGCGCAGGCTGCGATCGCGCTGCAGGCGGTGAAGCTGCATCTGGAGCGATTGCACTATCAGCGGTTGCAGCAGGAGGTGGAACTGGCCCGCGCGATCCAGATCGGGACCCTGCCGGACGAAATGCCGATCGTTCCGGGCTACGAAGTGCATGGCCATTTCCAGCCGGCCGAGCACGCCGGCGGCGACTTGTACGATCTGGCCATGCTCGACGGACGACTGTTCATGCTGATCGGCGATGCAACCGGCCATGGCTTCGGCCCGGCGCTCTCGGCAACCCAGATGCAGGCCATGCTGCGGATCGCCTTTCGCTGCGGCGCCGGCCTCGACGAGGCCTATCGGCACGTCAACAATCAACTCAACGAAGACCTGCCGGACAACCGCTTCATCACGGCGTTCATGGGATTTCTCGATCCGGCCAGCCATACCGTGCGCTTCCATTCGGGCGGACAGGGTCCGATCCTGCACTGGCACGCATCGACCCAGACGCCCTCGTGGCACGCGCCAACCACGTTTCCGTTCGGCGTCATGGACGTCGAGGCCCCCGGCCCGAGTGGCGTCCTGGAACTCGCCCGCGGGGACATCCTGGCGCTGATATCCGACGGTATCTACGAATACGCCAACGCACTGGACGACGAACTTTTCGGCGATGCCCGGGTTGCGCAAGTGTTGAGCCGCTACCAATCGCTGCCGTTGCCGGAATTGACGGCGATGCTGCTTGAAGCCGTCGCCGAATTCGGCGCTGGTGCGGCCCAGAGAGACGATATCACGCTGGTATTGTTGCGCCGGAAGAAGTAGCGCCGCTGCCAGTGGCGCCGGCGATCCCCCTACCCGCGCCGGGCGCGCTTGACGCGCCGTGCCCCGAGGCAGGACGATGCGTGGGAACAGGTCCTGGGGAGACCTCGCTGCAATGAGTCAACGATCGGTTCCATCCGCTCCCGGCCCGGTTGCTCAGGAGTCGTTGCGGGAGCGACGCGATTTCGCGCGCAGCTTCGATTCGCTCGAGCAGATTTTCGCGGTCGTGCGGTTCATGCTCGACGCCCGCGGCGTCGGCGAGGCCGATGCCTACGCGATCACGATGACGATCGAGGAATTGTTCACGAACATGGTCAAGTACAACGCCGGGGGCCTGGGGCGTATCGGACTGGAAATCGAATGCACCAACCAAGACGTCACCTGCAGCCTTACCGATCCCGACAGCGACCGCTTCGACATCAACGCCATGCCCGATGCGAACATCCACCTGCCGGTCGAGCAGCGCCGTCCCGGCGGCCTTGGCATTCACCTGATCCGGCGCATGGTCGATTCGATCGACTACGACTACGCCGGCCGCCGCAGCCGGATAACCTTTCGCAAGACGTTGAACCGGGCATGGGCGGAACCCGCAGAGACGCCTTCGGCCAGACCCCATGAACCACTCTCAGACCGACAACTTCCGGAAAGTGGAGACGACACAATGTTCGAAATAAGTCACGGCCCGGACGGAACGATCGCATTCAGCGGCCGGCTCGATGCGGCGCAGTGCGCCAAGGCCGAAGCCTTCATCGATGCCGCCGGCGTAGTGCAGGCGTTCGACTTCGCCGGACTCGAATACATCTCCAGCGCCGGCCTCGGCGTCCTGCTCAGGCGACACAAGCGGCTGGCCGCCTCGGGGGGGCGGTTGCGGCTCATCAACGTCAACAGCCACATCTTCGACATCTTCCGCTTCTCGGGTTTCGACCAGGTGTTCGACGTGCAGCGCGCAGGCAGCTGAGGAGCCGACACCCCTTGAAGACGATGCCACCAACCTTTCGCGCGGTCGCCCGTATTCATGACTGACGATACGGACGCCGCGCTGGTTGTTCGATGCAGGAACGGCGACCGCATTGCCTTCGACGCGTTGCTCAGCCGCTACGAACGGCAGGTGTTCAGTGCAGCGTTCCGGATACTCCACAACCGCGAGGATGCAATCGACGTGACCCAAACGGCTTTCCTGCGCGCTTACGAGCACTTCGACCGTTATGACGCCGGCCAGCGTTTTGACAGCTGGGTGTACCGGATCGCGGTCAACGAAGCGCTCGACCTGGTGCGTGCACGCCGGCCATCCGAAGCGCTGGCCGACGACGCGCTCGACGAGCAGCCCGGACCCGAGGAAACCGCCGCGCACGATCAGGACGACGCTCTTATGCAGGTCGCGCTGATGCAACTGAAGGTCGAATACCGCGTCGTGATCGTGCTCAAGCACCTGCAGGGCTGCGCTTACGAGGAAATTGCCGGGATTCTCGAGTGCCCGGTCAAGACCGTGAAATCGCGGCTGTTCACCGCGCGGCAGGCGCTGCGCGACGTATTGGTGGCCAAGGGGGGCCTCTGACATGATCGACGCACGCACTATCGAACTGATCAACGCCGAAATCGACGGCGAACTCGACGCCCAGACGCGTGCCGAGCTCGAGACTGCACTGAAGACGATTCCGGAAGCGCGCGCCCTGCACGAAGACCTCGTGCGCATGGCCGCGGCGCTGCAGGGCATGAGTCCGGTGTCGATTCCGGCGCAACTGCATGAGCACCTGGCCGCAGCGATCGGATCGGCGCCGCAGGCGCGTCCGTCCTGGCCGAAACGCCTGCTTCGCTGGCGGCGCGCCGGCGCGGCCGGCGGCGGCATCCGGCCGCGTTCCAACCTTTCTTCCGCCGGCACGTATATCAATCATACGGGCAACATCGAGCGGGTCGCATCCACACCGAACAATCGCAGCAATCTGGCAACATCCACCAGTTTCCATGAGAGGGGAAGGGCACAAATGAAAACCACGAAGATCATCGCATTGGGTGGCAGCTTGGCCGCCGCGATCGCCGCGGTCGTTTACTTCGGCATGGACTACCCGCCTTCCAGGAATGAAGTCGCTGGAACGATTGCCCCGGCGCAGCGCTATCGCGCGCCGACGATCGACGAAAAGGGCGTGCAGCTCGGCGACCAGGGCATCACGCAGCTGATGCAGACCGATACGTTCACCCGGCTCGTGAAGGATGCGCAGTTCCGCGCGTTTGCCACCAACGCGCACGTCCAGGCGCTTGCCAGCAACCATGCCTTCCAGGCGATGGCATCGAACGCGCAATTCCAGGCGCTGACGAACAATGCCCAGTTCCAGGCGATGCACAATAACGCCCAGTTCCAGGCGCTGAACAACAACGCCCAGTTCCAGGCGCTGATGCAGAACGGCCAGTTCCAGGCGATGATGCAGAACGGTCAGTTCCAGGCGCTGGCCAGCAATGCCCAGTTCCAGTCCCTGGCCAACAATGCGCAGTTCCAGGCGCTGATGCAGAACGCCCAGTTCCAGGCACTGGCCAGCAACGCGCAATTCAACGCGCTCGCCAGCAACGCCCAGTTCCAGGCGCTGATGCAGAATGCCCAGTTCCAGGCGCTGATGCAGAATGCCCAGTTCCAGGCGCTGACCAACAACGCGCAGTTCAAGGCCGCAACGAACAACGCACAATTCCAGGCGCTGAAGCAGAACGCACAGTTCCAGGCCTTGGCCAGCAACGCCCAGTTCCAGGCGCTCGCGAGCAATGCGCAGTTCCAGGCGATGATGCAGAACGCGGACTTCCGCGCCCTGGCCGGCAATGCGGACCTCGCAGCGATGGTCAGCAACGCGCAGTTCCAGGCCTTGGCCAGCAACGCGCAGTTCCAGGCGCTGGCCAGCAACGCGCAGTTCCAGGCCTTGGCCAGCAACGCGCAGTTCCAGGCTCTGGTCAGCAACGCGCAGTTCGCCGCACTCGCCAGCAACGCGCAATTCGCCGCGCTGGTCAGTAACGCGCAGTTCGCCGCGCTGGTCAGCAATGCCGACTTCCGCGCACTGGCAAGCAACGCCGACTACCGCGCGCTGGCCTCGAGTGCGGATTTTGCCGCCCTGGTCAACAACGCCGCCTTCCGCGCCCTGGCCAGCAATGCCGACTTCCGGGCGCTCGCTTCCAACGCCCAGTTCGGCGCGCTGCTGACGAATGCCTCGTTCGCGGCGGCGGTCAACCAGCAATAGCTGAACACCTGGCGAGAAATAAAAGAGGGAATCCCGGGCCGGCCACAAGCCGGCCCGATCTTTTTCCGCTATCGTAGGCGCGTCTCCGAAAAACAGGGGGAGATCGATGCGCTGGAGATCGACGCGCCTTAGCTTTCGCGCCGCAACGTTGTTGCTGGCCGCCGCTTTTTCGTCGCCGCTATTCGGCGAATCGCCGCTGCAGCAGCTCCAGACCGACAATCTCCAGCTGATCTGGTTTCACCCCGCTGAAGACTATCTCGCGCCGCACGCGGCGCGCAGCTTCGAAAATTCGCTCGCCTTCCAGGAAAGCCTCTGGGGCTGGAAGCCGGACGGCAAGGTCACGGTCCTGCTCAAGGACTTCATCGACTACGGCAACGCCGGCGCGACTTCGGTGCCGCAGAACATGGTGCTGCTCGACATCGCACCGGTCCCGTACACGCTCGAAACGTTCGTGGCGAACGAGCGCATCTTCTGGTTCATGAACCACGAGCTCGTGCACGTGGCCAACCTCGACGAGTGGACCAAGGCCGACATGCGCTGGCGCCACATCCTCGGCGGCAAGATAGCGACCGACCCGAAGCATCCGGAAACGCTGCTGTATCGCTATCTCACGGTGCCGCGCTCGGTGGCGCCGCGCTGGTTCCTCGAAGGCATCGCGGTGTTCTTCGAGACCTGGATGGGCGGCGGGCGTGGCCGCGCCCAGGGCGCGTATGACGAGATGGTGTTCCGCGCGATGGTGCGCGACAACGCGCGTTTCTACAATCCGGAGAGCCTCGCCGCGGAGGGCACCAAGGTCGACTTCCAGGTCGGCGTCAACAACTACCTGTATGGCACGCGCTTCGTCTCCTACTGTGCGTTGAAATATTCGCCGGAGAAGGTCGTCGAATGGGCCGCGCGCCACGAAGGCAGCGCGCGCTACTACTCCGACCAGTTCCAGCAGGTGTTCGGCAAGCCGATGGACGAAGTCTGGAACGAATGGATCGCCTGGGAACACGAGTTCCAGAAAGCCAACCTCGCCGAAGTCGCGAAGTTTCCGCTGTCGCAACACCATCCGCTGTCGCAGCGCGGACTCGGCTCGATGTCGCGCGCCTACTACGACCCGGAGCGCAAGGCGATCATCGCCGGATTCCGCTATCCCGGCGTCGCCGCGTATGTCGGCACGATGTCGGTCGAGGACGGCAGCATCAATCCGCTGGTCGACGTGAAGGGACCGATGCTCTACCGCGTGACCGCGCTGGCCTACGATCCCGATACGAAGACCGCGTTCTACACGACCGACAACACCAGCGGCTACCGCGACGTGATCGCGCTCGACACGCTGACCGGCAAGACGCGAATGTTGATCGAGGATTCGCGCATCGGCGACCTCGTGTTCCGACGCAGCGATCGCTCGCTGTGGGGAATCCGTCACCTCAACGGCATCGTGACGCTCGTGCGCATGCCGTATCCGTACACCGATTTCAACCAGGTCTATTCGTGGCCGTACGGCGAAATCGCCTACGACCTCGACATCTCGCCGGACGGCAAGCTGCTCAGCTATTCGCACACGGCGGTCAACGGTGACCAGGCCCTGTACCTGTCGCCGCTGGAGTCGCTCGAGGCCGGCGATGGCAAGCCAACCGCGAGTTTCGATTTCGGCACCGCGGTGCCGGAAGGTTTCGTCTTTTCGCCGGACGGCCGCTCGCTCTACGGCAGTTCGTATTACACCGGCGTGTCGAACATCTATCGTTACGATCTGGCGACTCAGAAGATCGAAGCGCTGTCGAACGCGCAGACCGGCCTGTTCCGCCCGCTGCCGCTGCCGGATGGGCGCATGCTCGCGTTCGACTATGCCGGACAAGGACTGCTGCCGGGCTTCATCGATGCGCAACCGCGCGAGGATCTCGCGGCGATCACGTTCCTCGGCGCGGAAATCGCCGAGCAGCATCCGATCGTGAAGGAATGGAATGTCGGCTCGCCGGCGCGGATCGACCTGGACAAGGTGACCGTGAGCAAGGGCGACTACGATCCGATCCGCGAAATCGGCAAGCAGGCCCTGTATCCGATGGTCCAGGGCTTTCAGGACGGCGGCGCCGTTGGCATGCACGGCGGCTGGTCCGACCCCCTGGGCCTGGATCGCATCGGCGTCGATCTTGCCTATAGCCCCGGCGACGCGTTGGAGCACTACGAGCGCGTGCACGTCGATGCGCTCTGGGAGCACTTCAACTGGCGCCTCGGCTACAAGCACAACGGCGGCAACTTCTACGACCTGTTCGGCCCGACCAAAACCAGCGTGCGCGGCAATTCCTGGCTGGTCGGCTACAAGAAGGCCCTGATCTTCGACGCGCCGCGCACGCTCGACCTGGACATGTATCTCAAGGCGTTCAACGGCCTCGACACGGTCCCCGGCGCGCAGAACGTCACGTCGCCGAGCGACAAGCTGGTCACCGGCGTTGCAAGGCTCAAGTACGGCTACATCGTCAACTCGCTCGGAAATGTCGACGACGAAAAAGGCATCCGCTGGAACCTCAACGCCATCGTCAATCGGGCCAACGGCGACACGATCCCGGCGATCTATGGCGGCTTCGATTTCGGCGCGCCGTTCCTGTTCGACCATTCTTCGCTGTGGCTGCGCAGTTCGGCGGGCTGGGCCAACGGCGACGCGAGCGATCCGTATGCGAACTTCTATTTCGGCGCGTTCGGCAACAACTGGGTCGACGACGGCGAGGTCAAGCGTTATCGCAGTTATCCCAGCTTCCCCGGTTTCGACATCGACGCGTTGAATGGCCGCGAATTCCTGCATTCGATGCTGGAATGGAACCTGCCGCCGATCCGCTTTTCCGATATCGGCTCGCCCGGCGCTTACCTCAGCTGGGCGCGACCGGCTCTGTTCGCCGGCGTGCTGTCGACCAATCCGAAAAACCTGTCGCTGTCGCGCACGCAGAAGGACGTGGGATTCCAGGTCGACTTCCAGTTCATGGTGCTGCACGATCAGGAGATGACGTTCTCGATCGGCTCCGCTGTAGGCTATGGCGACGGGAATTCCGGAAAAACCGAATGGATGGCGTCGCTGAAAGTACTGCATTGATTCGCGTCTATCAGATGCAAGCTGGAATCCGCGCATGAGCTCCGCCTGGCTGGTGCGCGCGCTGATCGGATTGCTGCCGGCGTTGTGCTTCCTCGGCGCGCTGCTCCTGCTCGACAGTTACAAGCTGGTGCGGCTGCGCATGGTCGTGGCCACGATCGTTGTCGGCGGCGCGCTCGCCGGTCTGTGTTACGTGCTCAATCTGGCCATCATCAACGCAGGCAGCATCGATTTCGAAAACTATTCGCGCTTCGGCGCGCCGCTGGTCGAGGAATCGATCAAGAGCGTCGTGATCCTGATCCTGATCCGCACGCGGCGGATCGGTTTCCTCGTCGATGCGTCGGTGCTGGGTTATGCCGTCGGCGCCGGATTCGCGACGGTCGAGAATCTGTATTACCTGAGCACGCTGACCGATCCGCACATGGCCGTGTGGATCGTGCGCGGATTCGGCACCGCGATCCTGCATGGCGGCGTGCAGGCGATCTTCGCAGCTCTCGTGCTGGCCAGCGCCGACCAGCGCGGCAAGCTCGATCTGCGCGGCGTCCTGCCGGCGCTGGCGTTGGCCGTAGTGATCCATGCGGCGTTCAACCAGTTCGTGCTGCCACCGATCCAGGAAACGCTGCTGGTCCTGGTCAGCATCCCGCCACTGATGCTATGGGTATTCGTGCACAGCGAGCGCGGCGTCAGGAACTGGATCGGTTCCGGTTTCGACGCCGACACCGAACTGATCGAACTGCTCGACTCCGGCAGTTTCTCCGAGTCGCATGCGGGAAAGTACCTGTTCGCGTTGCGCGAGCGTTTCCCCGGCGAAGTCGTCGCCGATCTGCTGTGCTACCTGCGCCTGTATGTCGAACTCGCACTGCGCGCCAAGGGCATCCTGATGATGCGCGAACACGGAATCGAAACTGTCATCAGCGATGATGTCCGCGAAAAACTCGAAGAGATGCGCTATCTGGAACGCAGCATCGGCCCGACCGCGCTGCGCACGCTGCAGCCGCTCATGCCGATGAGCCGCCGCGATTTGTGGCAGTTGTACATGCTCGGGAGTTGATGCAGATCGTGGATACCGATGCGAGCCGGCAATTTTTTCTTGTCGGCAAGCAGAACGATCCTCCATGAAAGCACGGCGGCGAAGAAACTCAAGCAACTGGATTTGGAGCCCTGAGTTCGGCTCACGCGGATGGAGCGCGGACTTGCAAGCGCGAAATCTTTGCAGTCGCGGCGTCCTCCATGAGCTTGTGGAGCCGCACGTCACACCTGGAAACCGGCACGTCGATTCCGGTGCGGCATTTGAGTCGAGTGGGTTGAACAGCCCGCTCTAATATTAGGTTTTTCGACGTAGACGCGCGCCCTCCCCGCATGATTCTTGGTCAGCAGGCACAAGGGTGCTAGCATCGGGACGGGGCGCGGCGACCATCGTCGCGGATCGCAAGCTGCGAGCTTCTGCGCTCGCAGCCTCACAGGGGAAAACCAATGGCCAGTTTGCGTAGCCGGGCAGCCCTGCTGCCTGCCTTGCTATTCGTATTCCATGGCGCATTAGGATCCCCGGAGCAGATCGCGTCCAGCCAACCGATCGCGTGCGCCGGCACGCCCTTTGGCCAGCGACTGACGCTGGGAGTGGACCAGGAATACGTGGTCGTGCATGGCGACAGCGGCCAGGCAGGCATCATGAACGAAGTGCGCGACAACGGTCTTGTCCTGTGGGCGCCTTACACGATTCCTGCCAGCAGTTTCTCGACGCTCGCCAGCAGCCGCACGACGCACGTTGACTTCAACGGCGACGGGCGCGATGAGTGGGCCGTGGCCGGCATCAAGTCGACCGATACGCACACGCTGGTCGTGACCACTATCGGCATCGGCGGATTTGGCGCTCCTTTCCAGGCGCCAGTCTGGTCCTGGACCGCCAGCAACAACGCCAACATGATCGATGTCAGAGTTGCAGCGGCGGATGTAACCGGCAACGCAACGGACTCGCGTCAGGAACTCGTCGTCGCGTACCTCGATAGTGCCGGTGTGGTCAAGGTGCTCTTGCTGGACGGTACTGCCAGTCCACCGTTCACTATCCAGCAGGCATCAGGCACGGCGTTGGCACAATGGACCATGCCCGCGGCAGACGGCTCAATCTCGCAGCTGCGGCTCGCCAGTGGCGACTTGCTGCTCGAAGGCAGCGACCAAATCGTGCTGATGGGCGTTTCAGCAAACAACGCGAAACGCGTGTACTACGTTCTGCGCTACAACGGAAGTTCGACGCTGGTTGCGGACCGGTACACCGAGGATCGGTCGCAGCAGACCGCGGTTCTGCCGAACAGCTTCGACCTGCGCATCGGCGACCTCGGCGGCACCGCCGCGGCTGAAATGGTGGTGCTCGATCAGTCCCGGACCGTGGACAACACTCCCGACACCTTCCGTCTTTCGATCCGGTACTTCACGACGACGCGTGACAGTGTCAGCAATGCCCTGATCAGTTTCGACTTCATCACGCCGCTGGTAGTACCGTCGTACCAACTGGACTACTCGATGAATATCGGCAGCCGCACCTACGTTGCGGCGGCGATTGGCGAGCTCGACCGCAGGCCCGGCGGCGAAATCGTGCTCGCGCGGCAAAGCCCGAACGACACCCACCTTCTGGTCGAGTTGTACAAGGCGGGGTTCGATCAGTTCGGGCACGTGATCAGCATCGGGCCATATCTTGCGCCCAACGCTCCGCATGGGCCGATCACAACCAACGAGGAGATGTTCGTTTCAACGATGAACTACCTCGACGTCACGATCGGGCAACCGCACGCGAGCGCTTCTCCGACCGGGATGCCGAAGCCCTCGTAGAGCGAGGCGTAGACGAGGCAGCGCGCGCCGCGGTACAGCGCCGCCAGCTTCTCGTCGCCCACCTCGCCGAGGCGCACGACGTTGGCCGGCGGCTGCACGTTGCCCCAGCCGGGCGCACCCACGACGCGCAGCTCGCCCTCGACTGCGGCCGCGATGCGCGGCAGGTTCTTGCG
>Ga0207648_10004844_pt1 | contig 13729 bp, 10 predicted proteins | sample KBSMisM32_FD_184310 | JGI IMG/M metagenome (GOLD analysis project Ga0207648, IMG submission 184310) | Miscanthus rhizosphere microbial communities from Kellogg Biological Station, Michigan, USA - KBS Miscanthus M3-2 (SPAdes) (version 2) | ecosystem: Host-associated > Plants > Roots >...
GATGATCGTCTCGATCGGCCTGCAGTTCCTGCTGCGCAACATCTACCAGTACTTCACCGGCGGCCGCTCGCTCACCTATCGCCAGTACGTGACACCGGAGCCGCACACGATCGGGTTCATCGACTACACCTACCGCGACCTGATCCTGGTCGCGATCAGCCTGCTGGTGCTGGTCGCGGTGACCCTCGCCCTGCAGTACACCCGGCTGGGCCGCGCGACGCGCGCGGTCGCCGACAACCCCGCGCTGGCGGCGTCGACCGGCATCAACGTCAACCGCGTGATCTCCACGGTCTGGATCGTGGGCACCGCCCTGGCCGGCCTGGGTGGGGCGTTCCTCGGGTTCTCGCAGTCGGTGACCTACCAGCTCGGCGCCCAGGTGCTGCTGCTGATCTTCGCCGCCACGTGTGTCGGCGGCCTCGGCTCGATCTGGGGAGCGATGCTCGGCTCGGTCATCATCGGCCTCTTCGTCGAGCTGTCCACGCTGGTCATTCCGTCCCAGCTCAAGTACGCAGGCGCGATGGTGCTGCTGATCGTCGTCCTGCTCGTCAGACCACAAGGCCTGCTCGGTCGATCGCAACGGGTCGGATAGGGAGGAACAGACATGCTCGACGCACTCCAAGGAGCGTTCCACGACGGGTTGGGCTACCTCGCGATCTCCTACTGCCTGGCCGCGATCGGCCTGAACGTCCAGTTCGGCTACGCGGGTCTGCTGAACTTCGGCCAGGCCGCATTCCTCTCGATCGGCGGCTACATGATGGGGGCCGCGATCGCCACCGGCGGATGGCCGACCCTGGCCGCCATGGCCCTCGCGATCGGGTGCTCCGTCGTCCTGGCACTGATCCTCGGCATACCGACCCTTCGGCTGCGCGCCGACTACCTCGCGATCGTGACGATCGCGGTGGCCGAGGTGCTGCGCCTCACCTTCGGCACGTCGTTCCGCAAGTACTTCCACGGCAAGGATGGCGTCACCGGCTTCACCGACGGCTTCCGCAGCCTGAACCCGTTCGACTACGAGGGCACGGTGCTGACGTTCAGCGCCAACGACATGTGGATACTCATCGTCGGCTGGATCGTGGTCGCGCTCACCCTGGTGCTGGTCTGGCTCCTGATGCGCTCGCCGTGGGGCCGGCTGCTCAGGGCGATCCGTGAGGACGAGGTCGCCGTACGCTCCCTGGGCAAGAACGCCTACAGCTACAAGATGCAGGCGCTGATTCTGGGCGGTGTGATCGGGTGCTTCGGCGGCTTCATCGGGGCGCTCGGGCAAGCCTCGGTGCAGGCCGACCTGTTCAACCTCGACTTCGCGTTCATCGCGTTCACGATGCTGATCCTGGGTGGCGCGGGCCGCGTCCTGTCCCCGGTCGTGGGCGCAGTGATCTTCTGGGCTGCTCTCTCCTTCATCGGCAGCATCCTGACCGACCTCTCGGCCCAGTCGGGGATCTCGAGCTTCATGGACGCCAACCAGGCCTCCAACGTCCGCCTCATGCTCGTCGGCCTGACGCTCATGCTGCTGATGATCTTCCGACCGCAGGGGATCTTCGGCGACCGGAAGGAGATCGCGCTCGATGCCCGCTGAGACACCCACCGCCACCACCCGGATCTCGGCGGACGACGCCCGCAAGGCCCTCGTCGGGCTCGCCACCGAGCCCGGGGTCTCCAAGCCCGACCCGATCGTCGTCGTCGACGGCGTCCGTCGCACGTTCGGCGGCCTGACCGCTGTCGACGTCGACCACGTCGAGATCCAGCGCGGCGTGATCACCGCCCTGATCGGCCCGAACGGAGCCGGCAAGACCACGTTCTTCAACCTGCTCACCGGCTTCGACCAGCCCGATCAGGGCGACTGGTCCTTCAACGGCACGTCGCTCAAGGGCGTCGGGGCGTTCAAGGTGGCCCGCATGGGCATGGTCCGCACCTTCCAGCTGACCAAGGTGCTCTCCAAGCTCAGCGTGCTGGAGAACATGCGGCTCGGGTCGACCGGCCAGCTCGGGGAGAGGTTCTGGGCCGGCCCGCTGAAGTTCCTCTGGCGCGGCCAGGAGGAGACGAACACGGAGCGAGCGCGCGACCTGCTGGCCCGCTTCAAGCTCGACAAGAAGGAGCATGACTACGCCGGCTCGCTGTCCGGCGGGCAGCGCAAGCTGCTCGAGATGGCGCGGGCGCTCATGGTCAGTCCGGAGCTGGTGATGCTCGACGAGCCGATGGCAGGCGTCAACCCGGCGCTCAAGCAGTCGCTGCTCGGCCACGTGAAGTCGCTCCGCGAGGAGGGCATGACCGTGCTCTTCGTCGAGCACGACATGGACATGGTCCGTGACATCTCCGACTGGGTGATCGTGATGGCTCAGGGCCAGGTGATCGCGGAGGGTCCACCGGACTCGATCATGTCTGACCAGCGCGTGGTCGACGCCTACCTGGGCGCGCACCACGACACCGACATCAGCGAGCTCGAGGAGGTCGTGGTGGTGGGGCGCGAGGGCTCTTCCGGCGACGCGGCCGACGAGTCCGCCGTACCCCGGAAGGATGGCCCCGCATGAGCGACATCGTCCTCGGCGAGAACGACCCCCGCGATGACATCGTCGCCGAGGCCGACCCCAACGCACCGAAGGTCGACCCCGAGGTCCGCAAGGCGCACCTGGCGGCCGCCGAGGGCGCCGTCCTCCGGGCCGACGACCTGATCGCCGGCTACATCCCGGGGGTCAGCATCCTCAACGGCGCCGACCTGTACTGCCAAGAGGGTGAGCTGGTCGGCATCATCGGCCCCAACGGCGCCGGCAAGTCGACGCTGCTCAAGGCGCTCTTCGGGTTGGTGAAGATCGGGACCGGCAAGGTCACGCTGCGCGGCGACGACGTCACGAACGAGCGCGCCGACGTGCTGGTGTCCAAGGGGATCGGGTTCGTGCCCCAGACCAACAACGTCTTCCCGTCACTGACCATCGAGGAGAACCTGCAGATGGGGTGCTACCAGGCCCCCTCGAAGTTCACCGAGCGGTTCAAGTTCGTCACGGATCTCTTCCCCGCCCTCGGCGACCGCCGCAACCAGCGTGCGGGCTCGCTGTCGGGTGGGGAGCGGCAGATGGTCGCCATGGGGCGTGCGCTGATGATGGAGCCGTCCGTGCTCCTGCTGGACGAGCCGTCCGCGGGCCTCTCGCCGGTGTTGCAGGACGAGGTGTTCGTGCAGACGCGCTCGATCAACCGGACCGGGGTGTCCGTGGTGATGGTGGAGCAGAACGCGCGCCGGTGCCTGCAGATCTGCGACCGGGGCTACGTGCTCGACCAGGGTCGCAACGCCTACACCGCGTCGGGGAAGCAGCTGGCGGACGATCCTAAGGTGATTGAGCTGTACCTGGGGACGTTGGCGAAGTCGATCAAGTAGGCGGCGGCGGGGTCATGCGCCGGGTTCGGCGAGTGACCCGGCTGAGCACTCCGCGGTGCTGACGCCCCGGCCACCCTAGCCTCGCTGCGGCCGGGTCTGGGGGTGGGTGTGGCGAAGGGCCCTCCCGGCTGACGCCGGGAGGGCCCTTGCTTCGTGCGGGGTGGTGCTGCTACTTCTTCTGGCCGAGACCGGCCTTGATCAGCTCCGGGATGATCTTCTTGGTCTCGTCAAACGCGATCAGGACGATCGCGTCGGGGTCGGCTGCCTTGATGGCGTTGACCTCCGCGGTGTAGTTGGCCGCATTCGCGTCGTACAGCTTGAACGAGACGACCTTGCCGCCGGACTCGGTGTAGAACTTCTTCACGTTCTCCGCCAGGGCCTCACCGTAGGAGTCCTGGCGAGCCAGGATCGCGATGTTCTGGTAGCCGTCACCGGACACGGTCTGCGCCATGACCTGGCCCTGGAGCACGTCCGAGGGAGCGGTCCGGAAGTACAGACCCTTGTCGGCGTAGGTGTCGAACGCGGTCGAGGTGTTCGCGGGCGAGACCTCGACGACGCCGGCGCCCGTGATCTTGTCGATGACGCTGAGCGACACCGAGGACGAGGCGGCACCGATGACGGCGTCGGCCTTGCCGCGGAGCAGCTTGTCGGTCTCCGACGGGGCGATGTTCGGCGATCCGTCACCCGAGTCGGCCTTGACCTGCTTCACGGGCTTGCCGAGGACGCCACCCGCTGCGTTGATGTCGGTGACCGCAGTGTCGACACCCGCGAACTCCGGGGGGCCGAGGAAGGCGAGGTCACCGGTCGCCGGCAGCAGGGTGCCGACGGTCAGGGTGCCGTCACCCTTGGGGACGCTGCCGCTGACCTTCTGGTTGGCCTTGATCGAGGAGACGTCGGGGATCTTGCCCGTGACGTAGTCCTGGTTGGTGTAGTTGTTGTCGTCGCCGTACTGGAAGATGCCGATCGTCGCTGCCGACGGGGAACCCGTCGAGTTCAGGTCGATCGGGCCGGAGACACCGTCGTAGTCGATGTCCTTGCCGGCCTTGGCCGCGGCAGCGCAGTCCTTGAACGTGGTGCACTTCTCGCCGCCGGTGGTGACCTCGGCCATCTTCTCGCCGATCGCCTTGCCGCTGTCGTTCTTGGCCGAGATCGCCGCGAGCGCGACGACGACGGTGGCGTCGTACGACTCGGGGCCGTAGGTGAAGTCCTTGAGCTTCGGGTTCGTCTTCAGCAGCCGCTGCTTGAACTCGTCGCCGAGCTCCGCACCCGGGAACGTCGCACGGACGCCGTTGAGCGTCCCCTTGTCGAAGTCACCCGAGTAGTCGGCCGTGTTGCCGTCGACGAAGTACAACTGCACTCCGCTGGACTTCTTGGTGCCGCTGTTGCCGCTGTCGCCGTCCGAGCCGCCGCAGCCGGCAAGGACCAGCGATCCGGCTGCCGCGACGACAGCTGCTCGCATGAGCGTGTTGGGGCGATACATGGAGCCTCCGCATTCGTGGGGTTGAGTTACCCGAGGGGTCTCCCGAGAGACACGCACAACCTATGCGCACGGGTGTGCGAGACCAGCCTCACCACTCGGCCTGTTGCCAATTCGTGACCTGAACCGGAGAGTCACTCCGGTGGGGTGGCGCGCGAGCCCGGCACCCCGTGCTCCACCACGCCCTCGGCCACCTGACGCATCGAGAGCCGGAGGTCCATCGCGGTCTTCTGGATCCACCTGAACGCCTCCGGCTCGGTCAGCGAGAGCTCCTCCTGGAGCACGCCCTTCGCCCGGTCGACGGCCTTCCGCGTGACCAGCCGGTCGGTGAGGTCGAGCACCTCCGCCTCCAGCGCCGCGAGCTCCGCGAACCGGCTGCGCGCCATCTCGATCGCGGGCACCAGGTCGGCCTGGACGAACGGCTTCACGAGGTACGCCATCGCTCCGGCGTCGCGTGCCCGCTCGACGAGGTCACGCTGGCTGAACGCGGTCAGCATCACTACTGGTGCGATCCGCTGCCGCGCGATCCGCTCCGCCGCCGCGATGCCGTCGAGCTTGGGCATCTTGACATCGAGGATCACCAGGTCGGGGCGCACCGACTCGACCAGCTCGACGGCCCGTTCCCCGTCGCCGGCCTCCCCCACCACGTCGTACCCCTCCTCTGCGAGCATCTCCGCGAGGTCCATCCGGATCAGCGCCTCGTCCTCGGCGATCACGACGCGGGGCCGGACGGACGGTGGCTGGGTCACGCGGGCAGGGTATCGAGGTCAACGGAACGTCGCAGGTCAGGTACGGTTTGGGCTGCCCTGGCCCCGGTAGTCCAACGGCAGAGACAATGGTCTCAAACACCATCCAGTGTGGGTTCGAATCCCACCCGGGGCACGTTTGTCGGTCCTGCGCGGGACGCTAGTCGACATGCCCGCACCCGCCGCCCGAGCCCGCGGCTGTGCCCCCTGCGCGCACCAGAGCCCGCTGCCGGCTCGTGGATATGCGGCGCTTTTCGGCTACTACCTCGGCGATGGCTCCGTCTCGACGTTCCGGGGGCGGGGCACCTTGCGCATCTCCTGCGATCGCACCTACCCACGGATCATCGACGACGTCAGTGACCTGATCAGGGCGGTGCGCCCGGAGGGGCAGGTGTTCCATGTCCGCGCACCCGGTGCCATCGTCGTCCAGTCCAACTGGAAGCACTGGACCTGCCTCTTCCCACAGCACGGCCCGGGCCGCAAGCACGAGCGCGCCCTCGGCATGGCGCCGTGGCAGCGCGAGATCTGGGAGGCGTACCCGGCGGCGTTCCTGCGCGGGCTGTTCCACTCCGACGGCTGCCGCGCGAAGAACTGGACTCGCCGGAGGGTTGCAGGAGAGATGAAGCGCTACGACTACCCGCGGTGGCAGTTCACGAACACTCCGCCGAGATCCGTGGCTGGTGCTGCGAGGCGCTCGACCTGGTCGACATCGCCTGGCGGCAGTCGAACTGGAAGACGATCTCGGTGTCGACGCGCGCGGACGTCGCACAGCTCGACGAGCTGATCGGACCCAAGCGCTAAGTCGCGGGCGGGGGGTCAGGACCCAGACGCCGGCGACCGATCTTTGACACGCTCATCGGCGATCACCCCGCTGGACCACTGGCGCGGGTCAGGACAGCTCAGTGATGCGCGAGCTTGCGGCTGCGGTTGAACGTGCAGCACGGCACGAACGCACCTTGAGATGCACCCGGAAGCAGGGACTGCACATCCCCCGCGATTGGGGGATCGTCAGCACCGGCGTCCGGTCCTAGTTTGGACGGCGTCTCACGGGATTGGCCGTCTGGCCGCCCAGTTAGAGCGACTCCGCGACGAGGCGGACGACCGCGTGGGCGGACGTGCGTAGCTTCCTCTGAGAACGGGTGGTCGAGATGAGACGAGTCCTGGCGTTGTTGGGTGCAGGCGTGCTGGTCGTGGCACTGTCTCCGGCGGTCGGCACGGCGAGACCGGGGGTCAACCGGGTCCCGGATCCCGGCGTGAGCACGACCGGGGCGGGCTACCACGAGAGCTTGTGCCAGGCCCGGCCCTTCATGTGCCTCGACAAGTACAAGTCCATCGGCGCGCACGGCGAGTACACGGGTCACGACGAGCCCACGGCGCAGTTCGTCTCAAAGCGCTCGGGGAGCGGCGGAGCAGACCTGTCGTACGACATCACGCTGCCGAAGAACGCGAAGGTGACGCCGAAGCAGGACGGCACCGGCGGCACGTACGACTTCCAGCGGCGGGCGACGTTCTGGTTCAGCATCACGATGTGCGACACCGAGTCGGCGCCGAACTTCACCAAGACCTGCAACCCGAACGATGACGCAAACGCGCGCTTCCGCAGCGCCGACCCGAGGTCGCCCAACTACCTCGGCAGGTCGCCCGGCAACGCGTTCATGGAGCTCCAGTTCTACACGCCCGGATGGATCCCGCAGTTCGACGGGTTCGGCTGCAGCGCCAAGAAGTGGTGTGCGAACCTCACGATCGACAGCCTGTCTGACGACCAGAACACCGGCGTGCCACAGAACGCCGACTGTCTCAACAACCACTTCCTGGTCGGCGAGGAGCCGATAAACTGGGCCTACATCACCAAGGACGGCAAGTCCCAGGCGCCGGCCAACCCGCTTGCGCTCTCGGACGACCCCACGTTCGCCGGACTGAACCCGGACCTGGACAAGGACCTGCTGATGAACCCCGGCGACCGGCTGCGGATGCACATGCACGACACCCCCGCCGGTTACCGGATCGACATCACCGACCGGACGACGGGTGAGCACGGGTCGATGACGGCGAGCATTGCGAACGGCTTCGGGCACATCCTGTACGAGCCGGACGCGAGCGAGTGCCACGTCGCGCCGTACGCGTTCCACCCCATGTACGACACCGCGGTCGCCCGTGGCACGACCTGGGGCGCGCACACCACCAATGTCGGGGTCTCCGACGAGATCGGCCACTTCGAGTACTGCGACGCGATCAACGCCGCCGCGCAGTGCACTGATCCGGGCGGAGCGGACACCGAGGTCGACGTTGACGACCAGGTCTGCCTCGACGGGGCCGACTTCGATGCGCTCATCCCGCTGAAGGGCTGCCTGCTCGACGACGGGGACTTCGACGGTGTGTCCTACCAACGCGAGTGGCCAGGCACCCTGCGAAACCGGGGTCAGGACCGCAAGCTGCACGGCACCCCGGTGCAGTTCACGGTGCCGAGTACTCACGGTCGCACGCTGGAACAGGTGGCGTTCGAGACCGACCTGCCCCGCATCGAGCGCGGCGAGCCGGGCAACCCCAACCCCCAGTGCGACGCCCTCACCGGCGCACACTGCGTCAACCCGCCGCCCGGTTCAGCGTTCTACCCGATCTACACCTCCACCAAGCGGCACGGAGACTGCTACCTGCAGCAGGGCGGACCGCTGTTGAAGCCCACACGGAACACGTTCGGCGGCACCTCGGCCACCGAGTACGGCACCGAGGTGCTGTTCGTGACGTATCCCGACGTGGGGTTCCAGACCATCACGCTCGCGGAGGACTTCAGGCGCGCGCTCGACCGGAGCGCGTGTTCGTAGCCTGAGCCGCGGAAGCCGCCCCCGCGCTTACGGGTTGCCACGGCGACCGTGGGTGCGGGGCGGGTCGTAGCCGCCCTCGGGTGGGACCATCTCGGCCCGGACGCCGAGGAGCCGGACCGGGCGGTCGTCGTCGAGAGCCAGCAACAGGTCACGCGCGGTCTCGGTGATCACCGCCGGGTCGTAGGTCGGCTCCGCGAGCTTGCGGCTGCGGTTGAACGTGAAGAACGGCACGAACCGCACCTTGAGATGCACCCGGGAACAGGCACGGCCCTCGGCGCGGATGTCGTCGACGACCTGACCGGCGAGCGCCCGGAGCGCATCCGTCATCTCGTCCGCGGTCGTGAGGTCGTGCTGGTATGTCGTCTCCCGGCCGTGGGCGCGCGCGACCCACGGGGTGTCGTCCACGCTCGCGCTGCCCTGGCCGCGGCCGAGTCGGCCGATGTGGGGACCGGTGTTGGGCCCGAACTCCGTGACCAGCGGTTCGTCGGGTGTCGTCGCCAGCTCGCGGACGGTGCGGATGCCGAGCCCCTCGAGCCGTTGCGCGATCCGGCTGCCGATCCCCCACAGCGCCTTCGTCGGGCGGTCGCCCATCACCTCGAACCAGTTGTCACGGGTCAGCTGGAACACCCCCCGCGGCTTGCCGAGGTCAGTCGCGATCTTGGCTCGCACCTTGGTGTCACCGATACCGATCGAGCAGTGCAGACGGGTGGCGTCGAGCACGGCCGCCTGCAGGCCGCGCGCGAAGGCCACCGGGTCGTCGGTCTCGACGCCGACGAACGCCTCGTCCCAGCCGAGCACCTCGACCACGGTGCCGTCGTACGCGCGCAGCACCTCCATCACCCGCGCCGAAGCCTCCTCGTAGACCGGGAAGTCGACCGGCAGGAACACCGCGTCGGGGCAGCGCCTCACCGCGATCCGCAGCGCCATGCCGGAGCGGATGCCGAAGGCACGCGCCTCGTAGGACGCCGTCGAGACGACGGCGCGCTCGGTCGGGTCACCGCGACCACCCACGACGACCGGCAGACCGGCCAGCTCGGGGCGGCGCAGCACCTCGACCGCGGCCAGGAACTGGTCCATGTCGACGTGCAGCACCCAGCGCGCCATGGCGCCATCCTGCCGTGCCACACCGACAGGGCTTCAGGCGCGCTTGTACGCCGGCGCCAGCTCGTTGATCGCGTCGCCCATGCGGTGGATCCGGAGCGCGTTCGTCGAGCCGGGGATGCCCGGGGGCGAGCCCGCGATGATCACGACCAGCTCGCCGGTCTTGACCCGGCCGATCCGGAGCAGCTCCTCGTCGACCTGCCGCACCATCTCGTCGGTGTGCTCGACGAAGCCGGTCTTGAAGGCCTCGACACCCCAGGTCATCGACAGCTGCGAGCGCACCTGCGCCTCGGGCGTGAACGCGAGCACCGGGATCGGGCCGCGGTAGCGCGAGAGCCGGCGCGCGGAGTCGCCGGACTGCGTGAACGCGACCAGGTACGACGCGCCGACCCGCTCCCCCACCTCGGCCGCCGCCTTGGCGATCACGCCACCGCGGGTGCGGGGCTGCCAGTCGATCGCGGCCATGTGGGACAGCTCGTGGTCCTCGGTGGAGGCGATGATCCGGGCCATCGTCTGGACCGTCTCGATCGGGTACTTGCCGACGCTGGTCTCGCCGGACAGCATCACCGCATCTGCGCCGTCGAGCACCGCGTTCGCGACGTCCGAGGCCTCGGCCCGCGTCGGGGCGGGGTTAGTGATCATCGACTCCAGCATCTGGGTAGCGACGATCACGGGCTTGGCGTTGCGGCGGGCCTTCTCGACCACGCGCTTCTGCAGGAACGGAACGTCCTCGAGCGGGCACTCCACGCCGAGGTCGCCGCGCGCCACCATGAAGCCGTCGAACGCCTTGACCACCTCGTCGAGGTTGTCGATCGCCTGCGGCTTCTCGATCTTCGCGATGACCGGGACGAAGATGCCCTCCTCGCGCATGATCTGCCGGACGTCGTCGGCGTCCTTGGCCGAGCGGACGAAGGACAGCGCGACGTAGTCGACGCTCAGGTGCAGCGCCCAGCGGAGGTCCTCGATGTCCTTCTCGGACATGGCGGGCACCGACACCGGCACGCCGGGAAGGTTGATCCCCTTGTGGTTGCTCACGGTGCCGCCGACGATCACGGTCGTGTGGACGTCCTTGCCCTCGACGGAGTCGACGCGCAGCCGCACCTTGCCGTCGTCGATCAGGATGTCGTGGCCAGGGATCACGTCGCCGGGCAGCCCGTCGTACGTCGTGCCGCAGATGTCGGCGTCGCCCAGGATGTCGCGGGTGGTGATCGTGAACCGGTCGCCCGGCTCGATCGTCTCCTTGCCCTCCTGGAAGTTGCCGAGCCGGATCTTCGGGCCCTGGAGGTCGGCGAAGATGCCGACGCCGTGGCCGGTGGTGTCGGACGCCGCGCGGATCAGGCGGTAGACCTCCGCGTGCTCGTCGCGCGTGCCGTGGCTCATGTTCAGTCGCGCCACGTCCATCCCGGCGTCCACCAGCTCGCGGATCTTCTCCGGCGAGGACGTCGCGGGACCCATGGTGCAGACGATCTTTGCTCTACGCACGCAGCGACCCTATCCCCCATCGTTGGATCGTTCCAATTGCGTGTCCGAACGCTGACCCGTCGCAGATGGTGGCCGGGATCGGCGTGAGCCGTCGCAGATGGCGACATCTGGCGTCCCCAGCCGTCGCAGATGGTCGGGTCGTCCACCGTCGACCGAGTGCGCCTGCTACGGCGGCGACATCCGGGCGACGGTTCGTCACATGACCGATGTGTTCCCGCCGCTGCCGGCCGACTGGCCCTTCGCCCCGGCGACCCCGTTCACGTTCAGCCAGGCGCTGAGAGCAGGTGTGTCCCGGGCACGTCTTCGGACGATGGTCGAGCGGGGCGCCGTGCGCAGGCTGATCCCTTCGGTCTACGTCGCCGCGTGTACCCGCGACTCGCTGCCCCTCCGGCTGCGGGCACTGTCGCTCGTCGTTCCGCCCGACGCGGTCGTGACCGACGAGTCGGCCGGCTGGCTGCACGGTGCGGAGATGGTCCTGGCGCCCGGCCGGCCCGGTGACGTCCCGCCTGTGACGATCTTCCAGCGCACGCCCGGCCTCCGACTCCGCAACGGTGTCTGCGCGAGTGGTGAGCGACACCTCGCCGCGCGCGACGTCGAGATGGTCGGACCACTGCGCGTCACCACCCCGCTGCGGACGGCCTGCGACCTCGGGCGTCTGCGTCACGCCGACCAGGCCATCGCGGGGCTCGACCAGATGCTGCGGTTGCGGCGGTTCTGCCACCCGGAGCTGATGCACGAGCTGCCGCGCTACAAGGGCTTCCGCGGCATCGTCCAGCTCAGGCACCTGGCACCGCTGGCCGACCCGCGCGCCGAGTCGCCGCCCGAGTCGGCGCTGCGGATGCGGTGGCTGGCGGCCGGGCTGCCACGTCCGGAGCCGCAGTGGGAGGTGCTCGGTCCGCGTGGTCAGAGCTGGTGGCTCGACCTGGCGGCACCGGAGTTCCGCTACGCGGCCGAGTACGACGGCGCGAAGTTCCACTCGACCGAGGAGGACAGCGGTCACGACGAGGCCAGGCGCGGATGGCTCTCCGACCACGAAGGCTGGGCGTTCACCGTCGTACGCAAGCGGAACATTTACGGCCAGCACCAGGACTGCGTCGAGCTGCTGCGCCGTGACTTCCTCAGACACGTCGGCTCGACGTGAACCGCCATCTGCGACGGCTCACCGAGCCGCGCATCACCATCTGCGCCGGGTCAGCGGTCTCCCGGCGACCATCCGCGACGGGTCAGCGTCAGGCGGTGAGGGGGCGCTCGGTCGGCTGGATCGGGGCGGGGAGGTTGGTCGAGCCGGTGAGCCAGGCGTCGACGCCGGCGGCGGCGGCCCGGCCCTCGGCGATCGCCCACACGATCAGGGACTGGCCGCGGCCGGCGTCGCCAGCGACGAAGACGCCCTCCGTCGTGGTCATGTACGACGCGTCGCGCGCGATGTTGCCGCGCTGGTCGAGCTCCGGGCCGAGCTGGGACACGACGCCGTCGGTCTCCGGCCCGGTGAAACCCATCGCGAACAGCACCAGCTCGGCCGGGATCTCGCGCTCCGTCCCCTCGATCTCGGTGAACCTGGCACCCGCGAACTCGCCCTCGACCAGCCGCAGCGCGCGCACGTTGCCGTCGCCGTCGCCGAGGAACTCCTTGGTGGAGACCGAGTACACCCGGTCGCCTCCCTCCTCGTGCGCCGACGAGACGCGGAAGATCATCGGGTAGGTCGGCCACGGCTGGTTGCCCGGGCGCTCCTGCCCCGGCTGGCCCATGATCTCGAGCTGGGTGATCGAGCGGGCGTTCTGCCGGGTCGCGGTGCCGAGGCAGTCCGCGCCGGTGTCGCCGCCACCGATGATCACGACGTGCTTGCCGTCGGCGCGGATCTGGCCCTGGACCTCCTGGCCGAGCGAGGCCCGGTTGGACTGCGGCAGGAACTCCATCGCCTGGTGGATGCCGCCGAGCTCGCGTCCGGGCACCGCCAGGTCTCGCGCGGCGGTCGCGCCGATCGCCAGCACGACGGCGTCGTACCGCTCGATCAGCTGGTCGCCGGTGAGGCTCTCGCCTACGTTGACGCCGGCCCGGAAGACGGTGCCCTCGCGGCGCATCTGGTCCAGGCGCCGGTCGAGGACCTTCTTCTCCATCTTGAACTCGGGGATGCCGTAGCGCAGCAGGCCGCCGATCTTGTCGGCCCGCTCGTAGACCGCCACCGTGTGGCCGGCGCGCGTGAGCTGCTGCGCCGTCGCGAGCCCGGCCGGGCCGGAGCCGATCACGGCCACCGTCTTGCCCGAGAGCCACTCCGGCGGCTGCGGGCGCACCGCGCGGGACTCCCACGCGCGGTCGATGATCGCGACCTCGACGTTCTTGATCGTCACCGGATCCTGGTTGATGCCGAGCACGCACGCGGTCTCGCACGGCGCCGGGCAGAGCCGACCGGTGAACTCCGGGAAGTTGTTGGTGGCATGGAGCCGCTCGATCGCGCCGTCCCAGTCGTCACGCCAGACCAGGTCGTTCCACTCCGGGATGATGTTGCCCAGCGGGCAGCCCTGGTGGCAGAACGGGATGCCGCAGTCCATGCAGCGGCCGGCCTGGGTGGTGATGATCGGCAGCAGCGCGCGGCCCATGCCGCCCGGGTAGACCTCGTCCCAGTCCTGCACCCGCTCCTCGATCGGCCGCCGCTCGGCGACCTCCCGGCCGTGCTTGAGGAAGCCCTTGGGGTCAGCCATGCAACGTCTCCATCATCCTTGCGGCCGTCTCGTCCTCGTCC